>Ga0070683_100001180_pt1 | contig 19813 bp, 17 predicted proteins | sample KBSC713LmetaG_FD_64662 | JGI IMG/M metagenome (GOLD analysis project Ga0070683, IMG submission 64662) | Corn rhizosphere microbial communities from Kellogg Biological Station, Michigan, USA - KBS C7.1-3L metaG | ecosystem: Host-associated > Plants > Roots > Rhizosphere ... | reverse complement strand
CGACCTGCGCCGCGTCTCACGCGACGGCCGGCGCAGCGGGAGCGAGACCCTGGTGGTACACCTGCTCACGTCAGCTACTACGTCGCCCGACGCCCCGGTCCGGGTCGGTTTCGTGGTCAGCAGGGCCGTCGGGAACTCCGTGCTCCGTCATCGCGTGCAGCGGCGGCTCCGCCACCTGTGCCGCGACCGCCTCGCCGAGCTCCCGTCCGGCAGCGAGCTGGTCGTGCGTGCCCTCGCGGCCTCCGGCCGGGCGACGTACCAGGAACTCGGCGCCGACCTGGACCGTTGTCTCCAGCGGGCCCTCGACCAGCGGCCCGGGACGGTGAGCTGACCAGATGCGCTACCTCCTGATCGGTCTGCTCCGCCTGTACCGCTTCTTCATCAGTCCTCTCTACGGCCAGGTGTGCCGCTACCACCCGTCCTGCTCGGCGTACGCGCTCGACGCGGTGACGGAGTACGGCGCTCTCCGCGGCTCCTGGCTGGCCGCCCGCCGACTGCTCCGCTGCCACCCGTGGGCCGCCGGCGGCTACGACCCGGTGCCCACCCGCACCCCCACGCAAGGAGCCTGACCCGTGTCCCTCGGCGAAATCGGCCACTTCATCCTGACGCCGCTCTACTACGCGATCTCGGCGGTCCTGATCGGGTGGCACTGGCTGTTCAGCCTGGTCCTGCCCTACGACGGCGGTGCGTCCTGGGTGCTGTCGATCGTCGGCCTGACCGTGGTCGTCCGCGCCGCGCTGATCCCGCTCTTCGTCAAGCAGATCAACGCGAGCCGGAACATGCAGCTGATCCAGCCGAAGGTCAAGGAGCTGCAGAAGAAGTACGGCCACGACCGGGAGAAGCTCGCCCAGGAGACGATGGCGCTCTACCGCGAGAGCGGGACCAACCCGTTCGCCTCGTGCCTGCCGCTGCTGGTCCAGTCGCCGATCTTCATCGCCCTGTTCCGCCTGCTCGACCAGGCGGCCAAGCACGGCCAGTCGAACGGCGTCCTGACCAGCAAGGCGGCCGAGAGCTTCGGCAACGCGAAGCTGTTCGGGACCATCCCGATCAGCGCCACGTTCGTCAACAGCGACATGCTCAACGTCAAGCTCCTCGCCGCCGTGCTGGTCGTGGCGATGACCGTGACCACGTTCACCACGCAGCGGCAGCTGATGACCAAGAACATGCCGCCGGACGCGATGACCGGTCCGTACGCGCAGCAGCAGAAGATGCTGCTCTACGTGCTGCCCGTGGTGTTCGCGGTCGGTGGCATCGCGTTCCCGATCGGTGTCCTCTTCTACTGGACCACCACGAACCTGTGGACCATGGGTCAGCAGTTCTACGTGATCCGCCGCAACCCCGCGCCGGGGACCCCGGCGTTCGAGGCGAAGCAGAAGCGCGACCGGGCGAAGGGGATCGTCGTGATCGACCCGGCGGAGCCGTCGGTCGAGGCCGCCGCGCCCCCCCAGCAGACACGGCCGCCGCGGCAGCAGCCGAAGCGGCAGTCGAAACAGCAGCGCAAGCGTTCCCGCGGCCCGAAGCCGGGTGGTGCGGAGAAGGATGACGGGACCAGCGAGGGGAAGACGGCATGAGCGAGACCGAGCAGAGCGAAGACACCGAGCTCCAGCAGGCGGACATGGTCGCGGAGGGGGGCGAGGCGGCGCCCGCCGACGCGGACGACGAGAACGTGTCTCTGGAGGACCGACTCGAGCGCGAGGGTGACATCGCCGCCGACTACCTCGAGGAGCTCCTCGACATCGCCGACCTCGACGGCGACCTGGACATGGACGTCGAGGGTGAGCGCGCCGTCGTGTCGATCGTCGGAGCCGAGCTCCAGCAGCTGGTCGGCGAGCACGGCGCGGTCCTCGACGCGCTCCAGGAGCTGACCCGGCTGGCCGTGTATCGCGAGACCGGGGAGCGGTCGCGACTGATGCTGGACATCTCCGGCCATCGCGCGGCGCGGCGCCGGGAGCTCGAGGAGCTGGCCGCGGACACCGCGGCCCAGGTGAAGGAGTCCGGAGAGCGGGCCGCGTTGCGTCCGATGACGCCGTTCGAACGCAAGGTCGTGCACGACGCCGTGGCCGCCGCCGGCCTCACCTCGGAGTCGGAGGGTGTGGAACCGCGCCGGTACGTGGTGGTCCTGCCTGCCTGATGGCCGATGTTTCACGTGAAACCGTGCCGGCGCCGGATCCGACGGTGGCCGCCGAGGTCTGCCCTCCCGGCCGACTGTCGCTGCTCGAGCGGTACGCCGGGCTGCTGGCGAACGAGGGGGTCGTCCGCGGCCTGATCGGGCCGCGCGAGGTGCCGCGCCTGTGGGACCGACACCTGCTCAACTGCGGGCTCCTGGCGCCGTTGATCCCGGAGCGCGCGACGGTCGCGGATCTCGGCTCCGGGGCCGGTCTGCCCGGGATCGTGCTCGGGATCGTGCGGCCGGACCTGTCGGTCACGCTGGTCGAGCCGATGGCGCGGCGGGTGGCCTTCCTGGAGGAGGTTCGCGACGAGCTGGAGCTGTCCCATGTCGACGTGGTGCGGGCCCGGGCCGAGCAGTGGCCGCGGAGCCGGCGCTTCGACGTCGTGACCGCGCGGGCCCTGGCCGCGCTGCCTCAACTGCTGGCGTGGGGGATGCCACTGGTCGGCGACGGTGGGCAGCTGCTGGCGATGAAGGGCTCGTCCGCACCGGTCGAGATCGAGACGGCCGCCGACGAGCTCGCCCGGTGGGGAGCCCGCGCCGAGGTGGTGACCTCGTCGGTCCCGGGGTCCTCGGTGACCACCGTGGTACGGGTGGTCCGAGACCCGGGTCCGGCGATAGGTTGGCGAGCGGCGAGCGCTCGCCGGAGGCGAAGGGAACACGCGTGACTCAGGACCCGACCGCGGGGGCGGTGAGCGAGGTCGGAGCCGATCTCGGATGGCCGAAGACGGGGCAGGAGGTAGATCGGGGATCGACGTTTTCCACCGGTCTGGGGTGGCCCTCTGAGCGTGACCATCCACAGGAGGACCCGGGTTTTCCACAGTCCGCTGTGACTAGTCCGTTCGGGGTCGCGGACGGCCCGGTTTCACGTGAAACCACGGCGGACACCTCCGGCCCGGAGATCGCGGAGGCTCCGGACGGGACGCCGACCGGCCCGCCCGGCGACCCGGGACCCGACGGCGACGGTGCGCTCGCCCGGGCCCACGCGATCCGCACCGCGGCCGACTTCGTGGCGGTGTCCGCCCGGCTCGACGACGACAGCACCCCGCTCGCGCGGATGGCCGAGGACACGGTCCGAGCCCGGCAGGAGGCCGCGAACCGGCCCCCGATGCCACGCCCGGAGGCGACCCGGATCGTCGTGGTCGCGAACCAGAAGGGCGGGGTCGGCAAGACCACCACCACGGTGAACGTCGCGGCCGCCCTGGCCCAGCTCGGGCAGCGGGTGCTGGTGATCGACCTGGACCCACAGGGCAACGCGTCGACGGCGCTGGGCGTCGAGCACCGGCGCGGGGTGCCCTCGACGTACGACGCCCTCGTCGACGGCGACGAGCTCGCCGGACTCGTCTCCCCGGTGCCGGACCTGCCGCGGCTCGAGGTGGTGCCGGCCACGATCGACCTGGCCGGAGCGGAGATCGAGCTGGTCAGCCTCGTGGCCCGCGAGAACCGGCTGCGCAGGGCGGTGCTCGGCCACCCACGCATCGGCCCGGCCGAGGCCGCGGGGGAGGACCGCTACGACTACGTGTTCGTGGACTGCCCCCCGTCGCTGGGCCTGCTGACGCTCAACGCGCTGGTCGCCGGCGACGAGATGCTGATCCCGATCCAGGCGGAGTACTACGCGCTGGAGGGGCTCGGCCAGCTGCTCGAGACGGTCGAGATGGTCAAGGCGCACCTCAACCCGCGGCTGGTCGTCTCCACGATCATCGTCACCATGTACGACGGGCGCACCCGGCTGGCCTCGGGGGTCGCGCAGGAGGTGCGCGAGCACTTCGGCGACGAGGTGCTGAAGACGGCGATCCCGCGATCGGTGCGGGTGTCGGAGGCGCCGTCGTACGGCCAGACGGTGATGACCTACGACCCCGCGTCACCGGGTGCGCTCTCCTACCTCGAGGCGGCCCGCGAGATCGCCAGGAAGGGTGCGCCACGATGACGCAGGACCGACCACGTCGAGGTCTGGGCCGGGGGCTGGGCTCGCTGATCCCGACCGGGCCGACCCCCGCGGAGGAGTCCGCCCGGACCGGGGCCGCCACCGGACCCGAGCTCCCGCCCGTCCCGGCCGGCGCCTACTTCGCCGAGCTGCCGATCGCCGAGGTCTCCCCGAGCCAGGTGCAGCCACGACAGGTCTTCGAGGAGGAGGCCATGGCCGAGCTGGTCCACTCGATCAACCAGGTCGGGCTGCTGCAGCCGGTGGTCGTCCGGCGTACCGGAGACGCGTCCTACGAGCTGGTGATGGGGGAGCGTCGCTGGCGGGCCGCCCAGGAGGCCGGTCTCGACACGATCCCGGCGATCGTGCGCCAGACCGACGACGCCGACATGCTGCGCGACGCCCTCCTGGAGAACCTGCACCGGTCGCAGCTGAACCCGTTGGAGGAGGCGGCGGCGTACCAGCAGCTGCTCGAGGACTTCTCCTGCACCCACGACGAGCTGGCGTCCCGGATCGGTCGCTCGCGTCCACAGATCAGCAACACGATCCGGTTGCTCAAGCTGTCGCCGGCCGTCCAACGCCGGGTCGCGGCCGGGGTGATCTCGGCCGGCCACGCCCGGTCGCTGCTGGCCGTCGAGGACCCCGATCTCCAGGACCGGCTCGCGGCGCGAGTCGTGTCCGAGGGCATCAGCGTGCGGGGCCTGGAGGAGATCGTGGCGGTCGGCGAGACCGCCGCCAAGGAGCCGCCGGTCCGTCGTCGCAAGCCGACGGCGCCCGGCCTGCAGGACCTCGCGGACCGGCTGTCGGACCGGCTCGAGACCCGGGTCAAGGTCGACCTCGGCCAGCGCAAGGGACGGATCACCGTCGAGTTCGCATCCCTGGAGGACCTGCGGCGGATCGTCGACATCATGGACCCGCGCAACCGCTCGGATCGTCCGATCTGATCGAGCGGTCGACCTGGCGACTTGTCGACAAAGCGATACGGCGACTGATCCACAAGAACGAGTCTGCGCAGGTCAGACGCCCTACGTGCCGGCGCGCTCGGCCCGGCGACGCCGCTCATCGTCGTCCAGCCGGGCCGCCTCCGTGAGGGTCGGGGCGGTCCCGCCGTACGACGCGGGGACCCACCACGCGCCGTCCTCGTGCTGGGGATAGCCGCGGATCGCGTCGTCGAGGAGGCCTTGCAGTGCGCGCTTGAGGTCGGCCGTCCGGCCGACCGGGTCGGCACCGTCGGGGCACATCGGGGCACCCACGCGGATCGAGATCGCGGTGCCCCGGGAGAGGTCCCGGCCGTGGTCCTTGGTCATCAGTCGCTGGGTGCCCCAGAGCACGAGCGGCACCAGCGGGACGCCGGCCGACGCCGCGATCCGGACGGCTCCGGTCTTCAGGTCCTTGATCTCCATGGCCCGCGAGATCGTGGCCTCGGGGAAGATCCCGACCAGCTCGCCGTCGGCCAGCAGTCGCTCGGCCACCGCCAGGGAGGACTCGCCGTCGGCCCGGTCGACCTCGATGTGACGGCAGGCGCGCATCACCGGGCCGCTCAGGCGATGGTCGAACAGCTCGCGCTTGGCCATGAAGCGCACCCGCCGCCCGAGCCGCTCCGGTGCCACCCCGCCGTAGATGAAGTCGACGTACCCGATGTGGTTGACCGCGAGCAGCGCTCCGCCGCTGGTGGGTAGGTGCTCGAGCCCGCTGATGTCGATCTGCTGGCGCAGAGCCGCGAAGCCGAGCTTGGCGATCCGGATGATCGACGAGTACACGAGCTCGGTCACGTCGGCTCCTCAGCGCCGGGTCGCCAGGAAGTCGGCGATCCGCCCGATCGCCTCGGTCAGCACGTCGACGTCCGGCAGCGTCACGAGCCGGAAGTGGTCGGGGTCGAACCAGTTGAACCCGGTGCCGTGGGTGACCAGGATCCGCTTGGCGCGGAGGAGATCGATCACGAACGACTCGTCGTCGTCGATCGGGTAGACCGCGGGGTCGAGTCGTGGGAAGCAGTACAGGGCACCCCCCGGGCGGACGGAGCTGACGCCCGGGATCTCGTTGAGCAGGCGGTCGGCCAGCATGGTCTGCTCGTGGAACCGGCCCCCGGGCACGATCAGGTCGTGGATCGACTGGTAGCCGCCCAGGGCGGTCTGGATCGCGTGCTGGGCGGGCACGTTGGCGCACATCCGCATGTTCGCGATCAGGGTGAGGCCCTCGAGGAAGTCCGCGGCCAGCTCCACGGGGCCGGAGATCATCACCCAGCCGGCCCGGTACCCGCAGACGCGGTAGGCCTTCGAGAGGCCGCTGAAGGTCAGGCAGAGCACGTCGTCGCCGGTGTACGTCGCGGCGTGGTGGTGCACCGCCTCGTCGTACAGGATCTTCTCGTAGATCTCGTCCGCCATCACGACCAGGTCGTGGCGACGGGCGATGTCGACCAGGCCCTTGACCGTGGTCTCACTGTAGACGGCACCCGTGGGGTTGTTGGGGTTGATGATGACGATGGCGTGGGTGTGCTCGGAGATCTTGGCCTCGATGTCGGCCAGATCGGGGTCCCACCCGTGGCCCTCGTCGCACCGGTAGTGCACCGGGATGCCCCCGGAGAGGGTGACCGCGGCGGTCCAGAGCGGGTAGTCGGGCGCCGGCACCAGGATCTCGTTGCCGTCGTCAACGAACGCCTGGAGCACCATCGAGATCAGCTCGGACACGCCGTTGCCGATGAAGACGTCGTCGACGGTGACGCCGCGCAGGCCGCGCTCCTGGTAGTAGTGGGCCACCGCCGTGCGCGCCGGGTAGATGCCCTGGCTGTCGCTGTATCCCTGGGCCTCGGGCAGATGGTGGACGATGTCGGCGACGATCGCGTCCGGCGCCTCGAACCCGAACGGCGCGGGGTTGCCGATGTTCAGCTTCAGGATCCGGTGACCCTCGGCCTCCAGGCGCTGGGCCTCCACCAGGATCGGTCCGCGGACGTCGTACCGCACGTGCTGCAGCTTCTGGCTCTGGCGGATCCGGCGCACGCAGCCATCCTCCCAGCCGGCGGCACAGGCCTACGATGGTGTCCGCAGCCGTGCTCACGGAGGGGCGGGAGGAGCCATGTCGCGCAAGGTCGTCCGGATGACGCTCGACCACCTGGCCCAGCTCGACGCGCCCTGCCGCCGGTGCGTCTTCTGGGAGCTGGACCCGGTGCGTCGCGGCCGCGTCGACGAGCCCGCGGCCGAGAAGGAGGCCTGGATGTCGTCCGTCCTGCGCGACTGGGGCTCGTGCGGGCGCGTGGTGCTGGTGGACGACCGGGCTGTGGGCTACGCGCTCTACGCGCCACCGGCGTACCTTCCCGGCGCGGGCGGGTTCCCGACCGCGCCGGTCTCCTCCGACGCCGTACTCCTGTCGGCGATGTACGTCGAGCCCGGGGCCCGCGGTGGGGGGCTGGGGCGGATGCTCGTGCAGGGGATGGCCCGCGACCTGATCGAGCGGGGCGGGATCGCCGCGGTCGAGGCGTTCGGCGACACCCGCGGGCCGGGGCGGCCGGGGGCGCGCAGCTGCGTCACCCCGGTGGACTTCCTGACCAGCGTGGGGTTCAAGACCCAGCGAGCGCACGCGACCACGCCGCGGATGCGAATGGACCTGCGCACGACCCTGTCGTGGCGCGAGGAGCTGGAAGGGGCGCTGGAGCGGCTGCTCGGTGCCGTGCGGCCGGCGCCGAAGACCACCGCCGACCATCCCCGCACCACGACCCGGTCGTGAGAAGAGGCGGCTGAGCGTCTCCGCTCGACCGCCTCCCGACGTGGGGGTCCGCTCGCGCCCAAGCGCGCTGCCCGGTTCGCTGCGGAGTCAGCGCCGACTGCCGTCGGCTCTGACTGTCCTCGCTCAGGCGATGAACTCCTCGAGCTCGCGCAGCAGGGCCGCCTTCGGGCGGGCGCCGACGATCGACTTCACGACCTCGCCGCCGTGGTAGACGTTGATCGTCGGGATGCCGTTCACGCGGTACGACGAGGGGACGACGGGGTTCTCGTCGACGTTCATCTTCACGAACGTGATCTTGTCGCCGTGCTCGTTGGCGAGCTCGTCCAGGATCGGCGCCACCTGACGACACGGACCGCACCACTCGGCCCAGAAGTCGACCAGGACCGGCTTGTCGGACTTGAGCACCGTTGTCTCGAAGTCGGCGTCGGTGACGGCAGGCAGGTTCGCCACGGGAGTTCCTTCCAGCTAGATCGGGTCGACGCCCACCATCGGGGCGTCACCTCCATGAACATCATGCCGGGGGCGGTTGTTCCCGGGCCGCAGGCGCGGCCGCGTTGTCTCGTCGATCACTCAGACCGACGCCGTGGCCGGCTCGGAGGTCGGCTCGGCGGCCGCCGCGTGATCCAGGTCGGCCAGGTACCGCTCGGCGTCCAGGGCCGCGGCGCAGCCGGTGCCGGCCGCGGTGACCGCCTGGCGGTAGTGGTGGTCGACCAGGTCGCCGCAGGCGAAGACCCCGGTCAGGTTGGTCTCGGTGGACGGGTGCCGGACCACGACGTACCCGTCGTCGAGGTCGACCTGGCCCGCCACCAGCTCCGAGCGCGGGTCGTGGCCGATCGCGATGAACAGCCCGGTCACCGGGAGCTCGCTCTCGGTGCCGTCCGCGGTGCTGCGCAGGGTGATCGACTCCAGCCGGTCGTCACCGTGGATCGCGACGACCTCGGAGTCCCAGATGATCTCGAGCTTCGGGTCGGCGAAGGCCCGCTCCTGCATGATCTTCGAGGCTCGCAGCTCGCCACGGCGGTGGATCATGGTGACCTTGCTGCCGAAGCGGGTCAGGAACGTCGCCTCCTCCACGGCCGAGTCGCCACCGCCGACGACGGCGATGTGCTGGTCGCGGAAGAAGAAGCCGTCACACGTGGCGCACCACGAGACACCGCGGCCCGAGAGCTCCTCCTCGCGCGGCAGGCCGAGCTTGCGGTACGCCGAGCCCGTGGCCAGGATCACCGCCCGGGCGGAGTAGGTGTCGGTGGCCGTGCTGACGGTCTTGATCTCGCCGGTGAGGTCCATCGAGACGATGTCGTCGGAGACCAGCTCCGCGCCGAACCGCTCGGCCTGGGCGCGCATCTCGTCCATGAGTGCCGGACCCATGATGCCGTCGCGGAAGCCGGGGAAGTTCTCGACCTCGGTGGTGTTCATCAGGGCGCCACCGGCCGTCACCGAGCCCTCGAAGACCAGGGGGTGCAACGACGCGCGCGCGGCGTACACCGCAGCCGTGTAGCCGGCCGGGCCGGATCCGACGATGATGACGTTGCGGACGTCCTGCGTGGACTGCGACATGGATGGACTGCTCCCAGCTGCCGGTCGGGGTCTGGTCGGGCCACCGGCAGGGCATCACGACCAGGAGTTAGAACGCATCGTAGGCGAGCCGGATTCCCCGGTCAGCCCGGTCGCTCACGGCACGGAGAGCGTCGTCGACCGGACGGGTCGTGGGTTGCCGCAGACGTACAGGTCGACGACCTGGGAGCTGCCCTCCACGCGCCGGTACACCAGCGCGGCGGGCGCGTGCTGGTACTCCGCGGCCACCGTGGACGCACGCTGGGGCACGTCCGGGCAGGCCGTGTCTCCTCCGGCGGACATGGAGGCGCTCGGGCCGAGCAGCTGGCGACCGGCGCGCGCGTCGGCGGAGAAGTGCTGCGGCCGGACCACGATCCGGCCGTCGCGGAGGTGCGCCTTGCCGTTCCCGCGGGCCTGGGGCGCGAGGGGATTCTTGGAGTTGCCGGTGTTGCCGAGCTCGCGGCCGCCCGCTGTGCTGTCCTCCGCGGTCGTGGCGGCCGAGGACCCGCCCGAGTGCACGTGCACGTGCGGGGCGACGACCACACCGCCGACGACGATGGCCGCGGCGGCGGCCAGCAGCCCGGCGGCCCGGCGGCGGCGGTGGGCGGCGATCGGCACCACCTCGGCGCCCGGCGGGTGCGGTCTCGTGGCCGGCGAGGTCTGCGGGGTGTCGCGGAGGCCCGCCAGGACGTCGTCCATCCGGGCGGCTACGTCGTCCGGCATCGGGTCGGCATGCCTGGCGCCGGCGAGCAGGCGGCGTACCTCCGCGATCTCGGCGGAGTCCTCGGACTCGGGTGAGTCGGGACGGTCGGTCACGGGGCACCTCCTTCGCCGGCCTTGCTGGATGTCGGGGTGGGTTTCGGGGGGACCGGTATCGGACGGGTGGCGCCGTCGTCCGGTTCCGGGTGAGGCGCGTCACGCGACGGTGGGGGCGCGTCGGCCAGGCGGTCGCGGAGCAGGGTCGCGAGGCGCTCGCGTCCCCGGGCGCATCGGGACTTCACGGTGCCCTCCGCACAGTCCAGCATCAGCGCCACCTCGGCGACGGAGTGGCCCTCCATGTCCACGAGCACCAGCGCCGCTCGCTGCTCGGCGGGCAGCGTCGCCAGCGCGGCGAGCAGGGCGCGCCGGCGGTCCTCGGCGATGGCGGCCTGCTCGGGGTCGTCGCGCTCACCGGTGGCCGTGCGGACCGAGCCGCGGCCGCCGGTCTCGTCGAGGTCGTCGGGCAGGGCCTCGGTCCGGCGTACCTTCGCGGCCCGGATCCGGTCGAGGCAGGCGTTGACCACGACCCGGTGCAGCCAGGTGGTGACCGCCGCGTCGCCGCGGAAGCTGTCCGCGCGGCGGTACGCCGAGACCAGCCCGTCCTGCAGGCCGTCGGCGGCGTCATGGGGGTTGCCCATGGTGCGCAGCGCCACCGCCCAGAGCCGGTCGCGGTGGCGGGTGAACAGGCGGGCGAACGCGTCGGGGTCACCCGCGACATGGGCCGCGAGCAGCTCGGCGTCCGTGAGCTCCTCGTCAGCCACCCTTGACCACCGCTTCGGCGATCCCACCCCGGAAGCCTCCGCCCGGCACCGCGGGGAGCTTGGTCAGCCAGACGACCACGTAGCGACCCGTCGCCGGCTGATCGAGCGAGACGCTGCCCCTGGTCCCGGCCACGACGGTGCTCCCGGAGACCTTGAGCCCGTCGAGGTTGGCCGGGTTGGTCGGGGTGACGTAGACGCTGACCGACGTGGGCGAGCCGACCGTGGTCAGGTCCACCTCGCTGACGTCGTGGCTCGCCCCGAGGTCGAGCACGAGCCCCACCCCGCTCTTGAGGCCGGTCGGCCCGAACTGCTGGACGTAGCGCAAGGTCGTCCATGCGGTGGCCGGGTCGCCGTCGACGGCGAGCGGAGCCTCCTGGGGGTTCTCGCCGTTGCCGCTCTGCGGGTCGAAGTCACGTGCCTTGACGCCGGTGAGCGCAGCGGCTGCGGTGGTGCCCGAGGAGCTCGGCGACCTGCTCGGCCCCTGGCTCGTGTCCTGCTTGGTGGTGCCCAGCGGGGTCTTGCCACGGCCGAGGTTGAACGCGATCACGCAGGCCACCAGAACCAGCAGGCAGGCCGCGATGATGCCCGCGAGGCGCAGCATGTTGGTGCCGGGCGCGTGCCGGTTGTCCTCCTCGGGCTCGTCGACGTACGCCGGGAGGACGCCGCTGCCGGTGCTCACGCCGGTCCCGCTGCTCTCCCACGGCCAGAACCCGCCACCGCCCGCGCCCTGCGTGACCGGGGCGGAACGAGGTCGGCGTACCGGCTGCCCGTCGACGGGGTCGGGGGCGAACAGCGGACGCTCGGGCGGGGGGTCGAAGGCCGGCGGCGGCGGTGGCTTCTCGGTGTGGTGCCGGAGCCACTCCACCTCGTCGGTGTCCTCGTGGAAGATCGGCATGCCGGCCTGGGTGGCCAGCGCGTCCTCGGTCGCGGGCTCGTCGGCCCGGCCGGGTACGTCGCTCGCCTCGCTCTCGTCGCCCGGCTCGCCCCGGTGGGCCCCGCCCGTCTCGGAGGGCGGCGGCTCGGCCTCCCGTGCCGGCGGATCGGGCAGCGGCGGCAGCACGACGGTCCCCTCGCCGCGCTTGGCGTGCTCGATGCGCGCCAGCCAGGCCTCGGCGGCGGTCGCGGAGGGGCCGAGGAAGTCGCTCAACGAGTCGGCGAGCATGGCGGCGGTCACCTCGGTCTCGCCCCCGTGGTTGAGCACGTGGTCGCACAGGGAGTCGAGGGTGCGAGGGATGCCCGCCCGCACCTGACGCGGCCGCAGCACGTGGCCGTGCGACGAGGGGGCCGGGTGCACCGCGGACCGGCTGACACCGGCCCACTTCCCGGTCATCGCGGCGTACAGCAGGCCGACGAGGTCGGCGATGTCGGTGGAGATGCGGCCGGCGGGGAGGCCGTGGAGGGCGGCGTCGACGGCGAAGCCGATCAGCCGGACCGCACCGTCGGTGTCGATGAGGACGTTCTCGGGCACGAGGCGTCCGTGGGCCACCTGGGCCTCGTGGGCGAGGGCCAGGGTGTCGGCGACCTCCGCGACGATCCACGCCGCGACCGTGGGCGAGAGCGGGCCGCCGTCGGCGAGCAGGATGTCGAGGCTGGTGCCCGACCCCCACTCGTTGACCACGAAGCACCGCTCGTCCGCCTCGTCGATGTCCAGCACCCGGAGCATCCGGCGGTCGAGCACGGTGGCCGAGGTGCGGGCGGCCTTGCGCAGCAGCGGCGCGCGCTCGTCGTCGCAGGCGATGATGTGGACGGCGACGTCGCGCTGCAGCACCGAGTCGAAGGCGCGCCAGAACCGTCCGCCCTCGCTCTCGGTGAGCAGGTCGGTCAGTCGGTACCGGTCGGCGAGCACGTCGCCGGGCCGGGTGTCCTCTCGCACCTTTCCCCCTCGCGTCGCTCGCTCCCCCATGTTAGGAGGCACGGGCCCCCGGAATCCGGCGCATCATCGTCTCGATCACACTCGTCACCTCGGTGATCCGCATCCACCGGGCCAGGACGACGAACAGGCCGAGGTCGATCACGCCCAGCACCACCACCCGGACGGCGGCCAGCGCGTGGGACACGTCGTCGGTGTGGCCGGGGAGCACGCGCCCGACGGCCCAGGCGACCGCGGTCGACACCCCGGCGGCGATCAGGATCCGGGCCAGGAACCGCACCAGTGCCGGGGTCTCGAGCCCGCCGAGCCGCCCACGGAGCATCACGTAGGAGACCGTGGAGCCCAGGAGGTACGACGAGCCGTAGGCGATGACCAGGGCCGGCGACGTCTGCGCGGCGGTCGCCTCGTGGACCAGCAGGATCGCGACGACGACGTTGGTCGCGCCGATCGCGCACTGGATGAAGAACACGGTGCGGTTGAGCTCGAGCGCGTAGAAGCCGCGCAGCATCAGGTAGTGCACGGTGAAGAACACGATGCCGGGCCCGAACAGGATCATCGACGGCACGTAGTGGTCGAACGTGGTCGCCGTCGCGCCGTACCCGAACAGCACCTTCGACGCGTCGTACGCCAGGAGGGGCAGGGCGAGGGCGAACGGGATCACCGCGGCCAGCGCCGTGCGCACGGTCCCGGCCAGGGTGCCGGCCAGGCCGGACAGGTCCCCGTCGGCCGCCTTCGCCGACAACCGCGGGAGGATCGCGGTGGCCAGCGAGACCGTGATGATCGCGTGCGGCACCATCACGAACAGGAACGCCGCGGCGTACACGGTGTAGCCGGTGGCGTCGGTGGCCGCGTGGTGGGCGTGGCGGCCGACGTGCTCGCACACGGAGCGGGCCGTGCCGCCCGAGGCGAGCCGGACGACCACGGTGTAGGCGACCTGGTTCACGACGACGAACAGCACGGTCCAGATGCCGAGGCGCAGGGTGTGGCCGAGGCCGGTCCGGCGGAAGTCGTAGCGCGGCCGGAAGCGGACGCCGGCGGCCCGCAGGACCGGCAGCAGGACGACGACCTGGGCGATGATGCCGAGGGTCGCGCCACCGCCGAGGACCAGCTCCTGGGCCGGGGTGAACGCCGTGCAGCCGGCGCCGCTGTCGAGGGCGCCGAACCAGAACAGGTAGAGCACCAGGACCAGGATCGCGATCACGTTGTTCGCGATCGGCGCCCACATCATCGGCCCGAAGCGGCCGCGCGCGTTGAGCACCTGCCCGAGCAGCACGAACATCCCGTAGAAGAAGACCTGCGGCAGGCAGTACCGCGCGAACGTGATCGCCGAGTCGCGCTGTGCGGCCAGTGCCGGGTCGTCGTACGCGCCGTTGAGGTAGAGCCTCATCACCAGCGGCGCGGCCAGCACCAGGATCACCGTCACGGCGCCGAGGAACAGCACCGCGAGCGTGATCACGCGGTTGGTGTACGCCTCGCCCCGGTCCTGGTCGCTCTTCTGCGCCCGCACCAGCTGGGGGACGAGCACCGCGTTGAACACACCACCGGCCAGGAGGATGTAGAGCATGTTCGGGATCGTGTTGCCGATGTTGAACAGGTCGGCGTGCAGCTCGTTGCCGATGGCGGCGGCGAGGAGCACGTTGCGGACGTAGCCGCTCGCTCGCGAGAAGATCGTGCCCGTCGCCATCACCGCGGACGACGCGAGGATGCCGCGGGTCTCCTCGAGGTCGCTCACGTCGAGGGCCCACCCGATCGGGCCCGGGCGACGCGTCGTACCAGCCGGACGATGATCGTGGCGAACAGCAGCGCGACCCCGGCGCCGATGATCACCCAGATCAGGCGGCTCACCTCCTCGGCCCGCATCGGGAAGGGGTCGGTGGCGCCGATGGGACGGCCGTCGGGGGTGGTCAGCTCCAGCCTCACGGTGTGGACGCCGCGCTGGTGGGTCGTCGCGTTCAGCAGCACCGTGGTGCGGCCGTGGGGCGGCAGCTGCACGGTCTCGCCACCGGTGATCGTCAGCTGCGGGTCGGACACGGCCCGGACCGAGACCGTCACCGGGACGTCGAGCGCGTTGCTGACGATGGCCGAGAACCGGCCGGAGGTGCTGGCCAGGGTGACCGACTCCGGCGCGGCCACGTCGATGGCGTCCAGGTTCGCATGGACCCAGCGGGCGATGGTCTGCATCCGGTAGCGGGCCAGCAGCGGCTGGGACTCCGCGGCGTACGACGCGTTGCCGGCGACCTCTTCGAACAGCTCCTTGCGGAGCGCGCCGTCCCCGGCCAGCACCGACTCGAGCTCGCTGCCGTTCGCCAGCACGTCCCGCGCGGTCAGGTAGAGGCCCGGCCCGAGCCGCGGGGCATCGGGCGACGGAGTCAGGAGGTGGGTGGCGTCGAGCGGGATCGCGGTGCCCGCGGTGGCGCCGCCGAGCGTGGTGAGCCGGAGCCACGGGACGTCGAGCCCGGAGAAGAACCCGGGACCCAGCGGCCGCCGGGTCTCCGTCGGCAGCTCCACCACCAGTGGCTGCTGGTCGTCGAGCAGCCGGAGGGCGGCCTCGGAGAGGACCCGTTGGCGCAGCGCCAGGGAGCTCTGGGGGTTCACCGGGCCCGGCCCGCCCTGCGCCGCCGACGCCGAGATCAGGACCGTCCGGTGCCCGTTCACCCGGTTGACCACGCCTGTCTCGCTCCGTACCGCGGTGTCGGGCAGCACCACGGTGGTGTCGTGGGGGAGCCGGGAGATGGTGTCACCGGTGGTGCGGCCGTCGGGTGGGGCGACGGCGGTGTTCAGCGGCAGGCCCCAGGGGCGCAGGGAGTGCCCGGTGCGCCGGAACGCGGCCCGGAGCAGCGGTACGTCGTACGCGGCCGCGCTCTCCACGGCGAGGTCGCCGTACGGCAGGCCCAGGATCTCGGCGGTGTCGGCGGCCAGCAGCCGGTGCAGCTGCTGGAGCCAGCGCTCGGCGGCGCCCGAGGTGGCGGGCACGGTCCTCGCCGGGCCGGACGCGGTGGTCGAGGTGGAGGCCGTGGGCGAGACGCTCGGGGACGCGCTCGGCGACTCGTGGCCAGGTCCGGGCTGGTGGGGAGCGGTCAGGGTCCGGGGCGGGTTGCCCTCCGCGAGATGGCGTACGACGTCGGGCACGGCCGGGTCGACCAGCCAGGTCAACGGCCCACCGCTGGCCGCCTCGCCCATCGCGACCGCGTTGTGGAGTGGTCCGGACCGGAGGCTCTGGGCCCAGGCCTCGGGGTCGACCACGGACCCGTCCGGTCCGCGCGCGACGCCCGAGCGCACAGGGACGACGAGCGCCGCGTCCTCGTGCTCGCCGTCCGAGAGCGCCGACTGCGGCACGTACGGGAGGAAGGTCCGGTCGCGCCCGACGGCCACCCGCGTGCCGCCCTGGCCGTTGTCGCCGAGCACGTGGACGCCGAACCAGTAGACGCCCGGCGCCGACACCGGGAGCGTGGAGTGCGGCAGCGTGATCTTGAACGTCGTGGTCTGGCCCGGCGCGAGCGACGCGATGCTGGCGAAGGTGCCGGGCACCGTGATCCGGTGGCCGATGTCCGCGGTCAGCGGGGTGTGGGTCGCGGCGGTCAGCTCGGCGGTCGTGGTGAGCGGCGTCGAGCCCATGAACCCGTGCACGTTGATCGCGGTCCAGGTCTGGTCCGAGGCGTTGGTGACGGTGCCGTGGATGACGATCGGACCCTTGTCGGGCACGTAGTCCGGGCTGATCGACCGGATCCGCGGCACCAGGGGCTGCTCCGGGTCGCTGGGCGCCGCGGACGCGGCCCGTGCGCTCGGCGTCGCCCCGACGAGGCAGGTGCCGAGCGCGGCCAGGACAGCGGAGAGCACCACCGCCGCCGCCACTGCCAGGGCATGCGGCAGCGAGGGCGGGCGGAGCACCCCCCGATGCTAGTGGGGCGACTCCGCCCATCCCGGCCCCCCGCGCGCCCCACTACGCTGTGCCTCCGTGTCCGAAGCAGACGATCGCCGACCGCCGGGGAGCGTTCGCCTCGCCGACGCTCAGCGCGACGTCGCCGCCGAGCTCGACCGGATCGCACCGGTGCTCGACCCGCTCGGCCGACTCTTCGCCGACGCCGGGTACGAGCTGGCGCTGGTCGGCGGACCGGTCCGTGACGCGATGCTCGGCCGCCGCCACAACGACCTCGACCTCACGACGTCCGCCCGCCCGGAGGAGATCGAGCGGCTGCTGGCCGGGTGGGCCGACGCCACGTGGGACATCGGCCGGGCGTTCGGCACCATCGGCAGTCGCAAGGGGCCGTTCCAGGTCGAGATCACGACGTACCGCTCGGAGGCGTACGACGCCGGGTCGCGCAAGCCGTCGGTCGACTTCGGCGACAGCCTCGAGGGCGACCTCGGCCGCCGCGACTTCACCGTGAACGCGATGGCGGTGCGGGTGCCGTCCCGCGAGTTCGTCGACCCGTACGGCGGCGTGGTCGATCTCGCGCACGGGGTGCTGCGGACGCCGGGACGTCCCGAGGATTCCTTCTCCGACGACCCGCTGCGGATGATGCGGGCCGCCCGGTTCGCCGCCCAGCTGGGCTTCGAGGTCGACCGGGCGGTGGTCGCGGCGATGACCGAGATGGCCGGCCGGATCGAGATCATCTCGGCCGAGCGCGTGCGCGACGAGCTGGTCAAGCTGGTGCTCGCGCCGTACCCGCGACTAGGCCTGACGCTCCTGGTCGACACCGGCCTGGCCGAGCTGGTGCTGCCGGAGCTGCCGGCGCTCGCCCTGGAGCGCGACGAGCACCACCGGCACAAGGACGTCTACGAGCACACCCTGACGGTGCTCGAGCAGTCGATCGACCTCGAGGGTCGGCTGGACGGACCGGACTTCATCTCGCGCTTCGCGGCGCTGATGCACGACGTGGGCAAGCCGCGGACGCGCCGCTTCCTGGCGGACGGCTCGGTGACCTTCCACCACCACGACGTGGTCGGCGCCAAGCTCACCCGCAAGCGGATGCAGGCGCTGAAGTTCTCCGGCGACGCCACGGACGCGGTCGCGAAGCTGGTCGAGCTGCACCTGCGCTTCCACGGCTACGGCGACGGGCAGTGGACCGACTCCGCGGTGCGGCGCTACGTCCGCGACGCGGGCGACCAGCTCGAACGGCTCCACGTGCTGACCCGTGCCGACTGCACCACCCGCAACGAGCGCAAGGCCGAGCGGCTGCGGCGTACCTACGACGACCTCGAGGCGCGGATCGAGCGGCTGTCGGCCGAGGAGGAGCTGGCCTCGATCCGGCCCGATCTCGACGGCACCCAGATCATGGAGATCCTCGGCATCCCGCAGGGACGCGACGTCGGCGCGGCGTACCGCTTCCTGATGGAGCTCCGCCTCGACGAGGGCCCGCACTCGTACGACGACGCCAAGGCCGCGCTGCTCGCCTGGTGGGCCGACCGCGGCGCGACCGGTCCCGCGTCGGAGCCCCCTGCTAGACAGGACCGGTGACCACCACCGCCACCACCGACGTGCGCGCCGCCGCCGAAGGCCATCTGCGCGCCCTGGTCGGCCGTGACGACGCCGTCCTGCGCGACGACCAGTGGGCGGCGATCGAAGCGCTCGTGGTCGACCGTCGGCGATCGCTGGTGGTCCAGCGCACCGGCTGGGGCAAGTCGGCGGTCTACTTCGTGGCCACGCTCCTGTTGCGCGCGGAGGGATCCGGGCCGACCGTGATCGTCTCGCCGTTGCTGGCGCTGATGCGCAACCAGATCTCCGCGGCCGAGCGGGCCGGCATCCGCGCCGTCACGATCAACTCCACGAACGTCGAGCAGTGGGAGGAGATCCAGACCGCGGTCAACGCCGGCGAGGTCGACGTCCTGCTGGTCAGCCCGGAGCGGCTGAACAACCCGGGGTTCCGAGACGAGGTGCTCCCACGCCTGGCCGCCACGTGCGGCCTGCTGGTCGTCGACGAGGCCCACTGCATCTCCGACTGGGGTCACGACTTCCGGCCCGACTACCGCCGCATCCGTACTCTCCTCGCCGACCTGCCCGCGGGCATCCCGGTCCTGGCGACCACGGCCACCGCGAACGCGCGGGTCAGCGCCGACGTCGCCGAGCAGCTCGGGGACGACGCGCTCGTCCTGCGTGGCTCGCTCGACCGCGAGTCCCTGCGGCTCGGCGTCGTCCGGCTGGCCACGCCCGAGCAGCGCCTGGGCTGGCTGGCCGACCACCTCGACGAGCAGCCGGGATCCGGCATCGTCTACTGCCTCACCGTCGCCGCGACGCAGCAGGTGGCCGACTACCTCCGCGGCCGCGGCCATGACGTCGCGGCGTACTCCGGACAGACCGAGCCCACCGAGCGGCTCGCGCTCGAGGAGCGGCTGGCGACGGGTCGGGTCAAGGCCCTGGTGGCGACCAGCGCTCTCGGCATGGGCTTCGACGCGACGCTCGGGTTCGTGGTGAACCTCGGCGCACCGCAGTCTCCGGTCGCCTACTACCAGCAGGTCGGCCGCGCCGGACGCGGCACCGACAGCGCGCCGGTGGTCCTGCTGCCGCAGCAGGAGGACCAGGACATCTGGGCCTACTTCGCCTCGCTCGCGTTCCCCCGCGAGGACCAGGTGCGCCACACGCTGCGGGTGCTCGGTGAGGAGGGCGTCGCCAGCGTCGGCACGCTCGAGACGCTGGTCGACCTCGGCCGCAGCCGGCTGGAGCAGATGCTCAAGGTGCTCGACGTCGACGGAGCCGTACGCCGGGTGAAGGGCGGTTGGGAGGCGACGGGGCAGGACTGGTCCTACGACGCCGACCGTTACGAGCGGGTCAGCCAGGCACGCAAGCGCGAGCAGAGCGCGATGCTCGACTACCTCGACACCGACCGGTGCCGGATGTGGTTCCTGCGCGACCAGCTCGACGACCCGGACGTCGAGGAGACCACCCGGTGCGGTCGCTGCGACACCTGTGGCGGCATGGAGCTCTCGACCTCGGTCACCGACGGCGCGGTCGACGAGGCGCGCACGCGCCTCGCGCGTCCCGGTGTCGTCGTCGAACCACGGGCGATGTGGCCGACGGCCCTGACCAACCTCGGGCTCGACCTCCGTGGCCGGATCGGTGACGCGGC
>Ga0070683_100001179_pt1 | contig 19821 bp, 17 predicted proteins | sample KBSC713LmetaG_FD_64662 | JGI IMG/M metagenome (GOLD analysis project Ga0070683, IMG submission 64662) | Corn rhizosphere microbial communities from Kellogg Biological Station, Michigan, USA - KBS C7.1-3L metaG | ecosystem: Host-associated > Plants > Roots > Rhizosphere ... | reverse complement strand
GCGTCTGCGTGCTGTCCGACGACTTCGGCGGCGCGTGGGTCCAGGTGGACGGGACGGCCGAGGTGCTCGACATGCCGGAGGCGCTCGAGCCGCTGGTCGAATACTTCCGGTGCATCTCGGGCGAGCACCCGGACTGGGACGAGTACCGCGAGGCGATGCGCGTCCAAGACAAGTCCCTGATCCGGGTGACGATCGAGCGCTGGAGCCCGGTGGCGACGGGCGGCTTCCCGGCGCGCCTCGCCTAGGCCGCTCCGAAGACGGTGGTCGATCCACCCCGCAGTCCGCAGATGGTGGCCGCTCTGCCGTCATCCCCGCCGGCATCGGGGGATCGACCACCGACGCTTGACAAGCATGGGCGACCGTCGATTCGACCGCGTTGATGTCGAGTTTTCAGAGAATGTGTGCCCGCAAAATCACTGAAAAGTCGACTTGAACCTTCAACCACCCGCGCTCGTCCCAACATACGGGTCACGGGACGCGGGCTCGCCCGAACGTTGAGACGCGCAGACGCCAGAGCAAAGGTCCTGTGGGCAGATCGACCATCGTCTCGGCATTCGCGGAGACGGCGGTCGATACAGCCGAGAGCGTCGCCGTTCCGCGCCATGCCGGCGCAGAGCGTGCCCCGAAACCGTCACCGCCCGCAGATGGCCCGGCAAGCGCCACACCCCACGCCTAGAGGTTGGCGGCTTCCAAGCGCCGCTCGATGGCGGCCAACCGGGTCAGCACCACGTCCAGCTTGTCCACTTGGGAAACCGCCTCGCTCCGGCGGACCTGCGTGATGCCGGCCGCCGCCGAGGCGACCGCCCGCAGCACGGCCGTGTTGTCCACGCCAACCGCGCGCAGCGCCCGCCCGGCGTCCGACGACGCGTCCGCCGCCAGCCCGACCACCACGTGCTCGCAGCCCAGGTAGTTGTGGCCGAGTTCGATCGACGCCTCGAGCGCCGACGCGAAAGCGCTTCGCGCCGGCAGCGTCAGCCCCGACCACAGCGCCTCACCCGGCTGCGACTCCTCGGTGAAGGAAACCGCTGAACGCAACTCGTCCAGGTCGACGCCGGACGCCTCGAGCAGCCGCACGCCCAGGTTGTCGCGCTCGTCGATGAGCCCGACCAGCAGCTCCCCCGTCCCGGTCCGGCCGGCCGCGAGGCAGGTCGTCAGGACGCCTTGGAGCCGGGCCGTCATGTGGCCGCTCACCCGCTCCACAAAAGCCGGCGACGGCTCGAACGAAGGATCGCGCAGAGCCTTGATGCCCTGCCGCGCCCGGCCGACCGTCCGCACCGCGTCGGCCAGCGCTTTCTGGCAGATCGCCGAGACCGGCAGGTCGACCGCCTTGACGGCGGCCGCGAGCTCGTCCGGCAAGTACACGTTGATCTTAGGCACCCATACAGGGTTACATGTGGGGTTACAAGAACACAAGCCCTACGTCGCGGCCGATGGCGGCTGCAGCGTCTTCCAGTCGCGGTCGCGCGAGTGTGCGGCCCCGAGCACGCCGACCAGGCAGGCCGCGTTGGTGATCTCGCCGCTCAGCGCCATCGACACCGCGTCGTCGAGCGGTACCCAGTTGACCTCGAGCTCGGCCTCCTCATGGGTACGGGTGTGCCGCTGCTCCGCCGGTACCGGGGAAAGCTCCCGGGCGAGGAAGAGCCGGATCTTCTCGTTGGAGCAGCCCGGCGAGGTGTGCACCTCGGCAAGGAGGTCCCACCGGGCGGCGATGATGTCCGCCTCCTCGGCCAGCTCACGCGCGGCCGCGTCAACCAGCGCCTCGCCTTCGACGTCGATCAAGCCGGCCGGCAGCTCCCACAGGTGCTTGCCGACGGCCGGCCGATACTGGTGGACCAGCGCGACCCGTCCCTCGTGGTCCAGCGCGACGACCCCCACCGCGCCGACGTGCACCATGTAGTCCCGCTCGGCCGTCGAGCCGTCCGGCATCACGACCTCGTCGGTGACGATGGCGAAGACCTTGTTGCGCAGCCGCTCAGTGTGGTGCCGCACCTCATACGGCACTGACTGCCTCCTCGAGCTCGACGGGCAGCCGGTCGGCGGCGTTGTAGGCGATCGCGGCGCCGACGAACGCCTTGAACAGCGGATGGGACCGGGTCGGCCGGCTCTTGAGCTCCGGGTGCGCCTGCGTGGCCACGAAGAACGGGTGCAGGTCGCGCTTCAACTCGACGAACTCGACCAGCCGGCCGTCCGGCGACGTGCCGGAGATGCGCAGCCCGGCCCGGGTCATCGCGTCGCGGTAGGCGTTGTTCACCTCGTACCGGTGGCGGTGCCGCTCGGAGACCTCGGCTTGCCCGTACGCCTGAAATGCCAGCGTCCCCTCGGCGAGGATGGCCGGGTAGGCGCCCAGCCGCATGGTGCCGCCGAGATCGCCGCGCCCGGCGACGATGTCCTGCTGATCGGCCATCGTGGAGATGACCGGGTGCTTGGCCTCGCTGTCGAACTCAAGCGAGTTGGCGCCCTCGAGATTGCCCAGGTGCCGCAGGACCTCGATGGTCATGCACTGCAGGCCGAGACACAGGCCCAGGCACGGGATGCCGTTTTCCCGGGCGTACCGGGCGGCGCCGATCTTCCCCTCGATCCCCCGCACGCCGAAGCCGCCCGGGATGATCACGCCGTCGACCCCGGCCAGGGCGAGGGCGGCACCGGACGGGCTGGTGCAGTCGTCGCTGGGGACCCAGCGGATCTCGACCCGGGCCCGGTGGGCGAAGCCGCCGGCGCGGACCGCTTCGGTGACCGACAGGTAGGCGTCGGGCAGGTCGACGTACTTGCCGACGATCGCGACGGTGACCTTCTGCCGCGGGTGGTGGACCCGCTCGAGGAGGTCGTCCCACTTCTTCCAGGCCACGTCGCGGAACGACAGGCCGAGCCGGCGCACCACGTAGGCGTCGAGGCCCTCGTCGTGCAGCACCTTCGGGATGTCGTAGATGCTCGGTGCATCCGGCGCCGAGACGACCGCCTCGTTGTCGACATCGCAATACAGGGCGAGCTTGTTCTTCGTCTTGTCCGGGATGGGCCGGTCAGAGCGGCACACGATCGCGTCGGGCTGGATACCGATGCTGCGCAGCGCCGCCACCGAGTGCTGAGTCGGCTTGGTCTTCAGTTCGCCGCTCGGGGCGATGTAGGGCACCAGCGAGACGTGCAGGAAGAAGCAGTTGCTCCGGCCGATCTCGTGCCGGACCTGGCGGATCGCCTCGAGGAACGGCAGCGACTCGATGTCGCCCACGGTCCCGCCGACCTCGGTGATGACCACGTCGGGTGAGCGGCCGTCGTCGTCGGGCTCGGCCATCGCCCGGATGCGCGCCTTGATTTCGTTGGTCACGTGGGGAATCACCTGCACGGTGTCGCCCAGGTATTCCCCGCGGCGCTCCTTGGCGATGACCGCGGAGTAGATCTGGCCGGTCGTGACGTTGGCCTTCTTCGACAGGTCGCGGTCGAGGAACCGCTCATAGTGACCGACGTCGAGATCGGTTTCGGCGCCGTCCTCGGTGACGAACACCTCACCGTGCTGGAACGGATTCATCGTGCCGGGGTCGACATTGAGGTAAGGGTCGAGCTTCTGCATGACGACGCGCAATCCGCGCGCGCTGAGCAGGCTGCCGAGGCTGGAGCCGGTGAGGCCCTTACCGAGCGAGGAGGCGACGCCTCCTGTGACAAAGATGTGCTTTGCACTCGAGCGATCCACGGGTCTCCACAGTAACACCCATCACGGGGTACCTGCTCAGGACACGCCTGCCAGGGAGGGACGATCGTCCGCCGGGGTCTTGTCCGCGGCGTGGTCGAGCACTCGCAGCGCGGCGAGGGCGGCCAGCGGGGTGACGGTGGCGAGCGCGGCGCCGAGGATGTTGAAACCGACCGCCTCGATCAGCCCGGCGAAGCCGGTCGCCACGGCGATGCCCGCGAAGGCCGCCCGTACCGTGGGAAACAGCCCGAGCACCCGTTTGAGCCCGCCCCAGGTCCGCAGCAGCACGAAGCCCGTGTACAGGCCACAGCCGATCACCAGCACCGTCAGCGGGCTGCCGACGGCCGTGGCGAAGTCGGACTCACCGATGCGCTGGAACAGGAACCCGGCCGTGCCGTCCTGCACGTGCCCGACGAACCGCCCGACGCTGCTGCGCTGATCCGCCCGGTGCAGCAGATCGATGAGCGCGAACCCGGCGGTCACCACGAGAGCGGCGCCGGCCGTCCAGATGAACCGGCCGAGCGTGAGCCAGCCGCCGGTCGCCATGGCCACGGCCGTGCACACGCCGGCCGCGAGCGCGACCGCTCCGCTGCCGTCGGCGCCGAGGAACGGGCTGCCGACGAGCACGACGCCGACCGCGCCAACGGCCGCGATGACCAGCGGCCGCCACGACCGGGTGAACCGCTGCGCCAGCGCACCCGCGCCGAGCAGCACCCCGGCGACGACCACCCCGAGACCGATCGCGCCGATTCCCGCGTACCGGCCACCCGACGTCGCCGAGTAGCCCGCCACCCCGTTGAGCTGCAGTCGGGCGCCGGTGGCCACGTCGAAGGCGACCGCGGCGGCCCCGAGCGCGGCGACGCCGCCGAGCGGCGCCAGGGTGCCTCTCCGTCCCCGCCGCCAGGTGATCAGGCTGACCACGGTGGTCACCACGGTCAGGAAGCCGAGCTGGGACAGCGCGAACACGAGCGTCGGGTGCTCCCACCGCCACCAGGGAACGATGTCGGCGGCCAGCGCCGCCGGTACCGACAAAGCGGCCGCCACCAGCAGCACCTCGGCCGCCCGGAACAGCCGGCGCGGCGCCTTCTGGCTCCGGGCCCGGCGCAGCAGCGGGATGATCGCGACGAAGAGCAGCAGCTCGAACACCGTCAGCACGAAGAAGAACCGCCCGCCGACGTGCCGCTGCACGGTCGCCTCCCGGTCGGCGTCGGCCAGCCGGGCGACCGCCTTGGTGAGGTCGCCCGGGCGTCCGTCGGTTCGGGTCGCCGCGCCGCCGGAGAACAGCTGCGTCGGGGCCGGCCGGCCGAGCGCGGCGAGGATCGTCGGGGTGAGGTCGACCAGTTGCAGGTACCCGGGGCGCACGGTGCTCGGCGAGGTGAGCCAGCCTCCCAGGTACCCGGGGCCCTGCGCGATCGCCACGTGGAGCCGGCTGGTGGACACGGTGTCGGACAGGCCGGCGACGACGACGAGGGAGCGTTCCGGGCGGTTGGCCAGGAACGCGGTCAGCGTCGCGTCGGCCTGCTTCGCGTTGGCCTTGCGCTGGGCCGCGTTGCCCGAGATCTCGCCCAGATCCACAATGGACAGTGCGCAGGCGTTGTCGAAGACCGCGTTCTCCGAGTACCGGTCGATGCGCCCGTACGGGCGAGCGCCGGCGATCGCGGCCCCCGGGCCGTAGGCGGAGGTGCAGCGCACGGCCTCGGCGAGCGCGCCCGGCTCGGCCCGCCAGGGCAGCGTGCGGTTGTCGTTGACCACCTCGCGCAGCTCGGGCAGCGTGGCGCTGGCGCCGTCGGTGGGGCCGGCGGGCCGGTCGATCTCGACGTCGAGTGGCGGGCACTGCTGGGTGACCGGCGCTGTCGTGTACCGGGCCAGGTTGCCGGCGCCGAGCGTGAGCCAGCCGTCACCGGAGCAGGTCACGCGGCGGGCCGAGCGGACCGACAGCGCGCCGATCGAGCCGTGCAGGGCCAGCTGCCACATGGTCGGCGTGTCGGTTGCGTTGACGTCGTCCCAGCGCAGCCCGGCGGCGCCGGCGACGATGACGGAGTCGGCCAGCTCGGTGACTGCCGGGTCGGCCGGCCGCGGGATCATCGCGGCCAGCCCGGCCACGGCGATCAGCAGGGCTCCGATGCGGATGAGCGCCTTCACTTCGCGGCCAGCTCCGTGTACACCGCCTCCACCTGAGCGAGCGTGTCCGCTTCGGTCGGCCAGGTGGCGGCCTGGGCGAGGCCCCGCTTGCCGTACTCCTCCCGCAGCGCGGGGTCGTCGAGCAGCCGCTCGATGGCCGCGGCGGCGGCGTCGACGTCGTGCGGGGGGATCAGCAGGGCGGCCTCGCCGACGAGTTCGGGGATGCCGCCGACGGCGGTGGCGATCAGCGGCACGCCGGCGGCGAGCGCCTCCTGCACGAACAGCGGCTGGCCCTCCCAGACGCTGGTGACCACCGCGAAGTCGGCCGCGCCGAGCAGGTCGGGGACGTCGTCACGGTCGCCGATCAGGGTGACCGGAGCGCGGTCCTCGGAGATCCGTGCGGCCAGCCCGAGGAAGGCCGGGCCGCTGCCGGCGATCACCACGTACGGGCGGGGCTTGCGCGCGCGCAGCTTGGCCGCGGCGGCGATGAGCACGTCGTGGCCCTTCTGCGGGTGCAGCCGCCCGACGGCCAGGATCAGCGGCTGCCCGTCGCCGACCCCGAGCTCGGCGCGGACCTCCTCGGCCGTGTGCTTGGGCGGCAACGTGGGCGGGGCCGGGACGGCGGCGTGCCGGACGTCGCGCGCGCCCAGGTCGCGGGCGCGTTCGACGAGGTCGGTGGACACCCCGAGGGTGACGTCGGCGACGCGGGCGACGTGGCGCTCGAGCCGCGAGTAGAGCCGCCCGCGCAGCCCGCGGGCGAGCGGGATGTTGTGCCAGGTGACGACCAGCGGCAGCCCGTCCGGGCGGGCGAGGGAGGCGACCAGGCCGGCGCGGAGACTGTGCGCGTGCACGACGTCGAGCGGGCCGCGCTCGGCGTCGGCGCGCAGCGCCTGGCGCAGCGCGCGCACCGCGGCGACGTCACCGGGCTGCGGGTTGGCCGGGATCTCGACCGGGCTGAAGGTGGCGCCGTTCGCGGCGAAGCCGAACCGCTCGTCGGTCGCCGCCGGGCCGTGCACGCTCACCTCGTGGCCGTCGCGGACCAGCCCCTGGACCAGTGACGCGACGTGCCGCCCGGTGCCACCTGTGGTGGAGGCGAGCACGAGCGCAACCCGGACCACCTGTTCTCCTCACCTCTTCAGCCGGCGCAGCAGCGGCTTGAGCGTGTGCCGGTCGGTGACCGCCGCGACGCCGGCGAACACCACCGCCACGACGACCCCGCACAGCATGCCCTGCGCGAGCGCCGCTCCCCAACCGGGGGTGCCGTCCCAGAACAGGGTCCGGACCCCGAGGGCCACGGCAATCGCCAGGCCCGCGGCGGTTACGCCTGATATCAGGGTACGGGCGAAGCCGTGCACGCTGTCGGGCCCGGCTTTCCGGCGTACCACGAAAGCGAGCCCTCCGCCAAGGACGGTCATGCCGATCGCGGTGGCCAGGGCGACGGCGCCGACCCGGTTGTAGACCGGCAGCGCGGCGGCGAGGACGAGCGCGGCGACCACGGCGGTCGCCCAGCCGAGCCCGGTCGCCACGGCCGCGGCGTAGGCCTGGCCCCGGGCGTACAGAGCGCGGGAGAACAGGGCGAACAGCCCGTACCCGATCACCCCGGGAGCGAACCCGGCGATGCCGGCGGTCAACTGGTCGGCGTCGGCGCGGTGGGCGGTGAGCTGCGCGAGCAGGACGGCGATCGGGTTGGCCAGCGCGACCAGGGCGGCCGTGCCGAGGCAGCACAGCAGCAGCAGCGACCGCGCGGCCGGGGCCAGGGTCTGCGCGTATTGCTCGTCGTCGCCGACCGCGCCCGCCTCGGCCAGCGCCGGATAGGTGGTGGTGGCCAGCGGCAGGGCGAGCACCGCCCACGGCAGCAGAAAGATCGTGAAGGCGAGGTTGTAGATGACGATCGAGCCCGGCCGCGCGGCCGAGGCCAGCGAGATGGCCAGGCCGTTGCACAGTTGCTGGCCACCGACGGTGACGATGCCGGCCACGACCAGCGGCCGCAGCGTGGTGATCGCGTCGGCGTGCAGGCGCAGCGTCGGGCGCATCGGCAGGTGCAGGGGCCGTAACGGGATGAGCAGGCACAGCGACAGCACGGCGACCGCCAGCGTGGTCCCGCCGGACAGCAGGAGCAACTCGCCGTCGCTGACCTTGCCGAGGTCGCTGTTGCGCCCGGCCAGAAGCCCGAACGCGACGTACACGACCACCACGGTGACGCTGGACAGCAGCGGGGCGAGCACCGGCCAGGCGAACCGGCGGTACGTCTGCAGGACCCCGGTCAGGACGATGCCCACCCCGTACAGCGGGAGCTGCGGCGCGAAGACCCGCAGCATGTCGGCGGCGGCCGCGATCTCCTGAGGGTCGTGCCGCCGGTCGAGCTGGGCGACGAGCGGATGGGCGAACAGCGCGACCAGCAGCGCGATCGGCACCAGCAGCGCGACCACCCAGGTCAGCAGCGCCGAAGCGGTCGCGGCCACGGCCCGCCGGTCGTCGCGGGCGGCCGGCCCGGCCAGCAGCGGGACCACCAGGCTGGCCAGCGCTCCCCCGGCGACCAGCTCGAAGACGATGTTGGGGACCTGGTTGGCGGCCGTGTAGGCGTCGCCGAGACGGGTCGGGCCGACCGTGCCGTTGAAGACCAGGACGCGGACGAATCCGGCGATGCGGCTGGCCACGGTGAGGGCCGCGACGAGGGCGGCCGCGCCGGCGAGCTTGCGCGTCGGGACGGCGACCACACTCACGCCCCGCTCACGCCTTCAAGCGCCCCAGCTCATCGAGCTCGCGCAGGCCGGGGGTGCGTTGGATGACCTGCGTGAAGCTGACCTTCTCGCTGGCCGCGGTCAGTGCGACGAGGCCGGCCAGGGCGGCCAGCCGACCGGCCGTGCCGGCGCGGGCGACGAACGCGGTGCCGAGCAGCGCGCCGAGCGCGTTGGCGCCGGCGTCGCCGAGCATGATCTCCTCGTTGAGGTCGGCCGGCAGCAGCGCACCGGCCGCACCGAGCGCCCCCGACGCGACGCCACTGCGCGCCGACAGCGGCGTGCCGGCGATCATTCCCGCCTTGATCGCCCGCCCGGGACGCAGGTCGAGCAGGTTGGCGAGGTTGGCCGCGCCGGCGATCACGCCGGCGCCGAGCAGGACGTCGACCGTGCGCTTTCTCGGCAGCAGCGCCGCGGCCACGAGCGCGGACGCGCCAACCCCGGCAATCTTGACGAGCCCGCTGGTCACCCGCCCTTCCCGCAGCGCCGTCAGGTGGCCGCGGAAGCCCTTGGCCGCGTGCTCGGGCCGTCCGCCGACGAGGTCGTCGTAGAGCCCGACCGCACCCGAGCCGAGGCCGGCGACGGCGGCCGCGGTGGCCACCCGGGCGTCGTCCGCCCCGACGACCGCGCCGACCGAGGCGCCGATGGCCAGGGCCGGGCCGCCGGCCAGTGTGACCGGGCGGCCCCGGAAGTTGGTCCGCTCCAGGCCGTGCGCGGTCACCGCACCGGCCAGCGTCGCCCGGGCGGCGGCCGCGCCGAGCGCCGAGGCAAGCGCGCGCCGGAGGCTACGAGCCATTCGTCGACTTCGTGGTCCTGGGCAGCATCGAGGTGGCCCCGTCGCCGGTGCCGTAGTGCCCGGCCTTGCCGGCCATCCGGTCGGAAAGCGCAAGAACGACCGCCACCTGGCCAAACGCGGTGACGGTGTTATCCACTGTGGACACCTGTTTGCCCAGCGCGGAGTCGCTGCGCACCGCGCTGACCATGCCGACCGTCGACAGGCCGCCGACGACCAGGCTGCCGGCCAGCTCGAACCGGTTGATGACGGTCATCGCGGCCGCGGCCCGGTCCTTGGCGTCCTTGCCGGTGGTCGGCGCCCCGGCGACCAGCACGACCGCCTCGGCCGGGGCGGTGAAATCGCCGTCGTACGAGATGAAGCCCTGCGACTCGTAAGCCCGCAGCACGGCGCGCGTGCCGTCGACCGCGACCGAGTTGCTGCGCCCGACGAGCAGCGTGGCCAGCAGCGCGGCGGAGGTGTCGACGCCGTCGTTCTGGTTGGGCAGGGCGCCGCTCACGCTCGGCGGCGCGCTCGCGTCGGCCGTGTCCAGCAACTGGTCCTTGCTGGTCGGGGCGATGAACTTCTCGGTCAGCTTGACCTCGCCGGTCACCGTGGCCCCGGCCATCTGCAGGAACGTGGACAGGCCGTCGACGGTCTTGTCGACGTCCTTGTCGTTGCCCTGCAGGCTCAACACGAGGACCTTTTTACCGGACAGCTTGCCGGCCAGCAGCACCGGTGCCGCCTCGGTCGCGAACTCACCGGCCTTGTTCAGGTCGGCGGTGCGCTGATCCACGGTGTCGCGCAACTGCTGGTTGTCGGCGCTGACGTTGTTGAACTGGTCCTTCAGGTTGTCGGCGATCGGGCCGTTGGCCGCCGCGGTCCCCACGACGAGACCGATGGCAAGCGCGAGGAAGACGGCCGCCAACGAGACGACGTGGTACCGGAAGTTGATCACGAAACAGCCTCTGTCTAGGAGAACAGCGTGAACATCAGGTTGTCCCACCACTCGGCGAGGACACCCAGGTAGGCCCGGCCGAGCGTGGTCACAGCGACGGCGGCGGTCATCGCCGCGATCGCCGAGCAGACCAGCAGCACCAGCGAGGAGCCGGACAAACTCTGCCTGTACAGCCGGCTGACGCCCTTGGCGTCGACGAGCTTGCCGCCCAGCTTGAGCCGGGTGAGGAAGGTCGAGGCCATGCCGCCGCGACCCTTGTCGAGAAACTCGATGAGCGTGGCGTGCGTGCCGACCGCGACCAGCAGCGAGGCGCCCTTCTCGTCGGCCAGCAGCAGTGCGATGTCCTCGCTGGTCGCCGCGGCCGGGAAGGTCACCGCCTCGACGCCGAGGCGCTGGACCCGGGTCAGCCCGGGCGCACGGCCGTCGGGGTAGGCGTGCACGACGATCTCCGCGCCGCAGCGCAACGCGTCATCGGAGACCGAGTCCATGTCGCCGACGATCATGTCCGGCGTGTATCCGGCCTCGACCAGCGCGTCGGCCCCGCCGTCGACGCCGATCAGCACCGGCTTGAACTCGCGAATGTAGGGCCGAAGCACGTCAAGGTCGGCCTTGTAGTCGTAGCCGCGCACCACGATCAGGCAGTGCCGCCCGGCGATCTCGGTCGTCACCTCGGGCACGCCGATGCCGTCGAGCAGCAGGTCGCGCTCCTGCTTGAGGTATTCCATGGTGTTGGCGGCGAACGCCTCCAGCTGCACCGAGAGGCCTTCGCGGGCGTCGCTCATCGCGCCGGCGACCGACTCGGCGTCCTGCCGGCAACCCTTCGCGATCGCCTCGTCGGCGAGGAAGATCGTGTCGGCGTCGACCCGCACGACGTCACCCTCGCGGAGCCGGTCGAACAAATCCTCCCCGAGGTCGTCGACGAGCGGGATGCCGGCGTTGATCAGCACCTCGGGCCCCAGGTTGGGGTAACGCCCGGAGACGGAAGGCTTGGCGTTGAGCACCGCGGCGACACCCGAGGCCACCAGCGAGTCAGCGGCGACCCGGTCGAGGTCGACGTGGTCGATCACCGCGATATCGCCCGGGCGCAACCGGCCCACCAGGCGCTTCGTCCGCCGGTCGAGCCTGGCGACGCCCCCGATGACACCCGGGTCGGCAGACCGGGTGCGGCGCAAGGTTGGTAGTCGCATCACCATCCATCCTGGCACGTACCTGCGACGAAAGCGTGGCGCGACATGTCGGGTAGCGTCCACTTGAACACGTTCAGCACCAACAACATGCCTGGATATGACACGTGTGGGGTACACCTTGGCCGTGACGACCTACGAACCCACCGGGGCGACACTCGACGCGCTGAACGACGACGCGGCGTTGCCGGCCGGCTTCCGGCACCTGTTCTACCGCGTCCGCATCGGCTATGGCCAGCCGGTTTTGCAGGCCGCCGGGGAAGCGATCATGACCTGGGAGATGCACCGCAAAGCGGGCGTACGACCCCGACCGAGCGCCCCGCGGGCGGCCCCAGGTGTGACAGTCGTCTCCAACGTGCCGATCTCCGCCCCGTGCGTCGTCGTCTGGGTGCTCGAACGGCCCGATCGCATCGGCTTCGGGTACGGCACGACGGACGGCCACCCGTTCAGCGGCGAGGAGTCGTTCACGACCTGGATCGACGCCGCCGGCGACGTGTGGTTCTCGGTGATCGCGTTCAGCCGGCCGGCCCGCTGGTTTACGAGGCTGGCCGGTCCGGTGGCGCCGCTCTTCCAACGCGTCTACGCGCGGCACCTGGCCCGTGTGCTGCGGCGGCTGGCCGGCGGCGCTTAGCGGTCGGCCTTCTCCCGGCCGGGCCAGTGGTCGGGGTGTCGCGGCCGGCTTCGTGGGGTCGCGCCCGGCTCGGCCTGGCGGGACGGGCGGGCCGCGGCCGGCTTCGTAGGGCCCTCGCCCGGCTCGGCCTAGCGGGACGGGCGGGCCGCGGCCCGGCTTCGTGGGGCCCTCGCCCGGCTCGGCGTGGCGGGACGGGCGGCCGCGGCCCGGTTTCATGGAGCCCTCGCCCGGCTCGGACTAGCGGGACGGGCGGGCTGGCCGCGGCCGGTTTCGTGGTGCCTCTGTATCAAAGTGGATGGCCGGGCGACGCCGGAGCAGTTTCATCACGCCGCCTGGAATCACGCCGGTGACGGCCGGACACAACCCGGTATCCGGCCGCGCCCGGCGCGGCCCCAGCCAACGCCTCGCCTCGCACCGACCCCCACTTTGATGCAGACCCTAGTGGTAGGCCTTCTCGCGGGTGGCGACCGACAGCAGCTCCTCGGCGTGCGCGATGCCCAGGTCGGAGTCGGGCAAGCCGGCCAGCATGCGGGCGAGCTCCCGCGCCCGGTCGGTGTCCTGCACGGCCCGCACGCCGCTGGTGGTCACCGCGCCGCCAGTGTCCTTGGCCACCACCAGATGATGGTCGGCGAACGCGGCCACCTGCGGCAGGTGGGTCACCACCAGCACCTGGTGGTCGCGGGCCAGCCGGGCCAGCCGCCGGCCGATCTCGACCGCGGCCTGGCCACCGACCCCGGCGTCGACCTCGTCGAAGACCAGCGTCGGGGGGCCGCCGGCGCCGGCGAACACGACCTCGATCGCCAGCATCACCCGTGACAGCTCGCCGCCGGAGGCGCCCTTCTGCAGCGGCTGCGACGGCGCCCCCGGGTGCGGCAGCAGCCGCAGCTCGATGTCGTCGGCGCCGTCCGGCCCGACGCCGCATGGCGAGCCGTTGACGGGCAGCACGCTCGCGCCCGGGCTGGCTGCCTTGGGGGCGACCACGACCTCGACTCGCGCGTGCGGCATGGCCAGGCCGGAGAGCTCGGCGGTCACGTCGGCCGAGAACCGGGTCGCCGCGTCCCGGCGGGCGCTCGACAGCACCGCGGCCAGCTCGGCGACCTCGCCGGCCAGCCGCTGCCGCTCCCGGTCGAGCTCCTCGAGCAGCTCATCGGAGGTGTCCAGCTCGGCCAGGCGCCGGCGGGCGTGGTCGGCCCAGGCCACCACGCCGTCGACGTCCTCGGCGTATTTGCGGGTCAGCGTCCGCAGTGCGGCCCGCCGCTCGTAGACCTCGGCGAGCCGCGCCGGGTCGGCGTCCAGCGACGCGAGATAGCCGCCCAGGTCGTTGGCCACGTCGCTGACGAGCGTGGCGACCTCCTCGAGGCGCACGGCCAGCTCGCCGAGCACCCGGTCGACGCTCGACTGGGCCTCGAGCGTGCGGCGCGCGGTCGAAATGAGGCCGACGGCGTCGGCGGCGTCGTCGCCGACCTCTTCGCCACCGGCGATCGCGACGTGGGCGAGCTGGGCCGCGGTGCGCAGGCCCTCGACGTGCTCGAGCCGCTGAGCCTCCTCGCGCAGGAGGTCGTCCTCGCCGGGCTGGGGGTCGACGCGGGTGATCTCGTCGAGACCGAGCCGCAGCAGGTCGGCCTCCTGGACGCGCTGCCGGGCGTTGGCCCGCCGGTCGGCCAGGTCATCCTCGACCGCCCGCCAGCGGGTGAACAGCTCATGGAACCGAGCGAGGAGCTTCTCGTGCTCGGGACCGGCGAACCGGTCGAGCGCGGCCCGCTGCTCGGCCGGACGCAGCAGCCGCAGCTGGTCGGACTGGCCGTGCACGGCCAGCACGTGCTCGCCGATGTCGGACAGCACGGACAGCGGCACCGACCGGCCGCCGACGTGGGCTCGCGAGCGACCCTCGACGGTCACCGTGCGGCTGAGCAGTAACGTGCCGTCGTCGTCGACGTCGGCACCCGCGTCGATGACCCGGCTCTGCACGGTGGCGCGCACGTGGTTGGGCAACGAGAGGCGCCCCTCGACCGTCGCGCGCCCGGGCTCGGCGCGCACGCGGCCGGCGTCCGCGCGCCCGCCGAAGAGCAGCCCGAGGCTCGTGACGACCATTGTCTTGCCCGCGCCGGTCTCGCCCGTGATGACGGTCAGCCCGGGCCCGAGGGGAAGCGTGGCGTCTTCGATGACACCCAGTCCGGTGATGCGGAGCTCCTCCAGCACGCCCCGAACATTAGCCGCGCGGTATGACACTCTCCACTTCATCCACGCCGATTACCGCGCCAACCATCCACCGGCAGATCGAACTTGGCGACCAGCCGATCCGTGAATGGCTGCTCCCGCAGCCGGACAACACGCACCGGAAGCGCCCCACGCCGGACGGTGACCGTCGATCCCGGCGGGATGTCGATGGTCCGCCGGCCGTCACAGGACAGCAGCGCGAACGTCGTGTACGGCTCGACATGGATCCGGATCGTCGACGTCGGCGCCGTCACCAGCGGCCGGCTGAACAGGGCGTGGGCGCTGATCGGTACCAGCAGAAGGGCCTCGACCTCCGGCCAGACGACCGGACCGCCGGCCGAGAACGCGTACGCGGTCGAGCCGGTCGGCGTGGCACACACCACACCGTCGCAGCCGTACCGGGACAGCGGCCGGCCGTCGACCTCGACGAGCACCTCGAGCATCTTCTCGCGGGCGCCCTTCTCGACGGTCACCTCGTTGAGGGCCCATGAGTTGACGATGACCTGACCGTCGCTCTCGGCGCTCACATCCAGCGTGAGCCGCTCGTCGACCGTGTACTGGTTGGCCACGACCGCCCGCACGGCCCGGTCGACATCGCCGATCTCCGCCTCAGCGAGGAAGCCGACCTTGCCGAGGTTGATGCCGAGCAGCGGCGCCTTGACCGGCCGGGCCAGTTCGGCGGCGCGCAGCAAGGTACCGTCGCCGCCGAGCGCGAAGACGATCTCCACGCCCATGGCCGACTGCATGCCGGTCACCGGTACCGCGTTGGGGATACGCAGTTCGGCCGACTCTTCGGCGAGCACCCGCACGACGAAGCCGGCCGCGTGCAGGTCGGCGGCCACAGTGCGGGCATGGTCGGCATTGCGCCGCTTCCCCGTATGGGTGACGAGCAGGGCCTCGCGCATGGCTTCCGTCATACCGCGCCCGCCACCGATCTAACGGCCGCCACGTCGACCGGCGGGGCGTCGCGGCGCAGCCACAGGAAGAATTCGACGTTGCCGGACGGTCCCGGCAGCGGGCTCATCGTCACGCCGGCCACCCCAAGCCCGAGCGTCCAGGCCGCCGCCGCCACGTCGAGCACCGCCTCGGCCCGCAACCCGGGATCTCGCACGACGCCTCCGTCACCGACCCGCTCCCGTCCCACTTCGAATTGCGGTTTGATCATTGGTACGAGGTCGCCGTCGTCCGCCGTGCACGCCGCCAACGCCGGCAACACCACCCGCAGCGAGATGAACGACAGGTCGGCCACCGTGAGCTGCACCGGTCCGCCGATCGCAGCGGGCGTGAGGGTTCGCACGTTCGTGCGTTCTATCACCAGTACCCGTGAATCATTGCGCAACGACCAGGCGATCTGTCCGTATCCGACGTCGACCGCGACGACCTCGGCCGCACCGGCCCGCAACAGGACGTCGGTGAAGCCGCCGGTGGACGCCCCGGCGTCGAGGCAGCGCCGGCCTTGCGGCAGGTCCGATCCGAAGGCGGCCAGCGCACCAGCCAGCTTGTGGCCGCCTCGCGAGACGTAGTCGTCGCCGCTTTCCGAGTCGAGGACGCGCACCGCGTCGGCCGGGTCGACCTGCGCGGCGGCCTTGCTGGCCAAGCTTCCCCGCACCTCGACACGCCCGGCGGCGATCAGCGTGGCCGCCTGCTCGCGCGACCGGGCCAGCCCGCGACGGACCAGCTCGGCGTCGAGTCGGGTCCGCCGCGCCATCCGGGCTCCTTCACGTCAACGCTCTTCGATCGTGCCCAACGTCTCCTGAAGGGTGCGGTGGGCCTCCTCGTAGGCGGCCACCTGCTCCCCCGGCGAGAGCGACGCTACCTCGCCGAGGCGGGCGACGGCCGCGTCGACGGCCGGGTGGCCGATCTCTTCCTTTTCGGCCGGCATTTTGGGAGCTCCCGGTATCTCCGCCGGTTCCGTCATGCCGCGCCACCGGCGGGTCGGCGCGGCGCGGCCTTGCGGACGGCGGCCACGCGCTTCACGGCCTTCTTGGCCGCCGGCGGGGCGAGCGGCTCGGCGCCGGCCGGAGCGGCACCCGGCGGCTCGACGAACGCCGGCTCGGCGATGGCCTTCTTGACGGCCTTCTTGGCGACCGCCTTCTTGGCCACCGCTTTCTGGGGAACCGCCTTCTGGGGAACCGCCTTCTGGGGAACCGCCTTCTGGGGAGCCACGGTGGGGGCAACGGTCTTCTTCGCCATGGCTTTCTTGGCCGCGGTCTTCTTGGCGAGCGTGGTCTTCGCCACCACCTCGGCGCCGACCGGCGGCCCGTCCGCCGACTCGATGGCGCCCGGCGGCACCGCGGTCGCCTCGCGCAGCTTGGCCTCCAGGTCGCGCACCTTGGCCGACAGGGTGTTCACCTCGTCGGCGGTGGCCAGCCCGACGCGGCCCAGCGCCTTCTCCAGCTCGTATCGCACGAGGTTGGCCATCGCTTCACGGCTCGCGGAGCTCGTCCGCAGCAGGTCTTCGGCCATCGCCTGCAGCTGTTCGCCGGACACGGCTCCCTTGCCGACGAGTTCCTTGACCGCCCTGGTGGCCTTCTTCCTGGTCGCGTCGGTGGCACCGATTGCCAATTCCAGGTATGCCCGCCACGCCTCCTGCGCCATATGCGCTTCTCCTCTGCTCCACCCTCTAGTCGGCCTCTACTCGGCCCTCTAGTCGCCCTCTAGCCGGCCCTCTACTCGGCCATATCCCGGCATTCACCACGCTACCGGGCGGTTCGCCGGGTCGTACGGTAGCCTGCCGATCGGCAGTTCGACAGGCGAACACGATTTCGGGGACTGAAACAGATGGCAACGGTCGACGAGTGCCGGACGGCGCTGCAGAAGCTGGCCCAGCGGATGGCTGACAACGCCGCCGAAGCGAGCCAGAAGCTCGACTTCGACCGCAGCCTCGCCTGCCGGATCACCGATCTCGGAGTGGCGTTCCACGGCGAGCTGAGCGGCGGGCAGATCGTCGGCCTGACCGACGGCGACGACCCGCGCGCGAAGATCAAGCTGACCTCGAGCAGCGACGACCTGATCGCCCTGGTCGACGGCCAGCTCAACGTCGCGTCGGCGTGGGCCAGCGGCCGCATCAAGATCGAGGCGGGCATGATGGACCTGCTGAAGCTGCGGAAGCTGCTCTAAGACTGGTTGCCTTCGGACTGGTTGCCTTCGGACTGGTCGCCTTCGGACTGGTCGCCTTCGGACTGCTTGCCTTCGGGCTGGTTGTCGAACAGCCCGGACAGGTCCTTCGCCACGTACGTTGGGCGCCGCTCGTCCGGGGCCGCCGCGACGTCGTCGGCCTGGCTCACGCCGGTGAGCACCAGCAGGCTGTCCATGCCGGCCCGGTTGGCCGCCTCGATGTCGGTGTCGAGCCGGTCGCCGACCACGAGGGGCCGCTTCGCCCCGCGCTCGCGGGCCGCCAACGCGAAGAGACCCGGATCCGGCTTGCCGACGACCGTATCCGGTTGCCGCCCGAGGGCGGTCGCCAGTACCGCGATCAACGAGCCGTTGCCGGGCAACGCTCCGCGCGGTGAGGGCAGGGTGCGGTCGGCGTTCGTGGCGACCCAGGACGCACCGGCGCGGATGGCGACGGTGGCCTCGGCCAGTACCCGCCAGCCGACGTCCGGACCGTAGCCCTGCACCACGACGGCCGGGTGGTCCTCGGCGCGCTCGACCGGGCGCAGCCCGGCCGCGCGTACCTCCTCCACCAGCGCCGGCGCTCCGACCACAAGGACGGGCGCGCCGGCCGGCAGCCGCTGCGCGAGCAGTTGCGCCGACGCCCGGGACGACGTGATGACCTCGTCCGCTTCGGCCGGGATGCCGATCGACGTCAGCAGCGCAGCGACGTCGGCGGCCAGCCGGGAGGCGTTGTTTGTCGCGTACGCCATGGGCACGCCACGCTCGCGCAGCGTGCCGGTGGCCTCGACGGCGCCGGGGATGACCTGGTCGCCGAGGTACAACACGCCATCCAGGTCGAAGATGACCAGGTCGTACCCGGCGACGAGGTCAGGCACGCGGACCGGACTCCGGCTCGGCGGCGTCGTTCTCGTCGTCCTTCACGGCCTCCGTGATGGCGGCGTCGTCCTCATCGTCTTCGTCGGCTTCTTCAGTGGCTTCGTTTGTGAGGTCGTCGGCCTGGCCCTGCAGATCGTCGTCCTCGTCGTCCTCGTCCTCGTCCTCGTCCTCGTCCTCGTCGTCTTCGTCGTCGTAGTTGTCTTCGTCCGCGTCGTCGAAGTCGTCGTCTTGCTCGTCGTCGAACTCGTCACTGACGTCGGTCGCCTCGTCGTCGGGGCTCTCATGACCGTCCCGATCACCGTCGTGGTCGTCCTCGCGATCGCCTTCGTGGGCGTCGTCGAACTCATCGGTGACCTCGGTGACCTCGTCGAAGTCCTCATCGTCGTCCTCGTCGCCTTCTAGGACGATGCCGTCGAGCTCGAGCAGCCGCTCGGCCGCGTCGGTGTCCAGCTCCTCGTCGATCTCCGACGCCCGGGCGAACCACTCCCGCGCTTCCTCGCGGCGGCCGGCGTGGAGCAGCGCATCCGCGTACGCATAACGGAGGCGCGGCGCCCACGGCGCGTCCGGTGCCGAGGTCAGCTCGCGGACCTGCAGCATCGCCACGGCCGCCTCGGTCTGCCCGAGATCGGCCCGCGCCCCGGCGCCCACGATCAGCAACTCAACGATCTCCTCCGCGTCGAGTTGGCTCCGGTCGGCCGTCCGGTAGAGATCGATCGCCCGCTCCGGCCTTCCCAGCGCCCGCTCGCAATCCGCCAGCACCGCCAGGTGGGTCTGCTTACCGCTCATCCGGTGGTACGTGCGCAGCTCAGCAATCGCCGTCTGCCACTCCCCCGCGTGGTACGCGGCGAGCCCAGCCGCCTCCCGCACCGCCGCGATCCGCGACGCCTTGCGGCGGGCGACCAACGCGTGCGCGAGCGCCAGCTTCGGATCTACGTCGATCAACTGCCCGGTCGCCACCAGCCGGCGCGCGACCTCGTCCGCGACCGGTCGGGCCAACGAGCGCAACTCGGCCCGGACCTCCCCGTCGAGTTCGCGCGGGTCGATGTCGTCGGCCAGGACGGGGTCGTTGACCCGTACGGTCGCCTCTTCCAGGTCCTCGGTGCTTTCGTCGACGACCTGCCGCTCGAACCCGGGGTCGTCGCGCCGCGGCCGGTACCCGCCGACGCGCCGCTCGCCGCCGCCGAAGCCGCCGCCATCGCGGTACGGCCCATCCTCGTCTCGGCGCGGGCGCTCGTCATCCCGGCGCGGCCGGTACGGCCGGTCCTCGCGCCGGAAGCCCTCGGGGGCGCTATGGTCGCGGAACCCGCGGTCACGATACGGCCGGTCGTCTCTCGGCGGTCCCCCGTCGCGCGGCCCGCGGTCCCGGAAGTCCCGATCGCGGGCTGGCCGGTCACCTCTGGGTGGGCCCCCGCGGAAGTCGCCGTCCCGCGCCGGCCGATCGCCCCGGTTTCGGAATCCGCCGTCGCGCGATCCACCGTCGCGAGGTGCGCGGTCCCGGAACTCCCGATCCCGGTATTCACGGTCCCGG
>Ga0070683_100001175_pt1 | contig 19845 bp, 21 predicted proteins | sample KBSC713LmetaG_FD_64662 | JGI IMG/M metagenome (GOLD analysis project Ga0070683, IMG submission 64662) | Corn rhizosphere microbial communities from Kellogg Biological Station, Michigan, USA - KBS C7.1-3L metaG | ecosystem: Host-associated > Plants > Roots > Rhizosphere ... | reverse complement strand
CACATTCACGAAAATCAAATGCGAATTCTGAGATCCCTGTCGGTGATCGCGTTGGCGGTCGCGGGTCAGACCGTCGGTGCGCAGCTCGTGGTCAACTCGCTTCCGCCGGCGAGATTTGGTCTTACCGGGGGAATGAACCTGTCGACGTTTGACGGCGATGGCCTCGGGCCGACAGCAAATCGCCGTGGCTTCGTTGGCGGCGGAGTGCTGGTGACGCCATTCGCACCGGACTTCTCGACGCAGCTCGAGCTGCTCTACTCGATGAAGGGGATGAAGTCGCTGGCGTCGAACCGGACGGACTACGCGATGTTCAAGCTCAACTACCTCGAGATCCCGGTAATGCTGCGAGGCGACCTCCCGCTGTCGTCGGCGGTGAGGCCGTTTGCTTTCACAGGACCAGCTGTCGACTTCAAGCTTTCGTGCTCGTCGGATGAAGTGGTGAGCGGCAACGTCAGCAACAGCTTTGACTGCGACCAACTGCCGGGGCTGAAGCTCCGGACGGTCGATGTGGGTTGGGTACTCGGCGGCGGCCTTGGGTTCGACTACCACAACCGGCGCATTTCGCTCGGCGCTCGGTACGAGGTGGGACTTCGCACCATCACGGACGAGGGTTCCTCGAAGAACCGGGCGTTGTCATTCATGGCCTCGGTCGAGGCTCCGCTGCCGCGAAGGTCGCCCCGGGAGTAGCAGCGTGGGAGCTATCGAACCCAAAATCTGAAACTCCCTGTAACCTCAAACGTTTTCCGGGGTTAGATTAAATACGACGGCGGCTCGGGAGTCGGTCCCGATGCTAAACATTGTGACGCCTCCCACGGGATCGCCGTCTTCAGTTCAACAATTGCCACTAATTCTGTTTGAGTCATCCGCCATACGACTCACCCTACCGCGAGACGCCGCCGCCAAGTAGCGCGCAGGCCGCAGCACCAAGACACTCGCAGGAACGGTCAAGTCGAAACCACAGCTCGGCGTCCAGTCCGCCTCGTTCGCGGGCCAATCACGACGCCCCATCGCATTCCCAGTCGCGCCCGCGACCATCGCGCCGACGCCGACGATCTGGATCGTCGTCAACACCGACGTCACTGACGTCGCACCCAACCAGCCGCACGGCATACGTCGAGACGCGGCACTGGCTTCTCGCCCAACACGGACCGGTGTGCGCGTACTGCGGCGTCCGCTTCACAGCCGCCGTCATGACGCTCGACCATGTCGCTCCGCGTCGAGGACAGACGGCATTCGACCGACGAGACAACCTCGTCCTCGCGTGCCCCGGGTGTAACGCGCTCAAGCGAGATCAGGCGCCGCTCGCGTTCCTCCTTGCATCGCGAGCGCGGGCGAACAATCTCCTGAAGTACGGTTCTCACCTGAGCCCAATGCTCGTCGATCTCGCGAAGTCATTGGCTTCGCCGACGGCAGATCCGCCGACCAAGGCGGAAGTCGACGCACTCTCGAAATGGTTCGATATGATCGACCAGATCGACGAGTCGCCGTACCTCGACTAGCGAATCAAAGTCTTCGCGGGGCCTGAATCCTTCAGGCTCCGCACGAACTTCATGAACGTGTCCCGCTCGGCTGCGACGCGGACGGACGGCCCGAACAGCTGAATGAACATCGTTCCGCGCGGAGTCTCGGCGATCGCGGCGATGAGCGTTTGTCCCGTCTTCACCGAATCCGCCGAGCCAGCACCGATTCCTCGGCGGTAGGTGCCGCGATACTCGGCGAAGGTGATTGGGAAGATTCCAGTCGAGTCACGCGTGATCGTCTCGGGAACAGGAGACCCATCAGGCGTCGAGAACTGTCCTTTCCATCGCGTGAGGTTCGCCTGGACGTTTCCGCCCATCGACTTGCCGAAGAAGTAGACGACGACTTCGGCGGCCCCTTCGCTTCCCGACGTAGGAACGACGTACTCGGCGAGCCGCGACGAGGACGACGGCGCGCGGGACGTCCACCCATTCGGAACCGCGGTTCGATAGTCGAGCAGCGAGACGGTCGACTGCGCTGAGGCGGTCGTCGAAATCGCCGTCGCGACAGCGACGATTGCGATGCGGGTCGCGAGAATCATACGGGCACCACGCGAATGAGATTGCCGGCTCCCTCGAGGTCGAGCTCGACGTCGCGGCCAGGTTCGAGGGCTTTGAGCGCGGGGCTCTCGAGGAAGTAGTGAACGTGCGGTCGCTCCGGTCCGCGGCAGGTGCATTCCATCGTGCCGACGCGCGCGGGCACCGCCTGCTCGTCTCCGACTTTGACTTCGAAGCCGTCGCCGAGACCGCCGAGGCGAACGGCCCCGATCTTTGTTATTTCAAGGCGTCCGTCGATCGGAGTCTTGCGAGAGACAGGTCGTCGTTCGACTAGCATTGAGTATCCTCTAATACGTTCACAGCGGAACAGCGGACAAGCACAACCCCGAACAACCATAACCGCGGACAGCCATAACCCCGGATCTTGACGCAGAGACGCAGAGACGCAGAGGGCACGCAGAGGCGCAGAGGGCACGCAGAGGCGCAGAGGACAGCGGAACGACAGCTTCTTTAAAAGTTTAAAAACCAGCTTTTCTGTAGTCCTCTGTGCCTCCGCTTGCCCTCTGCGCCTCTGCGTCAAAAAACGGGGTTCGTTGTTCCGTCGTTCCGTCGTTCCGCGTTACCGCAGTGCCCGAACTATGATCGAAATGATCAATATGAGAACTGAAAACGCCGCCCCTCGAATCACAAGCCCGCGCATCACGCGAGTCCCGACGCCCCCCGCTTTCGCTTGCTCTCCGCGATTCATCAGCTCCCAAATGAGAACGATCGCCACGGCTGAAATAAACCCGATCGCGACGCTTCCTTCGATGAGAGTCGTCATGACGGGCGCCTTCGGAACGAGCAGGATCGCCGCCACCGTCGCGGCGCCGATTGCACCGAGCGCATAGAGGATCAACGGCACGGGACGCCGCCTCGCGATCACCGCGACGATCGTTTCCCACGCAAGCATCGCGATTACCCCGCCGAGCACTGCCATTCCAAGCTGTTGCGTAAAGCCCCCTTACAAGAGATTCGCGCGATTTGTCGAATTCGCGTCAGGTCGTTCGACGTGAAGGTAGAAGGGGACAAGCAACCGGTCGACTCCCGGTCGAGCACCCCAAACCAACACCGGAGAAAGGTGATGACCTCGATCCCACTCTCAGCGACCAACGTACGCCGACGCTCGATTTCTGGCACCACGATCGGCCGAATCGTGACCGCGCTTCCAGTGCTTTTCCTCGCCTTCGATACCGCGATCAAGTTCTCGAACGTGCCGGCTGTTGCCGAGACGATGAACCAGCTGGGCTACGCCCCGTCGGCCGCGCCGATTATCGGGATCCTCGAGCTCGTGTGCCTTGCGATCTACCTCGTTCCGCGGACCGCAGTACTCGGCGCCGTATTGTTCACGGGATACCTCGGCGGCGCGATCGCGAGCCACGTGCGCGTCGGTAACCCGCTGTTCAGCCACGAGCTATTCCCGGCGTACCTCGCCGCGCTGCTGTGGCTCGGCCTCTATCTCCGCGAGCCGCGCCTTCGCGCCCTACTGCCGCTCCGGAAGTAAGACGTTGTTCTCGGCGCTGACACCGCTGCCCGGGTCGAAGTAGAGGAGCGGACGAACCTCGAAGGCTCCACCCGGGTTGGCGTCGCCGAGCGCGCGCGCGATGTCCATCGCTTCGTTCTCGTCCTCGCAATCGACGACATAGAAGCCGAGGATCTGTTCTTTCGCTTCGGCGAACGGTCCGTCGGTGATGAAGTACGGCTCACGCTGTTTGCGCAGCGTTCGCGCCGACGAAGATCCGTGCAGTCGAGCGACAGGCCCGAGCTTTCCCTTCTGCCTCAGCGGACGTTGGACGGCTTGGAGCTTCTCCATCACGTCGGCGTCTTTCTCCTTGGACCAATCGAGGACGTCCTCGGAGTTGTAGCACAGAATGGTGTACAGCATTGACTGATTCCTCGCGGGTGGTATCGTGAGCGACCTCGAAGGATCGCTCCCGGGCCAACTCAGTTCAACCGCTCTTCCGTGCGCGCTCGACTTGTGGTCGCGACTGTTGTCGTCCTAGCGGTACAGATGATGGTCGCCTGGTCATTTGCGATCGTCGGAATTCACGGTCCGTCCGGGCTCGCGCTCACCGCGTTGGTCTACCTCGTCGTCGCGTGGAGTGTCACCGCTTGGATCGCGGCGACGCTCGTGACCGATGTTCGCGACGAACCAATTCTCTCGACGACGAGCGGTCGACCGATCGGCGTTCGCGTCAGCTACAACGTCACGGTACCGAATCACGGCTATCACGCGACGACGCCGTGGCTCACAAGTCGCGATCCCAAGGCGGAACGTTTGTCGGTATCGCCGTCCTTTGAAGGATTCGTCGACAAGCCATTTCAGCCGGGCGAGACTCGCGCGGTCGTCTTCGATCTATTTCCGCGCATCCTCACCTTCGTGAAGGACGAACGGTGTCTCGATACGACGTCGATGCCAAAGCTGCCGGAGAAATTCGGCCCTTCACGCCTTCTCCTTGAGCACGGGCGGCTTTCGGAATTTCGTGGCTTGCTCGTACGCGTAGGCCCAGCCGAGGAGGTCGCCGTCCTTCCAGCGACGCGCGGAGAATTCGATGCCGAACGGAAGTCCGTTCGAGTAGAAACCACCGGGGACGACGGCCGCAGGAACGCCAATTGGATTTACCCAGCCCGTGTTGCTGTGCGGTCCTTGGCTTCGCCGCCCTTCGACCGCCATCGCGACTTCGTCGTTCGGTTGCATTTGCAGCGCCGGATAGACGAATCCGTCGAGCTGGAACTTGTTTAGCGTTTCGTCATAGGCCGCGAGCGCGACTTTTTGCGGCGTCCAGAAGTTGTCGTTGGCTGCAGCGTCGGTCTCTATGGACCGGTTGGCACCGCCGCCGCGGACGACCGGCGGCATCGGCGTGCCAACCGCGGCTGCGTATTCGGTCGACGAGTGGTACGCCGGCGGACCATAGTCGCGAAGAAACCCTTCTGCACCCTCGGCGATATACGGTGATGTGTTCACGGAGCGCGTGAGACCGGCAAAGGTCTCCGTCAGAATCGTGTCATCGGCAACGACGGTTGCTCCGGCGGCACGCAGTGCATCGATCGCCTTGTCGAACAACTCGCGCGTGTCTGGCTGGAGCGCGACACCGTCACCCCCGCCGGGGCGAACGATGAACGACGGAATGCCGAAGCGTTTTCCTTTGAGCGATTCTGTCTTTAGATAATTCACATAGGGGCCGGCCTCCGCTTGCGCGGCGGAGCCCTTCGTCCGGAAATCGCGCGCGTCTTCGCCGGCCATCACGCTCAGCGCGACGGCAACGTCCGCAACGTCGCGCGCGATCGGGCCGGTGTTGTCGAGAAGCCAGTCGAGCGGATGAATGCCTGCGATACTCACCAGTCCGCGCGTCGGAAGGATGCCGACGACCGAGCTCGTGCCCGACGGCATGCGAATCGAGTTTGCCGTGTCCGTTCCGGTGCCGAGCACGCAGAAGTTCGCGGTGACGGCGGTGACCGTTCCGCCGGAGGAGCCGCCCGGGCTGCAGCGCGGATTGTACGCGTTTCCGGTTCGCCCGAACGCGCTGCTGATGTTCGTATCGCTCGCCGCGAAGTCGGGCATGTTGGTTTGCCCGAGGATCACCGCGCCCGCGGCTTTGAGCTTCGCGACCACCGTCGCGTCCACCGGTGCGACGAGCTCGAGTCCCGGAATCAGATAGCCTGCCCAGCCCGCGCTCGTGACGAGTCCTTTGACGCTCGTATTTGCCTTGATGACGATCGGCACGCCCCAGAGCGGACCACGTTTGAACGACGCACCGCCCGCTTTCGCCGCGGCATCCTGCGCAGCGGCGGTGGCGAGCGCACCCGCCGTGTCGACGTGGAGAATCGCGCGATAGACGCGATCGTACTTCGCGATGCGATCGAGATACCAGTGCGTCACCTGCGTGACGGTATACTTCTTCGCATCGTAGAAGCCGTGCAGCTTCGCGATCGTGACCTCGAGCAGATCGTTGTCGATCGGCGTGCGCGCCGTGTTCACCAATGTGTCGAACGATCGCTCCGCGCGTGAAAGCTGCGGCAACAGGGGAACCGACGCCGCCGCTGCGGCGGCGCCGACGAAATCACGCCGTGAGAGTTTACTCATGATGCGCCCGATTCTGTGTGACGGGCGAGACGGAGCTCGAGGTGCCGCTTCACGTCCCGCCATTCGGTGGCGAGGATGCTGAACATGACGCTGTTGCGAACGGTACCGTCGCGGCGCGCTTGATGGTGGCGAATGACGCCGTCGAGCTTCGCGCCGATGCCCGCGATTGCCTTCTGCGACGCGAAATTGAAGTTGTCGGTGCGAAGCCCCACGACCGCGCAGCTGAGGGTGTCGAAGGCATGCTGAAGGAGCAGAAGCTTGCACGCGGTGTTGACGTGGCTCCGCTGCCAGCGCTTCGCGTACCACGTGTAGCCGATCTCGACGCGATCGATTGCCGGAACGATGTCGTGATAGCGCGTCGTGCCGACGATTTCCCCGCTCGATGATTCTCTGACGACCCACGGCAGCATGTGTCCGGCGTCCCCGCCTTTGAGGGCGTCGTCGACGTAAGCGGCGGTCGTGTCGGGTGACGGAACCGACGTGAACCAGAGCTCCCACAATCGGCCGTCCGCCGCGGCCGCGGCAAGTGCGTCGGTGTGTTCGCGGGTGAGCGGCTCGAGTCGAACGCCGTGTCCTTCGAGCACGACGGGGGACGGTGTGATCATGTGGTAGGTCTTTGGGGAGTCATCCTGAGCGGCGAAGCCGCGTAAGGATCGCTTTCATTATCGCGACCCGATGTGGTCATTACTACGTAAACGCCGTAAACTGCGTCGCCTGGACAGCGATCCTTTCGGCAGCATTGCTGCCTCAGGATGACGCGCGAACCCAGTGTTGCGCTAGGCGAAAGCCAGCAGTTGGTTTGAACTGTACCCTCCCGCCTCGCCAGAACGAGCCTCGACATGCCAACAGCCGGAAAACTCGGCTTCCGCGTTCTTCCCTCTCCGCCGCGCCTCGACGCGGCCCTCGTCGACCGATTCCGCGGACTCGCCTCGCCGAACCTCGCCGACGCGATGGGGCGATTCAACTTCATGGACGCCGCGATGCAGTCCCGCACTGGTCTGACGCTTTGCGGCCTCGCCGTGACAGTCAACGCGCGCCCGGCCGACAACCTCATGATCCACAAGGCGCTTCAGGTCGCGGCGCCCGGCGATATCGTCGTCGTGAATACTTGCGGGAATACGACGAGTGCCGTGTTCGGTGAGCTCATGTGCAACACCGCGGTAGCCGCGAAGCTCGGCGGAATCATCGTCGACGGCGCGATCCGAGACGTCGAAGGTCTCACGACGCTCGGCTTTCCGGCGTTCAGCCGGACAGTTTGCGCCGGCGGCTGCGACAAAGATGGTCCCGGCGAGATCAACGTTCCGATCAGCTGCGGCGGCGTTGTTGTCTCGCCGGGCGACATCGTCGTCGGAGACGCTGATGGAATCGCCGTCGTGCCTCGCGGCGAAGCTGTCGACGTGTTGAGGCTCGTCAATGAGCTGATGGCGCGCGAAAAAAAGCGCATCGACGAGATCAAAGCCGGTGTTCTGTTCCGACCGGAGATCGACGAAGCGCTCCGAAAACATGGAGTGATCGAATAGCCGTGCCGAGCGCAGAACCGATGTTGTTGATGACGCCGGGCCCGACGCGCGTTCCGCAGCGTGTTCTCGACGCTGGGGCGCGCCCGATGATCCATCACCGAAGCCCGGAGTTCGCGCGCGAGCTCGCAACGATCGTCGAGCTGCTTCCGCCGGTGTTCGGCACGAAGCGTCCGCCGCTGCCGGTTCACACTACTGGACGCGGCGCATTGGAAGCAACGATCTGCAACCTATTCTCGACCGGCGACGAGATCGTCTCGTGCTGCAATGGCAAGTTCGGCGAGATGTGGGCTGGATTCGCCGAGTCGTACGGTTTGATCGTGCATCGTTTCGCGACGGATTGGACGCGCGACATCGATCTCGCCGAGCTCGAAGATGCGTTCGCCGAGCATCCGAAGATTCGCGCGGTCACGGTGGCGTACACGGATTCTTCGACCGGCGTCGCGAATGACATCGCCGCCGTCGCGCGCATCGCGGACAAGCATGGAGCGCTCACGCTCGTCGATGGCGTGTCGTCGATCGGAGGAATGCCGTTCGAGATGGATGCGTGGGGCGTCGACGTCGCGGTCACGGCGTCGCAGAAGTGCTTGATGTCGAGTCCGGGAATGTCGTTCGCCGTGCTGAGCGAACGGGCGAAAGCGGCGGCGAAAACGGCACGGCTTCCGCGCAACTATTTCGACCTGATCGCGGTCGAGGACATCATCACGAAACCAAAACCCGAGACGCCGGGAACGACGCCGGTTCATCTCGCGCTGCAGATCGCCGAAGCGCTGCGCATGATCCATGAGGAAGGACTGAACAACGTTTTCCATCGCCATGCGGACATGAGCGCGCTCGCTCGGCGCCGCGCGAAGGATCTCGGGTTCTCACTTCAATGCTCAGGCTTCGCGCGACAGTCCGCGACGATGACGGCGCTGTCTCATTCTGCCCCGAGCACGGTGCGTGATGCACTCAAAGCGCGCGGCATTCTCACCGCGGCTGGACTCGGCCGGTTTGCAACCGAGGGATTTCGCATCGGACACATGGGTGATATTCGCCTGGCCGATTTGAATCGGACGCTCGACGCGCTCGCGGTGGCGGCGTGAAAGGCTCTCTCCCGCGAAACATCTTCGCGGGGCTGCTCATCGGCACGGCACTCGGCACGCTATCGAAGTTCGTGCCGGTGCTGAATTCCGGTTTGATCGCAATCGAACCGATTGGAACGGCGTTCATTCGTCTCGTGACGATGATCGTCGTTCCCTTGGTGATCGCCAGTCTCTTCACGGCGGTTGGATCGCTCGGCGACATCCGGCGACTCGGAGCGATCGGCGGGCGGACGCTTTCGTATTTTCTCATCACCACGTTCCTCGCGGCCGCGATCGGGTTTGTCGTTGGGATGGTCGCGCCGTTTCGGCCGTTGCCAACTCCGCCGGCCGCCGGCGCGGCACCGACACCGTCCGCGCTGCCGAGTGTTCCGCAGCAATTGCTTGCGCTGATTCCGCAGAACCCGTTCGCGGCAGCCGCGCAGGGCGAGTTGCTGCCGCTGATCGTTGCCGTGTGTCTCTTCGCCGCCGCGACGACGACGTTGCCGGACGAAAAGCGCCGGCAGATCCTTATCGCATTCGAGCGACTGAACGATCTGTCGACGATTCTGATCGGTTGGATGATGCGGCTCGCGCCGTACGCGGTCTTCGTGCTCATCGCGGCAACGGTCGCGAAGTTCGGCGCAGCGTTGCTGGGCAACCTCCTGACCTTTGCGGCGGCCGTTGTCGCGGCGCTCATCGCCCACGTCGCGATCGTGCTGGTGCCAGCGGCGCGACTTGCGGGCGTTCGGATCAGAGAATTCTTACGTGAGACCTCGGACGCGGTGATGCTCGCATTCGCGACGGCGTCATCGAGCGCGGCGCTGCCGGTGAGCATGGCCGCGGCGAAACGCGTCGGTGTCAGCGAAGAGGCTGCCGGGTTTGTTCTTCCCGCTGGAGCAACGATCGACAAGAATGGGGCGGCTGCCTACAAGGCCGTTACCGCCGTCTTCATCGCGACCCTGTTCGGTTTCCCGCTGACGCCCGCTCGACAGCTGACGATCGTTCTTGCGTCGACCGCGGCGGCATTCGCGGGCGCCGGCGTCCCTGGAAGCTCGCTCGTCACGACGCTCATCGTCCTCAACGCCATCGGACTCGGCACCGAGGCGTCCGCGGGAATCGCGCTCGTCGCCGCAATCGATCGGCCGCTCGACATGTGTCGCACGGCGGTCAACACGCTCGGCAACTTGATCGGCTCCGCGTGGGTAGATAAGTGATGACCGCGAAAACGATCAGCGAGAAAATTCTGTCGGCGCAGTCGGGGACCGATGCGCGGGCGGGCGACGTCGTCGTCTGCGACGTCGACTTCATCCTCGGCACCGACGCGTCGGCTCCGATGGCGATCGACTACTTCGAGAAGATGGGTGGCACGCGGGTGCGCGATCCGAAGAAGATGTTCTTCGCGCTCGACCACTACTCGCCGCCGGTCTCTCCGGCGACGCGGCGATTTCACGAGCGAGTGAAAACGTTCGCGGCGCAAAACGGAATCCTCGTGTACGACGTCGGCGAAGGGATCAGCCACCAGATCGCGGTCGACCGCGTCCATGTCAAGCCGGGAATGCTCGTCGTCGGCGCCGACAGTCATACGGTGACGTGTGGCGCGATGAATGTGTTCGCGACAGGCATCGGATCGTCAGACTTCGCGGCTGCGATGTTCACTGGGCAGCTCTGGCTTCGCGTTCCTGAAACGATTCGCGTCGTCCTCGATGGACGACGTCCGCCCGCTCTCGCCGCGAAGGACGTCGCCCTCGCAATGGTCGCCGCCCTCGGCGCCGACGGCGCGGAGTATCACACGTTGGAGTTCGCTGGTCCGTCTGTGCGGGAGCTGTCGTTCGACGATCGCCTCGTGCTCAGCAACCTCGCGGTCGAGGCGGGCGCGAAGGCCGCGATCTGGGAGACCGACGACGTTCTGTTAGAATATTTGAAAGGGCGCGGCGGCGAAATCGGGGATCCGGTGGTATCGGACGATGGAGCGCGCTTCGCCCGCGAGCTCATCATCGATCTCGCGTCAATGACGCCGCGGGTTGCCCGGCCGCATCAGCCGAATGATGTGGTGCGGATCGAGGAGTTGGCGGAGACGCGAGTGCAGATGGTGTTCATCGGAACGTGCACCGGCGGACGCGTCACCGACTATCACGACGCGCTCGAGGTTCTCGAGCGAGGCGGCGGTCGGCTCGCGCCGGGAGTGCAGCTTGTCGTGACGCCGGCGTCGGGTGACGTGCGCCGCGCCCTCGAGGCAGACGGGACGCTCGCGAAGCTCGAGCGAATGGGCGCGACGATCACGACGACCGGCTGTGGCGCATGCTGCGGAACGAGCGGCGTCATTCCGGCCGACGGCACGAATGTCATATCGGCCGCGAACCGCAACTTCAAAGCGCGAATGGGGAACGCGACCGCGTCGATCTACCTGGCCTCACCTGCGGCGTGCGCCGCGGCCGCTCTTACCGGTCGCATCATCGATCCGCGAGAGGTGACGCCGAAATGATGGACCGATTCGACGGTCGCGTTCGCCGGCTCGGCGACGACATCAACACGGACTACATCATCTCGTCGGCGCGGAAGAAGGACACGCTCGATGAGCAAAAGCTCAAGGCGTTTCTTCTCGAATCGCTCGATCCGTCGTTTGCGGCCTCGGTGCGGCCCCGCGACGTGCTCGTGGCCGGACAGAACTTCGGATGCGGATCGGCGATGGAGGTCGCAGCCACCGTCATCATCGCGGCGGGAATTCCGGTCGTTGTCGCAAAGAGTTTCGCGCGCAGCTTCTATCGGAACGCGATCAACAACGGGCTCGTTCCTGTCGAATGTGACACGGATCACTTTGACGAAGGTGATCCGATCTCGATCACGTTCGATGCAGCAGGCGTTGCGGTGACGAATCCGCGCACGACCTGGACGCAGACGCGTCCCGCGCTTGGCGGAATCGCCGGCGCGATTCTCGACGCCGGCGGCCTCGTGCCTTACTTGCGACGTGAAGGTCGCTTCGTGCTTCCCTGAACTACGGCTTCGCGTCAGCGGTCTTGAACCACGATGTGACGAACAAAACGAACAGAAAGAGATCGATCGCGGCGAAGATCACGACGCCAATTTGAACGCGGTGCGCGGCGTACAGCGGAAAGATCGCGGCACCAAAGCTGATCTTCTCGACCATGCAGGCCGGCATCACGGGCCGCAGTCGAACCGGATCGCGTCCGACGATCAGAAACAGGATCTGAAAAGCGACCGTGACACCGATGAAACCGTAGAAGTATTCCGGATAGGTGACCGGACCGGTCGCTCGGCTGATGTAACTCTCGAGGAAGTACAGGGGCGCTACCGTGAGAATTCCATAAATCCCTGCACCGGTAAACGCCCATTTTGCGAATCGCATTGCGCTCGTGCTCAGTTTGACTAGCGGCCAGCCCAGGCGGTGAATTTCGGCGGAGTTGGGAAGGGCGGTCCGGCCTCGATGACGACATCGGTGTGCGCATTCAGCGGAATCGCGCGTGGATCGCCTTTGTAAGGAGTTCCGTCGACCCAGACTTTCAGTGTCGTGCCTTTATCCGCCTTCGCGCTCGCGACGCTGGTCGTCGAAAGCGGCTTGCCCCAGATGGTGAAGAAGTCGCCGAGGGTAAACGTTCTCGTCGTCGGCGACTCGATGTGGATGACGCCGTCCGTCGTATGCGTATGAACCCAATACAAGCACTGTTTCATCAGCGGACGTCCGACGTTATCGGGAATCGGGACTTGTTTGCCGTGATCGAAGATCACGAGGTGTTGGTGAATGTGGACTCGGTTTCCTTCCATCGCGTCGCAGCGAATGCCGGCCAGCTCCTGCCCAGCCGCTGGTCCACCACCCTGTGGCGGTTGTGCGAGACCAACGATTGCGGCAACAACTGCCGAGCCGATCAACGTCATTCCTGACAGAGTATACGTCATTAGGATCTCCTAAAGGTCATTTTCTCGCCGCGCGAGCGAGTCATCCCGACGGGCGAAGCGACGAGGGATCGCAGTCCGTCCGCGCTTTTGACCCGCCGCGCGGACAGCGTTCCCTCGCTTTGCTCGGGATGACGGCCGTTGCGGCCATCACGATGACGTTTGTTTACCCCGGTGTCCAGGTTGGAGGCTCGAACCACGTCGTTCCGTGCTCGTAAAGATGCGCAAGCACGGGTTTGAGCCAGGCACTCAGCTCCAGCTCGCAGGCTTCGTCATAGGTGAAGAAGCGGGCGGAGCGGATCTCGTCGCCGTCGTCGCCACTCTCGAGCAGCGAGCCGCCGCGGATCTCACATTCGAACATCGTGCTGACGTATTCGGTCTCGTCGCCATTTGGATACCGAACGATGAACGACGGACCGCCGAAGACCGCGACGATTCTCGTCGGCGCGACGAGCAACCCTGTTTCTTCCCACACCTCCCGCACAACCGCGTCGGCCGGCGAATCGGTCATCTCCATCGAGCCGCCGGGTGTCGTCCACGTGTCGTCGTCGCGCGACTGCACGAGCAGGACGCGATCGCTCATGTCGCGGACGATCCCTGCAACAGACGGCAGCAACAGCAGTTCGTGCCCAAGATGTTTACGAAGGGTTCGTACATATGGCGACATCCCCATTCACAACCTCGCTAGTTTCAATGCGTGCGGCGGCGGTCCCAAAAGAGATCCTCGCTCACCACAGTCGGAAAGATCGCGCGATGCAAGCGAAAATTCCGCGAACGATTTTCCGGCGATCGTGATTGGTGCTTGACATCGAGGGGCTCGACGGAGAGTCCAGTGTGCCAGAGCGAAACTCCCGCGTCGGCACCGCCACGAGCTCCGACGTCAGCAAACTCTAAAAATGACCGCGACTCTACACCCGATTGGCGCGTTTAGCCACTCTATAGCGCCAGCTCGTACCGCAACGACGAGCATTACCGAGTTGTTGGCAGACCTTCGAGCCGGGCGCCGCGACGCGCTCGACGAGATTCTTCCGCTGGTCTACGCCGAGCTTCGCCGTGTGGCACGGCGCGAGCTCGCCGCCCGTCCGAGCGATTCGCTGTCCGCGACGGCCCTCGTTCATGAGCTTTATCTAAAGTTCACGCGCGCTGGGCGCGCCGACTGGCGTGACCGAGCTCACTTTCTCGGCGTCGCCGCCGTCGCGATGCGCCACATTCTCGTCGATCGCGCCCGACGCCGCACCGCCGAGAAGCGGGGCGGCACCCAGGCGTACGTCACGCTCGAAGACGAGCTCGTGGTCAGCGACAATCACGCCGAGTCACTCCTCGAGCTCCACGACGCGCTCGACCAGCTCGCCGTCCTCGACGAGCGGCTCGCGCGTGTGGTCGAATGCCGATTCTTCGGTGGAATGACGGAGCAGGAGACGGCGGAGGCACTCGGTATCGCCGTGCGAACGGTGCGTCGCGACTGGATCAAGGCACGCGGACTTCTGTACGAAGCGCTCGGCGCCGAAGCTTCGTACTTCACGTTCGAACAGGATGTCGTAGCCGCACGTCGATGACGTCCGGCTCGATGCTCGGCGGCTTATCGCGAGAGCGATGGAAAGAGGTCGAGCGCCTTCTCGATGCGGCGCTCGATCTCGATCCCGACCAGCGATCGGCATTTCTCGACGACGCGTGCGAGGACGACCGCGCACTCGCTGACGAAGTGCGCGCGCTGCTCGCCGCGTGCGAAAACAGCTCGCGAATGTTCGAGCAGCCGGCGGCGCTCGCATTTGCACCGCTGCTCCGCAAAGAGGAAACGAAACCGCCGTCGATGCTCGGCGGACGATATCGCATCGTTCGCGAGATCGGGCGCGGCGGAATGGGAACGGTCTATCTCGCCGAGGATCCGAAGCACGGCCGCCAGGTTGCGGTCAAGACGTTGCACAAGGACATCGCGCGCGCGATCGGTCGCGAGCGATTTCTGCGGGAGATCGAGATCGCCGCCCGGCTGTCCCATCCGCACATTCTCCCGCTGCACGACTCCGGCGAGGAAGCAGCTGCATGCGTCGACGACGAGCCGCTTCTCTACTTTGTCTCGCCATTTGCGGCCGGTGAATCGCTTCGCGATCGCCTACGCCGCGAACCCAAGCTGACGCCGAGCGACGTCGTTCGACTCGGCCGCGAGATTGCGCTCGCGCTCGACTATGCGCATCGACGCGGTGTCGTCCACCTCGACGTCAAGCCGGACAACATCCTGCTGCAGGATGGCCACGCGGTCATCACCGACTTCGGGATTTCGCGGGCGGCATCGCTGACCGGCGTCACGGGCGAGCATCCAACCGCCATCGGCGTGTCGGCGCCGCCGGTGATGGGCACGCCGTCGTACATGAGCCCCGAGCAAGCGATGGGGATGTCCGACGTCGATGGCCGGAGCGACACTTATTCGCTCGGCTGCGTCCTCTATGAGCTCATTACCGGCGAGCAGGCATTCCAGAACTCGAATGCCGAAGAGGTCGTTCGGAACGCGAAGGCCAAAACGAATCAGCACGAAACGGCCCTGAAGAAAAAAGTGTCTTCCGTGCTCGCCGCGGTCGTGATGCGGGCGATGTCGCTCGAGGCTGACGATCGTTTTTCCACCGCGGGCTCATTCGCCGCGGCGCTCGCCGGCGCAGAGAAGGAATCGCGGCGGATCTTCTGGCGTCGCGCGGCGGCGTTCGCCGGAGCTCTCGTGGCGGCCGCCGCTGTTTTTGCGGTGTGGAGCTGGAAGAGTACTCCATCGCTCGACGACAACTTGATTGCCGTCGCGCCATTCGACGTTGCGACGCCGTCGCTCGACTTGTGGAAGGAAGGCCTTGTCGACGTCCTATCGCGTGGCTTTGACGGAGCCGGCGCGTTGCGAGCCGTTCCGGCGTCGGTGGTCGTTCACAAATTTCAGGGAAGGGCAGACGCGCAGTCGGCCCTCTCGCTCGCGAAGCAAACCGGTGCTCGCCTCGTGTTGTTTGGCGGCCTGCTCGCATCGGGCGACTCGGTGCGCGTGACGGCAAGCCTCCTCGATGTCGCGACCGGCCGTCCACTCGCCGAGATCGAACAGCGCGATGTCGAAGGCCGGATGGATCGCATTTCGGATTCGCTCATCGTCACGGTGATTCGCGAGATCGCGCGCGAGCGAAAGATCGACCTCGCGCATGCGACGGCGAGTCCCACGACGTCGTTGCCGGCACTCAAAGCATACCTCCTCGCGGAACAGTTTTATCGTGCCGCCATGTGGGACTCGGCGCAGATCCACTTCGAGCACGCACTTCAGCGCGACAGTACCTTTGCGCTGGCGTACCACCGCCTCGCGGCAGTTCGTCGTTGGCGCGACGCGAACTTCGTCCCCGACTCGGTAACGTACGAGTTGATGCGTCTGCCGAGCCGGTACCCGCATGGCCTCGGTCCGCGTGAGCGTCTGTTGGCGACGATCGACTCGCTCTCCGCCGAGACGTACTTCGCTTGGAGCAAGGGGGCGGGGACCGCGCGGTATGACGCCGAAGAGCGCGTGCTGCGTTCGCTGTTCGCGACCTTCGACGAAGGGCTCCGACAATATCCGAACGACGCGGAGCTTTGGTTCCTCCTCGCCGAGGCGCACGCGCGATTCGATGCGGACGTCATGGCGGGCGAGGTCGACGATCGCGCAACGCTGCGGTTGTACGACCGAGCCGTCGCGCTCGACTCGACCTTTGCGCCCGCGTATGTGCCGGCGATCTCGCTCGTGTCGTATCTCGACGGCGCGCCGGCTGCGCGTCGCTACATCAACGCATACCTCGCGCTTCGGCCGACCGGTCCGCATTCGGAGATCATTCGTCTCGCAGGCGCGCTGCTCGATCCGAAGCAAACCGTATCGATCGACGTCCCCCGGCTCGTCGACACGTTGCCGGCCGATGAGCTCTGCGAAGCATCGAAGCTCGTTCGGCATCTCGCAGACGAGCCGGAGATCTCGGTGCACATCGCGCGTGCACTCGCGCGTCGTCCGGTGCCGCCGGGCGGCGGGCACAACGCGATGTGCGCGACCGTTCTTGCGGTCGACGCGCTGCAGTTCCGCGGACACCTGCGCGAGGCGTATCAACTCGCGTCGAGCCGAGTGCCGTGGTTGCAGCCTGCGGTAACGCTGGCGCTGTCGAGTGCGGGAATGATGTCACGCGATTCCGCGCGCGCGGAGTTCAAGGAAGTCCTCGCGCTCGCGCCGCGGACGCGAATGACGAAGCTGTATCACTGGTGGGCGTCCGACGGTGATACGGCAGCGATCGGCACGTATCTACGCGGGTTCGAGGCCGTCGAGAACGTCCCGCGAAGTCCGTCGACCGCTGCAATGCTGCGAACCAACGTCGCTGCTGGACGTGCGTACCTCTCGCTCGCGAGGGGTGACACGAGCACGGCGCTGCGTCAATTCCTGACGTCGCCGGATTCGCTGCACGAGTGTGCGTTCGAGAATCGTCTCACGGTCGCGGACTTGTTGATCGCGACGAAGCAGTATCGCGAGGCGTCGCAACGTCTCACGCGTCGCTGGCCGGGAACGACGTCATGCGGTAATGGTTTCGATGATGTCATGTGGACGCTCGAGCGAGCGCGGGTCTACGAACGCATTGGCCGGAAGAACGAAGCCGCCGAAGACTACAGATTCATCGTCGAGGCCTGGCGGCACGCCGATCCCGAGCTACAGCCTTACGTGCGCGAGGCCGTTTCGCGGCTGCAATAGGCTGCTGGGAGGCGAGTGGCCTCTTTCGAGAGAGGCCTGCGTTTTCTAAGCGCGGCGCCGAACGGCGCGCTCTCTCTTTGAAACACTTGCCTTGACCGGTGCCAGTGGCTTGGGCGCAGGGTGTCGGGACTTTGCGTGGTCGCATTGCTGGGCCCACCGGCGAGGCATCCCTCTGAATCACGTACAACTTGTCTAAACCCCATGTGGAAGCCCGCGATGTTTCTCGCGACGCTCGCTTGCGGGATCGTCGCATGTAGCGGCGAGCCGGGCGTGTCGCCAACTCCGACGCTCACGACAGTCGACGTCACGCTCGGCGCATCGTCGATCGAGGTGGGGCAGGTGATCAAGGTCAGGGCGACTCCGCTCGATCAGTTTGGCGATTCGATCGCCGTCGGCGAGCCGACCTACTCATCGAGCGACAAGAACGTGGCCGAGGTCGATCCAAGGACCGGCGACATTCTGGGAATCTCGTCGGGGACGGCGAAAATCTTCGCGACCGTTGGAGCACGCAGTGGCCAGCGAACGGTGAGCGTTGCGTTCCCGCCGATGGTCGTCGTCAACGAAATCAAGTCGAACGACGACGCGTCGGGTGGCTGGGTCGAGCTTTATAATCCGACCGATGACGCGGTCGATCTCGGCGGCTGGAAAGTCGCCAACGAGCACGTGAACTCGGTCGGGACTCTTCCGCTGGGAACGACGATTGCGGCGAAAGGCTATCTCGTCCTCGACGAGTCGACCTTCCCGCTCGGACTCAGCCCGCTCGGCGGCGTGCATCTCTTCAGCCGCTTCAACGTCATCGTCGACGATCCCTTCTGGTCCACACCGATCCAGTCGACGATTGGCCGCTGCCCGAACGGCACGGGCGATCTCGTTCCGCTGCCGACCCCGTCGCGGGGCGCGGCGAATGTGTGTTCGTCGAGGAAGTGAGGAACTTCGGAACGGCAGAACGGCGGTACTACGGAACGCAGTACTACGGCACAGCGGAACCCCGGAACCCCGGTTTTTGACGCAGAGACGCAGAGACGCAGAGACGCAGAGGGCACGCAGAGAGGCGCAGAGGAACTACAGAAGGCTGTTTTTTTAGCTTTTCAAAAAGCGTCCAAGTCTTCCGGTGTCTTGGTGTTGCCGATCAGCGCGTCGAGCACGTCGTCCGAGAACTCGGACGGCTGCGGTCTTTCGCGTCGAGCCATGCCAACCTCCTGTGAGTGAGTATGATCTCACACACAGAATTCCGGATAGGCCCAGCGCAGTTCTGTAGTGCTCCGCGTTCTCCGCGGCTCCGCGTGAGCAAACCCGAAGTTCCGCCGTTCCGAAGTTCCGCCGTTCCGAAGTTCCGCCGTTCCGCACTTCGCGGGATGACACGAATCGACCTGGCAGAGCCGTAAACCTTGCGCGCGACGGGCCGTGACTAAGAATTCACGTCAGGCCGTTCGGTCCCAGTCCCTCGTCCGGAGTCGCGATGCGCGTCTCGATTCGTTCGTTCATGTCGCTTGCGTGCACTGTCTTCGCGGCGAATGTCGCTCTCGCGCAGTCGCGGAAGCTGCCCGAGTCGCTCACCGACAAGGAGTTCTGGGAATTCTTCGCGACGAACTCTGAGGAAGGCGGTTCGTTTCCGTCGGAGAATTTTGTTTCGAACGAACAGTCGTATCAGTACGTCATCCCGACGCTCCAACGATCGTTGTCATCGAATGGCGTGTACCTCGGCGTCGGACCGGAACAGAATTTCACCTACATCGCGAACATCAAGCCTCGGATGGCGGTGATCTTCGACATCCGGCGCCAGAACGCCATGGCGCACCTGATGTACAAGGCGCTGTTCGAGCTTTCATCGACGCGCGCGGAGTTTGTCTCCAAGCTGTTCTCGCGGCCGCTCGGACCGGTGCTTGGGCCATCGTCGACGGCGACCGAGATCTTTTCGATCGCCCTCTACGCCAAGATGAACGATTCGGCGTTCGACGCGAATCGGAACGCGATCTTCGACAACCTCGTTCGAAAGCACGGATTCGCGCTGACATCCACTGACAGCCAGTCGATCAAGCACGTCTACACATCGTTTTTCGAAGCCGGACCGGACATCAACTACGGATATCGCTTCGGTGCGATGTCGGCGTTCCGCCCGATGTACTCGACGTATGCGCAAATCCAGACCCTGACGAACCTCGATGGCGTGAACATGGCGTTCCTCGCGAACGAGGCGAATTACCAGTATTTACGCGAGCTCCATAAGAAGAATCTCATCGTTCCGGTCGTCGGAGACTTCGCCGGACCAAAGGCAATTCGCGGCGTCGGCGAATATCTCAGGGAGCGCCACGCGACCGTGACGGCGTTCTATCTGTCCAACGTCGAGCAATATCTGTTCAATCAGGGCGACGACGCGCACAACTTCTTCGAGAACGCGGCCACGCTCCCGGTCGATTCGTCGAGCACGTTCATTCGATCGGTGTTCAACATGACGCCATACTCGCGCGCGTCGTCGCCCTGATTGAACAGATATTGCTCGACG
>Ga0070683_100001174_pt1 | contig 19846 bp, 18 predicted proteins | sample KBSC713LmetaG_FD_64662 | JGI IMG/M metagenome (GOLD analysis project Ga0070683, IMG submission 64662) | Corn rhizosphere microbial communities from Kellogg Biological Station, Michigan, USA - KBS C7.1-3L metaG | ecosystem: Host-associated > Plants > Roots > Rhizosphere ... | reverse complement strand
GGTACCAGGTCCGCCACCACCCGGCGCACATCGGCGAGCTCGAGCTGCACGAGCTCGCGCACCCGGCGAACCTCTTCGCTCGCGGCCTCGTCGCTCCCGGCCAGGCGCTCCTCGAGCGCACTCGCGATCCGCTCGATGGCGGGCACGGTCTGTGCGACCGTGTGGTACACGTCGCGCGCCACGCGCGCGCGCTCTGTCTCGACCGCCTCGTGGCGGATCAGGGTTCGCATCCGCTCCTGCGCGCGCAGGTTGCCGATGAAGGCCGAGACCTGGTCCGCCACCTGCTGCGCGATCGGGAGATCGTGGTCGTCGTAGAAGCCGGGTGTCCGGCTCACGAAGTTGAGTACGCCAAAGGGCCGGCCGCCGAGCCGCAGCGGAACGCTGATCAGTCCGTGAAAGCCGGCGCGCGCGATCACGCGGTCCTCGCGACCGACGATGCGCGGATCGTTGGCGAGATCGGCGGAGACCAGGGGTCTGTTCGTCACCACCACATGGCGCAGCCCGACGTCTTCGAACGGGATGATCACGCCCTCCCCGGGGACGATCGGCGAGGTGGCCACCGCGAAGCGCTCGAAGGCGCGGCCCTCGCAGGTGAGGAGGTAGGCGCTCAGGCGATCGTGGTCGAGCAGCCGCTTGGCCTCCGAGGCGAAGGTGGCCATGAGAGACGCCGTGTCGCTCGCGCCTTCGACGGCCACCGGCGACGGAAGCACGTCGCCGACGCCCTGCCCGGCCACCAGGCCGACGCCGCACGCCACCATCGCCGCCGCGTTGGCGAGCAGCTCGAGGTCGATGCCGTCCTCGTCCACCTCGAGCACGCCGAGGCTCGTGCCGCCGGCATGGAGGCCGACCAGCATGCGCCCAGACACCGACTCAGTGGGCTCGGACAGCACGGCTGCGCGCTGCAGCTCGCGCTGCGGGATGTGGGGCAACTCACGGCCCGGGGCGTGACGCGCGAGCTCCTCGATGCCATCCGAGGTGATCGCCCAGAGGCGAACGCCGAGCGGATCGCTGCCCTCGAGCGGCTCCTCCAGAGCAGCCGCCACCGCTGCCGCGAGTTGCTTGAAGTCCGCCGCAGCGGCAACACTCCGCGCCAGGCGTGCAAACTCCACATAGCGGCGCTCGATCTGCTCATCGAGCCCGACGGGCCGGACCGCCATTGGCTGATCGTACTCGTATGACATTGCGCGAGCGAGCACTGTCGTTTCGCGGCCACCGGTGCTCGCTCCACTCCCCTCTCTCTTGTCCAATGTATTACGATGACCACCGAGGAGGAGATCTGGTTTGAAACCCCCGCCATTTGAATACAAGGACCCGCGCTCGCTGGACGAGACGCTTGCGGTATTGGCCGAGAACGGCGAGGACGGAAAGGTGCTGGCGGGAGGGCAGAGCCTCGTGCCGCTACTCAACTTCCGTCTCGCGCAGCCGTCCGTGATCATCGACGTGAACCGCGTAGAGGAGCTGTCCTATCTCCGCCGCGGCGATGGCAAGCTCCGGATCGGCGCGCTCTGTCGCCAGGCACGGCTCGAGCAGTCGCCGGTCGCGCGCGAGGGCTGGGGCCTCCTCGGCGATGCGCTCAAGCTCGTGGCGCATCCACAGATCCGCAACCGCGGGACCGTGGGCGGGTCGGCCGCGCACGCCGACCCTGCGGCCGAGCTGCCCGTCGCACTCGCATGCCTCGACGCGCGCTTCAAGGCGCGCTCCTCGCGCGGCGACCGGGTGCTCGAGGCCCGCGACTTCTTCGTGACCCACCTCACGACAGCCCTCGAGCCAGACGAGCTGCTCGTGGAGGTCGAGGTGCCGCCCCTGCCGGAAGGCACGGGACACGCCTTCGAGGAGTACTCGCGCCGCCACGGCGACTTCGCGCTCGGCGGGGCGGCGGTGCTCTACACGACGAACGGCGACGGGAGCTGCACGGACGCGCGCATCGCGCTGCTCGGTGCGGCCGACACGCCTCTGCGCGCGACCGAGGCAGAGGCCGAGCTGAAGGGGAAGCAGTTGACTGAGGACCTAGCGGCGGAGGCGGCCCGGATCGCCACTCGCGACATCGAGCCCACGGGGGACATCCACGGCTCGGGCAGCTACCGCAAGCGCCTGATCGAGGCGATGGTGCGGCGCGCTCTCCTGAAGGCGGCAGCATGAGCTTGCGGCGCGTTTCCATCGAGATCAACGGGCAGACCTATGAGCGGGAGATCGAGCCGCGCCTCCTGCTCTCGGACTTCATCCGGCACGAGGCCGGGCTCACCGGCACCCATGTCGGCTGCGAGCACGGCGTGTGCGGGGCTTGCACGGTCCAGATGGATCGCGAGCCCGTGCGCTCCTGCCTGATGCTCGCGGTGCAGGCCGACGGCCACTCGCTTCGGACCGTCGAAAGCCTCGCCGATCCGGACGGCACGCTGCACCCGCTGCAGCAGGCCTTCCACGAGTCGCACGCGCTCCAGTGCGGGTTCTGCACCCCGGGCTTCCTCATGTCGATCGAGCCCGCGCTGGCCGACGCTCGCGACTACGACGACGACCAGATCCGCGAGCTGCTCGCCGGCAACCTCTGCCGCTGTACGGGCTACCAGAACATCGTCACGGCCACGGCCGACGCCGCCAAGCGGATGTCCGGCGCCGAGCGGTCCGCATGAGCGACACCCTGGCCCGCGGCACCAGCGACGTGCTCGACAGGGTCTTCGCGCAGATCGACGAGGAGGAGCTGGTCGAGCTGGCGCTCGCCCTCGGCAACCTCGACAGCCCGACCGGCGAGGAGGGCGCTGCGTCAGACCACGTGTTCGACTGGTGCGAAGCGCAGGGCTTCGAGCCGCGCCGCCTGGGGCTCTTCCCCGATCGCGCGAACGTGGTGGCTCGCATTCCCGGCGCCGGGGGCGGCCAGAGCCTGCTCTTCAACAGCCACCTCGACACCACGATCGCCAAGGAGGAGCTGCTGACCACGCCGCGTGCGGCGGCGCCCGAGCACCACAGCGCCTGGCGCGAGGGGCGGCAGCTGATCGGCAACGGCATCGTGAACAACAAGGGCGTGATGTCCACCTGGATGATCGCCTGCAAGGCCCTGGCGTCGGCCGGGGTGCGCTTGAAGGGCGACCTGCTCATGACCATGGTGGTCGGGGAGATCGGCCTCGAGCCGGTGGACGAGTTCCAGCCGCCGCGCTACATCGCGAAGGAGGCGGGAGCGCGGTACCTCGTGAACCGAGGGGTGACCGCCGATTGGGCGGTGGTGGCCGAGGGCACGAGCTTCGCCCTCTGCTGGGTCGAGGCCGGCAAGGCGTTCTTCAAGGTGAGCGTGCACGGGCAGGAGCCGCCGCTCTACACGCCGTACCTGCCACGCCCCACCGGCATCGCCGACTCACCCAACGCGATCGTGCGCTCCACCGCCGTGATCCAGGCCATCGAGGAGTGGGCCTACGACTACGAGCAGCGCCACACCTACCACTGCGACGGCGGCACCGTGGTGCCGAAGGTGAGCGTGGGGGCGATCCGCAGCGGCGTTCCCTACAAGATCACGAAGACGCCGTCGATCTGCCATCTCTACGTGGACGCGCGCATCACTCCCGAGCAGGACCCGCGCAGCGTGCAGCGCGAGCTCGAGGAGGCGATCGCGGGCACCGGCGTGCCGGTGACGATCGAGCCGATCGCGTTCCGGCGCGGCTACGAGGCCACGGGTGTGGAGCCGCTTGTGGGGCATGTCGAGGCCGTCCACGAGCGCGTGATCGGCGGCAAGCCCGAGCGTCCGGTCGAGGCGATCACGAGCATGTGGCGCGACAGCAACGTTTTCATCGAGGCCGGGATTCCCACGGTGGTGTACGGCCCGGGGGCGAGCGTGGGCGGCGGCAACTTCGCGATGGACATCGACGCGCTCACAACCGCCGCGCGGGTGTACGCGGCAATCGCTATCGAGGTTTGCGGCCTGGCCTAGTGTCGTCCATCGCCGTGAGCGCGATGAGCACCCCGGCGAACGCGAGCGCAGCAGCCACGAGGTAGGCGTGCTGCATCCCGGTGGCGAACGCGTGGCCCACCGACGCCAGCGAGGCGCTCGACCCGAGCGCAGGCAGCGCGCTGTAGGCGATCGAGCCGAGTAGCGCGACGCCCAGGGCGTTCCCGACCTGACGCGAGGTGCTGCTTACGGCTCCGGCCACGCCGCCGCGCTCGCTCGGCATGCCCATGATCGCGGCGATCGTGATCGGCGGGTTGGCCAGGCCGATCGCCGATCCCAGCAGCACGTAGCCGACGATGAGCGGTCCGAGCGACGCGCCGGTGCCGGTCGTGCTGAGGACGAGCAGGCCGGCGAGCAGCAGCAAACAGGCAAGCGTGGTCGGCGGCCGCAAGCCGAGGCGTCCAGTGATCCGCCCCGAAAAAGGCGCGACCACGAGCAGCCCCACCGTGGCCGGCGCGATGAGAAGGCCGGCGGCGAGCGGCGAGTAGCCCCTCACCTGCTGCAGATAGAGCGTGTTCAGGAAGATGAAGCCGCCGAGCGCGAGGTAGGTGATCAGCGCGAGCGCGCTCGCCCCCGAGAAGGTCGGATTGCGGAAGGCGGACAGGTCGAGCAGCGGCTCGGCGCTCCGGCGCTCCGCGATGACGAAGGCGGCAAACGTGAGCAACGCGCACGCGAACAGCGCGAGGATGGGCGCGGAGCCCCAGCCGGCCTCGGGGCCGTGGATGAGGGCGAAGGTCACGCAGCCAAGCGCGGCGAACGCGAGCGCCTGGCCGAGGAGGTCGAGCCGCCTGGGCTCGACTGCGCGCGATTCTCCAACGAAGCGCCCCGCCAGCACATACGCGAGGACCACCACCGGCACGTTGATCCAGAAGACGCTCCGCCATCCTGCGCTCTGTACGAGCGCACCCCCGACGATCGGACCGAGCGCCGTGCTGGCGCCCGCGGTGGCGCTCCAGAAGCCCAGCGCCCGCGCGCGCTCCACGCGCCCCGGGAAGGCGTCGGCGATCAGCGCGAGGCTTGCCGGCGTCAGCGCCGCGCCGCCGATCGCCTGCAGCACCCGAAAGGCGATCAGGAGCTCCGAGGTGGGGGCGAGGCTGCACAGGATCGAGCCTGCGCCGAAGCCCACCAGCCCGAGTTGGAACAGGCGTCGCCGGCCGAAGCGGTCGGCGAGTGCGCCGGCGCTCAGAAGAAGGCTGCTGCGGACCAGCACGTACGCGTCCACAACCCACTGCAGTGCTTGCAGGTTTCCGTGTAGGGAACGCTGGATGCTTGGCAGCGCGATGTTGGCGACGGTGTTGTCGAGCGTCGAGATGAACAGCGCGAAGCAGCACGTGAACAGCAGGATGGCGCGCCGCCGCTCACCGGCTCCCCGGCCGGTCGCGGACCCGAGTCGGGCGAGCGTCGTCGTCTACTCGACCGGTTGGCCGTTGGCGGTCAGCTCGACGTTGACGTTGCCGCGAATGGCGTTCGAGTAGGGACACATGCCGTGGGCTGCCCTGACGAGCTCGACGGCGTCGTCGCCATCCACGGACGGCAGCGTGACGTCCAGCGCGGCGCCTAGATAGAAGCCGCCGCCGTCCTTCGGGAAGAGCATCACGCGCGAGTCGATCGACGCGTCGCCCGCCTCGGCCCCAGAACGCCGGGCGGCGGCACCAAGCGCGCCCTCGAAGCACGCCGCGTATCCGATCGCGAACAGCTCCTCCGGATTCGTGCCATCGGGCGGGCCGTCGCTCTCACGCGGCGGCCGGAGCTGGACGTCGAGCGATCCGCTGGCCGTCTTGCCATGGCCTTGCGCTCGCCCGCCCGTCACGTGGGCCTTCGCTGTGTACACCGGTTCCGTCATAGCTCTCCTCCCTAGGGGCTGCCGATCTGGTCATTTGTATTATGAATGTCAAGCCCCGCCGCTCGCGACCAGCTAGCCGTACCTCCTCCCACGGGCGCAGCGGCGGGGCTGCCTCTTAGCCCTCTCATTCGCCTGCGATCCGCTCCTTGACAGCGGAGATACACTCGCCAGCTAGTCATTCGTATGACGAATGATGTATGTCAGATTACTGACACCAAGTTAGGGAGACACGAGGGAGGCACATGACCACCAGCACCCAGGCCGTCGCAAGTGGCAGCGCGCTCGACACGGCCAACCTCCGGCAGTTCCTTGAGAGCCTCGGCGACCAGCTGCAGGTCATCGAGGACGAGATCGATCCGATCACGCAGGCCGGAATCCTGTCCTCGGTCTCGCGCCACCCGTACCTGCTGAACAACCTCAAGGGCTTCCCCGGCTGGCGACTCACCGACATTCTCGCGTCGAGCCGTGAGATGCAGGCGCGGGCGTTTGGCACGACGTCCGATCGCGTGGTGCCTCACCTGGCCGACCGCATCTTCAACCGCCAGCCGACCGAGCGGATCGTGGTGGATGACGCTCCCTGCAAGGAGGTCAAGCTGATCGGCGACGACGCCGACGTGCGGCGCATCCCGATCCCAATTCACAGCATCGGCGACGGCGGGCGCTATCTCGGCTCGGGCCTGACCGTCACCAAGGACCCTGACACGGGCATCGCCAACGTCGCGATCATCCGCACCCACATCCGCGACGACGAGCCGCGCCGGGTGGGTTTCTGGATGGCGGCGCGCCACAACTGGGCGCACTACATGAAGCACGAGGCGCGCGGCGACAAGATGCCGATGGCGTTCGTCATCGGGCTTCACCCGGCCTACGAGATCCTGGCCAACTACAGCGGCGACCACTCCGGCATCGACGAGTTCCAGCTCGCGGCCAGCGTGATCGGCGAGGAGCTCCCCATGGTCCGCTGCGAGACGATCGACCTCGAGGTCCCGGCTGCCGCAGAGATCGTGATCGAGGGCCTCGTGCCGCCCGAGGTGCGCGAGCCGGAGGGGCCGTTCGGCGAGTTCACAACATTCCAGGGCGGCAAGGTCGGCACGGCTCCGGTGATGGAGATCACCGCGATCACGCACCGGCGCGACCCGATCTTCCGCCATATGCAGGCCACGCTCTTCACAGACCACCAGCCACTCGTCGCGCTGCCGATGGAGGCCGCGCTCTACCGGCGCGTGAAGGAGGTGCAGGGCGGCCTGGACATCCACGACGTCCATGTCCCTGGCTGGGCCTCGCTGTTCGTGACGATCATCCAGATGACGCCGAAGTGGGACGGGCAGGCGCAGGCCGCGGGCCTGGCGGCGCTCTCGAGCGTGAACCTGCACCCCAAGGTCGTCATCGTCGTCGACGAGGACGTGGACATCTACAACGCCGAGGACGTGATCTGGGCGCTGTCCACGCGCATGGACCCGCAGCGGAACGTGCATGTGGTGCCGAACGAGCGCATCCACCCGCTCGACCAGTCCGTGCCGCCGTTTGGCACCGACGTCACCGTGATGCGCTTCGGCGGCAAGGTTGTGCTCGACGCGACCAAGCCGCCGACGTCCCGGGCGACGGCGCGTGGCGAGTTCACGCGCGTCACGCCGCAGGGCGAGGGCGACGCCGCACTGGATGCCGTCCTCGCGCAGCTGCGTGAGTTCGACGCGCGGAACCCCAGCCGTTCCGTGTAACTGGGGGCTCGAGGCCGGATGGCCCACAGGAACCGCCGCATAGTCGTCGCCCTCACGGGGGCATCGGGCTCGATCTACGGGATCAGGCTGATGGAGCGGCTGGCGGCCGAGTCGAACGTGGAGACGCACTTGGTGGTGACGGCCGCAGGCATGCTCACGGTGCGCCAGGAGACGGACCTCTCCGCCGCCGATGTCGAGCGCCTGGCGACCGTGGTCTACCGCCCGCGGGACGTCGGCGCCGCCATCGCCTCCGGTTCGTTTGTGACGGACGGCATGGCGGTGGTCCCGTGCTCGATCAAGACCCTGTCGGCGATCGCGAATTCGTACGACGCGGACCTCGTGGTCCGCGCAGCGGACGTGACCCTCAAGGAGGGGAGGCCGCTGATACTCGCGGTCCGCGAGACGCCGCTTCACCCAGGCCACATCCAGCTGATGCAGCAGGCGGCCGCCGCGGGGGCTGTGATCGCGCCGCCTGTGCCGGCCTTCTACAACCGGCCGCAGTCGTTGGACGACCTCGTAGATCACTTCGTCGACCGCGTCCTCGTGCGCCTCGGTTTCGAGGGCCACGGTCAGCAATGGAGCGGCGTCCGAAATGAAGGCGCGACGGAGCTCCGTCCCGTGAGTGGGACGGGGCCCTAAGCGGCACCACCAACGGAGGGATTGTCAAATGAAGCGTCAGAGCAAGCTGGTGCGCAGGGGGACTCTGTGTCTCCTCGTCGCGGGGACGACCGCCCTGGTCGCGTGCGGATCGAGCAGTAGCGGGGGCTCGAGCGGCGGCTCGGGTAACGCCCGCTGGCACGCAAACCTGCGGCTCGACTACACGGTGGAGGGCTTCACGGTCCCCGAGGTGGTGGCCGCGCAGAAGGGCTTCTACGCCAAGCGCGGGCTCGACCTGAAGATCGAGGAGGGGTCAGGCTCAGGCGTGACCACTCAGCAGACCGGCAGCGGCGTGGCGACCTTCGGTGAGGCCGACGTGAGCACGGCCGCGCTTTACATCGCCAAGGGACTACCGGTGAAGTCCGTCGCGGTGTTCCTTCAGACGACTCCGAACGGGCTGGCGTACCGCTCGGACAAGGTGAACATCACGCAGCCCAGCGACCTGAACGGCAAGACCCTTGGGCTCGTGCAGGGCGAGGCGCCGTACCAGCTCCTGCTCGCGGCCTCCAAGAAGAACAACATCTCGCCCGACAGTTACAAGAAGGTCTTCATGGCGGTCACCGCACTGCCGGGCGCACTCCTGTCCGGCCGTGTCGACGCGATGGGCGCCTTCAACGTCGGGTCATTCGAGACGACGAAGCTGAAGAACCCGGACGTGAAGTTCACCTCGTTCGCGAACTGGGGCGTGAACGTGCTGAGCAACGGCCTGCTCGCCCGTGAGAGCACGATCAAGAACAACCCGGATGAGGTCAAGGCGCTCGTCCAGGGCACCGTCGAGGGCTGGAACTGGAGCCTCGCGCACCCCGATCAGGCGGCGGCAATCGCGGCCAAGCAGTTCCCGACCGCCGATGCGAAGGCGCTCAAGGCGGGGCTCCTTGACAGCAAGGCGCTCCTGCACACGCCGGCGACCCAGAACATGCCGCTCGGTGCGACCACCGCAGATCAGTGGACCCAGACGATCAACTTCGACGTCCAGTTCGCGGGCATGAAGAACGACAAGCCGGCCAGCGACTACTACACGAACGAGTTCGCCGGCGGGACGTGATGGGCATCCGGAGCGTGAATGCGGTCAGTAGCAACGCCGCGGCAGAGGCACCGCCCGTCAGCAAGCCGGCGTCGGGCGGTCTGCCGGTACGGCTGCGGAACGTCGCAAAGGCGTACCGCGTGGGCCCGCGCTGGCTGCCCGCGGTGCAGGAAGTGGACATCGATATCCCGCCGGGCGAGTTCGTCTCGATCGTCGGCCCGAGTGGCTGCGGCAAGAGCACTCTGCTCAAGATCGTGGCTGGTCTGATTCCTCCGACCGGGGGCGAGGTCGAGGTGGATGGCCGGAAGGTCACGGGGCCGACGATCGAGGCGGGCGTGGTGTTTCAGCGCGATCTCCTGCTCGAGTGGCGCACTGCTCTCGAGAACGTGCTGCTGCAGGCCGAGATCCGCAGGCAGCCCGTGCGCAATCACGAGCAGCACGCGCGCGAGCTGCTCGCCTCGGTCGCGCTCGAGGGATTCGAGGACGCCATGCCGCACCAGCTCTCCGGGGGCATGCGGCAGCGCGTGGCGATCTGCCGCGCGTTGCTGCACGACCCTCCGCTGCTCCTGATGGACGAGCCCTTCGGCGCTGTGGACGCCATCACGCGCGACCAGCTCAACCTGGATCTGAGGAACCTCTGCAACCGCCTGGGGTCGACGGTGCTGTTCATCACGCACAGCATCACCGAGGCGGTGTTCCTGTCCGACCGTGTGGTGGTGATGACGCCCCGGCCGGCTGTGGTTGCGAGCATCACGGAGATCGACCTTCCGGCCACGCGACCGCTGAGCATCCGCGAGGAGCCGGCGTTCGGCGCCTACGTGCGCGAGATCCGCGAGACGTTCGAGAAGCTGGGGGTGCTTGGCGGGAGCGAGCCGCCGGCGGTGCGTGAAATGCGGGCGGCCAGCGGCCGGGATTCGGGTGAGCAAGGGACAGAAAGGGGTGCGCCATGGCGCCGGTCCGGCAAGAAGCGCAGCTAGGGACCGTGACTCCGTGGGCTCCGGTCGCGGGTCATGTAGACGCCGCGAGCCCGAGCTGGCTGGAGCGGTTGCGCGTCGGGCGCTGGGCGCCGCCGCTTGTCGTGCTGATCCTCGCGCTCGTCCTGTGGGAGGTCGTTGTTGACCTCACCAACACGCCCAGCTATCTGATCGCCAAGCCCACGGAGATGTTCTCCGCGACGGCGAACAACTTCCACCTGCTGATGACGCAGATGTGGCCGACTCTGTACGAGGTGGTCCTGGGCTTCGCCTGCAGCGTGGCGATTGCCCTTCCGATCGCGATCTTCATCGTCTATTCGCGAGCGGCCGGTAGGGCGGTCTACCCGCTCGTCGTGGCGTCGCAGGTTGTGCCGAAGGTGGCCATCGCCCCCGTGTTCGTGATCCTGCTCGGCACGGGGCTCTTCCCCAAGCTGATCCTGGCGTTCCTGATCGCCTTCTTCCCGATCGTGATCAACACCGTCACCGGGCTTCAAGGGGTCGATCCCGAGATGCTCGAGATGGTGCGCTCGATGGGGGCGGGGAAGACCCGGGCGTTCGCGAAGGTGCGCTTTCCCGCCGCACTCCCATCGATCTTCGCCGGCCTCAAGATCGCGATGACCCTGGCGGTGGTGGGCGCCGTGGTGGCTGAGTTCGTGGGCGCCAGCAAGGGCCTCGGCTACTCGCTGCTCGTGGCGCAGGGGAACGTGGATACCGCGCTCGTATACGCCGACCTGCTGGTGATGACCGTGATGGGCCTCGTGCTCTACGCGATCCTCGAGATCGTCGAGGCGATACTGCTGCGCGGACGGCGCGCGTCGGCGGCGGAGGCTTCAAGCCACTACAGCATGTGAGTGGCGCTAGTCGTCCATCCCCGTCACGCTCTTGCTGAGCGAGCGCGGGTCGCGCAGGCCCCACCTGCCGGCCTCGACGGCGTCGAGGAAGTGCTCGACGGTCGAATTGAAGATCCCGGGCTCCTCGAGGTTGCAGGTGTGGCCCGTGCGCGGCAGGAACGCCAGCCCGGCGGACGGGATCGTCCGCTTGAGCATCAGATCCGCCTCGAGGCAGCCCTCGTCCTCGTCGCCGGCCAGGAGAAGGACCGGCACCGTCATCTGCGCGAGCTCGTCGCGGAGGTCGTACAGCGACGGGCGCAGGCGCTGCACTCCGAGCATCGTCAGCGTCGCGCCGCGGGCGTCGTGCTCGGCGAGCTGCTCGGCGAACACCTGCCAGCCCTCGGGGTTCTTGTTCTGGAACTGCACGCGCGCGGGGCCGACCGCGTAGCGCTCCGCCACCGCCGGCGTGCCCTCGGTGCTGAAAGCCTCGGCGATCGCCTCGCATTCGCGCCGGAACGCCGGAGCGGCGTCGGGGTGCGCGCCGTAGCCCACGCCCGCCACGACAGCCGAGTCCACCCGGTCCGGATGGCGCAGCGCCAGGTGAAGAGCGCAGAAGCCGCCCATCGAGACGCCTACGACGTGAGCGGTCTCGACGTCCGCGGCGTCAAGCACCGTCAGGGCGTCGAGCACCGCCCGCTCCTGTGAGTAGGCGTCCTCGTCCTCAGGTATGTCCGACGGCGCGTAACCGCGCGCGCCGTAGACGATGCAGCGGTAGCGATCGCGAAAGTGCGCGACCTGCGGCTCGAAGCTACGGTGGTCCCCGGCGAACTCGTGGATGAAGAGCACCGGGTGACCCGATCCGCTCTCCTCCCAGTGGAGGGCGACGTCGTCGTCTGTTTGGGCCTTTGGCATTCGTATTACGATAACGAGCTGTGCCGATGAGCGCGGATTCCGGCTTGGTGGTTGAGCGCCGCGACCAGGGCGTCGTCGGTCTGTGGCTGGACCGTCCGGCCAAGCGCAACGCGCTCGACAGGCCGCTCGTCAATGCCCTCTCCGAAGCCTTCCGCGACGAGGGCGCGCGGGCGTTCGTGCTCGGGAGCTCGAGCGGCGGCGCATTCTCCGGCGGGGCGGATCTGTCGCTCGACGACTCGGAGCGCGCCGAGGTGAGCGACCTCCTCTACGACCTCTACGGCACCATGCTCGCGACCCCGGCTCCGATCGTGGCGGCCGTCGAGGGTCCGGCCGTGGGCGGAGGAGCACAGCTCGCGCTCGCATCCGACATACGGATCGGCAGCGCGGGCGCGCGGCTGCGCTTCCTCGGGCCGGGACACGGCCTTGCGATCGGGGCGTGGGGGCTGCCATCGCTGGTTGGCCGCGGCCGTGCGCTCGACATCTGTCTGACGATGCGTGCGCTCGACGCCGTGGAGGCGCACGCGCTCGGACTGCTCGACCGCTTGGCAGAGAACGCGCGCGAGGACGCTCTCGAGTTTGCGTCGGAGCTGGCGCAGCTCGACGCCGCGGCGGTTGCACGCATCAAATCGATCGTGCGCACGGCCAGCGGCGTGGTGGAGGCGCTGGCCGAGGAACGGGAAGGCAACCGCGCCTCGTGGACGGGATCGGTGGCCGGGTTGTGACGAGCCCCAACGCCCGGACCCTTGCCGCGTGGACGGCGCACCTGGGACGCGAGCCCGATCCGGAGGAGCTGGTGCCGCAGCTGGGCGCAGGATCGCTTCCGCACGCGTTCCATGCCATGGCGGCGGACGCGCCCGACGCGCCGGCGCTCGACATCGACGGCGTCACGCGCACGCGTGGCGAGCTGGATGCTGCCGCGGGGCGCTTTGCCGCTCTCCTGCGCGATCGCGGCGTGGCGCGCGGGGACGTCGTGCTGCTCGCCGCGCCCAGCTCGATGCAGATGGTGGAGGCGTACCTCGGCATCCTCCGCGCGGGCGCCGCCGTGCTGCTCGCAAATCCCTCATACACGCAACCGGAGCTGCGGCACCTGGCCGAGCACAGCGGCGCCGCTGCCGGCGTGGCCGCCGGCGCCTCCCTGGAGGCGATCGGCGGGCTCGCGAGCGAACTGGCCGCGCTCGGCGCCACGATCGATGTGTTGACGAAGGAGCCCGCCGGCTATGAGCCGCTCGCCGTCGAGGCGCTCGACCCCGATGCCGACGCGCTTCTCGCCTACACGTCGGGCACCACCGGCAGGCCAAAGGCGGTGCCGCTCAGCCACGCCAATGTGCTGTCCTCGATCCGGTCGGTGATGCTGGCCTGGCGCTGGAGCCGCGACGACGTGCTGGTGCACTCGCTGCCGCTCTTCCACCAGCACGGGTTGAGCGGGATCAGCGCCACGCTGCTCTCGGGAGCGCGTGCCGTGATCGCCGGCAAGTTCGATGCCGAGGCGACCTGCCGCACCATCGAGCGCGAGCGGGGCACGATCCTGCTTGCGGTTCCGGCGATGTACGAGCGTCTCGTGGCGTGGGACGGGTTCGCGCAGGCGCGGCTCGACTCGCTGCGGTTGATGGTGTCGGGATCGGCGCCGCTGTCGCCGGCCCTGGCGGAGCGCGTGAAGGACGTGTGGGGCAGCTACCCGCTCGAGCGCTACGGCACCACGGAAAGCGGTCTAGACGTCTCGAACCTCTACGAAGGTGAGCGCAGGCCGGGAAGCGTGGGCTTGCCGCTGCCGGGCATCGAGCTCGAGCTGGTCGACGACCAGGGCCGGCCGGTGCCCGACGGCGAGGATGGCGAGATCGTGGTGAGCGGGCCGCAGGTGTTCGCCGGCTATCGCGGTGATGCGGAGGCGACGGCGGGATCGTTCTACGCCGGCGGCCGCTTCCGCACCGGGGACATCGGCCGCCGGGATCCTCACGACGGCTTCGTCTCCATAACCGGCCGCGCCAAGGAGCTGATCATCAGCGGCGGCATGAACGTTTACCCGCGCGAGATCGAACTGGCGCTCGAGGAGTCGCCGGCGGTTGCGCGAGCTGCGGTGGTGGGCGTGCCGTCCGAGCGCTGGGGCGAGGAGGTGGTGGCGGCGGTGGTCTGCGCGCCCGGCGCCGGTGTGGCGGAGGGCGAGCTGATCGACTTCGTGCGCGAGCGGCTCGCCCCCTACAAGCGCCCGAAGCGGGTGGTGATGATGGACGAGCTCCCCGTGAATCACATGGGCAAGGTCATGCGCGCTGAGCTCGTTCGGGCGCTGTCCGGATGACGGGTCCCGCGCCGGACAGCGATCTCTACGAGCAGGCGCTCGAGGCCAACCGGCGGCTGATCGCGCGCGCGAGCGAAGGCATACGCGCCGCGCTTCAGGACGAGGACGACGCGGACCAGGACACCGTTCCGCCGCTCGAGCCCGAGCCGTGTCCCTGACCGAGCTGCTCGCCGACCCGGCGGCGGCGCGGCGAGCCCTCGACGACGGCGAGGTGGGCGTGCTGGAGCTCACCCGCGCCGCGCTCGCTCGCGCGGCGGAGCTGCAGCCCACGATCGGCGCGTTCGCCGAGCTCAGCCACGAGCTCGCGCTCGAGCACGCGGCGCGGGCGGAGGAGGCGCTGCGCGCCGACGGCGCTCGCGGCCCCCTTCACGGCCTGCCTTTCGGCGTGAAGGACGTGATCGACTTGGCCGGGGTTCCCACGCGCCTCGGCACGCCGCGTGCCGGCCACCAGGTCCCGGCGGCGAGCGCCGCGGTGTGTGACGGGCTCACGGCTGCGGGCGCAGTGCCGATCGGCAAGACGGTGACGCACGAGCTCGCGAACGGGATGATCACGCCCGCCGCGCGCAACCCGCGCGACCCCTCGCGGATCACCGGCGGCTCGAGCGGGGGCTCGGCCGCGGCGGTGGGGGCCGGGATTGTGCCGCTCGCCCTCGGCACGGATACGAACGGTTCGATCCGCTGCCCCGCGAGCCACTGCGGCGTGGTTGGGCTCAAGCCCACCCGCGGAGTGCTGCCGCGCGATGGGGTGGCGCCGCTCGCCTGGACCCAGGACACGGTCGGGCTGATGGGGCCGGGCGTGGCGGCGGTCGCCGACGGATGGGCGGCGCTCGGTGGCGGGAGCTCCGCGCCGGCCCGCGACGCCTGGCGCGTCGGCGTGGACCGCGCCACGATCGCCGCTGCGGCCCCCAGCGTGGCGGCAGCCGTGTTGTCCGGCCTGGAAAGCCTGTCCGAAAGCGGCGCGGAGCTGATCGAGCTGAAGCTGCCCGACCTCCGGCTCGCCGGCTCGGCCTCCGTGCTGGCCATCCTCGTGGAGAGCGCGGAGGCGTGGGGGCCGAAGCTGGCCGCGGACGCCGCGGGCTTTGGGCCCGTCGTACGCGCCGCGCTCCACGCCGGCGCCGAAATCGCCGCTGATGCCTACATCGAAGCCAAGCGGGCGCGCCTGTGGATCTGCCGCCGCGTGCGCTCGCTGTTCGACGATGCGGCGCTCGACGCATTTGCGCTCCCAACTGTGCCGGTCACCGCCACGCCCGCGGCCGCTGAACGCGTGAGCTTCGGCGGGCGCGAGCGGTCGGTGGAGTCCCTTCAGTCCACGTTCCTCGCACTCGCGTCGCTCACGGGACAGCCGGCGCTGACACTCCCGTGCGGCACGGACGGCGAAGGGCTGCCGGTGGGCATGCAGCTGCTCGGTCGCGCGCACCGCGATGACGATCTGCTCGCCCTGGCCACACTCGCGGAGCGGGTCATTCCCGCTGACCGTCAATTCGTATAACGTTATACAAAGGACTAGACGACGTTCTGACCGAAGGAGGAGAGGGTGGATCTCGGCTTGCAGGGTTCGACAGCGCTCGTCACCGGCGCCAGCAAGGGAATCGGGCGGTCTACGGCGCTTGCGTTGGCCGAAGAGGGCTGCGACGTCGTGATCAACGCCCGCACTCCTGAGGATCTGGAACAGGCGGCCAAGGAGCTCGCAGATGCCACCGGCGGCAAGGTCGTTCCGATCGCAGGTGACATGAGTGACCCCGAGGACGTCGAGCGCGTGGTGAAGGAGTCGATCGACGCTCTCGGCCACCTCGACATTCTCGTCACGTGCGCCGGCTCATCGCCGGGCGGGCTGATCGAGGAGCTCACCGAGGAGCACTGGCGCGTGAGCCTCGGGCTGAAGTTCATGGGCTACGTGCGCTCCTGCAAGGCCGTGCTCCCGCACATGCGCGAGCGCGGCAGCGGCAGCATCGTGCTGGTGGTGGGCAACGACGGTCTCAAGCCGAGCTACTGGGAGGTCACGGCGGGCGCCGCCAACGCCGCCGACATCAACTTCGCGTCGTCCGCCGCTGAGCAGTACGGCCGCTACGGCGTGCGCGTCAACACCGTGAATCCGGGGCCGGTGAACACCGATCGCTGGGACGGTCTGGAGAAGGCCTTCGCCCGCGACAAGAAGGTGGACCAGGCCCGCGCGCACGAGCTCGCGGTCTCGAGCATCCCGCTCGGCCGCATCTGCGAGCCGGAAGAGGTGGCCAATGTCGTCGCCTTCCTCGCGTCGCCGCGCGCGAGCTTCGTCAACGGCGCACACATTCCGATCGACGGGGCGCAGCGTAAGGCGCTGATGGACCTGTAGCGGAGCGGAAGTCGTGACAAGCGTCGAGCTCCACGACACGCAGGTGGGCTTTCTCGACACGGTTGTGGAGCAGGGCCATTACGGCCGCACCCGTGAGGAGGCTCTGCGCTCGGTCCTGCTCGAGCATGTGAACGACCGGCTGGCGGGCGCGGGTGCATACGTGGGCGGCAGCGCGACCTACGACGTGCTCGAGACGAAGCCGCCGGAGTACGGCGAGAGGCGCTTCGAGAAGACGCTCCAACCGATCACCGGCAAGGCGGTGCCGGTGATGCGCGGCGAGGTGCTGCGAATCGAGCAGGCGGAGGGCGGCACCTGCGTGGACTTCAACGCCTTCAACCTGCACGACCACAAGGAGTTCCTCGACTGCGGCTTCACGCGCAGCTTCCAGTCCTTCGATCCGCGCCAGGGCGAGTTCATCTGGACCAACGCGCCACGCGGCCGCCCGATGTTCTCGATCCTCGAGATAGCCGATACGTGCGAGCTCGACATCGTGGGCCACCGCTGCAACCGCATCTTCCAGGAGCTCGGCTGGGGCTTCACCGACCACGCCAACTGCCAGGACAGCCTGGCCGAAGCGATGCGCGAGTACCGCCTCACGCCGGACGACGTGCACGACTCGTTCAACCTCTGGATGGCCACCGAGATCGACGACACCGGCCGCCGCCAGTTCAAGTGGAATCCCGCCCAGAAGGGCGACACGATCGACCTGCTCGCGATGTTCGACGTGCTCGCGGTGGCCGTGATCTGCGGGCTCGGCGACCTCGTCGGCATCAACAACTACACGGCCAAGCCGATCAAGCTCGAGGTCTATTCCGCGTCCGCGGAGACGGAGGCGCTCGTCGACGCGATCGAGGCGCGCTGGGGACGGATGGACAGCCAGGTGAAGAGCGAAGACCTCGCCGGCGTCCCAGTGCTGCCGACGCGCGAGCTGACGCGCGACCCCGACTACGTGGCGAGCTATCGCCCGGCGCCCGGCAGCATGACGTTCGAGCTGGACCTCGCCGCGGAAGAGGTCGCGATCCTCGACGGCCTCGTGGCCACGGGCGTCTACGGCGAGACGCACGGCGAGGCGGTGCGAGCCGCATTCATGCGCTGGTGCAACTCCCACATGACAAAGGTCCGCCGGCCATTCGTGGACTTCACAGGCAAAGGAGCCCAATGACGATCATCGACGTGCACACCCACTACCTCGCGGACGCACTTGTGGACGCCCTCGAGCGCCGCACCGATCTGCCGCGCGTGTCGAATGGACAGAACGGCAAGCTGATCGAGTACGGCGAGGGCAACGTCCACCCGATGCAGGACGACATGCGCGACATCGAGCTGCGCCTGCGAGCCATGGACGCGCAGGGGATCGACGTAGCGGTGATCAGCACGAACGTGCCGGGCGTGGACTGGTTCCCGCGCGAGGACGCGCCGCCCATCGCGCGCGACGTGAACGACGAGATGCTCGAACTGGCTCGACGCTATCCCGATCGCCTCGCCGTCCAGGCGGTGCTGCCGTTGCAGGCACCGGAGGCCGCGGCCGAGGAGCTCGAGCGCTCCGTCGGCGCCGGGGCAGTGGGCGCGATGATCTTCTCGAACGCCGCGGGCGTGGCGCTCGACGATCCACGCTTCGAGGTCGTACTCGACACCGCCGCGCGCCTCGACGTCCCGCTCTACATCCACCCGACGTATCCGCTCACGGCCAAGGCGCTCGACGCCTACGCGCTGATCCCGACGCTCGGCTTCCTCGTGGACACGACCACCGCGGTGCTTCGGCTTGTGCTCGGCGGGCTGTACGAGCGGCACCCCGGGTTCAAGCTCGTGCTCGGCCACTCGGCCAGCCTGCTGCCGCAGCTCGTCGGCCGGATCGACTACGAGGCCGAGCGCGCGCCGGGGGGCACCGGCAAGCTCACCGTGGCGCCGAGCGAGGCACTCGCGCGCATCTATACGGACTGCGTGTGCGTCTGGCCGCCGGCGCTGCGCTCGACGCTCGACTTCCTGGGGCCCGAGCGCGTGATGTTCGGCTCGGACTATCCGTTCTGGGATCCGGCTCGCAGCCTCGACCTGCTCCGCGAAGCGGCGCTTCCCGGCGAAGTGCTTGAGACAATTCAGGCTGGCAACTCGCGGCGGCTGTTCGGGCTGGGCGAGCCACTGGCGGCGGATGGCCCTCCGGCACAGAGGGAAAACCCTCCCGCCTAGCGGGTCAGCCCCGATGACAGTCCCCAAGGGCTCGGTGATACTCGCGGCGCGACTGGCTGAAGGGATCGGCTTAGCAAGGCTTAACCGAGTTTGCTTTGGCATTCGTAGGACTTTTGTGGTAGAGCTACCGGACGGCCGAGAGGGACCCTTCCGACGGGGCCCTGAGCGCCGAGGGACCAAGCAAGGAGAGAGGTCATGAGGAGGATTGCGCGGACTCGTGGGCGTGCGCTTGTCGCGGCGCTCGGCGTTTTGGCCACCGTCGTTGCGGTGGCCGCGTGCGGCAGTAGCGGAAGCAGTACAAGCACTACCGCCAGCGGTGGCGGCTCGTCGACGACGAGCGGCAGCAGTGGCAAGACCATCAAGATCGGTGCCGCTCTGATCGGCCCGAAGAACGACAAGTCGTTCAACCAGGCGGCCTACGAGGGCATCTTGGCGGCGGAGAAGGCGACGCCCAGTCTCAAGCTCACCTCGACGCTCGAGAACAAGGCCACCGACCAGGAGCGCACCGATGCGGTGAACACGCTGGCCCCGATCAACGACCTGGTGCTTGGCGTGAGCGCGAGCTTCGGTCCGATCTTCGATCAGCTGGCCGACAAGTTCCCGTCGAAGTACTTCGTGGACGTCGCGGGCTACACCCAGCGCTACCACAAGAACGTCACCGGCTTTGCCAACGACTGGGGCGCTCCGGCGTATGTGGGCGGCGTGATCGCGGCGCACCTGACCAAGACCAAGGTCGTGGGCTACGTCGGCGGCGCCGAGATTCCGCCGACGGTGCACGGCGCCAACGGCTTCGCCGCCGGCGTCAAGAGCGTGGACCCGAGCATCAAGGTGCTGAAGAACATCACCGGTGACTTCAACGACGTGGCGAAGGCCAAGGCGGCCACCGCGGCGATGATCACCGACAACGCCGACGTGATCTTCCCCTTCCTCGATGCCGGCATCGCCGGCTCGTACGCTGCGGGCAAGGAGTCGGGCAAGGACCCCGCGATGTTCAAGCTGACGATCCCGGACTGCACGTCCTATGACAACATCGTCGGCACCGAGGTGGTCAACAACGTGGCGGCCACGAGCCTGATGCTCAACCGCTACGCCAAGGGCACGCTCAAGGCGGGCACCGTCTTCCTCGACTTGCAGGATCCGAACCTGCA
>Ga0070683_100001173_pt1 | contig 19850 bp, 14 predicted proteins | sample KBSC713LmetaG_FD_64662 | JGI IMG/M metagenome (GOLD analysis project Ga0070683, IMG submission 64662) | Corn rhizosphere microbial communities from Kellogg Biological Station, Michigan, USA - KBS C7.1-3L metaG | ecosystem: Host-associated > Plants > Roots > Rhizosphere ... | reverse complement strand
AGGCGGTCCTGCATGATCGCCGCCAGCTTCATCGCCACGGCATATTGCTCGTCCAGCGCCTGCGCCGTCTGCTGCGCGGTATCCAGCGACAGGTAGGTAATGGCCGCATCTTCTTCCACCTGCTGCTTCACCTCGTCGAGCGCAAGCTGCGCCGCTCGCACATCGGAATGCGCCGCGCGAACGTACTGGCGCTGCTGCATGCTGAAAACCAGCGACTGCGCATTCACCGTGAAAATCGTGGGAACCGTGAGCATGATGCCGTAGGAGTATCCGGCGCCGCCGCCCACGTTCACGCTGGGAATGTACATGTCGCGCGCGACAGACACTCCGGCCTGCGCCTTGGCCAGATCGTTCTCGGCGGCCTTCACGCGCGGGCTGTTGCGTACCGCGAGGTGGATCGCTTCAGTAAACGACACCTGCGCGGCACAGGAAACGGCCGCAGAAGACGCAAGAAGCCCCGCGAGGGCTGCAACGACCATGCGGCGCCGCCAGCCCTTTCTCCTCCTTGCTGAGATCGATCGTGCCATTTCTTGTTTGTATGAAGCTCTGCGTTACTCCTTTGCGGCGTAAGTGCGTTTACTTCGCAATGCTGACGCGCAGCCCGTCTTCCAGCGCTCCATCTTCGTCTGCGTGCAGCGCCACCACGTCGTTGAAATTGAGCCCCCGCGTAATCTCTACCATCATGGCGTTCGCAAGCCCGGACTCAACCGGCGTTCGCCGCAATTGGTCTCCCACAACCTTGTAGACGTAATGGCTGCCGTTCTCAGTGCGCAGCGCCTCCCGCGGAATCGCCAGCACATGGTCGCGCCGGTTTATCGTCACCACCACCGCAACATTCGTGTTAATGGGCAGATCGCCGCGGTCGTCATCGAGGGCGATGGAGCACTCGCCCAGGTTGCGCGAACCCACGTGCGTAATGGCCATGGGCTTCTCATTGAGATGCCCATGCCACACTCTCCCGGGAGCTCCCTCCCACGTGATCGTGACCGGCTCCCCGCTGTTCAGATTGGTGATGTCCGGCTCCTCGAAATTCGCTGTCACCTGCAGGTGCTTGAGGTCCGCCACGTGCAGCATGTCGCCGCCGGCAGGCACAAAGTCATAGAGACGGGCGTTCACCACATAGACGGTCCCGGAAATCGGCGTGGAAATATTCGCATTCCCCCAGCTCACCTGTTCCGCCTTCACGCCGGCCTCGGCGGCCGCAAGGCGCTCTTTCGATCCCTTCACGTCCTCGGGGCTGTAGCGATGGGCGACGCCCTTTTCGATCGCATCCACCGTGGCCTGCGCCGTTTGCAGGCGCTGGGTCGCAGCTTCAATCTCCGCCCCGCTCACGCTGCCGTTTTTCTGGATTTGCCGCATCACCTGCAGCGCCGCTGCCGCCTGGTTGCGCTCCGCCTGAGCCTTCTCCAGCTCCGCCTGCGCCTTGATCCGATCCTCCGCTGACCCGTTCTGCAGCACGTTCTGCTCACTGAGAATGGCATCCTGCAGGTCCGCGCGTGCCTTTTCAAGCCGGGGCACGGCGTATTGATCCTTCAGGCGCACCAGCATCTGCCCCGCACGCACCTTTTCTCCCGCGTGAACATAGATGGCCTCCACCTGCCCGGTAAAGTTGGCCCGCGCCGGAAAATCAAGCACCGGCACGACCGTGCCCGTGGTGGAAACCGTGCTGGTCACATCCTGGTATTCCGCATGAACTACGTGCACCCTCGCCCGCGAACGCGTTCCGGCATACACCGCCGCAAGCACGATCGGCAGCAACCCGATCAGCACCACGACATGCCATGCCCGCAGCCTTCGTGCTCCTTTGCGTGCCGGCAATGCGCTGCCGTTCATGGCTGGTCGCCTCCATCCGGTTCGAACTTCGCGCTGGGAACATTCTCAGCGGAGTCGAACGGCACCGGCAGGGTTAACGGCGACGAGATGTCTTTCAGGGGGTGATTCCACGAAGCGGCGAAAAACGCCATCACGCCATGGGCAAGCGGCGTGAATCCACCCAGTTCCGTTGCCCGGGTTTTGATCGGCAGCCTCCGCACAACATAGTGGTGATAGCTCAGGTCATCGAGCATCCAGTTGCCGTCGCTGGCAAGGATCACGTACGGGCCGGCGGTGCGCTGGAAATCGGCCATGGTCTCAATCGGCATTGTGTAGATCAGGTTCCGCCCCGCCCACAGGTTTTCCTCCGGCGAATCGTCATGCCGAAACTCACGGATGGCGGGAAAATCAACCGGAAACACCACGCGCCTGGCAAGGTTCGCAGGCGCGTAATGCTCGAACGTCAGCGCGAACAGCGGATCGGGTATGGCAATCGGCGCATTCGGCGGCACCTGCGCCAGTGCCTGCGGCAGCCTGTCCAGCACCTTGTAGAAACACTGTTTCTGCTGCAGATACCAGTAGCCCACCACCGCCTCGCGGCTCAGGAACCACGCCGCCACCAGGCACAGGAAGAACACGGCCGCATACCGCAGATGCGAAAACGTGCGCCACGCCACCACGGTCCCTGCGATCGCGAACCCGAAGCAAACGGGAATCACGAATCGCGGCGAAAGCATCCCGCCCTTGATCGACGCGATCAGGAATCCCCAAAACGGATACGCCATGAACGCAAATACGCCTGCAGCCTCGTGCCACGGGATCGGCGGCTCCGACGGCCCGCTCTCCACCAGCGCGTGTACCCATCCCGGCACCACGCGCTCGCGGCACGGCATGCACAGCGCCGCCGCCTGGCGCACTCCCACCGTCAGTCCTGCCGCGAAAACGAATAGCACCAGCAGCGGGTACAGAATCATCTCCACCATCTCGGTGTACGAGTCGAACACCTGGTCGACCGACACCTTATTCCAGGCATACGGAGCGAACTGCGCAATCGAGTGCGCGATCAGGCCTCGATACGCCAGCAGCGGCGTTGCCGCCAGCGCCATGGCAATCCAGATGCGCCAGTCGATTGCGGGCAGCAGCCGCGTGCCGCCCCGCACCCGCGCCTGGTCTCGCGCCCGAAGCACCGTCCGTGTGGCTTCGCCGGCCGCGATGGGCACAAACGCCAGCACGGCGAAATAGTTGGTGGAAATGCCACCGGCCAGGCCAAGCACCATTCCCGCCAGCGCGAAACTTCGCGCCCGCGTGCTACGCATCGGGTCCACTGCCAGCGTCCAGCAGAAAAATGCCAGCATCGCCAACCCATAAAAAATGCCGTACGACCGGCTCTCGTAGCTGTACTCGAACGCCGCCATGCACATCGACAGCAGCGTGCCGGAAATCGCCCACGTCCCCGGAACCCGCCGCCGCAAATACAAAAACAGGCAGAGCAGGCCCAGCCAATACCCAAGCGCTACGGGCAGACGGTACGCCCACGTATGATCCCCAAAAAGAGCCCGGCTGGCATGCACCAGGATGTGGCTCACCGGTGGGTTTGGATCGGCGCCGTGCTTCAGCGCATCCCAGATCGCCGCCGGCCCGCCGTGCTTCGCAATGTGTACCGTGATCAGCTCATCCAGCCACAGCAACTTGAACCACGACAACACAAACACAGTCGCGAAATACAACGCTGAAAGACACGCAAACGCCCGCCCCGGCGCATGGTCGATGGCTCGTTCCAACGCCGTCTTCACCGGGCTCCGAGCCCCGTCCATCTGCTGTTCGAGCCCTGCCGTTTCATCCAAAGACGGTGCTTCGCTCATGCAGCGTACTCTTGAGCCTCCGAGGGCTCCGTCTCCGCCACTGCCGCTGCCGGCTTATGCTCGTGATATTCCTGCTCCGTGTTGACTTCCCACAGGTTCTGCTTGCTCTTCACCCCGTTCACGATGTTGTCCACCGCCATCATCGCCGTCAGCATCGAGTGGTCCTGGTTGTTGTACTTGTGCATGCCATTGCGCCCCACCAGGAACAGGTTCTCGAACCGCTCCATATAGCGCACAATCTCGTCAAACCGCTCATATGTCCCAAAGTAAGCCGGGTACGTCTTGGGCACACGGAACACGCATGAGTCACGCACTTCCTCCGGCTTCAGGATCCCGATCTTCGCTACTTCTCCAATCGCGAATTTCGCAATCTCCTCGTTCGACATGTTCCACAATCCGTCGCTGTCGTAGCAGAAGTACTCCAGCCCGATCCACACCTTCGACGGATCGGAGACCAGGTGCGGGCTCCAGTTGTTGAAGATCTGCATGCGCCCCACCAGCACGTCGGGCTCCTGGATGTAAATCCATGTGTCCTTCACCGGAGAGCCATCCGCCTCGGTGATCAACAGCCGATCTACCAGGAGTCCGACCGTGATGAAGTCGCGATACTGCAGCCCGTCGGAGATCGCCTGCACCTCCTCCGGAATCGGAGCATCAATCGCCCGCAGCAGTTCGCGCACCGGCATGGTCGAGAAGAAGTAATCGCCTTCCAGCGAGACAGTTTCCCCGTCCGGCGTGACGGCTTCCACGCCCGTCACCCGCTCCGCGCCGTCAATGCCGGTCCGCACGTGCAGCCGCTTCACCCTCCAGCCGGTGCGCACTTCTCCGCCGCTCTGCTCCACCAGCTTCGCCACCCGCTCCCACAACTGCCCCGGGCCATATTTCGGATACAAAAACTGTTCGATCAGCGATGTCTCGGAGTCCTTCTGGCGAATATCCGACGGCCCCGACTTGCGCGAAAACATTTTCCCGAAGAAATGGGCCACTGCCTTCTTCAGCGATAGTCCCTTGATGCGCTGCGCACCCCACGCCGCCGAAATCTGGTCGCAGGGCACACCCCACACCTTCTCCGTGTAGCTCTTGAAGAACGTGTGGTAAAGCTCCAGGCCGAAGCGGTTGATCAGAAAATCTTCCAGCGACTTCTCCGGCTTGCGCTTCCATACCTGGGCCTTCATATAGCTGAACAGAATGCGCAGGGTGCGCCAGAATCCCAGCTTCCCCAGCGTCCCCGGCGAAAGCGAGAGCGGATAGTCAAAAAACGAGCGCATGAAGTAAATGCGGCTCTTGCGCGGCCGCACCAGCATCACGCAGTCCGGATCCACCGGCACCGGCCCGGCCTTGTCCGCGTGCGAGCACACCGTCCGCTGCTGGTTTTGATATCCAATGGCGAACTCGTCCGCGCCCTGGCCACCGGCGATCGGCATAATCTCCGTCCACCAGTCCATCACCCGATCGCTCTTGGAAAAGAAGCGGTGGCCACCGATATCGATCCGGTTGCCGTTATATCGGATGGTGCACGAAATGCCGCCGATCCTCTCGCTGCCTTCCAGCACAATGGGCTTGATCTGTGACTTTCGGCAAAATTCAAGGGCGGCGGTCAATCCTGCAGGTCCCGCGCCGACAATAATGGCAGTCTTTTGTAAACCACGCATATTTGAGGTTGTCCCCAGTTTGTCTATATGGCCCGCCTGACCTATATGGACGGGCCAGCTACGTTCTTTGTAATGTCCACCTAGTCAGATGCAATATGCAGACCCGATATAGACCGCACCGGGGTCGAATCGTGGTCCACATCATGAACTTCTGTTCATCGGCGGCGGTACCGCGATCCTTTCTCAGGCTGGCGCGGCGCACGGATCTTCCGGCCCCGTACCACCGGGCGCCGGTCCCATACGATGACCGTAAGATTCGCGTCCCGTAATGCAAGTTGCCCCTCTGGCCCATGCCGGGCGGGCCTCACGGGGTTAAACCGCTCCCGTGCAAGCGAATACGGTACCCAAAGGCGCGGACGCCCTGCCTCGGATGCCCTTTCGCTGCCCGCCTCGCTGCGGAATGGCACGGATGGGCCATGCATTCCGGCGTGAGTTCCCGTATCGTAATGTCAGAATCATCCGAAAGGTTGCTTTCCCTTTATGTATTGCCTCAGGCGGCTTGCGGGCATATGCCTGCTCTCCGTTTTCGCTCTTTGGCTCTCCGCGTGTGCTTCCATTTCTGTGGGCCGCATCTCCTACGCGGCGCAGGCCTCCGACCCGCTCGCCACGTATCCGCTCACCGGCGACACTCTGCCCGTCCTCGATCCCAGCATCATCCGCCAGGGAGACGCGTATTACGCGTTCTCCACTGACGTGGCAGGCTTCGCGGCCTCCGGCAACATCCCCATCCATTGCTCGCCCGACAAGATCAATTGGACCCGCTGCGGCAGCGTATTCCCCAAAGGCATGCCCCCGTGGATCTCCCGCAGGCTCTCCGGCGTTGCCGGCCTCTGGGCGCCCGATATTTCCTATTTCAACGGCGAGTATCACCTCTACTACAACGCCTCCACGCTCTACACGCAGCGCACCGTCATCGGCCTCGTCACCAGCCCCACCCTCGATCCCACCGACCCCGGTTACAAATGGATTGACCACGGCGTAGTCCTGCAGTCAAAGGATGGCGACGACTACAACGCCCTCGACCCAAACATCTTCATCGGCTCCGACGGCCAGATATGGCTCACCTACGGCAGCTACTGGTCAGGCATCAAGCAGCGTCAGATCGATCCGGCCACCGGAATGCTCCTCGCCTCCAATCCCACCCGTTACAACCTCGCCACCCGCCCCGGTGTTCCCGACGATGCCGTCGAAGGCGCCTCGATGGTTCAACACGGCGGCTACTACTACCTGTTTGTCTCAATGGACCATTGCTGCACCGCAAGCACTTCCACCGACAATTACAAGCAGGCGGTTGGACGCTCCACCAGCCCTCACGGACCGTTCGTCGACCAGCTTGGCACTCCCCTGATGAAGGGCGGAGGAACCATTCTCCTCAAGGGCAATAGTTCCTGGAACGCTCCCGGCGGCGGCACCGCCTATCTCGATCCCGACAGCGGCGACAGCCTCCTCATCTTCCACGCGCAGAACCTGCACGAAGGCGGCACGCCCCACGTCTGGCTCAAGAAACTCGCGTGGCAAAATGACTGGCCAGTCGTCACCGACATCTCCTCGGCGTCCAGCGCCCTCGTCCGGCACCCTAGATCAGCCCTCGGCGAATTCCGCGGAACCTCTCCGGTCTCAGCCGGTCCGCCCATCGGCGGGCGACAATAGAGCCATGTTCGACCTTGTCCGCGGCCTCGCCATCGTGGTGAGCATCTTCCTTGCCGGCAATTGGCTGCATGCCCACGGCGTGCCAATTCCTGGTGGAGTGCTCGGCTTGTTGCTGTTCTATGGCGCCATGCTTACCGGCGTGCTGAAGCTGCGCTGGGTGGAACGCGCCGCCGGCCTTCTGTTGCGCCACATGGTGCTTCTCTTCGTGCCGCTAACAGTCGGGCTGATGGACATGGGCGGTATCCTCTCGCGGCAGGCCTTCGCCATCCTCGCCAGCCTCGTCGTCAGCTTTCTCGCCGTCCTGCTGACCACCGGACTGCTGGCGCGCTGGCTTCTTCACCCTGAACCCGAAACCCGCAAGATCCAGGCCGCCCAGTGAGCGCAGCGACCATGATCGCCCATCCGGGATTCAGCATTGGCCTGACCGTGGCCTGTTATGCGGGCGCGCTGGAATTGCACCGCCGCTGGCGCTGGATTCCCACCATCGTCGTGGCTTGCCTGCCCATCATCGCCGTGCTGCTTCTCGTCCACGAGCCGTACGCAACCTATAACCGCGGCGGCAATCTCCTCACCTGGTGGCTCGGCCCGGCCACCGTCGCACTTGCCGTTCCCATGTACCGCAACGGACTCGCGCTGCGCAGTGCGTTACCGCGGCTGGCGCTCATCGTCTTCATCGCAGCCGCCGTCGGCATGCTCACCGCGGGGGGAACCGCCTGGCTTCTCGGCGCGCCGCGCGATGTCATCCTGTCCGCCGTTCCCAAATCCGTGACGACACCCATTGCCATCGAGGTCTGCCGGCAGCTCGGAGGCATTCCGCAGATCACCATCGCCATGGTGATTTTGGCAGGAGTTCTCGGGGCCACCTTTGGACCGTTTCTCCTCGGCCTGGTCGGAGTGTGGGAGAACCGCGCCGTGGGAGCAGCGATCGGCTCTGCCTCCCACGGCATTGGGACGGCCAGCCTGGTTCGCCGCTCTGAGATGCAGACCACCGCCTCATCCTGGGCCATGGCGGCCTGCGGCGTCTTCACTTCGCTTCTCGGCGCACTGCTCGCCTGGTTTATCCGCTGACCGGCAGCGCATTTTCGTCATCCAAGAATCGCGGGCCACGCTCGCAGTGACCACCAGCACCGGCTCCACCCTCCAACGGCACCTACACTGATCCATGGCAATGTTCCTGATTTCCGCAAGCCGGTTCCGCTCATCGGGCGGTCACCCGTGAGCCCCACGCAGAACACGGCCCAGATCACCGCCGTCGCCGGAAACGCACAGTGGGTGCCGTCCGCCAACCCCTGGGCCATCGCCGCCGCCGTCATGACCGCCACCTTCATGGTGGTGCTCGATTCCTCCGTCGCTAATGTCGCCCTCCCGCACATCGCCGGAAGTCTCTCCGCGTCCACCGATGAATCCACCTGGGTCCTCACCAGCTACCTGGTTTCTAACGCCATCATGCTGCCGGCCACAAGCTGGATCAGCCGCCGCATCGGCCGCAAACGCCTCATGATGTCTTCCATCCTCGTCTTCACCGGCGCTTCAATGCTCTGCGGCGCGGCGCTCACCATGCCCATGCTCATCGTCGCCCGCATCCTGCAGGGCATTGGTGGCGGCGGCATGCAGCCGCTGGCCCAGTCCATCCTGCTCGAGAGCTTTCCGCCCGTGCAGCACGGAAAAGCCATGGCCGTCTACGGCACCGGAATCGTCGTTGCTCCGGTCATCGGCCCCACGCTCGGCGGCTGGATCACCGACAGCTATACGTGGCGCTGGATCTTCTACATCAACCTGCCCGTAGGCATCCTCGCCTTCATCCTCGCCGGAATGTTTGTCGAAGACCCGCCCTACTTGCGCGTGGCCTTTCGCGGCGCCATTGACGGCCTTGGCTTCGGCCTCATGGCCCTGTGGCTCGGCACCTTGCAGCTCGTCCTCGACAAAGGCCAGGAGGCTGACTGGTTCCAGGCCAGCTGGATCCGCTGGATGCTCGCGCTTTCCGTCTTTGCCTTCATCGCATTTGTCATGCGCGAGCTCAGGGTGCGCGATCCCATCGTGCAGTTGCACGTGCTGCTGAATCGCAATTTCACGGTGGGAACCATCGTCACCGGCGTCTACGGATTCGTTCTCTATGCCTCGACGGCGCTCCTGCCGCTCTTTCTGCAGACCCTGCTCGGATATCCGGCGCTCGATAGCGGGCTCGCGGTCAGCCCGCGCGGCATCGGCTCCATGGCCTCCATGATCGTCGCCGGAGCCATCGCCAGCCGCATTGACGGCCGATGGATGCTGATGTTCGGCTTCTTCGTCTTCGGCGTGTCCACGCTCATGCTCAGCCATCTCAATCTCAGCATCGGCATGGGTTCCGTCGTCATTCCCAACATCCTCAACGGCTTTGCCGGCGGATTTGTGTTCGTCCCCCTCACCACCATGGCCATGGGCAGGCTCGCGCGGCAGGAGATCGGCAACGCCGCGGGTATCTACAACCTCGTGCGCAACATCGGCGGAAGCGTGGGAATCGCCACCGCCACCGCGCTTCTGGTCCGCAGAGGACAGATCCACCAGAACTACCTTGCTGCTCACATCGGCGCCACCGATCCGATTGCGGCTGCGTCAGCCGCCGCCCTGCAGGCGCAAATGCACGCGGCCGGCGCTTCCGCCTCCAGCGCGCACGCCATGGCGCTCAGCGCGATCTACCGCAGCCTGCAGCAACAGGCCTCCCTCATGTCCTATGTAGACGCTTTTCGCCTGCTCGGCTACTTGGCTTTGCTGTGCGTGCCATTCATCCTGCTGTTCCAGGGAGTGAGGAAGCGCTCGAGCCGCGCAATTTCGATCGAAGAGTAAGTCAGCGGAATAAGCCGGGTCTCACGGTTCGGGGCGCCGGCTTCGCGCCACCATGCGGGCTCCAATCGCTCCGCCCGCGGCGGCAAACACCAGCAGCGCGACTTCGAGCACAAGCAGAACAGCCAGCATCATGCCCGCCCGGCCCTCGGCCGACGCCAGAATGCCGCGCACGATCGCCACGCCCTGCGGATCTGCATTCATCGTCTGCACCTGCTGGTTCAGATTCTGATTCATCATGAACCAGATCTGGTCCACGCTCTTTCCCTGGTGGAGGAAAAAGCGCATGCAGTACAGGCCAACTCCCGTGGAGCAGAACGCCAGCCAGCCGGCAAACAACCCCGTCACAAGACCGATGCGGGCGCCCGCGCCCGTTGTGATCCACGACGGCCGTTGCCGGCGCACGTAGAGCGTTACCGCCCACGCCGCGAATGCCGCCATCCAGAAGAACCCCAGCAGCCCCACCGGGGAGAATCCGCAGGAGAGCAATCCCGCCGGAACAGCGAGCATCATCGCGAATCGAAGCGCCGGCTTCCACTCAACCTGCCCGGCATCCCGCACGGCCTCGGTCCACCGCTCCATCGTGACCGCGGGCCCGCCCTCCTCGCTCGAATAGACGAGCTGCGGCAGGCCGCAGGTGGAGCAGAAGCAGCTACCCTCGGGTACGGTCTGATGACAGCGATGGCAGGTGGTCTCCATTCACCTATTGAGCCTATAGCATCCTGCTCGGAATTGGCTCCTCCCTGACAGCAATACAAAACCCCGCGGAGCACAAATCCCAGAGCACTCCAGGAGCTACCTTTGATCGAATGAGAATGGGAACCGCTCTAGGCACTTTGCGGTTTCACCGTCCTCCGGGCCGGTTTGAACTTCAAGGCCAGGGGTAGAAATACAAAACTGCGCCGGTGACACTCAAGGCATCGAATCGGATACATCAAGAGCAGCAGCCGCAGCACGTCGCCTCTCCGTAATTTCGAAAGGCGAAAGCCGTTGGAATAGCACATCGGGCAGCGCTTCCGCATATACGGCCCCTCCAGGGTAGTCGTGACGGGAAGAACGGCGAACAAAGAGCCGGTGGAGCTCTTCTCCAAAGATCGTTTGTTGTCTAGGTTGGGGGTCCGGCCTCTGCTTCGCGTGATTCAGATCATACTCCGATCGCGCGTCGACAATGTGAAAATGCGGTGCGTCCATCATGCGGCCTTTACGGCCTTCTGAAGAACTCCCCCGAATCCCCTCAAAAGTGCTCCGGACCTGAGTCGGCTACAGCTCACCCGCGCCAATACCGCTCCCGTTTCCCGGCCTTACTCCCCGCCAAAGGCCCGGTACCGCTCCAGCACGTCGCGCTGCGTAATCACGCCCTCCAGCTCGCGCAGGTTGGCGCGGTTCACCACCGGCACCATTTGCCAGCGGTCCACGTAACGCAGCGACATGTCCAGCGGATGATCGGGGTGCAGCGCCGGAATCTGGCGATTCCTCAAAATGGCCGCGATCGGTTCCCCACCCTTGCCTTCCCGGATCAGCGTGGCCACCTCGTCGCGGCTGATGTTGCTCCATGCCCGCCCCAGTCGCACCAGGACCACGTCCTTCTCCGTCCGATCGAAGATTTGCGTCGCGCCCTCGGCCGTTTCGCCGCCATCGATCACTGGCGCGGTGGGCGGCTGCATGGCGTCTTCCACCCGCAGAATGTTCTCCTCCCGCTGTTCCTCCATCGACGGAAGCTCCAACCCGTCCTGCCGCGTCAAGGCATCGAAGATCGGAATCGGCTGCAACGCGCGCGAAATCACGTACGCAAACGTATTGGCTACGATCACCGGAACAATGATCGAGTAGTTCCCGCTCACCTCAAGCACCATGAACACCGACGTCATGGGAACGCGCAGGAACCCCGCGAACAGCACTCCCATCCCCACCAGCGCATACGTCCCGGGCGAAAACGTGAGATGCGGCAGGATGGCGTGTTCCGCCCCGCCCACCGCCGCCCCCAGCATTGCGCCGATAAACAGCGTGGGAGCGAACATGCCGCCGGGCGTCCCGCTCACAAATGACAGCAGCGTGGCCAGAATCTTCAGCCCCGCCAGTATCGCCAGGAACTGCCACGTGAAGTGCCCATGAATCGCCTCGTCCATGTACTCGTACCCGGCGCCCATCACCTGCGGCGCACCCAGGTATCCAATCAGCCCGATCAGCACGCCCGCGACTGCCGGCTGCAGATACTGCGTCCACCGCGCCATCCCCTTGCACTTGGGACGGAAATACGTAATTCCGGTCGCGAAAATCACCGACGCGATACCGCCCACGATGCCCAGAATGGCGTACGCAATCAGCTCCGACGGCCTCTTTAACTCCACCGGCGGAATGCGGAAAAGCGACTCGGAGCCCAGAAACCACCGCATCACCACGACGCTCGAAATGGCCGACAGCACCACCGAACCCAGGATGCCGGCGGTCCAGCGGCCAATCACTTCCTCGATCACAAACAACACGGCCGAGATCGGCGCATTGAAAGCCGCTGCCAGTCCCGCCGCGGCGCCCACCGGCGCAATGAGCCGCATGCGATCGCGTGACAAGCGCATGCGCTGCCCGATCGCCGACGCGATGCACGCCCCAATCTGCAGCGATGGATCCTCAGGGCCCAGCGAGAACCCCGCGCCAATCGCCAGGGCCGAGGTGATGAACTTCCCGATCGCGGTACGGAACGGCATGTAGCCGTTGAAGATGTAGAGCGCCGCCTTGGTCTGGTTCACGCCGCTGCCGCGCGCCAGGGGAAAGAAGTGAATCGCCAGAACCGCGATCACCAGCCCCGCCAGCGCAGGCGCCAGAAATAGCCGCGACGTCGACAATTCGGTTCCCGAACCCAGCAGGTAGATGCGGCACCATTCAATCGCAAATCGGAAACACACCACCGCCAGCCCGGAAAACACCCCGATAAAGACTGACAGGATCAGGAAGAAGCGCTCTTCGCGAAACACCGTTCGCAGCGCCTGCAGATGAGGGCGTCCCCCAGCAGCAATGCGCTCTTTCTGGCCGTCTTCTACGATCTCGATATCCGGTCCCGCGCCCAACTTAACTCCCTTCGTGCAGTCTCGAAATCAGCAGCACCGCTGCATCCGAGGCGCTCCCGGAGCCGCATCTGCTCCCCGCCTGCCGTTCGATGTTGAAAGACAGGTCCAGCGCATGGTCGGCCACATCCTGGTCGCGGCGCAGTACCTGCGTGGTCACCTGCGGCTGCAGCTGCTTCCACGCATCGCCCAGGTTTTGCCCGCCACCCGGCGCCACAGGGCTCGCCGCGGCGGCCGAACAGGCCTGCAGTCTCTTGCCCGCCGTCGTAAACACGCCTTCCACGGCACGATCGCGATCCGCGTCGCTGATCTGCCGGCGGAAAGGATCGAGCCGCATCACCTGGTCGACCACATCGAGCAAAGAGGCGCTGTCGCGATCCCACGCCTGCTGGGCAACCGCTACTCGCAGGTAATGTTGCGCCAGGGAATAGTTACCCATGCCAAACGCGGCGGTCCCCGCGCCGGCTATGGCGGTGTGCAGGTGCGGTTCCACGTTCAGGGCCAGCCGGAAAGCCGCCAGCGCGTGCAGATCGTCCTGCACCTTCAGGAAATACTCGCCCAGGCTCACCTGCTGCGAAACGTCAGGGCCAATCTCCGCGCTCAGCGCGATTAACTCCGACTGCGCCTGCGCCAATGCCTTGATGCTCAGAAGATATTTGATGAGCTCCCAGCGCGTGTTGCGCCGATCTGCCTCGGCGTTGCCGGGCCAGATGGCATAGATCGCGTTATGGTAATAGCGGAGCGCGCCGGGCATGTCACCCTTCCCAGCCGCGATGCGCGCCAGCTCCCGGTTCACGACGCCGTTTTCAGGATGCGCACCCCACAAGTTCCCCAGGTACGCTGACGCCTCGCCGGTGCGCTTCAACCCAATCAGCGCCTCCGCCAGGCCCAACTGGCTTGAGAAGCTGTCCTGGCCGTAGCGCAGAGAAGCGCGAAAATCATTGACCGCGGCGTCGTATTTGTCCGCCTTCAGGTCGGCCTCTCCGCGCCCCGACCATCGCTGCGCCAGCGCATCCTGCTGGGCATGAAAAACCCGCGAAAGCGCCGTGACGCCGATCAGAAGCACCATCGCCAGCCCGGTAAGCAGAGCCAAAGTCACTATTTCCCGTTGAACATGGAAAGAGAATCGCTCTCTCAGGGGGATCTTCAGCATCATGCTCCAGGGGACGCGGGAGGGAATACCCCGCAAGAACTATCGTATCGTCTCCTGCTGAGTTCTACCCTCGAGCCGGGAAACGGGGCCTGCGACGTGAGATGTACATTCGCGCCGCAGGGCTTCCCGCCCTGCATGAGAATCGGCCTGCCGGGCGGCGGGCTACCTCATCGGCTCGCCATCGTGCGCGGCCTGCAGCCGCTCCATCACCGCGCCCACCACGCGGTCGCACCGGGTCGCGGGAAACCCGAACGCCTGGGCGGACGACGCGCCGGCGCGCGTATACAGTTCCTCCCGCAGCAACTCGTGAGCGCGATGCAGCCGCACCTTCACGTTCGATTCGGTCAGCGACAGCGCCTCCGCCGTCTCCGCCGTGTTCATCTCCTCGATGTCGCGCAGCATCAGAACCGCGCGGTAGCCCGCGGGCAGCGCCAGGATAGCCTCTTCGAGCATTGCCGCCCCTTCCTTCCGGGCCGCCTGTGTCTCCGGCGTTGCGCCTGCCCAGGCCGGGCCCCCTGCGATCTCTCCCTCGACTTCGGCATTCTCATCCATCGGATCCAGCCGTCCCCTGGCGGATAACCGGCGCAATGCCTCGTTTACCGCAATCCGCGTCAGCCACGTGGAAAACTGCGCCCGCCCTTCAAACTGTGCCAGGTGCTCGTAGGCGCGGACGTAGGCTTCCTGCATCACGTCCTCGCATTCCCCGTCCTCGCGCAAAATGCTTCGCACCGCCCGGTACACCCGCTGGTTGTGGCGCCGCATCAGCAGTTCATACAACGCCAGGTCGCCGTCCAGCACCCGCCGCACCAGCTCAATGTCAGTCCAGCCCTCCGCGCTCGCTCGTTCGAGGATCCCCAGGCCGCTCATCCGCGCCTCCACTCCATTGAGTCTCCACCTTCGCAAGGGTTACACAAACAGCAGAAAACTCGCCTCGCCCGAGTTTTGAAGGCCGCGCAACGTACCGCCGGTCTCCCGACCGGCTGTAGTGCGGGTGTCCTCACCCGCACATCCTTGTAGGGCATGGCTTCACAGGCTGCTGAAACATGCCGCGCATTACGCTTTGTGCCAGGGGGCGACTTCACAGCTCGCTGAAATAGTGCGAGCGTCATCGTAAAGCGCGTAACGGCGGGACTTCAGTAGCGCCGGTCTCCTGACCGGCTGTAGTGCGGGTGTCCTCACCCGCACAAGTCGTTCCAAGTCATTGGCTGCGGATTACAGCCCTGCCCCTGTAACCGAATGCTCGCCTGCCGCTCCATTGTGCAGGAGGTCGTCATGGCATTCAATCCACAACTTCGCTCGGCGTGGTGGACACTCCGCATCGGGCTCGCCCTGGGACCCATCTTCGCGGGCATCGACAAGTTCTTCGACAAGCTGACGAATTGGGAGATGTACCTGCATCCCGCCATTCCCAGCCTGCTCCACATCTCTGCCCCGGCCTTCATGCACATCGTGGGTGTTATTGAGATCGGTGCCGGCATCCTCGTGCTCACCCGCTTCACCCGCTACGCGGCCTACATCGTCATGCTCTGGCTCTGGGCCATCGCGCTCAGCCTGGTGGTTCAGGGGCAGTTCCTCGATATCGCGGTGCGCGACATCGAGGTTTCGCTCGGCGCCTTCGCCCTGGCCAAACTCACCGAGGCTCGCGAGGCCGGTCTGGAACTCACGCCCGCCGCGGAAAAATCAGCCACTCTCGAACGCCTGGCCTGATGCATCGTGCCTGAGCCGTCCATTCCAACAACCGCTGCAACCGTTACTCAAAAGGAGATCCCATGAAACGACTTGTTCTCATTGCCGCCTGCGCACTTCTGCTCCCCACATTCGCCGCCGCCCAGGACTGGAGCAACGTATCCATCGTTGACACCCAGTGCTCCGCGAAGGCCAAGGCAAATCCCGACGCCCACACGCGCGAATGCGGCCTGATGTGCGCCAAGAGCGGCTTCGGTATCCTCGACCAAAGCGGCAACTTCCTCCGCTTCGACGCCAAGGGCAACCAGGAAGCCACCCAGCTACTGAAGAACAGCACGAAGAAGGATCACCTGCGCGTCAACGTCACCGGAACCGCCGAGGGCAGCACCATCCACGTGCAATCCATCTCGATGTTGTGATCCCACTCTGCCGTGACCCGTCCTTTTCACGCCGTTTGTGAAAAGGGCGGGAGCGTAGCATCCGCTACGCCCGCACCTCATCGGCTGCCGCCAGAACCTCGCTCACAATCTCCCGCACGTCCGCCTCCGTCGTGCGGTGGTTCACGATGCACGCCCTCAGCGCGAACTGCCCGTGAATCGCCGCATTCGACAAATACACGCGCCCGCGCTGCGTCACCCGCTTGAGAATCGCCCGGTTCAGCGCATCCAGATCGCCTTCAGCTCCGCGGAACCGAAAACACACCGCGCTCAGCGCCACCGGCGCCAGCCGCTCCAGCTTCGACTGCTCATCCACCGCCGCAGCCAGCACTTGCGCCAGCCGTAAGTCTTCGGCAATGGATTCCTGAAACGCTTTCATGCCGAAATAGCGCAGCGAAAGCCACATCTTCAGTGCGCGAAGCGGCCGTGACAGTTCCATCGACTCTTCAAAGAAGGCAAATCCTTCGATGGGATCATCGGTCAGCGAACGGGCGTACTCCCCGCTGTGCGAGAACGCGCGCCGCGCATCCACCGGATCGCGGTAGAGCAGGCACCCGACGCCCGCCGGCTGGTAAAGCCATTTGTGCGGATCGAGCGACAGCGATTGCGCGCGCCCCATGCCCGCAAATGCATCGGGAATCGCCAGCGCCGCCAGCGCTCCGTACGCCCCATCGACGTGCATCCACAGCCCGAACTCCTCGCACACATCCGCAACCCCATCCAGCGGGTCGATGCTCCCCGTCGCAGTCGTCCCTGCGCTCGCCACCACCGCGATAGGCGTTTTCCCCCCGCGCCGGTCCTGTTCAATCGCATTCCGCAGCGCGTCGAGCCGCATCCGGAACGCGTCGTCGACCGGGATCAGCCGCACGGCTTCGTGCCCCAACCCCAGCAGCGCTGCCGCCTTGGCAATCGACATGTGCGCCTCGGTGGAGCAATACATCACCCCGCCGCGCACGCCCGACTGGTTCGCCGGCGCCTTGGCTTCGCGCGCCATGCACAGCCCCATCAGGTTGGCCGACGACCCTCCCAGTGTGAGGCTCCCGCTGAACCCGCCACAGCCGATGGCTTCGCCCAGCCACTTCACCACGGTCCGCTCCAGCGTCACGCCTGCGGGTGCCGACCGCCAGGCCGTCGCATTCTGGTTCAACACTGCGGCGGCAAAATCGCCCAGCGCCGCCACCGGCTCGCCCGAACCGAACACATAGCCAAAAAACCGTGGAGAAGACGGCCGCGCAAACTCGAACACGCGCGACACGTCCTCAACCGCCGTTTCGCCGACACCATTCCACGGAATCTCGCCCGTGAACAGCCGTTCCGTATCATCCCCGCGAATCCCCGGCGGATACGACGGCAGATCGGGCAGCTTTTCGAGATAACCGGCCAGAAAATCACTCAGCCGGTGCGCGAGCGTACGAAATTCTTCTGCAGACAGCGAGAGAGAGCGCATAAGCAGGTCCAATGAAACTCACTCTCGAGGGTACACACTCCGGCCGGCCCCGACAGCGGAGCCCGCCGAGATTCCGCGAAACGGCAGTGACGATGCGAGTCTCTCAACGCGGCGAAGTCGCTCGCTGGCAGAGATCCTGAAACAGGAATCCACTTTACGAGCTCCATAGATGCCCGAACAGGTATTTTTTAAGGTGGTGCGCAGGCAAAGCGGCCAGTTTACCTGCAGGGGAGCGAGGGAGCGATGTTCGAGCGGAGCAGGCGGAGTTTTCTGAAGGCATCGGGGCTGGCAGTGGCCGGAGCGGCGCTGGCGGATGAGAAGGCGCTTCGGGCGGAGCAGGATGCAGCGACTGCACAGCCTGCGGCGGCTGCGCCGGGTGCGGACGCGAGCGGCGGCGGCCTCGTCGGGTTGGTCAACATCCTCCAGGGTACGGATTCCGATTACTACTTCTCGCGCGGAAACGCACTGCCGATTGCGGCGATGCCGTTCGGGATGGCGCACTGGACGCTGCAGTCACGCAGCAACACGCCGTGGATGTTCCAGCCGGGGGATCGGCGTGTGCAGGGATTTCGCTGCACGCACCAGTTGAGCCCGTGGCTTTCAGACTACGGACATGCCGTGTTTATGCCGTTCCGTGGAGATGCTGGTCCTGAGGCAGAGAAACGCTCCTCGTCGTATCGGCCGGAGGAGGCGAAGCTCGCACCGCATTCCCTGCGCGTGAAGCTGATGCGCTACGAGGCCAATGTGGAGCTGGTGCCCACCCAGCGCTGCTGCGTGCTCACGGCGAGCTTTGCCGGTGCAGGGGAATGCGGCATGTTTATCGAGATCCCGGGCAAGAACGGCGCAGGCGAGGCCGGCGCGATTGAGCCGGACACCTCAAGGCAGGTGCTTCGATTTCAATCGAAGGCGAACGCGGGAGGCGTGCCGCAGAACTTCGCGGCATACTACGTGGTGCGGTTCGCGCAGCCATGGGACAGCCTCGACGTGCGCGAGCTGCATGACGGGCGTGTCGCAGAGATCCGGTTCAGGTCAGGTGGGCCGGTTGAGGCGAGGATCGCGACATCATTCATTTCATTCGAGCAGGCCGAGCGGAATCTGAACCGCGAGATTGGCACGCGCACGATGGAGGACCTGCGCGCGCAGGCCGGGGATGCCTGGAATGCGCACCTGGGACGCATCGACATCGGCGGCGCGACGGACGAGCAGAGGCGCACCTTCTATTCCTGTATGTATCGCGCACTGCTGTTTCCGCGGACGTTTCATGAGCCGGACGAGCAGGGGAAGCCGCACCACTTTAGCGCATGGAACGGCAAGATCGAGCCCGGCGTCATGTATGCCGATCACGGGTACTGGGACGTATATCGCGCGTGGTACCCGTTCATGTCCCTGGTATTTCCGGAGCGGCTCGGTGAAATTCTTGAGGGCTGGGTGAACGCGTATCGTGAGGGCGGATGGATGCCGCAGTTTCCCGCGCCCGGGTATCGCGCGTGCATGTCGGGCAGCCTGATCGACGCGGTGTTTGCCGATGCGGTGATGAAGGACATCGCGGGATTCGATCGCGAGGCCGCGTACGAGGGCCTTCGCAAGCACGCCACGCAGAAGGGAGATCCGGACAAGGGCTACGGGCGGCAGGGGATCGAGTATTACCTGAAGATGAACTATCTTCCGGCGGACCGCGTGGACCAGTCGGTGGCGGAGACGGCAGATGCGGCGTATGGCGACTTCTGCATCGCGCAGATTGCGGCGAAGCTGGGCAAGCAGGCCGATGCGGAGATGTTTCGCAAGCGATCGGAGAACTGGAGGAATATCTTCGATCCGAAGACGCGGTTCTTCCGCGGGAAGAAAGAGGATGGATCCTGGCTGGAGCCGTTCGATCCGTTCACCTGGGGCAGCCCTTATGAAGAAGGCGCGGCGTGGCAGCATCGCTGGAACGTACCGCACGACGTCCCGGGGCTGATTGCGGCGATGGGCGGAGAGCGGGCGTTCGTTGCGGAGCTGGACAAAATGCTGGCGCTGCCGCCCACATTTCACGTGGGCGTGTACGGACAGGAGATTCACGAGATGTCGGAAATGGCGGCGCTGCCGTTTGGCCAGTACATGCATAACAACCAGCCGGTGCATCACGTGCTTTACTTATTTACCGCTGCGGGACGGCCGGATCGAACACAATACTGGGTGCGGCGGGTGCTGAACGAGGCATATTCGCCCGCGAACTTCAGCGGCGATGAGGACACGGGGTCGATGGCGGCGTGGTACATCCTGAGCGCGCTGG
>Ga0070683_100001170_pt1 | contig 19890 bp, 20 predicted proteins | sample KBSC713LmetaG_FD_64662 | JGI IMG/M metagenome (GOLD analysis project Ga0070683, IMG submission 64662) | Corn rhizosphere microbial communities from Kellogg Biological Station, Michigan, USA - KBS C7.1-3L metaG | ecosystem: Host-associated > Plants > Roots > Rhizosphere ... | reverse complement strand
GGGAGCCACCTTCGGCACGCCGGAGATCAACGTCGGCGCCTTCCCCTACATGATCATGGCGATCATCTACCGCAACGTCCCGCGCAAGAAGGTCAACGAGATGATGCTGCTGGGCGAGCGTCTGAGCGCCGAGCAGGCGGTCGAGTACGGGCTCGCCAACAAGGTCGTCCCGGCCGGGGAGTTCGACGCCGCTGTCGCCGATTGGGCAGGCAAGCTGGCCTCGAAGAGCCCGGTGCTGATGCGGCTTGGTCACGACGCGATGTACCGCCAGCAGGACATGGCCGTCGATGACGCGCTCGATTACCTGCGCTCGCAGCTCTCGCTCACCTTCACCACCGAGGACATCGTCGAGGGCGTCACCGCATTCTTCGAGAAACGCGACCCGCAGTGGAAGGGTCGCTGATGCCGCGCCGCTCAGGCGTGGCGGTAGCCGACGTGGCGGTAGAGGTGTTCGATCACTTCCCCTTCGAGCGCGTCGATGACTTCATCCAGGCTGTGCGGGACCTTGGACTCGGAGAAGAGCGCCGTGTGGCCGTGGTAGGTGATCGAGTAGACGTAGCAGTCGGCGCAGGTTGCCGAGGTCGTGCTTTCCAGCTGGGTGAAATGGGCCTTGGCGAGTTCCCGCCGCAGTTCTTCGGCGGTCCCGGCATTCATCCTGAAGTGCTTCGAGGCTTGGCGGTCCCCCTTGGGCGCCGTCGCGTAGGCGCGCAGGCCCGGGCGCACGACCAGGGTCTCGACCATCGCCTTCAGCCCACCACTGCGTTCGAAGGAGATCGCGAACTTGGACGCTGGCCTCGCTGCGGCGTGGGTGGCCGGCACGGCCGGCGGGCCGCCGCAGCCGGCGGACATAACGGTGCAGATCAAGGCCGTCGCGAGCAGCGCCATCAGGTCAAAGGTAAACGGAAGAGGGGATCTTGAGCGAGACCGATCACAAGTTGCCGGGTACCGCCCCGTTGACGGAGCTGACCGAGCAGCTGCACGAGCGGCGCGAGGTGGCCCGGCTCGGCGGCGGCGAGGAGAAGATCGCTAAGCAGCACGAGCGCGGCAAGCTGACCGCCCGCGAGCGGATCGCGCTGTTGGTCGACGAGGGCAGCTTCGTCGAGATGGGCATCCACGGCCGCCCCCACTTCGCCCAGCGGGCGATGGATGGCAAGGTGGCGCCGGCCGACGGCGTGATCACCGGCTGGGGCGACGTCGACGGTCGCCCCTGCTGCGTCGCCGCCTACGACTTCACCGTGATGGCCGGCTCGATGGGGATGACCGGCGAGCTCAAGGTCACCCGCCTGCGCGAGATGGCGCTCTCTAAGCGGATGCCCTTCATCTGGCTGCTCGACTCCGCCGGCGCCCGTATCCAGGAGGCGGCCGGCTCGCTCTTCGCCGGCTCCGGCCACCTCTTCCGCGAGGAGGTGGAGATGTCGGGGGTGATCCCGATGGTGGCGGCGATGATGGGGCCCTGCGCCGCCGGCACCGCTTACATCCCGGCGCTGGCCGACTTCGTGCCGATGGTCTCGGGCCAGGGCGCGATGGCGCTGGCCGGGCCGCACCTGACCAAGGCGGTCACCGGCGAGGACATCACGATGGAGGAGCTGGGCGGCGCCAAGGTCCACTGCCGCAAATCCGGCGTGGGTGACCTCGAGGTGAAGGACGACGAGGAGTGCATCGCGGCGATCAAGACCTACCTGTCCTTCTTCCCCGCCAATTGGGAAGAGAAGCCGCCGCTGCGCGAGGTCTCAGACCCGATCGAGCGCCAGTCGGAGAAGCTGATGGAGATCGTCCCCGACTCTTCGCGTCAGCCCTACGACATGTACGACGTGATCGCCGAGATCGTCGACGACGGCGAGTACTTCGACCTCAAGCCGAAGTTCGCCAAGACGCTGATCACCTGCTTCGCTCGCTTCGGTGGCCAGCCGGTCGGGATCGTCGCCAACCAGCCCAAGCAGCTGGCCGGGATCCTCGACAACGATTCGGCCGACAAGGCGGCGCGCTTCATCAACCTCTGCGACGCCTTCAACATCCCGCTCGTCTTCCTCCAGGACGTGCCTGGCTTCATGGTCGGCGCCAAGGTCGAGCACGCCGGGATCATTCGCCACGGCGCGAAGATGCTCTACGCGGTCAGCCGCGCCACCGTGCCCAAGGTGACGGTGATCGTGCGCAAGGCCTACGGCGCCGGCTACTACGTGATGTGCGGCAAGGCCTATGAGCCCGACCTGATCGTCGCCTGGCCCGGCGCCGAGATCTCGGTGATGGGCGCCGAGGGCGCGGTCAACATCATCGGCCGCTCGATGATCGAGGCCTCCGACGACCCCGAGGCGACCAAAGAGGCGATGCTGAACGCGGTCCGCGAGCAGATCGACCCCTACATCGCCGCCGGCAACGCCGTGATCGACGACGTGATCGACCCCCGCGAGACTCGGCCGACGATCGCCAACGCCCTGCGCATGGCGAGGGACAAGCACGTCGAGAAGCCGAAGAAGCGACACGGGGTGATGCCGGTATGAGGCCGTTGGGCGACTTTGTCGGCCTATGCGCGACTAACTCGACCACGGAAGGCGGGGAATGAGCTCGTTCGAGAACCCGGTGGTGATCAGCTGCTCGATCAGCGGTGTGATCGCCAACCGCGACCAGTGCCCGGCGATCCCCTACACGCCGGAGGAGTACGCGGCGGAGGCGCGGCGCGCGGTCGACGAGGGCGCCTCGCAGCTCCACATCCACGCGCGCAAACCAGACGGCACTCCTTCGTATGAGGTCGAGGACTTCCGTGCGATCACCGAGGCGATCCTGGCCGAGGTCGGCGACGTGATCGTCAACTACTCGACCGGCGCGATCGGCATCCCGATCGAGAAGCGAATCGAGTATCTGCGCGAGCTGAAGCCCGACGTCGCCGCGCTCAACATGAGCTCGATGAACTACGCCAAGTACAGCTCGCGGCGCAAGGACTTCGTCTTCAAGACGGTTTTCGAGAACAGCTTCGACACGATCATCGAGTTCCTCACGGCGATGAGGGAGCTGGGGATCAAGCCCGAGCACGAGTGCTTCGACGCCGGCCACGTCGCCAACCTCGACCCGCTGATCGACATGGGCCTGCTCGACCGCACGCCGCTACAGATCTCGCTGGTGATGGGGGTCAACGGCGGCATCCGGCCGACGCCCCGCAACGTCACCTTCATGTCGGACCAGGTCCCCGGCGGAGCGGAGGGCGAGCACCAGTGGCAGGTGATCGGCATCTCGCGCGACCAGTGGAAACTGCTCGGCGCGGCGCTGGTCCTGGGGGGCAATGTCCGCGCCGGGGTCGAGGACAACCTCTACCTGCCGAACGGCGAGATGTGTCGCTCGAACGGTGATCTAATCGCCAAGGCGCGGCAGATGTCCGAGGACGTCGGCCGCCGCGCCGCCAGCGTCGCCGAGGCGCGTGAGCTGCTGGGAGTGCCGAAGCGTGAGCGCTCTGCCGCTTAGCGACGTCAAGATCCTCGACCTGACCCGGCTGCTGCCGGGGGGCTTCTGCTCGCTGCTGCTGGCCGACCTCGGCGCCGAGGTGCTCAAGGTCGAGGACACCGGCATGGGCGACTACATCCGCTGGGCCCCGCCCTACTACGGCACCGACGAGCAGCAGGAGCTGGGCACCCGTTCGGCGCTCTACCTCTCGCTCAACCGCGGCAAGCGCTCGGTCCGTCTCGACCTCAAGAGCGAGAGCGGGCGCGAGGCGCTGCTGCGCCTGGTCGAGCAGCACGATGTCGTCCTCGACGGCTTCCGCCCCGGCGTGCTCGACCGGCTCGGCGTCGGCTACGAGCGCATGCGCGAGGCCAATTCCGGCATCGTCTTCTGCGCGATCACCGGCTACGGCCAGGACGGTCCCTACACACAGCGCGCCGGCCACGACATGAACTACCTCGGCCTCGTCGGCCTGCTCGGCCTGACCGGCGCCAAGGACGGGCCGCCGGTCCAGTCCGGCGGGCAGATCGCCGACCTCGGCGGCGGCGCCCTGATGGCCGCCTTCGGCGTGATGGCGGCGCTGCACGAGCGGCGGCGCTCCGGCGAGGGCCAGATGGTCGACGTCTCGATGGCCGACGGCGCCCTCTCCTGGCTGGCGATGGTCGCCGGCCGCTACTTCTGCGACGGCGAGGTGCCCGTGCGCGGCGAGCAGCAGCTCGCCGGCGGCCTGCTCTGTTACCTGCCGTATGAGGCAAGCGACGGTTGGGTCAGCTGTGGCGCGCTCGAGCCGAAGTTCTGGGCTGCCTTCTGCAACGGGGTCGAGCGTCCCGACCTGATCGAGGTCCAGTTCGAGGCGCCGGGCTCCCAGGCTTGGGAGAAGGTGGCCGAGGTCTTCCGCTCGCGCACGCGTGCTGAGTGGAAGGCCTTCAACGACGAGCACGACTGCTGCATCGAGCCGGTGCTCGACATTGACGAGGCGCTCGACTCCGAGCTGGTCCGCGCCCGCCTGATGGTGGTCGAGATGGAGCAGCCGGGCCTCGGCACGGTGCGCCAGCTCGGGCACCCCGTGAAGCTGAGTCGCACGCCCGCCGACCCGACCCGCCCCGCGCCCGCCTTCGGCGAGCACACCGAGCAGGTCCTGCGCGAGGCCGGCTACAGCGACGAGGAGATCGCCGCGATGCTCGAGTCCGGCGCTGCCGCCGGCCCCAGCGCCGATGGCGCGACCACCTTTCGCGTATGAGCGACTACGGCACCAACGGCGATCTGCTGCGGATGGGTGAGCTGGCCGAGGCCTCCGGGGTGCCGGCACCGACGATCAAGCACTACCTGCGTGAGGGCCTGCTGCCCGAGCCGGTCAAGACGAGCCGCAACATGGCCTACTACCCGCCCGAGTTCGTCGACCGGATCAAGCTGATCAAGCAGCTGCAGGAGGAGCGCTTCATGCCGCTGAAGGCGATCAAATCGGTGCTCGACGAGGACCCTGAGCGGGCGCGCGCCCTGGTCGACTTGGAGGACCGCATCCTCGACCGCGCCCTTTCGGCCGAGCGCACCCGCACCAGCGCCGCCGAGGTGCGCGAGCGCTACGGCATCCCAAGAGAGGTCCTCGACCGCCTCGAGGAGATCGAGGTGCTCAGCCCCAACAGTCGCGGCTACTCACCCTCCGACATCAAGATCATCGAGGCGATCGGCCGCTTCCGCGCCGGCGGCTACGACGAGCAGATCGGCTTCACCGTCTACGACACCCTCCGTTACAAGAAGGCGATCGAAGCGCTGGTCCGAGAGGAGGTCGGCATCGTGATGGAGCGCCTCGCCGGCGAGGTCTCGCCGGAACGGGTGGTCGAGATGCTCGAAGCCGGCGCCCAGCCGCTGCAGGATCTGATCGCCGCGCTTCACACCAAGCTGATGGTCGCGGAGCTCGAGCGCCACCGCGCGAGCAGGGGTTAGCGCTATCGGTGATCCCCCTCTCCCATGTAGAATGCAAATGCAATAGGTGGAGGGTCTGTGACTGTTCATTGACCTCCTTTGAGAAGGCCCGCTTCGGCGGGCCTTCTTGGTGAAACGCCCCGGTGCCGCCACAACGACACCGGGGCCGGTGGCCCTACTGCCTCACTGTTTGAACGATCATCCAGACAAGCAATAGGTACAGGGCCTGATAACTGTTCATTTCACCTCCTTCCTCTCGGGGACAAACCTTGGGGAGTGCCCGATCCGAGGGCAAGAGGCTTTCGTGGTAGTTAACTCGCTGCCACCGTGTACACACCATACAGAAGTATGCAGCTAAAACGTCTCGCAGACAGAAAATTTCTAGCTGGTCAACTCGGCGAGGCCCCGCTCGTGATCGATGACGGGCGTGTAGCCCAACTCTGCGCGCGCCTTCGCGATGTCGATCGTGCACTCCTGAGTCAGGAGCCATGCGCGGAAGCTGGTCATCGGCGGCTCGCCGGGGAGGGGGAGGAGCTTCCAAGCGGTCTCGCAGATACGAGCCATCGGGGCAGCCGCCCAGGCAGGGAGGCTGCGGTCCGGCGGCTCGACGTCCTGGGTGCGCAGCATCGCGGTGACGAACTCGCGGAAGACGACCGGCTCGCCGTCGGTGACGAAATAGGCCTCGCCGCCTCGTCCCTTGCGGGCGGCGAGGATCAGGCCCTCGACCACGTTGTCGACATGGGTCGTATCGGTGATGTTGGTGCCACCGCCGACCCAGGCGAAGCGGCCCGCCTTGACTGTCGCGACCATCTCGGGCAGCAAGGTCGTGTCGCCCTTGCCCCAGACGAAGCGCGGCCGCAGGACGACGGTCTCGAAGCCCTCGCGCGAGGCGGCGCGAACCGCCTGCTCGGCTTTCGCCTTGGTCGCCGGGTAGGGCGCGCGCGAGTCAGGTCGCAGCGGCGCGGTCTCGTCGACGTGGACCAGCGGCTCGCCCGCCATCAGCGCCGCCTCGGTGCCGCAGTGGACGAAGCGCCGCACGCCGGCCTCTTCGCATGCGGCCAACACGTTGCGCGTGCCGACGACGTTGCCGCGCTCGAAGTCCTCCCAGTCGCCCCACTCGCCGAGGTGGGCGGCGAGGTGAAAGGCGACCGTGGCACCGTCGGCGCCCGCCGTGAGCGAGACCGGGTCGCCGAGCTCACCGCGGATCGGCTCGGCGCCGAGTGAGGCGACGCGCTCGGCGGCGGCCTCGGAGCGGGCAAGGGCTCGCACGGGGTGTCCTTCGCCGACCAGCCGCTGCACGAGCTTGCCGCCGATGAACCCGGAGCCGCCGGTGACGAAGCACGTTTCGGCCATCTGACGCGATGTTAGCCTGGGCGCTACGTGAAGTCCGTTCTAATCACCGGGGCCTCGACTGGGATCGGCCGGGCGAGCGCCCTGCGAATGGACGCCGAGGGTTGGCGGGTGTTCGCCAGTGTCCGCCGCGAGGAGGATGCCGCGAGTCTGCGCGACGCTGCATCCGCGCGGCTCGTGCCGCTGATGCTCGACGTGACCGAGGCGGACCAGATCGCCGCTGTCGCCAGGCAGATCGGCGAGGCAGTGGGTGGAAGCGGGCTCGATGGCCTGGTCAACAACGCCGGCATGGCGGTGATGTCGCCGCTGGAGACGATCCCACTCGATGACCTGCGCAAGCAGCTCGAGGTCAATCTGATCTCTCAGGTCGCGGTGACTCAGGCAATGCTGCCCCTGATCCGCACTGCCCGCGGCCGGATCGTCTTCCTCAGCTCGATCGGCGGGCGCATGGCGATGCCGTTCGGCGCCCCCTACCACGCCTCGAAGTACGGGATCGAGGCGGTGGTCGACTGCCTGCGCCAGGAGCTGCGACCGTGGAAGATCGACGTCGTCGCGATTGAGCCCGGATCGATCGACACCCCGATCTGGGAACGGGGGGAGGGGATCGCCGACGAGGTCGCCGGACGTGCTCCCGCGGCCCAGGAGGAGCTCTACGGAGAGAGGATCGAGAGCTTTCGCGGCGCCGTGCGACGCACCGCCGAGCGCGGCATCGCGCCGGAGAAGGTGGCAAACGCCGTGCAGCACGCGCTCACCGCCCGTCGTCCCCGCACCCGGTACCTGGTCGGCGCCGACGCCCGCGGGCAGGTGCTGCTGTCCCGGATTCTGCCCGACCGCGTGATGGATCGGATCGTGGCTCGCGCCATGGGGATCTGAGCAGCCTCTCTAGCGCAGGGCGCCGAGCGTCGACCGCGTCGTTTCGACCGCCTCCAGGCTGATCATCGCGCCGGTCTCCCTGGCCACGTCCGCCGCCTCGTCGAGCGCCTGCTCGGCGCCGTCGCGGTCGAGCGCGGTGCGGGCGATCGCAACTGCCTGCAGGGCGAGAGGAAGCGACCAGCGCATGCCGCGTTCGCGGGCGACCTCGGCCGCCCATTCCGCCAGCTCCAGCCCCTCCTCGGCGCGGCCGACGCCGGTCAGGGCCTCGGCGCGCAGGCCGGCCCGCCAGGTCTCCATCTCGTCGCCCTCGCTGACTGCGGCGCGGTAGATCCGCTCCGACTCTTCGAGCGCCGTCAGCGCACCGGCGTAGTCGCCGGCAGCGATCAGCGCCCCGCCCAGGTTCGAGAAGGCGAGGCTGCGCGAGAAAACGTCGCCCAGCCGTTCGGTCAGCTCGCAGTTGCGCCGCGCCAGGGCGATCGACGCGTCGAGCTGCCCGCGCATCGCCAGCATCAGCGCTTGGTTGCTGCGGGTCCAGCTGGCGATCTCCGGGTCGCCCTCCTCGGTGGCGATCTGCAGCGCCAGGTTGAAGCGGGCTTCAGCCTCCTCGAGGCGGCCGCGCTCGCGCAGGACCAGCCCCTTCGCCATGTTTGCCCAGGCGACGGGGCTGGCGATGATCAGGCCGATGCCGACCCCGCGGTCCTCGCCGGCTAGCTCGAGCAGCTCGTCGATCGACCGCTCGAAGCGGTCGAAGGCGCCGCTGCAGAGGTACGCGTAGGAGCCGGCGGCGCGGATCGCCACTCGCAGGTGGAGGTCGTCCGTACGGTCGGCGATCTCGACCGTCTCCTCCACCGCGCGCATCCAGGTCGAGGCGACGTGGGGCATGCCGGGGCGGATGTCCCGTGCGACGCGCAGCATCGCCAGCGAGTGCAGGTCTCCCGTGCGCATCGCCATCTCCTCCGCCTCGACGGTGAGCCGAGCTTCTTCTTCGTCCTCCATGCCGAGGCGCCAGGCGAAGTCGAGCTGCTGCAGGCGGGACATCACCGCCATCGTCCGCGTCTCCTCGCTCTCCTCGAGGCCATCGGACAGCTCCATCGTCTTGCGCCAGAGCCGCAGCGCGTCCTGGGGCCGGCTGCTGCCTGCCCAGTAGGCGGCACGCGCGGACCAGCGGGCCGCTTCCAACGTCTCCCCGCCGGCCTCCATGTGGCTGGCAATCAGGGCCGCCAGCTCGTCGTGGCGGTCGGGATTGAGCTCGATCAGGGCGCGCGCGGTCGCCGCGTGCGTGGCGGCTCGCTGTTCGGCCAGCTGCGTGTTGTAGGCGACCTCGCGGGTCAGCGGGTGGCGGAAGGCGAAGACCCTTTCCGGGTAGACCTCGGCCTCGAAGAGGAAGCCGCCGTCGGTCAGCTCGCAGAGCGCCGCTCGGTAGTCCTCGCTCTCGCTCAGCCCCGAGACCATCGCCAGCGCCCGCTCGCCGATCTCCTTGTTGGTTACCGAGGCCGCTTGGAGCAGCTGCTTCGCGGTCGGCCCGAGGCGGTCGATGCGGGCGGCGAGGATTGTCTGCACGCTCGCCGGCACTCCCGCGTCCTCCACCGGGCGCGCCAGCCGGTAGGCACCGCGCTGCCCCTCGAGGTTGCCGGCCTCGGCCAGGCCGCGGACGATCTCCTCGGTGAAGAACGGGTTGCCGGCGGTGCGCTCGTGGATCAGGTCGGCGAGCCCGTCGAGCGAGGGGTCCTCGCCGGCCAGGTCGCGCAGCAGATCGCGGCTGCCTTCGAGCCCCAGCGGTTTCAGGGAGACGCCGCGGTAGGTGCTCGCCCCGGCCCACTGCCCGGCGTCGTATTCGGGACGGAAGTTGACGATCGCCAGGGTCTTGGTCCCCTCGACCGAGGAGATCAGCTCGCCGAGCAGGGTGGCGCTGCCCTCGTCCATCCAGTGCAGGTCCTCGACCAAGGCGACGATCGAGTTGCGCCGGTTGGGCGCCCGTACGAGGCGGCAGACGGCGCCGCGCAGCGCCCGGTGGCGGGCCTCGGCGCTCAGCTGCGGCAGCGGCCGGTGCGGATCGGGAACCCCGAGGAAGTCGAAGAGCAGGGGCAGGTCCTCGGCGAAGTCGGGATCGAGGAGCAGGGTGCGCCCGGCGATTTTCTCGCGCACGATCCGCTCCGAATCGCCATCGGCGATGCCGAAGTAGGAGCGCAGCATCTGCAGCACGGGCATGAAGGGGATCGCTTGCCCGTGCGCCTGGGCCTGGCACTCGAAGACCTCGATCCCGCGCTCGCGGCAGCGTTCGGCGAACTCGTGACAGAGGCGACTCTTGCCGACCCCCGGTTCGGCGACGATGCCGACCGCGGCGCCCTCGCTGCGATCGGCCCGCGCCAGGGCTTCCTCCAGCACGCCCATCTCCTCCTCGCGGCCGACGAAGCGCGAGAAGCCGCGCTCGCGGGAGAGGTCGAGCCGCGAGCGGGCGGCGCCGACCCCGGCCAGCTTGAAGACCCCGACCGGCTTGCTGGCGCCCTTGATCTCGAAGTGGCCGAGGTCCTCCAGCTCCATGTAGCCGTGGGCGAGCTCGGCGGCGCTCTCGGTCAGGTACGCCCTGCCGGGCTCGGCCAGCGCCTCCATCCGCTGCGCGAGGCCGACGGTGTGCCCGACCGCGGTGTAGCCGCCCTCGCCGACCTCGGCGGCGACCACCTCGCCGGAGTTGATCCCGATCCGGGTCGAGAAGTTGAGCCCGCGCTTGCGCCGCAGCTCGGCGGCGTACTCGCCGATGTCGTCGAGCATCTTCAGCGCCGCGTAACAGGCGCGCCGCCCATGGTCCTCGTGGGCGACGGGCGCCCCGAAGACGGCCATGATCCCGTCGCCGGTGAACTTGTCGACGGTGCCCTCGAAGCGGTGCACGGAGTCGGCGAGGATCGAGAAGAAGCGCTGCATGATCGCGTGCCACTGCTCGGGGTCCTGGCTCTCGGCAAGGTCCATCGACCCCTGAACGTCGGCAAAGAGGACAGTGACCTGCTTGCGCTCACCGCCTGCTTGGGCGATCTCACTCATGAAAACTCCAGCTTACGCCTGCACCTATACTGAGCAAACCGATTGACTGGTCAGTCAACCAGGGAGCCAAAAGGAACTTTGCGCGCAGCCGTCGTACAGCTCAACTCAACCGGCGAGAAGGCACGGAATATCGAGGCCGCGGAGCGGCTGGTGCGGGCCGCCGCCGCCGACGGCGCCGAGTTCGTCGCGCTGCCGGAGAAGTGGAACCTGCTCGCCGGCGGCGAGGAACTGATCGCCGGCGCCGAGACGCTCGACGGCCCCAGTCTCAGCGCCGCCCGCTCCTGGGCCCGCGAGCTCGGCATCGACCTGCTCGCCGGCAGCGTCGCCGAGCAGGGCCAGGGCGAGAAGGCCTTCAACACCTCGGTCCTCATCGGCACCGCCGGCGAGGACCTCGCCGTCTACCGCAAGATCCACATGTTCGACGTCGAGGCCGGCGGCGTCACCTACCGCGAGTCCGAGCACGAGGAGCCCGGCGAGGAGATCGTCACCGCGCCGCTCGAAGGGATCACCGTCGGCCTCAGCGTCTGTTACGACCTGCGCTTCCCCGAGCTCTTCCGCATCCTCGCCCTGCGCGGCGCGCGGGTCCTCACCGTGCCCTCTGCGTTCACGCTGGCGACCGGCCGCGACCATTGGGAGGTGCTGCTGCGCGCCCGGGCGATCGAGAACCAGGCCTTCGTGCTCGCTCCCAACCAGTTCGGCGCGGCGCCGCCGCACTTCAGCTCGAATGGCCGCTCGACGATCGTCGATCCCTGGGGGGTGGTGCTGGCGACGGCACCCGACGAGGAGTGCTTCGTCGCCGCCGAGCTCGACTTCGCCGCGCAGAAGAGCGTTCGCGAGACCCTGCCCTCGCTCGCCAACCGCCGTCCCGGCGCCTACGTCTGGCCGCAGCTGAGCGAGGCGCGCGCCTGATGGCCAAGGCCCCGACAGCGGCGGTGGACAAGCGCCGCCAGATCCTTGACGCGGCGGTCCGTGTCTTCGCCCGCCAGGGCTTCCACTCGACCCGGGTCTCCGACATCGCCGACGAGGCGGGGGTCGCCTACGGCCTCGTCTACCACTACTTCAAGTCCAAGGACGAGGTGCTCAACGAGCTCTTCCGCGAGCGCTGGTCGCTGCTGCTGGCGGCGATCGAGGAGGCCGATCGCGAGGGCGACTCGCCGCGGGCGAAGTTGGAAGCCGCCGCCGGCTTCATCGTCGACTCCTACCGCCATGACCCGGAGCTGATGAAGGTGATCATCGTCGAGGTCACCCGCGCGGCCAACTCCTTCGGTCGTACCCACCTGCCGGAGATCCGCCGCGCCTATGACTCGATTGCCAAGATCGTCGCCGACGGCCAAGAGGCCGGCGTCTTCCGCCGCGACATCGACCCGACCTTCGCCTCGATGGCCTTCTACGGGGCGGTCGAGCAGCTGCTCTCGGGCTGGATCTTCGAGGTGATCCCGGCTGCCGACAGCGACTTCGACCAGGCAAAGACCTTGCTGGTGACGACGATCTGCGACGGTCTCGAGCCGCGATAGGTATGGTCGAGCTCAATGGATAACGACATCGCCAAACGTCTCGTCTGGAGCGGCATGCTCGCCGCCAGCGGTGCGCTCGCCAGCATCGTCGCGACCCGCCTCGCCGCGCTCGTCTTCCGCCGTATCTACAACGAGGATCCGCCCGAGTAGCGTGGCTGACGTGACCGGCACACCGCCGCTCGGCAGCGACCCACCGCAGCGGCCGACGCAGGACGATCGCTCGGTGAGCGAGCTCGTCTTCGACGTCGCCGAGAAGAGCTCCTCGCTCGTCCGCGAGGAGATCGAGCTGGCCAAGACCGAGGTCTCCGAGAAGGTCGGCAAGATCCTGCGCGGCTCGGTCGTCGGCATCGCCGCCGGCATCTTCGCCTTCCTGGCGCTGATCCTGGTGATGGAGGGCATCGCCTGGCTGCTCGCCGAAGAGGTCTTCGACGGCAACGCCTGGCCCGGCTTCTTCGTCGAGGCCGCGGCCTTCCTGCTGATCGCCGCCGCGGCGGGCTTCATCGCCTACCGCTCCGTGCAGGCCGGCGCCCCGCCGCTCCCCGAGCAGGCGATCGCCGAGGCGAAGCTGACCAAGGAAACGCTGGAATCCGGAGCGAAGGCAGGTGGCGAATGAGCGCCCAACCCGATCCCGTCCGTCCCTCGAGCGTCGGCAGGCCGGGCCGCTCCGCGGCGGAGATCCGCCGCGACATCGACCTGCAGCGCCGTGACCTCGGCAGCTCGGTCGAGATCCTGCGCGGCCGCGTGACCGAGCTCACCGACTGGCGCCGCCAGGCCTACGAGCACCGCTCTCAGCTGATCGCCGGCGCGGCGATCGTCGGCTTCGCCGTCGGCGGCCTGATGATGCTGCGCCGCCGCCGCTAGCTCGCGCCTGTCTCTTTCTCAGGTCGCGGTAAGGCGACGGGTTAGGAAGTCGACCTGGTCGGTCGCCATGCGCTCCAGGTTCTCGCCATGAAAAGGGGCGAAGTGGCCGCCGTGGTAGGTCCGTAGCTCGCCGAACGGAGCTCGCGCGGCCGCCTGCCTGCCCAGCGCCGGCGGATTGACGTCGTCGTCCTCGGCGATGCAGTAGAGGATCGGAATCGGAATCCGCCCGGCCTTTCGCGCCAGCCGGTACGGCGGCGCGACGAAGGTGCGGGCGCAGGCCTCGTTGCGCCAGGCCGACCCCGACTGCGTGACCGATTCGAAGCCGCTGAGGCCGTCCGGGCTGCAGATGACCGCGCCGGAACCGGGTGGGCCGGCGGCGGGGACCAGGTAGGGCTCGGCTCCGCGCAGGGCGCGGGTCCAATCGCGGACTCCGGCCAGGCCGAGGCGGGCCAGGAGGGGGATGCCGCCCATGTAGAGCAGCGTGCGAACTCCATCGACGAGGGGAGCGACGCTGATCGCCGCGCCGATACCCGGCTCGGTCAGGGCCAGCTGCTGAACGTGGCCGCCGCCGGCCGAGAAGCCCCAGATCGCGATGCGCCGCGCGTCGACCCAGTCCAGTGAGCGCGTAAAGGAGAGCGCCGCGCGCCAGTCGTCGCACTGACGATCGGCCAGCACCAGCTGCCGCGGCTCGCCGCCGCTGTCGCCGAAGTAGCGGTAGTCGAAGGCGAGCACGGCGAAACCGGCCGCCGCGAAGCGCCGGGCGAAGCCGTCGAGCCCCTGGTCGCGCACGCAGGAGAAGCCCGATGCCATGACGACGCAGGGCGCGGGGCTCGCCGCCTCCGCCGGTCGGTAGAGCCAGGCGGCGCAGAGATCCTCTCCGGATGCGAACTCGACGTCCTCTCGTCCCACGACGACGATCCTACGCGGCGCCTTCCATACAATCGCGCCGTGCCCGCGGACCTGGCTGAAATCGAGCGGATGATTGAGGCGGCGCTGCCCGGCGCCGCGGTTGAGGTCATCGACGAGACCGGCAGCGGCGACCACCTGCGGGCGACGGTCTCGGCGGCCCAGTTCGAGGGTCTCTCGAGACTCGACCAGCATCGTTTGGTCAAGGCCGCGGTCAAGCAGCGCTTCGACGACGGCACGATCCACGCCCTCTCGCTGAAGACCGGGCTGCCCGGATAGCTACTCTGTGCCAATGGCCGACACCGAGCTGAAACAGAAGATCGAGGAACTGATCGCCGCCAACCCGGTGCTTCTCTTCATGAAGGGCACGCCGGAAATGCCGCGCTGCGGCTTCTCGATGCGAGTCGTGCAGGTGCTCGACTCGCTCGACGTCGAGTACGGCGCGATCGACGTGCTGCCGGCGCTGCAGCCGCTGCGCGAAGTCACCGCCGAGATCTCCGACTGGCAGACCTTCCCCCAGCTCTACGTCAACGGCGAGCTGCTGGGCGGGGCCGACATCATCGAAGAGATGTTCGACTCCGGCGAGCTGGCCGAGGCGCTGGGCGTCGAGCAGCCCGAGGCCGCACCGGCCGCTGCCGCGCCTCCGGCGCAGTCACCACCGCTGCAGATCGAATAGCGCGCCGCGCTAGACAGCGGCTGCTTCAGCTGCTGGCGCGTCGTCCTTGACTTGGAAGGACGAGCCGCATCCGCAGGCCGCAACGACGTTCGGGTTGTTGACCTGGAAGCCGGCGCCCTGCAGGCCTTCGACGTAGTCGACCTCAGAGCCGAAGACGAACTGCATGCTGACCTTGTCGACGATCACCGAGACGCCGTCGACCTCGAAGACGTGGTCGTCCTCCTTGGCACGATCGAAGGCCAGCGCGTACTGGAACCCGGAGCACCCACCCCCGCGCACCGCGACCCGAAGCGCTTGGCCCTCAGAGCCCTCCTGAGAGCCGAGCAGCTCGGCAATCTTTCCGGCCGCCTTGTCGGTCAAGGCGATCGCTGTCTGCGGAGTGTCGCTGGTCGCGTCAGTCACTTCACAAAGTGTAGCGAGCGCCTGACTCGCGGATTCGTCATTCGGTGTTCGTAGTCGCTCCGATGGTCCGAAAGTCGAACCAAGTGGGGGCAATCGAGGACTCCGTTTGCGACCCTTTCACCGCACCGAGTGCATGGCCTCGAAGCTTCCCGCTCGCTCTTGAGCGGCACCTTTCGGCGAGCCGAGAGGTAGAGCGGGAAGTAGGCGATCCAGAGGACGATGCAGGCGATGGTCCAACCGACTGCAGTGCGCCAGTACCACCCTTTTGGCTTCCGAGAAGTCGTGATCCGAGGCGTCAATCCCGACCCAAATGATCGATAGGGCCAAGGCTCCGAGAATGATGGCCGCCATCTGCGTCTAGCTACTTCGCCAGTGCTGCGATCACAAAAGCGATAATGGCGCAAGAGAAACCGATGTTCAGGAAGCCCACCCCGATGGCCCATTGCGCCATCCCGCGGCCGCGTTCCTTGCCTTCAGACTCCTCGATCTCATCGAGGGCCACAAAGCCGAAGACCGCTCCCAAGATCCCGGCGACAAGAAGGAAGGGGATCGCCAGCGAGCAGATAAGCGCCGTCACGGCGAGCCGGTTCGCCTTCCCCGTTGGCTTCGGGCGTAGTTCCGACGAAGGATGCGCCTCCCGGTCCCGCGATGGCGGCCTTTGCTCGCCGAGATCCGCGAACTCCGGGGCTCCGGTCGGCTGTCCGGGCATTAGCTCTCGCCTTTCATTTCATCTCCGTCCCGTGGGTCTATCGAGGCCGCGACCGTACCAGAGCAGAATTCAACGGAGACCGTGACCGATCTGCCACGGGGGCGCGACTCGCTGCTCCTGCTCAGGTCTAATTGACCAGCGGGGTCTGCGAGAATCGCCTGGCTTGACTCCTCCTGCCGAAACTGCGGTTGTCTGCGACACGACGGCCTACCTGCCGAGCGAGCTCGTTGCCACGCGCGGGATCAAGACGATCAGCCTCTATGTCTCCGTCGATGGCCGGCAGGAGGCGGAGTCCGAGATCAGCGATTACGCCGGCTTCTACGAGCGGCTGCGCGCATCGGAAGGGGGGGCGACGACCTCGCAGCCCTCGATCGGGGACTTCACCGAGGTCTATGAGCCGCTGCTTGACGAAGGCCGCGAAATCGTCTCGATCCACATCTCCTCGGGGATCTCGGGGACCTTCGAGGCCGCCAACCAGGCTCGCGAGCGGCTTGTCGCCGAGGACAAGGGCGGCGAGCGGATCCACCTCTTCGACTCGCGCTCGGCCTGCGGCGGCATGGGGCTTCCCGTCGTCGCGGCCGCGGCAGCGGCCGCCTCAGGTGCCGATGCGGCGGGAGCGCTCGCCCGCGCCAAGCAGGCCCGCGAGGAGCTGAAGATGTGGTTTGCGATCGACACGCTCGAGTACCTGCGCCGTGGCGGCCGGATCGGCGGCGCCCGCGCCTGGATCGGCTCGGCCCTGAAGATCAAGCCGATCCTCACTTTGGAGGAGGAGATCACCCCGGTTGAGCGCGTCCGCACCCGCGCCCGTTCGATCGAGCGCCTGCGCGACTACGCGCGCCAGCGGCACGAGTCGGGCCTCGACGCCTGGGTCGTGCAGCACATTCAGGATCCCGAGACGGCCGGAGCTCTTGCCGATGACTGTCGCGAAATCTTCGGCTGTGAGCCCGCCTTCATCTCCGAGATCGGCCCCGTGATCGGCGCCCATGTCGGCCCCGGCCTGCTCGGCGTCGGCAGCGTCTCGAAGGACGTGCTCAGCTAGGCGCGAACGCCTTCGCGAGTCCCGGACTCGCGCGGCACCGGCTGCGGCTTGAGTCGCACCGGGGTGGTGGAGAGGGCCTGCACGCGCAGGTCGCTCCAGGTGAGCCCTTCGCGGACCAGGGCCGGCAGACCCAGCGCCACCGCGGTGGCGATCTCGACCGCCTGCAGGATCACGCCGTAGGCGAGGGCGTCGGCGGTGCTGACGCCAAAGCCCGTGTGCAGGACGCTGATCACGGCGAGCTGGAAGACACCGATGTTCGAGGGCGTCGCCGGCACCACGGCGGTGACGTTGACGGCGAAGAGGACCGCGGCGGCAGCGCCGATGCCCGCCTGATCGCTGAGCCCGAGCGCGGCGAGCAGCGCCCAGCAGGCGGAGAGCTGGATCGCCCAGGCGCCGAGCTGCGCGGCGGCGGCAGCGGCGCCGCGGCGCGGGTTGCGGAAGATGCGCAGGCCGGCGCGAACCTGCAGCAGGGCGCCGTGCATGGTGGCGCCGAGCCGGGCGAGGCGGCCGTTGCCGTTGCGCCGCATCAGCGGCGGGCCGAGCAGGACCAGCAGCAGCAACAGCAGCGGCACGAAGCTGAAGGCGAAGAGCTTCTGGGTGCCGGAGTGAAAGAGGTCGGTGGTGGAGACGATGATCACGCCGAGCATCGCCAGGGCGATCAGGTTGAGCACCGTCTGCGAGACCAGGGTGCCGAGCAGCACCGGGAAGGTCTCGCGCATGCGGCCGATGCGGCGCGCCAACGACATCGCGCGGGCCGGCTCGCCGAGGCGGGCCGGCAGGGTCGCCGACATCAGCACGCCGATCATGGTCGCCGAGGTGACGTCGCGGCGGCGAACCGGCGCCAGCGGCAGCGCCGCGCGCACGATCCAATACCAGGAGGCGGCGCGGAAGAAGAGCGAGAGCGCCATCAGGCCGCAGGCCACCCAGACCCAGCTGAGGTCGGAGCGGACGATGCTTTCGACCACGTTGTCGACGCCGATCTTCTGCGCCGCCAGTGCGGTCAGGCCGACGCCGGTTATGCCGGCCGCCGCCAGGCCGATGCGACGCGCGACCTTACGCTTGCGCTTGCCGGTCTGGGCGGGCTCGGGGTCGAGTGAGGGGAGCCGCTGCGGGGGCTGGGGAGGAAGGCCGTCGGAGGGTTGTATTCCCAACCAGCGAGCGGCTCGCTCGAGGTTGTTCGCGGGCTGGGGCGCCGCCAGCGCGCGCTCGTAGACCGCGGTCACCCGGTCGGCGACGTGCGGCCAGGCGTAGCGCTCGGCGCTTTGGCGGGCGGCGCGGCCCATCGCCGCCAGCCGCTCCGGCTCGTGGTGGGCGCGCTGCAGCTCCTCGGCGAGGCGCTGGGCGTCACCGGGGGGGACGAGGACCCCGTCGACCCCGTCGTTGACGACGTCGCTGTAACCGGCGATCGCGGAGGCGATCGCGGGGGTGCCCGCGGCGAAGGCCTCGGTCAGGACCATGCCGAAGCTCTCACCGGAAAGCGAGGGCGCACAGAGCACGTCCGCCTCGTGCATGGCGCTGTGAAGCGCCTCGCCGGAGACCCGGCCGCGCACGTCGATGTGGGCCATCGTCTCCGGATCGGCGAGGTAGCGCAGCACGTCCTCGCGCTCGGCGCCGATCACGGTGAGGCGACTGGGCACGTGCTCGACCAGGGCGCCGAAGGCGGCGAGCAGGATCGGCAGGCCCTTGCGCTCCTCCGGCCGGCCTACGAAGAGGACGCGCAGTTGATCGCTGGCCGGCTTCGGGCCGCTCGGCGCGGCGGTGACGTCGACGCCGTTGGGGATCACCTCATAGTGGCCGCCGTACCAGCGGCGCCCGGTCCAGGCGGCCGCCTCGGAGACGGCGATCCGGGCAGCAAGGCGGTTGAACACGCGCCGCGCTCCCAACGCCGAGGCCGTGTAGTTCGGCACGGCCTTGGTCGAGTAGGCGTGGAAGGTGCCGACGGCAGGCACATCGGTTCCCAGCGCCGCGTTCCAGCCGACCAGCGGCACCAGCGGCTCGTGGATGTGGACGACGTCGAAATTGCCCCGGCTCAACTCGCGCCGCGGAGCCAAGACGCCGCCGGCGGGAAAGGGCGCCAGGTTCGAGATCGCCCCGTTGGAAGGGAAGCCCGCCGTCCGCCCCAGCGGGATCAGGTAGTCCGGGATCTCACGCGACTCGGACTCCGCCCGGTGCAGGACGCGACTGACCCGGCCGGGCGGGTCAAAGGGGGCGAGCACGCGAACGTGGTGACCGCGGCCAAGGAACTCCTCGGCAAGCGCCTCCACGTGCCGGTTCACGCCGCCCTGGTAGGACCAGGAATATGGCGAGACGAGAGCAATCCGCACGAATCACAAAGGGTAGTTGATTCCTCAGAGGCGATTTGTTGCGTAAGTCACGCGGATCGCTCGCACCAGGCGTAGGCGAGGAAGACGAGGATGTAGGCGCTGCCGATCTCGAGCAGGAGCGCGCCGGAATCGTTGGCGAGCGTGCCGATCACGGTCGAGGCAATGGCGCCGACCAGACCCGCGCGCAGTGCCGGCGTGGGCTGCAGCCATGCGCGCAGGCGGCCCCGTTGCCAGACCGCGAGCGCGGCGAGCGCCGCGATCAGGGGCAGGAAGAAGAAGACGATCGGGCGGGAGAAGCTGTGCGCGGAGAGCTGCAAGCGTCGCTGAGCGACGTCGGCAAGGTCTCCGAGTCCGCCCGCATCGAGCACCGAGCGGGTCAGGTGGGCGTTGGCGCCGCTGAGCAGGTCGGCGAGGGCGATCAGCGCCAGCACCGCCACCGGAGCGGCGATTACCAGCAGGGCGGTGCGACGTCGCCGGGCGGCGATCGCGGCCGCGGCGACGGCACCGCCGACGGGGAGGACGATCGCGGCGCCGACGTCGGCGCCAAAGCGGCCTGCAGCGAAGACGAGCGCGCCGAGCAGGCTTACGGCTAGGAAGACCGCGGCGGACCGCCGCTCGGTCAGTCGTGGCCAGAAGCCGGCCTGGGCGGCGCCGGTCCCGGCGACGACGAGGACTCCGAGCAGCGCCTCGAGCTCGTTGCCGATCCCGTAGAAGCGCACCCCGAGCCCGGGATTTGGGCCGAGTAGCGAGAGCGAGGTGAGCGGCGAGCCGGCGACTACGTCGACCGCGTAGGCGACGACCGTCAGGGCGGCCGCCACGGCCAGCGCGCGGTAGCCGGCCAGCGTCGC
>Ga0070683_100001164_pt1 | contig 19928 bp, 12 predicted proteins | sample KBSC713LmetaG_FD_64662 | JGI IMG/M metagenome (GOLD analysis project Ga0070683, IMG submission 64662) | Corn rhizosphere microbial communities from Kellogg Biological Station, Michigan, USA - KBS C7.1-3L metaG | ecosystem: Host-associated > Plants > Roots > Rhizosphere ... | reverse complement strand
ATTATTCGAGCATCGACATGACTCAGCCAGCTCGCTGAAGTGCTGCCTCAGGTCTGTTCCGTCCCAGAAGACGGGATTATTTAACGGCCAGATGACTTCGATCCCGAGCGAGTGGGCTTTATACACGTATGCAAGTACTTTCGCCGCATTGCCGCTAAGCAGATTATAGTTGAGAACGAGCTCAAACCCAGCATCAGCGATCTGCTTCAGACGAGTGAGGCAGAGCGAACCAAGTCGTGGCGGGCACTCCTCGTAGACACCTTGCGGCGGGAGCGGTCCGTGGTATCCTACGTTTTGCCTGGTAGGTGGAGCACAGGCAGAGAGTGCGGTTGCCGCGAGTGCAACGAATACTGCCACGTACACCGCTCTATGCCGCAGCGCGCTCCAGATTGCGTACTTCATAGCCGTTGCTTCCTTCATTATCAGAAAAGCAGGCGGCAACATTCACAACTGCACGCACACGCGATGCGTCATTGTGTGTGGTTGGATACTGTGGCACTTGCAGGCGGTGGTCTCGCGGCTCAGATGCACGTGCTCACTATCAATCCTGCCACTCATCGCGCAGGCGAGCCGATCCGTACGTTTCCCATCGGAACCCGTCCACGATATCCCAAAGCGCACTTTACGTCATCCGCACTCGAAGTAGACACCGGACTACAGGCGTGATGTGACAACGCATATGCACGTGCGATAGCGCGAGATAACATACGATAGAATGCATATGCCGTCTACCTCTCGTCCAATGTAGCGCCATATCTGTCCGAAACCTCACGATAGAGTTGGACGAGCTTCTGGCTCTCGACCTCCCATCGTAACTCGGAATGGACGGCGGCAAGCGCATTGCGTCGCATGCGGGATAAGCCGGCCTCATCTCCAATCATGGTGCTAATGGCGCGACCCACATCTTGAGGCGCGAGAGAAGATTCGATGCGCCCGACATCGTAGGTGCTGACGAGTTCTGCGACGGCATCTAATGAGGAAGTCAGCACTGGGACGCCAGCCATTAAGTACTCGAAGACCTTGTTGGGCAGGGTCATCCGAACACTGAGTGATTGAGGCCGATAGATGACGAGTCCGATATCCGCTGACGCCGTCCACAGATGCGATTCTTCGTAGGGTACGGGCGGAATAATCCTGACGCGATCGCCTACCTGCTCTCGAGCGATAAGGGCTTCGAGTTTGGGCTGACTGTCCCCCCATGCCTTCATAACTATCACGATGTCGGGATCTAAGAATCGAGCTGCCCGGACGAGAACGTCAAGTCCCCGATCGGGATTGAGTCCTCCTTGGTAAATGGCGATGCGCACCTTAGGGCCGAGGCCCAGATACTGTTGTATACGCTTGCTTGAAACGGGAGGCTGATATGTGGGGATGTTACGGATTACGACCGCCGCTCTGCCGCCATAGCGTCGCTGCAACTCTGGCGCGTACGATGGCGAGGTGACAATGATGCCCGAACAGCGAGGAAGCAAACTACGGAGCAGTCGGACCGAGAGAGCATGCAGCGGGCGCAATCGCGTAATCCATGGCTGAACTAGGGGCAGTTCGTAGGGCTCGAAAATGAGCGGCTTTCCTCGCAGCAACGAGGCAATATAGCACGCGGGGAGCGCGGTAATATCACTGGCATGATACATGTCAGCCGGGACACCCAGCAGTTCGACGAACGCGCGAGCCATCCGCCAACCTTTGAATAACAACCATGGCGCGAATCGTGTTGGACTGTAATACCTCGATAGCCGGCGCGGCATGAAGATATGCCTGACGCGCACTGCCTGAAGATGCTCATCGGTTGGCAGTGTGATGTATTTTGAACGAATACCTGTAAGGCTTTCTTGGCGTGGGCGTGCTCGGTCATGCTCGATGTCCACAATCTCAACCGCGAACCCAGCCTGTGCAAGCCCCGCCGATGTGCGCATCGCCCGCACATCACTACTTGCTTGTCTTAGTGCGAGCATACAGACTTTGATCGGATCCGCCTGTGCGGCATGTGCTGATGCTGTCGAGGATGTGGTGTGCAAGATAGCGTTTCGCATATTCTGCTTCCCTTCTCGATGCAATGCGGCGACGGTTGCTTAATCCGTAGTGTGCGATGGCGGCTCTCTCGTGCTGAAGGAGCGCATCGAGCAGAACTGCTGATAGATCTCAAGAAGCCTCTGCTGCTCCACTTCCCAGCGCAGCTGATGTTGACTCACGGCCAGCGCGTTAGAGCGCATCTTGGCCAGCGCATCCACGTCGCCGCACATGGCATTGATCGCTTGGCCTATCACCTCAGGCTCGAGCGGATCAACGACGCGCCCGACATCGTGTGTGCTCACCAGTTCCTCGACGGCATCGAGTCGCGAGGTCAGTACCGGTACGCCGGCCATAAGATATTCAAACAGCTTATTGGGCAAGCACATGCGGACGTTAGGCGAAAACCAAGGCGGGTTGACGATCAACCCTATGTCTGCGGAAGCGGTCCAGGTCAGTAGCTCCGCATACGGAACAGGCGGAGCGAGCATGACCCGCCCGCGCAGTTGCTCGTGCGAAGTCAGGGCTTCCAATTCTGATCGCAGCGGGCCACGACCCATCATGATGATGACGATGTTTGGCTGCAGGTACTTCGCCGCACGAACCAAAACATCGAGTCCGCGATCCGCCTGGAGATTGCCTTGATACAGCGCGATACGCGTAGCACGGCCGAGTCCAAGGGACTTCCGCAATCGGTCGCTCGGTGTGGGGACTTGATAGGCCGGAATGTTGCGGACCACGCCCGGCATGCCGCCCCCATAGCGGCGCTGTATGTCATAGGCAATGGGAGGCGAAACCGTAATAACGCTCGTACAGTTAGGAATCATGGTTCCGAGAATACGCCGTGTGACCGCGGAGAGTAGTCGCCAGCGAGTGATGTTGGGATCGACCAGCGGTAGTTCGTGAGCGTCATAGACCAACCGTTTCCGGCGTAACGCGGCGACGATGTAGCAGGCAGGCAGAGCCTCAAAGTCATGGGCATGGTAGATATCAGCCCGCCTACTCAAGAGGGCAAGCGTTCCTCGCACCAGGATCCTTGCTGCTTTGGTAAGGAACAAGGGTTTAAACCGCGTCGGCATATACCAACCGGGCATAACGATGTGCCGAATGACAATGCCTCCCACGTCTTCTTCTCGTGGTATGCCGCGGTCACGCTCAACATCCACGATAGAAACCGCCAGCCCTGTTCGGAGCAGTGTCATCGCCTCACGCATCACCCGTACATCGGTACGCGCTGGACCAAGGACATGCATGCAGACCTGCGTCCCCGCAGGCGGCTCCCCAGGTTGTTGCGCTCTCACGGTGGACGGCATGATATGGAGCCCTTGCCCTTTGCGGTGTACATACGCGTAGGCAGCTCGGACAAGGGAGTTTACGGTGCGTCCATGCAGTGCATTGTGGCCGCCCACAAAGCAAACGAGCAAAATGGTGTAGGCGATCAGCCCGGCGATGCGGATGGGCCACCTCCAGCTTCCGCCGAGCGCATTCCCAAGCCAATAGCATCCCGCGAAGGTTGCAACACCGATGAGCAGGACGAGGGCAAAGTGACCAATCTCGAACGGGACGGGATAGATGCGTTGATTAGCAATGTGGACGCTCACTGCAAATACGGTATATGCGACCAAGGTCGCGCAGGCAGCTCCCATTACCCCGAATACGGGAATGAATTCGATGTTGAGTCCGACATTGACCAACGCGGCAACTGCAAGACATATGGCCGTCAGCCACGTCTTTCGCCGAATGTTTATCCCTACCCCAAGTACTTGTCCAATACCGAACAACATGATGGAAAGCGCGACGATTGGAATGATGGAAGAGGTCGTCCGATAGGATGGTGGAAACAACAGATCGAGGGCTCCTATTCCGGCTAATGCGAGGGCATATGTGATAACGAGCAGTAGAAAGCCGAACCATCGAAACACCTGTTGAAACATCGTAGGCGCATCATCCCGCTTGGCAATGGCGTAAAGCGCAATCGGCCACGCCAGTAGAAATGGTGAGAGTACGAGCGTATTCACAACTCCGCCCAATCTGTAGGCCACGTCGTAATAAGCTGTCTGTTCGAGTGAGCCAAAATGACCGAGGAGATAACGATCCGAGAGCTGCAGAATCCACACCGTGATCACATTGACCACAAGCGGGGCTCCGAACTGGAGCAAATTGAACGCGACATCAAGGCGGAGGCGTAAGCCCGCCCGTACGACCGCGATGGGCAACGTTAAGATCATGACCACCGCATAGCCGGAGCCCATGGCAAGCAGCGCGCCTATGACGCCGAGATGGAGCGCGCCAACTAAGGCGAGGCTTCCAACTAATGTGGTCAGCACGATCACTACGGAAAGGATCGCATACATGGATGCTCGGCTCTCGGCACGTAGCCATGCAAATCCGGGCACAGTGAGGTTTTGAGCGAGCATAACTAACGCCGCCAACTGCACCGCTGGAGCGAAAGTTGAGGTGCCTAGCAGAACCGCTGCCAGTTGTGATGAAAAGACGAGCACAGCAAGTGTTGCAGGAATGGATGCTAGTGCCAAGAGCACCATGACAGTGGAAAGAACTGCTAGGCGATCACTGTGGGACTCGTAATCGTAATTGTACGCCCGAAAGAATGCCGACCCCAGACTCAACTGTGTTATGCTGGCCGCAAGTGCAATTGCTGTGGTCAAGACGGCAAGGCCACCATATTCGGTATGTGACAGCGAATGTGTTAAGAATGGCGCCAAGACGAGTGCTACCAACGGCGACGCCAGGCTGGCCAACGCATAGATTCCTGAGCTTCTGATCAGATTGCGCGCAAGAACAGCGTAGCTGGTGCCTTCGTGATCGGTGTTATCCTGCGGCGCTGCGCTAGCATTAGCTGCGCTTGCATTATGGGAAGACATTTGTTCGGTCCTGCTCACACGCGTCCGCGGAAGCGCGGCAGATGACACATCAGACATCAGGTGATCCTTCCAGCCCGTTCACGAGTCTCCCCTGGTTTGGTAAGAAATGGATCGTGATGATGGCTGCCCGAGACCAACGGAACCGAGGATTGCTCTGCCTGCTCGCGCGAATGCGGGCCATACGCCCGCTATGTCTGCAGCCAGCTCACGCCAGTTTCGATCTGTTCCGACCATGATCCGCCGAAGCAGGTGGGGATCGGTTTGCGCTGTATTCACACCCCGCAGAGTGGTTACTGCCCAGTCGTACCCTGCGTCGCGCACCGCATGAAGTCCTTCGTTTCCAATGTGCTCCGGTCTGCCAAATGGATATGCAAATGTCCGCACGCGCTGCAGAAGATGGCCATCCAACACCATTCGGCATTCGACAACCTCCCGGTTTATCTCGTCGGCGTCAACCAAGTGAGCCAGCACAGGATGGTGCAGCGTGTGCGCGCCGAAAGTGATCCACCCAGATGCTTCCATTTCCCGAACCTCAGCCCAGGTGAGCGGGCGAAGCGGCCCATCGCTCATACGATCTGGGGCCGGGATGGCGAGCGCTTGTCGGACCTTCTGGAGAAACGTCTCGCGCTCTGCAATTGATGGTGCCCAGTAGAGGAAGTCATAAATGGCTTGTGAGGCTGCCTGCCGCTCCTCGATGAGGCGGAGATCATAGGTCCGCCCTTGAATGGTTGCAGCGGCGACTCTCGCATCGCGCACCAGGCAGTCTCCCTCATACCACCAGAAGCGGGCGCCGCTCTCGACGTACGCTGGTATCAAGAAGATGGTGAGTGGCACCTGGAGTTCCTTGGCAAGGGCAGCAGCATGCGTGTAGTTGTCGTAGTAACCGTCGTCGAAGGTGACGACCAGCGGGGTTCGGCGGTCATGCAGTGGGCGCGTGTCATTGGCACATCCATAAAGCTCTGCGAGAGCTACGTCGAGCGGGAGGAGGCGATAATAGCGCCGCAGATAGCGGAGATGACTCCGCAGGTCACTATCGGTTGCTCGATGGTAATTGAGGATGATCAGATGGCGATCCTGTCGTCGCATCCGCCGCCGTGCGAAAGCTACCAGCCCGCCATAATAGAACCCGGTGATGCACACGCGTATCGCGACGTTCCTTATCTGCTGTCGTTGCATGCGGAGCTCCTGTCCTTATCGTCATCGTGACTGCAGTCGTCGTCGCGTTCGTTGGCCAACCGGTCTGACGATATACCCGCGAGATCAGGTGCCCAAAACGTCGCGCGCAGGAGGGCACGCCTCAGGGCTTTCGCGGTATGGTGTTGCGCAACGTAGGCCCGAGCGGTGGTCCCCATCTGTTGACATCGCGGCAAGTCAGTGATGGTCCTGATGAGGGCTGCGGCAGTGGCATCGACGTCTCCGACAGGAATAGCAATGCCTCGGCCATCTGCAAGGTACTTGGCTACCATCTGAGGGGCGGTCGAGGCAATGACTACGCAACCGGCAGCCATCGCCTCAAGGACAGCAACCGGATTGATACCACGCGTCCCGGTGTAAAGGAAGATATCCGTAGTTCCTAGAAGCTCGCTTACCTCATCTGGTGTGGCCTCGCCGTAGAGTGTGCAGATTCCGTCTAGGCCGTGCCGGTGGATGTCTGCCTCAACCTGAGGGCGAAGTGAGCCGTCGCCAATAATGCGCATGTGCACGCGGGAGCGCACATGCGGCGGAAGTGCTCTGAGCGCTTCACTCAACCCCTGGACGGCGATGTGCAAACCCTTCTCTATTGCCAGTCGGTTAATCATTGTGATGGCAATCGCCTCCACAGGAAGTCCTTGCTCCGCACGGAGACATGCCCGAGTAGCATTGTCTCGTCGGGTGAAGCGATCGACGTCAATCATGAACGGGAAGCGGGTGATTCGGCTCGGATGGATCCCATAGTGATGTGTATACACCTGTGCCACATCGTCGCCGGCAGGGAGGAAGTGATCAGAAAACCGTGTGCCTACCCATGCTAACAAACGCAGCGATGGCCAGTACCACGCATATCGTAGGCGAGAGAGCAGACGACTCCACCACAGCGGGCGCGTCGCGAGTACCTTAAGCCGCTCGGCGCGATATGCGATACTGCCAGGCAGGGTTACGTTCCCATGATCCATGCACACGATGCGAATTCCTGCTATCTTGGCCGCCACCGCCGAGAAGGCGCCCGAGAAGACGCCGTCCTGGGGTAATATTAGGCGATAATTCCGCCCCTCGCGCAGCAGCCAGAGAAGTTTCCACCATCCCGTCAATACATAGAGCCAAATATTGGGGAATTGCCACGGATGCGCCTTGGTGGGGCCGAATTTGTGGATCGTCAGGCCCTGTCTATCTGGTCCTGCAAAATGCGTTAGGTAATCGATTTGCCACTCATTCGCCATCGCACGCGCGATCCCGGCGAGCACTCCGCGGGTGCCCCCCGCGACAGGAAACGCAGCGACCGGGACGCAGACGCGGTCACGCCCCGGCTGTTCATCGCATCCCGAGGAGCGAAAGACGAGGTGTCGCAGTTGACGCCACAGCGCGCGCCAATAGCGGTCACAGCGGCTGGCCAGGAAATAGCGCAGTAATGTACTCGGGCGGCGCTGATAGGCTGCCCAGCGAGCTGCCACGGCGGCACAGCGGTCACAGCCAGAAATCTGGGCGTGCGCATGGAGACAGGTCACGTGCAACGCATGATAGAACCGGCGGGCCAAGCGTCGATGCCTGAGGTCATAGCGCGACCAGTATCCACAATCAAATTCATGGATGAGGGTATGAAGCGCCCTATGGGCGCGGGAAATAAGCGCAACGATTCGCGCGTCACCGGTGAGGTCGACGTAGTCATAGAGGCCCAAAAGAGACAGGATGAAGCCGTTGAGAATGTGGCCTGCTGGATAGACTGCAACCTCTTCAAAGAAGACCCCATCGTCGCCAATGGGGGTGCTTACGCCACCGTCGAGTATGTCGACCTCAAACGTACGAGTGGCCCGCCGCGCGGCGTCCAGAAAAGCCATGTCTCCAGTCAGCCTATAGGCACGTACAAGCACGGAGATAACGTTTCCCTGGGTCAAGGCGGATAACCAGGACGCTGGCGCATCCCACTCCGCCCAAGGGAAGGGAATCGGCCAGCCACTCATGTCCGGGCCGACTAGATACTCATGCGTTAGGAACCAGTTGGCCTGGGTCAAGAAGGTCTGCCTGTGCTCGTCGGAGCCAGTTGACAAGTAGGCATTCCAGTGCGCAAGCGCATACTGAGCAATTTCCGTCGGGTGGTAGGGATCGGGATAGGTGTCAGATGTGCAACAGAGTATCCCCGACTTATCGACCGGACGCAGTCCTAATTTGGAGGACATATCGATGATATACGGGGAGAGTGTAACAGAGCCCTTTATGTGGGTTGCAGAGCCGAGGAGGGGCTCCTGAGTCTCCATGCGCCACCGGAAGACTTCCCAGACGCCCCACCCTATGATGGGTACGTAGCGCCAGCGCGGCAGGCGCTGAGATCCCTTAAACATGTCATACATGTGGTGTTGCTCCTGACTGCCCTCGATCCTACTAGGATGATAGCTTGCTCGCTTGCGAGAGGCGCATGATCCCTTAGCACTCCAGTGCCCCACCAGCCGGCACGGCGGGCGGATGCGTAGATGTATGCGAGAACCGTCGCGGCCCTGATGGTAGATAGTGAACGGTGCAGGTCCAACGCCGTCCGGAATGTCGCCACATATTGCCCAGGTATCGTAGAGTATCGTCAGGCAAGTGATGCGGGCCCAGCAGGCGCTGAGACGCTTCAGCCATGCGTTGAACCTCCTTCGACAGGTATGTACTCAGGCCCGTAGCTGCGCGCGGAGTTAGAGTTAGCATTCGCTGTGGATGTGCGAGGAGCATGGTCTTGGCGCCCATGCACGATCATGGGAGACGCGGCGGCGCCAAGGATGAGCCAAGCGATTGCAGCTATGGGCGGCAGCGTCCATCCGTTGATCCCCAGGCTGTTAGCGGCCAGAACGCCCGCCATGGCAACGACACCTACTAGAAGAGCACGATATGACACGCTCGATTGACGCAGTTTGCGCAACACCCGATACACCACACCACCCAGAAGCGCCAGATAAGCGCCTAGGACAGGCAGGCCGGCCATTGCGGCCAACTCTAAGTACGACTCATGAGGATGGTCAGCCGGGGCTGACGCGTCGAGACGATAAGGTGCGCCACGCTGTATATAGTTTACTTGACCCCAGCCGATTCCCATCAGGGGATGATCGCGAATGACTTGAATCGCCATGTGCCATCCAGCAATCCGCGAGGTGAGCGAGGCAGCACCGCTCTGCGAGGCCGTGCGCCCGAGCAAGAGACCTACTTGTTCTGGAAAAGCTAGAACGATGGTTACGACGGCAACGCCGATGAACAGGCACAGTCCGACACGGTAGCTTGCCCGTCCGACGAGCGCAAGGTAGATGCCTAAACCCACAGCAACAGCGCCCCATGATGCCAAGCTGTACGTAAAGAGCAGCGCTGCTAGTAAGAGCATCAACTCTACCGCATATATCACCTTTGTGACGCGGGATTTACTGCTGATGATGAGACTAAACGTGATGAAGACGAACATGGCAAGGAATGCGCCATTCCAATCGGGGTTCTTCAAAAACGATCCCGCGCGTGACACATCATTGCCGGCTAGCATGTAGTTCTGGCGTAGCTGAAGATAGTCGACGTATTCCTGCGTTTGCAGGAGGAATCGTCCCGTGAGCGCCGCCACGATCGTGTGGACAGCTACCACAGTGGCAAATCCAGATAGCATGGCAAGGAGTCTATGAAAATGGGCCACGCTCCGCCCGACCTGCACGCCTATGACATAGGCGAGCAAGGGAGTGAGTATTACATCAGTCTGGTAATATGCAAGACTCTCTGGCAAGTAGACGCTATTAAAAGCGGCAGGTAGCGCCAGGACAAGCAACACGACCCAGAGCAAGAGGAATGGCACTTGCAGCCAGGGCCGGCCAGCTGATCGCGTAATCAGCATCATGGCAATCGTGAACAGCGCCAGAATGGTGGCAACAATAGGGAAACGAAGGATAGGCGTATCCACGGGATGATACCAATCGATGACGACGCCAACTACGACAATTATGAGAGCAGTGAGCTCATCCCAGCGCAGGGCGATAACGATTGCCAGCGCGATAGCTGCAACCACCAATACCACACCGTTAGTACCGAGAATACGAAGAATGATGCTCGCACATACGGCCACGACCACAGCGATAGCCATGGGCAGAGAAATATCGCCGAGCGATACGCGCAAGTGTGGGCGTGCAACCCGTGTAACTGATCGTGTAACTGATAAAGACTCGTGAGGCACTAGGCTTCTCCTGCAAAATGCGTGCAATATGCGGGCGACCGTGCCGAACGATCTACGTACGGTCGCGTCGGGGTGAGCGTCACTGTCTGATGTGCGCTGCCGTGTCGCTTACTAGCACGTCAGGATTGTCGATGGATTCGTCTCGTTGCGCCACCGCGATTTCATGCTCGACATTACTGGATGGATAGGGATAACGCTCCTCATTTCGGCCGGCGCTGATAAGCATGACCCCATGTAGTCCATTGCTGGCTCGGCTGGCTCGTTGCAGGTTGTCTCTGGCGCGGAGTACCTCCCCGACGCGCGCGTGTGCGGCGTCAACCACCAGGATCGTGCCATCGACCTGGCCCGCCAACACTAGCGCGTCAGCGACGGGCAGCACAGGCGGGGAGTCGAACACTACCATGTCCACCACGGACCGGCGCTGCTTGCCGTCGGCCAATACCGACCGTTTGAACCGCAGCATCCGATCCGAGCCAAGCAACTCCGTTGGATTCGGCGGCAAAGGTCCGGCGGGAAGCACGTAGAGGTTAGGCACCGCCGGCACCGCGACGCAGGGCACATCGTACATACCGCCCAGGTTGTCTTCAAGCAAACATATGGAAAGACCGTGCTTGTTGTCTATTCCCAGGTGTGTATGGACTGTCGGATGGCGAAAATCTGCATCCACGAGCATCACACGTTTGCCCGATAGAGCGAGCGCGGCAGCCAGATTGATTGCGGTTGTCGTCTTGCCGTCCCCTGGTGTCGGGCTGGTGACGAGAATCGAGCGCAGTGGCTTTCCCAGGCTCGCGAAGCACAAGTTAGTGCGCACAATGCCAAACTGTTCCGTCAAACACGCGTTGCCACTGGCTGTGAGAAGCGTGCCCCCCAGTTCTGCGCTAGGTTCTGCGCTAGGTTCTGCGCTAGGTTCTGCGCTAGGTTCGGTGCGCCGCCACAGGCCGCGGCGCTTGCCTTCTCTCGCAACCGCTATCGTCCCGAGGGGCACAAAGCCGGTCAACTCCGCAGCACTGTCCAGTGTTCGCACTCGATCGTCCAGGGATAGCCACACAAACACAACGCCCAATGCTATCACGAACCCGAGCACACCACCCTCTAGCGTATTCAACAAGGGTTGCGGTTGGACCGGGCGAGTCGGGACCACGGCGCGCTGGAAGATGCGGATGTTGTTGGTTGCGGCAAGGTATTGCGCTATGGCCTGAGTCCTGAGGTTCTGCAGTGCAGCACGCTGGGCGTTGGCGGCATCAAGTTGCTGCTGAAGATTCCCGAGTGTTGCATTGGTAGGGTCTGTGCCCTGGAGGGCATTGATTTGCCCTGTAAGAGACTGGATTGAAGACGTTACGTCAGCGATCCGTTCGTCGAGTTGACGTTGCATCGAGGCCAATCCTTGTTGGGCAGATTGGAACTCGACCGCAACGAATGCGTCCGCTACATTATTAGCGAGCTTTGCGGCGCGCACAGGACTCCTATCATCCACTTGCACCTGTATGAGTTGTGACCCAGTCTGTGATGAAACGTGTAACTGTCCTGCAAGCTGTGTGGCCGAGACGCCACTGATTCCACTTACGGCTCGCTCTAATACCACACCTTGCGGGATCAGGTTGACATAGGTTGTCACCAATTCGTCGATCGTGGTCGCGCCGCTGTTTGATCCGAGTGCCTGTTGGTCCACGACCAATATGGCGGTTGCCTCGTAGATCGGGCGCTGAATTTTGCTGACGATGAGGCCGCCAAGTGCCGCCAATACTGTACAAAGCACGATGAATAGGGACCACCTCTGGACCTGTGCGAGATACTGTCGCAGTTGGTGACCTTTGAGAGACTTGCTCATTAGGATCGTCACTCCTCCATACCTGTAGCAGAACACCATACTCAGAGGAGGTATGGAGCCAAGATCGAAGGCCTGGCCGCTAGAAGATCTGCCTGGGCAAGACACTTGTTCCAATGAGCAGCCAATTCATGAACATGTTCCGTCCGGCATGACTTGCGGGTGCCGGGTACGAGCTGTATTTCGACCCGGTCGGCTTCTACGGAGTTGTGCCACAGTGATTTGCGCGACGCGATGCTGGGCGCACCTGGTTCATCGGTAGCCTCCTGGCTCGTCCACAAGACGGCCATGCGGCCGGGATAATGTGGACGAAGGGCATACTCAGCCATCGCCCAACCATATCGCCCGAACCAATCATTCCGCATGTCTGCGATGGAAGGCAGGATCGCTTTGAACCGTGCGATCACAACTGGTAATCGGTCAAACCACGTCGATGGTCTGAGCCACTGACCCAGCCCACGTCCGGACTTGGTGTTTGTATGCAACATGGCCAATGTACGAGCCTTCACGAGGTGGGCCCGAATAAACCAGTCTAACTGCCGAGCGGGAGCTAGGCCAATAGCACGACCAACACGACCGATCCAACCATGGATCAGCCTATGAATAGCCCGTGGCGCCACTGGTTCAATCAACAGGAGTAGATCCACCGTTTGTCCTTCCGCAAGGAGCTGGTGGGCCATCTCGTAGGCTAACAGAGCGCCATTACAATAGCCTCCCAGCAGATACGGACCCTGTGGCTGGACGGCTCGCACCTGGTCCAGATGCCTCCGGGCCATGGCTTCCAACATGCGTGTGGAGGGCAGGCCATCAAATGCAAGTCGAGGAAGACCGTAAAACGGTTGGTCGGGCCCCAGGTCACGCGCAACATTCACACACCAAAGTCCGCGATCCGCGCCCTCGCCATACAGGAAAAACATCGGTCGTTTGGCACCGTCGCTATTGAGTGCCAGCGGCGAAGATTGGCCGTCTGCCTGCTCGATCCCTATCAGGGCATCCGCTAACTGCGCTATAGTGGCTCCGTTAAAGAGGACGGCAAGCGGGATTCCCTTGCCAAAGACCTCCTCGATCCGATTGACCATCTGAGCGGCGAGTAACGAGTGCCCTCCCAAATCAAAGAAGTTGTCGTTTATCCCGACGGGTCGCACCGCAAGCAACTCTTCCCAGATTTCGACTAACTGCTGATAGAGCGCGGTACTTGGAGTGGCGACAGCCGCCTCACACGCCTGCATGAGCGAAGCAGGTGCCGACCGAGCGGTAGTGGATTCGGCCGTCGAGTGGTGGCGCACGGTTATTATTGGACAGGAGAGGTCAGAAATGCGCTGCGCTGGGTCAGCCGCCATGCTTGCCAGCATAGACTGCCATGCATCCACCACCTGAGCGACGGTGCCGCTGTCGAACAGGTCAGTGTTGTATTCGCAACGTCCAGCGAGCCCTTCTGCTAGATCATTGACGACAATAGTGAGGTCGAACTTCGCGGTCCGTGTCCGGTCTTCCATCAGAGTCAAGGTCCAGCCACAAGGTAGACGTGGTGGCGCTGGCTCGAGTACCAGCATCTCGCGAAAGGGCAAGTGCCAATTCTGGCCACCTGGGCCATCACTGTCGTGCGCCAATTCTAAGACCCGGTCAAAGGGCACATTCTGATGTGCGAACGCGGCGAGCGTCACGTCACGAACTCGGGCCATCAGTTCTCGCACCGGCGGATCGCCTGCTAGATTAATGCGGAGAGCCAGGGTGTTGATGAACCACCCCATAATCCCTTGGACTTCCTGGTGCACGCGCCCGGCGCTGCTGACCGTTCCGATTACGACGTCATCCTGTCCTGTCAGTTTAAAGAGCAATGTGCTGAAGGCTGCCTCAAGCAGCATGAACAGTGTGACTCCTTCTTGGCGACAGAACGCTTTGAGGGTGCTCGTCGTAGCGTCGGGAACGGTGAACCGGGCCAGAGCGCCGCGGTGGGTAGGTACCGCAGGGCGCGGCCGATCGGTCTGCAGGGTGGCAGGCGCAGGAAGGTTCGCGAGTTGGCCGCGCCAGTACCGCACTTGCTCCGCATGCGCTTCGTCGGTTAGATGCTCACGTTGCCACCATGCATAGTCGGTATATTGGATGGGAAGGGTCTGGAGTGGCGAGGGCTCGTCGCCAAGTACCGCCTCATACACGAGCCGCAGTTCGGGTAGGAACACCTGGTAGAGCGAAATGCAGTCGGCGATGATGTCATGTAGTGTCAAGTACAGGCGGTAGCCGTCTTCCGTCAGCCGGATCAATCTCGCCCGGAAAAGTGGAGGAGACGCCAGGTCAAAGGGTTGTTGGGCATCCTGAGCGGCCATCTGCTCTGCCACAGATTCTTGCTCGGCGGCAGCTACCTCCGACAGATCGACCACGGGCAGGTCGACCGTACATGACGGGAGGATGGCTTGTATCGGTTCACCATTGTCTAGGGGGAAGTAGCTCCGCAGCGAGGCATGCCGCGCGATCAACTCGTTGAGGCTCCGCTCGAAGGCCGGCACGTCAAGTGGGCCAGGCAGACGGAGCGTCACGCACGTGTGGTAGAGTGGCAGCTCAGGCGTGAGCTGTGTGAGGAGCCATCGCTGGCGTTGCTCGAAGGAAAGTGGAGCAGTGGCGCCTGTCCGGGGAATGATTGCGTCTTTGCGTGCGACAGGATGCGATAAGGCACTGCGCTCGTATTGCTCAAGCAGTGCACGCTTGGCCTCCGAGAGGTGCATGGTATCGGGATTCAGCGCCATGGGTCACGTCCTTCTCATCGAGGGAGCCTGCTCCCGCGTAGGCTCCCGACTTGTTTATCACACCGAGCGGAAGACTCCGGACGTGCGCCCCGGCGGGCGCAGCGCGTCCTGGTTGCTAGTGGTATCGTTGTGCTCTCCTGTCGGGCCTCCGGACACCAACGCCTGGGAGCGGTAGTGCTGAGTGCGGAGTGACACTCAAGCCATCGCTGCTCGTGTCAGCCTGGTCAGCCGGGCCCGGCGTGCCGGTTCAGCAGTGAGCACGAGCAGCCCAGGAATCCCCTGGCTCCAGCCATAGGGCGGGTCAACCTGTTCTCCTGTATGGTGCATCCAAACACGGCTTATTCCCGCGACCGCTCCGCTAGAACACCACGGGCAGCTGTGTCAGTCCCCGATAACATAAGTTCTCTTGCCACTCGGGCTCATCCAGCTGCAGGCCGAGGTCGGGCATCCGCCGGAAGAGCGTCTCGAAGGCGATTTGCGCCTCGAGCCGAGCTAGCGGTGCACCAAAACAGAAGTGGCTGGCCCACCCAAATGCCATGTGTCGATTGTCTTGTCGATTGATGTCGAATTGATCTGGGTCAGTAAAGCGCTCCGGATCCCGGTTAGCGGCGGCTAACACCGCAATTACGGCCTGGCGCTTGTGGATCTGTTTGCCCCCGAGCTCCAGATCTTCCGTTGTCATGCGTGCGGTGTGCTGGATGGGGCTCTCGAAGCGCAACATCTCTTCAACGGCTGACGGGATGAGAGAGACGTCGCCACGAAGCTCCTGGAGTTGATCTGGATGCTGCAGCACGGTCAGCAGGCCGTTGCCGATCAAGCTGGTCGTGGTCTCCTGTCCGCCAACCATCGTCATGATCGTGTTGGCAATGACCTCGTCATCGGTCAGCCGATCGCCTTCCTGCTCCGCACCTAGGAATGCGCCGATGAGGTCATTGCGCGGAGGATCCTTCTTGTGTTCATGCACGGCTGCGCCGAAGTATTGGAACATCTCCTCGATACTGCGGCGCACGCGCGGGGCACGATCCGGGTTGTGCTGGAAATTGCCGAGCATGGTGGCAAAGTCCGCCGACCATGCCTTCAATTGATCGCGGTCCGATGTCGAAATGCCCAGCAGCTCCTCCGTTACAATGGCTGGCAAGGGCACTGCGAGATCCGCGATCACATCCATGCGCCCCTGCTCCTGCACCCTGTCCAGCAAACCATCTACGATGTCTTGGATGTGGCCGCGCAGGTTTTCGATTCTGCGCGGTGTGAAGGCTCTAGCTGCTAACCCACGGATACGACCGTGATCAGGGGGATCCATGAAGAGCATCTGACGCACCATGACCTGCGCAATCGGGACGAGCGCATCCAAACCCAGCGCAGCTAGATCTTCGGGTGTAGGTGTGCGCCGAGCCGAGTAGTGCCGATCAGACAAAACGACCAGCACGTCGGCATAGCGTGTGACAACCCAGGCCTTCAAGAATGGATCCCAGTGGACGGGTGACTCGGTGCGTAGCCGATGGTAAAGCGGGTAGGGATTGGCCAGAATGCGGGGATCGAGCAGCTGGTAGAGGCCAAGCGCCGAGTCTGCCTTACCCACAGCGGTTGTGTGTACCGTCATTCTCGTTCCTCCATCATCGGCGAGGTGCCATTTAGGTGGGCTCAGGCGCTTAGCGTGCCCTTACAGCCGTAGATGCTGAATTTCGTCGTCGCTCATCGCATCGAGTTTGGCCAGAATGAGGCGCTCAACCTCACGAGACAACTCGGCAACCGTAGGGGACTCGAACAAGGCCTGGAGGGACAGGTCAACACCCAATGTATCGGCGATTCGCGCAATAACCTGCGTGCCTAACAACGAGTGGCCACCAAGCAAGAAGAAATTGTCATCGACTCCAACCTGCTTGAGTCGCAGTGTCGTCGCCACAATTTCGGCAATTCGCTCCTCAATAGGCGTGCGCGGCGTGGCAGGTGCAGCGTCGCGTAGGATGTTGGCCGCATTGAGCGCGGGAAGGGCAGCGCGGTCAACCTTGCCATTGGACGTTAGCGGGAGCGCCTCCAGTTTCACGAAGGCCACCGGAATCATATAGTCGGGCAGACGGGCTCGCAGATGCTCCTGTAACGCGGTCACACTAGCCTGGGTGCCAGAAGCAGGAACGATGTAGGCCACCAGAATCTTGTCGCCCGTGGACTCCGTGGTGGCCGTGGCCGTGACGACGCTTGCCTCGACTGCTGGGTGGCTATTCAGCACGGAGACAATCTCGTCGGGCTCGATGCGGTAGCCTCGGATTTTGATCTGGGTATCGACGCGTCCCAGGAACGCAATCCGGCCGTCCTGGAGAAAGCGTGCCAGGTCACCTGTCCGGTACAGCTGCGCGCCGGGTACGTCGCTGAAGGGATGTCGAATAAATCGTTCAGCGGTGAGGTCAGGGCGATTGAGATAGCCACGGGACAGGCTCGCACCGCCAATGTAGAGCTCACCGATATCGCCGATGGGAACCCGGCGTAACTGCGCGTCCAGGATGTAGACCTGCGTATTCGCGATGGGACGCCCGATTGATGGCAGCGCGTCGGGTTGTATCCTTGGCAGTACGGGTCCCGAGGTGGTCACGACGGTATTCTCAGTCGGACCGTAATTGTTCACCAGCCTGAAGGGCAAACCAGGCGACGGGTAGTGATGAAGGGTGTCGGCCCCAGTCAGCAAATAACGCAGCGCAGCCTGCCTCGGCCACGCGAGCGCTATGATGGCCTCCGCGATGGCGGTAGGGAGAAACGTGATCGTGATCTGCTGCTCCAGCAACCAATCGCGCAATCGAACAGGTGCGACCCGAGTATCCTCATCAGGCAGATGCACACTGGCGCCGATAGTAAGATAAGGCCACAGCTCCCAGACAGCGGCGTCGAAGGCAGGGCCGGCAAGCTGAGTCGCGCGATCCGCTGCCGTGACCGCGAACGCCTGCTGGTGCCAGAAGATGAGATTCAGCAAGCTCGCGTGAGTGATTTGCACCCCCTTTGGCTGGCCCGTCGAGCCAGAGGTATAGATGACGTAGGCAAGATCCGCAGCGCTAGCGACCGGCATTGGGTCGCCCATGCTTTGCGCCGCCAGTACCGCCGCATCGGTGTCGAGACACACAACCTGGGCAATGTGCGCGGGTAAGCGCGCTAACTGGCTTTGTTGCGTGACAAGAACGCGCGACTGGGTATCCTCTAGCATGAAGGCGAGACGCACGGGTGGGTAGCTGATATCCAGAGGCACATAGGCTCCGCCGGCCTTCAGCACTCCCAGCAGAGCCACCACCATGTCCAACGACCGCTCCATACATACGGCAACGAACATGTCAGGACCGACACCAAGTGCTCGTAAGTAGTGGGCGAGCTGGTTTGCGCGTCGATTCAACTCTCGATAGGTGAGCGTCCTATCGTCCGCTTCGAGCGCGACTGCGTCAGGCTGAGTCGCTGCCCGCTGCGCAACAAGCTGGGGAACGCACTCGTCTCGACTATAGGGCTGTTGAGTGTCGTTCCAAGCTTCGAGTTGCCTCTGATCAATATCCGTCAATAGCGACGCGCCCACCCGCACCCTCTCGCTTGCTGTTGTTGCTGCTGCTCCTGTTGCAACCAATGGGCCGGAGCTCATGGGGTCACGAGAGTGCTCTGGGGCGCTTCCCTCCAAATCATGCCCAACCATGTAGTAATACTCCTTGGCTCTGGCTGAGAGTGCATTACGGAGCGGCAGCCACTGTTCCGTTTTCCACCGCAGGCCGAGTGCAGGAATGACGTATGCACTCGCTCGCAAGCCCTGTCAGGCTCAGCCCGCCCGCTAACGTTTAGAGGTCGCGCGACCTCTGACCACAGTTACAGAAATCAACCAGAAAGCCCCGGCTTTCGAGCGGGGGATGAATGGTCGTAAGGTTCCCACGCCATGGTGGTATACGGCTCGTGAGCTGGTTGCTCTCGCCCTGGGGCATCGTGGCGTGGGGTGCGACCTGGTACGACCCCTAAAAGCTCCCGGTTTCAGCCGGAAGAGATGTTACATTAGCTACAACAGCTACATTGTCCATGGTCGAGCGCGCCCGTTCGCGTCGCGGGCTACATGACTTCGGATAGACACGTGTGCTCGACCGCGCTCCTGGTGGGCCGCTATTTTGCCAGCAACTCGCCTCGCGCCCGCGAGATCTGCACCGCCTCGGCACGGTCCCGCCCACCACTCGCTCGAAGTATTCGCGGCCTATCCTCTCGCAGGTGGCGGTAGTCGGGAATATTGCCATGCTATAGATGCACTTTTAGATGCACTTAAAGTACGGCCACAAGGTAAATGGAACATCACAGGGACGTGATGCTAACATCACAAACTGATCACGTACGCGGGATTACGCTTCCAGCAACCACTCCCAGCAACCACTTGCACGATGGCCCTCTATCGCCGGACACTGTGCAATCCCTAGCCGTCATCGTGCAGTCCCTCGAACGCAAGCGCCAATCACCGCCAAGCCGATGAACAGGAAACTGGGGCAGCCGGCCAGCCATCTGGTGACGGGCGATGATCAAGTCATCAGCAACCTCCAGCCGCGCACGTGCGCTGTATATCTGGCTGCAGAAGACGATACCTCCTCGAGACGCATATGCGGCGTGCCGGCGGCAAAAGTGCCGCGTCGCCAGCCCAGATCTGGCCTCATCCAGAGCGAGCACAGCCGCAGTGGTGACGAATGTCCCGGCTGCCAACGCGCCGGTGTCGGGACCTGCCTGCACTTTGGACGAACGGTTTCGACTAGCTATGTTGAAGCTGCCATCGTCTGCGTTGGTGGTGGCGGTCGCCGGCGCTACATGTTCGCCGCCTGTCGGGCGCCGGAGAAGGCGGCGCCGGAGGTGTTGCGTCCTGTGGCCTCCAAACCGTGGAGAGGCGAGGCGTCATGTCGGAATCCAGGTCAGAACGGGATTGCCAACCCATCTCATCAGTCTGTCTACCCCGCTGGTCTGTCCTAACGCCGGACGGCATCAGATATCCTATGCCCTTTCTGGTGATGATGTAGATAGGATGTGCAGGGTCAGGCTCCACCTTCCGTCGCACTCGGTTGATGTTAACAATAAGAAGATGGTGCTCACTCGCATACTCCTCTCCCCAT
>Ga0070683_100001161_pt1 | contig 19947 bp, 15 predicted proteins | sample KBSC713LmetaG_FD_64662 | JGI IMG/M metagenome (GOLD analysis project Ga0070683, IMG submission 64662) | Corn rhizosphere microbial communities from Kellogg Biological Station, Michigan, USA - KBS C7.1-3L metaG | ecosystem: Host-associated > Plants > Roots > Rhizosphere ... | reverse complement strand
TGTTCGGCATCTTGATGAGCCTCGAGCCAGCCGCGGCGGCGCTGGCCGGGATCGTGGTCGTGCACGAGCTGCTGTCGGCCCTGCAGTGGCTCGCGGTCGGGTGCGTGATCGCGGCCAGCGTCGGCGCCACCCGCACCAGCTCGCGGCTCGCGGTGCCGGCGCCCGACTAGGTCTTCCGCCCGTCGGCGTACGCCGTGTGGCACCATCGCCGCCATGACGAGCACCGGCGCCCGCCACGACACGGCCGGCCCCGCGATCGTCTTCCGCGACGTGAGCTCCGACGACGGGACCCGGCTGCGGGCGTGGACCAACGTCGCCCACGAGGCCGGCGACGACGAGCCCTCCGGCGGATCGTTCGACGGGCCGACCGTGCTGCTGTGCAACGGCCTCGGCACCAACCCGTGGGCGTGGCCGGCGCTGCTCGACCCCGGCTGTGGCGTGCGCGTCGTGTCGTGGAACCACCGCGGCACCGGTGGCTCCGACCGGCCGGCCGACCGTGACCGGGTCGGGATCGACGCCTTCTGCGAGGACGCGCTGTCGGTGATGGATCACTTCGGGCTCGACCGTCCGGTGGTGGCCGGGTGGTCGATGGGAGTCAACACGGCGTTCGAGCTGGCGCTGCGGCAGCCCGAGCGGGTCGCCGGGATCTTCGCCGTGGCCGGCGTGCCGGGCGACACGTTCGCGACGATGCTGGCCCCGCTGCACGTGCCCCGCGCGGCGGCGCGCAGCCTCACCGTGGGGATCGCCCGCGTGCTCGAGCTCGCGTCGCGCCCGCTGGTGCCGGTGACCACGCGGCTGCCGGTAGGCCGGCGTACGGTCGCGGCACTGAGCCACAGCGGCTTCATGCTGCCGGTCCCCGACCCCGGGCTGGCGGCCGTCGCCGTGCGCGAGTTCCTGACGACCCCGCCCGACTGGTACTTCCACCTGGCGCTGAAGACCTCCGAGCACGCGCGGGTCCGGCTCAGCAGGGTCGGCGTCCCGGTCGCCTTCGTCGCCGGGTCGTACGACGTGCTGGCAGGCGCCCGCGACATGCGCACCGCCGCAGACCGGCTCGCCGACGCGACGTACGCCGAGCTCCGGGCCAGCCACTTCGTTCAGATGGAGCGCCCCGACGAGGTCCACGCGCTGCTGCTGGAGTTCCTCGCGCGGGTCGGCTGAGCGTCGCGGGACGCGGCGCGCTCGATCGTCCCGGTGATCACCACCCGCCGGGCGGCGCGGCGCAGCGTGGTCAGCACCGCCGGCCCCAGCAGCGCGATCGCGATCGCGTTGGTGACCGCGCGTCCGGTGTCGAACGACCCGGTCGAGGTGACCAGTGTGTAGGCCAGGAACCGGTGCAGGTTCTCCGACCACGGGTCACCGGCCACGAAGGCGAGCCCCGCGTGGCCGGGCACCGCGATGCCCAGGACGAACGGCCACGACGAGAGGTTGAGCAGCAGGCCGAAGGCGTACGCCGCCACCACGCCGTACGCCGCCAGCATCGCGATCTCGGCGCGGCCGGTGACCCGGCGCGGGAGGAGACCGGCGGCCATGCCGACCCAGGCCGAGACCAGCATCTGGTAGGGCAGCCACGGCCCGACGCCACCGGTCAGCAGCGCCGAGGCGAACAGCGACGTGCAGCCGAGCACGAAGCCGAACCCGGCGCCGAAGACCCGCCCGGCCAGGATCAGCAGGAAGAAGACCAGCTCGACGCCGCCGGTGCCGGGTGAGAGGCCTCGGAGCACGGCGTTGACCGCCGACAGCACCCCGAGCACGGCCAGCACCCGCGAGTCGAGCCCGCCCTCGGTCACCTCGGCCAGCACCACCACGATCACCACCGGGATCAGGGCGAGGAAGACGAACGGCGGCCCGACCTGACCGCCCGAGGAGTGACGGACCAGCAGCGGCCACATCAGCATCATCAGCCCGGCCGCCGACGCCACCGCGAGGACGAGCGCCGAACGGCGCGACAACGGGACCGCGCGCGTGGTCACGAGACCACCTCCGAGACCCGCAGCCAGCCCGGTCCGAGGATCTTGGTCACCTGCGGCGCGAAGGCCGGTGAGGCGGCCAGCACCTCGCGGGTCGAACCGGTCGAGACGACCTCGCCCTCGGCGAGCACCACGACCTGGTCGGCGGCCGCGGCGGCGAACTCCACGTCGTGGGTCGCGACCATCACCGCGTGGCCGTCGTCGGCCAGCCGGCGCAGCACCTCCGACAGCTCCGCCTTCGCGGGGTAGTCCAGGCCGCGGGTCGGCTCGTCGAGCAGCAGGACGGGTGGCGACGTCACCAGCACGACGGCCAGGGCGAGAGCCAGGCGCTGACCCTCGGAGAGGTCACGGGGGTGCGAGCCGTCGGGGATGCCCGGCACCAGCCGGTCCAGCAGCTTGCGGCTCTCCCCCGAGCCGGGGCGACCGGAGCCGGCATCCGCGGCCGCGCACTCGTCGGCCACCGACTCGAGGTAGAGCAGGTCGGCCGCGGTCTGCGGCACGAGGCCGACGAGCTCGCGCCGGCGCGCCGCCGGCTCGGCCGCCGGGTCGACACCGTGGACCGACACCGTGCCGGCGCGGCGGCTGCGCGTGCCCTGGAGGGTCCACAGCAGTGTCGACTTGCCCGAGCCGTTGCGACCCATCAGCGCGGTCACGCTGCCGCGGACCAGGGTGACCGAGGTCTCGCGCAGCGCCACCGCCCCTCCGCGCACGACCGTCAGGTGGGCGCCGACCATCGCCGGGGCCGGGGTCCCCGACGGGGCCGCGTCCCGCGGCGGCGGTCCCAGCTCGAGCCCGCGGGCCAGGCGACGTGCGTCGCGCACGGTCATCGGCAACGGCGACCAGCCCAGGCCGCGGCCGAGCTCCACGATCGGGGGCACCACCGGCGAGTCGGCGAGCAGGTCCGCCGGTGGACCGGTGACCACGGTGCCGTCGCCGGGCAGCAGCGCCATCCGGTCGGCGAACGGTACGACCCGCTCCAGCCGGTGCTCGGCCATCAGCACCGAGACCCCGAGGTCCTGCACGAGCCGCGTCAGCGTGGCGAGCACCTCCTCGGCAGCCGTGGGGTCGAGCGCGGAGGTCGGTTCGTCCAGCACGAGCACGCGAGGGTGCATCGTCAGGACCGAGCCGATCGCCACCCGCTGCTGCTCGCCACCGGAGAGGGTGCGTAGGTCGCGGTGACGCAGGGCGGCGATGCCGAGGAGGTCGAGCGTCTCCTCGACCCGACGGCGCATGGTGTCGGCGGAGAGGCCGAGCTGCTCCATCCCGTAGGCGAGCTCCTCCTCGACGCTGTCGGTGACGAAGCCCGCGGCCGGGTCCTGACCGACGTACCCCACGACGTGCGCCCGCTCGCGGGGTGGCTGGTGCACGACGGACCGTCCGTCGACGAGCACGTCGCCGGTGAGGGTGCCGCCGGAGAAGCGCGGCACCAGCCCGGTCACGACCCCGAGCAGGGTGGACTTCCCGACGCCGGTGCGGCCCGAGACGAGGATCAGCTCGCCCTCGTCGATGGCGAGGCCGACGTCGCGCAGGATCGGGCGCCCCGACGGCCCGTCGTACCCGAAGCCGAGATCGCGCAGCTCGATCACGTGCCGCCACCGGCCGCGGCCGGGCTGCCGGTGGTCGCCGGCGGCGGGGAGCTGAGGGCACCGGCGACTGCCGCGACCACGGCCAGCAGGGCGAGCCCGCTCAGGGCGGGCGCGACGGTGACGGAGGGGTAGGCCACGGTCAGCTGGTGGCGCGACATCCACCACCCGGCGGCTCCGACGAGCACGCCCGAGGTGGCGACCACCAGCTCCGGCCAGCGCCAGCGGTCGGGCCGGTAGCGGCTGCGGGCGACCCGGTGTCCCGCCATCTTGACCCCGACGACCGACACCGAGACGCCGAGCAGCAGCATCGGCCGGCCCAGCCAGGCGGGGGTCGTCCGGTCGAGGCCGCCGTAGATGCCGACCGCGAGGGCCGCCAGGCCGAGCAGCATCAGCCCGCCCGTGGTACGCCGTTCGCGCGGCGTCGCCCCCGACGTGCGCCCGTAGCCGCGGGTGTCCATGCCGGCCGCCAGGGCGAGGGACCGCTCCAGGGAGTCCTCGAGCACCGGGATGATCAGCCGTCGCAGCCCCCGCACCCGGCCGGTGACACCGCCGCGAAGCAGCTGGGCGGCGCGGACCCGGCGCACGCTGTCGACGAGCTGCGGGAGGACGGTGACGGCGACGACCAGCGCGCTGCCGATCTCGTACAGGGCGGGGGGCACCGAGCGCAGCAGCCGCTTGGGGTTCGCCAGCGCGTTGGCCGAGCCGATGCAGATCACGATCGCGGCGAGCCGGAGGCCGTCGTACAGGCCCGCGAGCAGGGACTCCTGGGTGAGGGGTCCGAGCAGGCGCAGGCCGAGCGTCCAGTGCGGCAGCGGGACCTCGGGGAGGTCGAGCAGCACCCGGCCGCCGTCACCGCCGCCGAGGAGGACCCGGAACAGCACCCGGATCACCACGATCGCGACGCCGAGCCACAGGTAGATGCGGAACGAGTCCGCCCACGGCTGGGCACTCCTGCGAGCCGCCACGGCCAGGCAGGCGACCCCGATCAGGAGCAGCAGGACGTAGGGGTTGGTGGTGAACGACGCCGCCGCCGCCAGGCCGAGCGCCCACAGCCACCACGCGACCGGGTGCAGGTCGCGGGGCAGCCGGGCGGGGCGCAGCCGGGCGAGGCGATCGCTCATCCCGGGCCGCCGCTGGTCTTCCGGCGGGCCACCACGAACGCCGTCGCGCCGACGAAGAGCACGACGATCGCGACCGGCGCGACCCAGCCGGGCAGGCCTCCGGAGCCCGATCCGCCCGACGAACCGGGTCCGCCCGTGCTCACGCCGGCGACGGGGCCCGCGGCGCGCGGCCCATCTGTCTTGGCAGGCTCGTGGTGCGCCTTCGTCTTCGCCTTCGTCGAGCGCTTCGCGCTGCGGCTCGGCCCGGCGCTGGGCGAGGTCGTGGCGCTCGGAGTCGACGGCGCGCTCGACGTCGTGGACGAGGACGGGGTCAGACCCGGTGCGTGGGAGGAGGCCGGGCTCGTGGGCGCGCGGGTCGTGGGGCTCGACGTCGGCTGGGTCGGGTGCGGCGTGGGCGAGGCTCCGGGTGCGGCCTTGCCGGCCCCGCCCTGCCAGGACATCGCGACGTACCCCCCTGCGGGGACCTTCAGGGAGCCGGCCCCCGTGGAGGAGAACGCCCACTTCCCGGACCTGCCGTCGGACCACCACAGCGACCAGTAGGCGTCGGCGGGCGGTGTGGTGACGCACGCGTCCTGGGTCTCCGACGGCTTGTCGTCGATGCGGCAGACGAAGCCGGGCTGCTTCTGGACGCCGGTCAGCCGGTAGCCCACGTCCTCGAGCTGGTCCCAGGCGGTCTTACCGGCGCCGCCGCGGTCGCAGTGGGTCTGCACGCCTCCGCCGAGCTGGTGGAAGTCGACCACCACGGAGACGCCCTGGGAGGAGCTGCAGGTGGCGGCCTGGGCTGCGGACGGCACGCCGAGCCCCACCGCCGCGGTCACGAGGACCGCGGCGGCGAGGCGTACGACGAGCCGGGTCACGGCGGTCAGGACCCGCAGCGCGACAGCGCGACCAGCGCGGGAGCCGCCTGCGCTCCGGCCCGCCGCCACTGGTCACGCGCGGTCTTGTCGATGCCGTCCTGCCGCGCGGTCCGCAGGGCCGTTCGGTCGTAGGCGATCGCGCCGCGCTCCCCCGCCAAGGGGGTCCCGGAGACGTTGCCGGTGATCTGGAGCTTGGCCACCCACCGCGCGGCGGCCCGAGCGGCCCCACACCTGCCCTCGGCCAAGAAGGCCGAGCCGGCCAGACCGGTGCTGTTGGTATTGGCCGCGGGGGTGGACACGCCGCCACCGAGGCTGCCGTTGGATCGCTGCTGGCGCTTCAGCCAGCGGGTGGCGTCGCGCAGGGCGTGCCGCAGCGCACCGTGACCCGCGGCCACCGGGGCCAGCTCCACCACGGCCAGTGCGGTGACGTCCGTGTCGGCCGGGCTGCTGCCGGTGCAACCCTGCTGGGTCGCGGTCTTGTCGGAGTTGAACTCGAGCCGCAGGAAGCCGCGGTTGCACTGCTGCTCCAGCAGGAACCGCAACGCCGAGCGGGCCGCCGGGTGGCCGGCCCTGAGCAGCGCGCGCACGGCGAAGATCTGCCCGATGGTGTTGGCGAAGTCGCCGTACGACGACCGGTCCTCGATCCGGCCGGCGATCGGCGCGTCTGTGGCCACCAGCCGGCCGAGGCGGGCGACGAGGTTGTACCCGCCGAAGTGCCGAGCGCCGCCACCGGTCTCCTGGGCCACGACGGCGAGCTTGGCCGTGGCGCCGGCGTACCGATCGGTCTTCTTCCCGGTGTAGGCGGCCACGTGGCGGGCGAGCGCCTTGCGTGCCCGCCGGACGTCACGCTGGTGCCCGCCGATCGAGTCGAGGGCGAGCACCGTGTCGGCGGTGAGGCCGTAGTCGTTGAACGCGTACTGACGGTTGTGGATCAGGCCCTTGGCGTTCAGCTGGTTGGCGAGCCAGGTCGCGCCGCGACCGGCCGGCGACGTCGGCGAGACGGCCTCGGCCGGGGTGCCGACGGCGACCAGCGAGGCCGCCAGGGCGGATGCGACGAGAGCGACCCCGGCGCGTCGTACGGAGGTGGAGATGGACATGCTTTCCTTCCCGCTGCGACAGCGGGCAGGCGCTCCGGGCCGGAGCAGGAACCCACCCGCTGCGTTCCTCGACAGCGTGTGTTCGGGACGCGCCGTTTCGGGTGCTCCGGCTCATCGCGTCCCCCGAGAAGGACACGACCTACGGTTGCGGGTCAGCGCCGGACTTCGACCGGCTTCCCCCACCACGGGCGTGCTGGATGTAACAGCCGCAGGCTATCCCCTCGCCGCCCTTCGACGACACCCCGGGCCACGCCGGCCTGACCGCGCATCTTCTTCATTACCGCACCCATCAGGCCCGATCTCGTCCGGCGTCCCCTTCTCGGCAACCGGACCGTCGAAGACCTGTCGGGCGAGCTTGTCGTCTTCGTCTGCGGACGGGCACCGTCGTCGAGCTGCTCAGAGCTGTTGCCAGCTCGGTTTGGTGGCATAAGTGCTCCGGTAGTACTCGGACAGCTCGAGTTCCGCGGCGGCGGCCTCGTCGAGGATGACCGTCACGTGCGGGTGGAGCTGTATCACCGACGCGGGACATCGGGCGGAGACCGGTCCCTCCACGGCCGCTGCGACACCCTCCGCCTTCCGCTCGCCAAAGGCGACAAGGACGAGGTGACGCGCCTCCAGAATGGTCCCGAGCCCCTGCGTCACGCACTGCGTCGGGACCGCCGAGTCGCCGAAGAACTGCGCGTTGTCCCGACGGGTGCGCGCGGTCAAAGTCTTGATCCGCGTGCGCGAGGCCAGCGAGGAGGTCGGCTCGTTGAAGCCGATGTGCCCGTCGGCGCCGATGCCGAGCAGCTGGACCGCGATTCCACCCGCCGCCCTGATCGCGGCCTCGTAGGTCGCGCACACGGCCAGCAGGTCGTCGGCCATGCCATCCGGCACGTGCACCTCGGCGGTGTCGAGGCCGAGTGGCTCGACGAGCTCGCGACGGATCACCGCGTGGTAGGACGCCGGATGGTCCGCCGGCAGTCCGACGTACTCGTCGAGGGCGAAGCAGCGCATCCGTGAGAAGTCCGTGCCCGCTGCGTGAGCCTGCGCGAGGGCCCGGTAGATCGGCCGTGGCGACTCGCCGGTGGCGACCCCGAGCACCAGTGCGGGGTCGCCTGCCAGCGCGTCGAGCACAGGCCTGGCGGCCACCTGCCCTGCCGCCTGGGCCGTGGCCGTGATGACGACTTCCATGTCTAGAGTCGCGGTCCGCGTTGTGGCAGAGCCAAAGGTGCGTGCCAGATCGACCGCCCCGTCAACCGTGACCACGCGGTCCAGGTCAGCAGGCCGGCCATGCTCGCCATGGCGGCACCGGTGGTCACCACCCCGGTCGTCGAATCCCACGACTCACACCCCAGACCGTGGTCCATCGGAGTGGTGACCAGCTGCTGGAGCGGACCGTCTCCGGGGTCCGTCAGCAAGCGGTTCGCGAGGTCGAACCCGGAGGGGAACGGGAAATGCGGAGATCCTGCTCCCGGGTGGTCTCCCGCGTACCGATAGGGATTGTCGGTCTCGAGCCAGCGTCGGGTCGCGCGCTGGCGCGCGTCTTGGGCGTCGCACAGCCCCCAGTACGGCAGGGTCAGCAGGCTCAGCGGAGGCTCGTCACGGATGTCGCGTCCGCCGTGCTCATCGCGACCCCAGGCCCACATCGGGCCGTACGACCCATCGGCGCCCAGCAGGTCTGCGATGGCAGCGCCGAGCTCGTCGGACAGCGCCACGTAGTCGTCCGCGACGGCACCCCCAGGAGTTCCGCGCATCGAGTGGAGGCGGGCGAGAGCGTCGAAGGCCGCCCGTACCAGGGCGTTGCCGGTCGTCGTGTAGGGGTGACTCGTGGGGTCGTCGGTCGGCAGTAGGAAGGTCGCATACAGGCCGAGCTCGTCGCTCCGCCAGGGTGCCAGCCGGGCCACGAACCCGTCGCAGAGCTCTCTGACCGCGCGCTCGTCGAGGACACCCCAGTCACCCGTGCTCGAGGCATAGAGATGGACCGCCAGGACGGGGGCGGCCGCCTGGTCCAGCTCGAATCCGGGGTAGAGATGCGTCCCGTTGATGTAGAGAGCGTGATCGGCGAGGCGGTCCCCCGCGCCGGCAATCGAGGAGACCAGCAGCTTCCGCGCGCGAACCGGGTCGACCAGGAGAAGGGCGGGAAAGGTCCACTGGTAGGCGTCCCTGCTCCAGAACGCCGCCGACACGTAGTAGTCGCTGCTCCGCGATGTCACGATGACGGAACGACCCGTGTCGAGGCAGTCGCCTTGGGCGAAGAAGAAGTTGAAGAAGGCGTTCTCGTTGAGGCGTCGGTCCAGGCCGTCCCGTGCGTCGAGCTCGACGGTCGGCAGCTCGTGCGCAGCCAGCCAGGCGACACTGCTCGCCCACATGTCGTCGAAGCCCCGCCGCCGCAGGTGCAGTGCCGTGGCCGCGGCTCCGTCGCGCTCGGGAGCGACGGCCACGAAGACGTCGGCCACGAACTCGCCGGCGGCCCCTTGCCCCGCCTGTGCCGACACGACGCATCCTCGGCCGCTAGGCGCCAGGGTGGCTCCAGGCCCTGCCTGCAACCCGAGAGCCAGCAAGGGCAGCCCCATCGTTCCGTGCAGCACGTGACTACCCGTCCAGGGATCGGGGTCCGAGCCAATTTCGAGGTCTAGCGGCTTCGTCCGCAGCTGGACCAGCGCTGTCTCCTGCCACTGGACCCGCCATCCGACGGCGACCTTCGGCGATGCATCCGGATCCGGCCGGTAGGCCAGCCGGAACGCCGCCCCGCGCTCGCCGACAGGCGCGCAGTAGGAGACGTCCACCTCACCTTCTCCGCAGCGTGCCGCCATTCTCGGCAACCAGTGCCGCTCCCGCGCCCAGGAGACCTCGGTGAGCGGCTGAGCGACCCCGTCGACCTCGACGAATGGAACGAGAACGCCGCTGTCGTCGCCCCAGGCCTCGAGCATGCCACGGGTGCCCTCGTGCAGGACGGCGATCGTTCGCACCGAACCGGTGCTCCGGTCGATTCGAGGCAGCGAGACCCACAGGTTCCCGGTCGGGATGTTGTCAGGTGGATGGGTGATCGTGGGCGCGAATGTGGTCAACGGCGCCTCGTCTGGCACGGTCACACCTCCAGCCGAAGCAGTCGCGCGGCATTCCCGACGAAGACGAGCCGCCGGTCGTCCGGCGACATGCCCAGCTCGTCGACCACCCGGCACTGCTCGTCGTAATAGGCGCGCACGAGCCCGCGCGGGAAGTGGGCCGAGTCCGAACCGAAGAGCACGCGCTCGGGGCCGATGGTCTCCAGGAACCTGCCGAACAGGTCGGCCAGGGACAGCGGATACGGCATCCACCGGATCCACTCGTTGTTCCCGGAGCTGTCCACGTGGACGTTGCGGCATGCCCACGCGAGCTGCAGGAGGTCACCCGGATATCCACAGCCGAAGTGCGGGATCACGAAGGGCACCTCGGGGAACGCCTTGGCGACCTCGTGGAGCCGCAGGGGGCTCATGTTCACGTGGTCGGCGGTGCCGCCACCGCCGTCGAGCACCCCGAAGTGCACCAGCACCGGGATGCCCAGCTCGTCGGCGGTCCGCCAGACCGGCCACAGCGCCGGGTCGTCGATGCGACCCCGGAGCGCCGGGGCGATCACCTTGTAGCCGACCAGTCCGAGCTCGTCGACCGCGCGACGCAGCTCCTGGGCCGCGCCAGGCAGGAACGGATCATGATGGGCGAACCCGCGCATCCGAGGACGACCGTCGATTGCGGCCGCGAGCGTGTCGTTCCCCCCACCGGTCAGGAACGCGACGAGCTCCAGCCGAGCGTCCTCGATCTCGGCCGTCCAGCGTTCGGCCTGCACGTCGGCAGGCGGCTCCGCCTCCTCGGGGAACGGGAATCCGTACGCCGACCACCACTGCTCCTGGTACCAGCGCCAGTTCTCGCGAAGGATGCGGGACTTGCGCGCTCCGTGAACGCGCTCGAACTCGACCTCGGCAGCAGGCCGCTCCTCGTCGGGCACGGGGAAGTGGCAGTGGAAGTCGATGATCGGAAAGCCCCAGATGCTGTCGCGTTCGCCCGGCCTAGTCACTCGGCCATCACCTCCGCGGGCCATCGTCGATGATGTCGGTGGCCCGGGCCAGGAGCCCGGCGGGGTCGTGCGTCGGACGCCCACCGAGAACGGTTCCCACGACCGCGATCTCCCCGATCCGCTGCGTGTCGACCGTCGTCGGATCGTCGGCGAGAACCGCGAAGTCGGCGTCGAGGCCGGTTCGGATGACACCACGTCGGTGCTCGGCGTGCACGCCGTACGCCCCGGCGTACGTGTACGCCACGATCGCCTCCTCCACACTGAGACGCTCGTTCCCACCGTAGAGCCATCCGCTCTCGGTGAGTCTCTCCACCATCGCCTGGATTCCGTCGAGCGGCGCGCTGGACGAGACGGGACGATCGGAGCTGCCCGCGATCGGGATGTCCGCCGCAAGCAGGCTCGCGCACCGGAAGGACTCCTCGACGCGGACCCCACCGTCGAGCAAGGTCTCGCGCAGCCGATCGCCGAACTCCGGGATGAACGAGGGCTGCGTGGCGACGAGCACCCCGTGTGCGGCCAGGCGTGGCACCTGGTCACGGCGGATCAGTCCCCCGTGCTCAACGCGATGACGGGGGGACGGGGCGCCGAGTCGCCGGTGCGGCGCGCTCGCGTCGAGTGCGTCGAGGAAGAGGTCCACCGCCGCGTCACCCATCGCGTGCACCGCGACCTGCCAACCGCTCATGTTGGCCTCGACGATGAGGTCCCGCAGTGCCGCGGGGTCGGCAACGAGGCCGCCGTACCCGCCATCGGCCTGGTCGCTCTTCGCGGCCGTGTTGCCGATCCCTGATCCGTCGACCCAGACCTTCACGGCGCTGATCGCGACGAGTCCGTCTCCCAGCCCGGTGTGCAGACCGAGGTCCAGCCCGAGGCGCGCCCGGTCGTCGGTGTGACCGCCGATCTCGTGCAGTAGCTCGCTGTAGACCATGAGGTGGGCCCGCGCATGGAGCCGGCCGCGCAGTTCGGCCGTTTGATACGCCGCGACCTCCAGCGGGCTGTGGTCGATGCCTGGACAGCCGATGCCGGCATCAGTGAATGCGGTGATGCCGTCGGCGGCGTACGATCGGGTGGCTCCCTCGATCACGTCGACGAGATGCTCGATGGAGCTCGGGCCGTGGAAATCCTTGACGAGGTCCATCTCGAACTCGGTCAGTAGTCCCGTCTCGCCCCCGCCTTCGTCAAGCCCGAAACCCCGCGGCAGCTCGCCTCCCTGCGCGTGCCCCCGGAGCAGCTCCAACGCGGACCTGCTCACGACACACATGTGCCCGGAAGCGTGCGTCAGCCACACGGGGCGGCCGCCCGAGGCGAGGTCGAGAGCGCCGGCCACGGGGTGCTCGTCGACCTGCAGGCCGCGGGCATAGCCGACGCCGATCACCCACGCGTCGGAGGGCAATCCCTGCGCGTGCATCTTCACGGCCCGCAGGATCGCGTCCATCCCCCTCACGTCGCGCAGGTCGAGCATCTCCGCGGACAGCCCGTACGACGTGGTGTGGCAGTGAGCATCGTGGAAACCTGGGAGCACGGTCGCGCCGTCGAGGTCAACCGTCACCGCGGCGGTGACGCCGTCGAGGTCGTCGCCGACGCCGACGATCATCCCGTTGATCACTCCGAGCCGGGACACGTGCGGGCGGCTGCGATCACCGGTCCAGAAGCGACCGTTCTGAAGGACGAGGTCAACCTGCATGGATCACAGCTCGCCTCGACTCGAAGGACGTAGCCGTTGCCGCGTGGTTGCCAGGTTCGCCTCATTTTCATCGCCGCGCGACGCGAGCTGCGCCACGATCGCGCTGACGTCCAGGTCGAGCTGGAGCTCCTCGTCCGCCGTCAGGTCGTCGCCGACGATCTCGTTGACGACCTGCAAGGCCTCGGCGGTCGCGCCGACGGCGCCGCCCGGGTCACCGAGCGTCGAGACCACCAGACTCGGACACGGAGTCAGCACGGCCGCAGCACGGGCTTGCAGGGCCGGCAGCATCCGCTCGAGGGACGTCGAGACTCCGCCACCGATCACGATGACCGAGGGTTCGTAGGCGACACCGAGACTGACGACGAGGTTGAACAGGGCTGCGTTCACACGGGCCTGGATCACGCCACGGCGTCCTCGGGGCGCGGCCTCCAGGATGGACTCGGGGCGAACGTCACGCAGCCCCGATCGTCGCGCCGCCTCGGCGATCCCGGTCCCGCTGATCACGCTCTCCAGCGTCGTGCCCTCCAGGTCGATCGGCATCACGCCGAACTCGCCGACCGTCCCCGCCTCACCGGTGACCAGGCGTCGGTCGAGCGCCACGCCCACACCAACACCGGTCCCGACCGTGATCATCACGGCGTTGTCGTGACCGGCGGCCGCCCCGGCGCGCATCTCGCCGGCCAGCGCGAGGTTCGAGTCGTTCTCGACGCTGGCACGACCGTCCGTCAGCCTGTGCAGGGTGCCGCCGAAGTCGTTGCCGATGATGGCCGGCAGGTTCGGTGCGTTGCTGATCGTCCCGGTCGCCCGCTCCACCGTGCCGGGTATGCCGACGACCATGGCGGTCGGCTCAGACACCCGGAGCCGGGCGCAGGTCGTCGACACCTGATCCACCACCCAGCGCGCAAGCGTGCGCCCGTCGCTGCCCTGAGGCGTGCGCTCACGCCAGTTGGCGATCAGCTCAGCACCGTGGGTGGCCAACAGGAACCGGGTGTTGGTACCTCCCATGTCGATGCCACACACGAGATCGCTGACGCCACGGAACCGCAGGACCTCCGTCGGTCTGCCGACACCGTTGCCTCGTGCGGGTCTGGTCTCGATGAGCGAGCCGTCCTCGACCAGCTGCCGGACCAGTCGAGACACCGTGGCCTTGCTGAGCCCGGTGTCCGCCATGATCTGGTGCCTCGTCGACTCCTTGCGACGCGCCATCGTGCGGAGAATCGCCCGCTGGTTCTCGCGTCGTGCGTCAGAGGTCTCCATCGCCAACCTCAACCGTTCGGGCTCGCGAGCGCGGGGGGCGCCACGACACTGTGGTACGTCCGCCCCAGACTAGGGACCTCGCGCTCGGAGAGGAACTGATCGGAACGACCGGTCGACGCGTATAGCTCAACTGCGATCCTCCGGTGCCGCGGACTCGCGCATGACGGCGTCGGCGAAGTGACAGGCGGCGCTACGCGTGCCGTCGCCGATCGCCACCAACGGCGGCTCGTTCACCGAGCAGATCTCCTGCGCCCAGGGGCACCGCGGATGGAAGCGGCATCCGCTCGGCGGGGCGGACTGGCTCGGGATCTCACCTTCGGCGAGCAGCTTCCTCCGGCCGACCGGCGCCGACGTGTCGGGATCCAGCAGCAGGCTCAGGAGTGCCTTCGTGTACGGGTGCGCAGGTGTCTGCACGATCTGCGAGACCGGCCCCGTCTCCACGATCTTGCCGAAGTACATGACGCACACCCGGTCGGCCAGGTTCGTCACCAAGGACAGATCATGGGTGACCAGCAGAATGGCGAGACCTCGCCGGTCTCGCAGATCCCCGAGCAGCCGCGCCGTCGTCGCCGCCGCCGCCGCGTCCAGCCCGGACGTGGGCTCGTCGGCGACCAGCAGCTCGGGCTGGCACACCAGTGCCCGCGCGAGGCCCACGCGGCGAGCCTGCCCGCCAGAGAGCTGGCTCGGATAGCTGTCCAGCAGCTCGGCGGACAGGTCGACCTGCGCGAGGATCTCGTCCGGCTGCAGACGCTGGTCCTTCGGAACGCCGAAGATCTTGTACGGCTCGGTGATCAGGCTCCCGACCTGCATGCGCGGCGAGAGACTGCCTTGGGCGCTTTGGAACACCATCTGTACTCGCCGCCGAACGTCGCGTACCTCGGACCGAGTCATGGAGGACAGGTCGCGTCCGTCGAGCTGGATCGAGCCCCCGGTGGGCCTCACGAGGCGGACCAACGTCTCTGCAAGGGTCGTCTTGCCGGATCCCGACTCACCGACGACCGCGACGATCTCGCCGCGCTCGATGTGCAGGTCGACGCCGTCGACCGCCCTCACCGTCCGATCGCGCTCGCCGAAGTGCACGTGGAGGTCCCGGACGGACACCAGACCGGCCGCGGCCGGACCGGACTCGCCCGGTGCGGGACGGCCGTCACCGTCGGGCTCGAACCAGTCGGTGACGGTCGGTTTGACCGGCCAGTCCCGACCGAGCTCGGGCGAGTAGGCGAAGCAGCGGACGGCTCCCCCCTTACTCGGGTACAGCGCGGGCGTCGAGGCGGTGCACAGGTCGTGAGCTTGCGGACACTGCCGGGCGAACCGGCACCCGATGGCGAGATCGTCGACGTCGGGGGCAGTGGTGGGCGTCGGTCGGAGTCGCGCATCCCGGTGCGCGACCGAGGCTGCCAGCGACTGGGTGTAGGGGTGTTGGCACCGCGACCACACGACCCGGCCGTTGATCTCCTCCACAACCCGGCCAGCGTGCAGCACCGTCGTCCGGTCACACAGCTGGCTGACGACGCCGAGGTTGTGCGAGATGAAGAGCACGGACGCGTCGTGCCTCTCACGCAGCCGCAACAACAGCTCGAGGATCTGCGCCTCGAGGGTGACATCGAGAGCCGATGTCGCCTCGTCGGCGATGATCAGTCTCGGGTCGAGCAGCAGCGCCATCGCGATCATCACTCGCTGTCGCATACCCCCGGAGAACTCGTGCGGGTACATGTGGAAGGCGCGCAGAGGATCGGGCAGACCGACCTCCGCGAGTCCAGCCACCGACTTCTCACGATGCAGGCGTCTCGACGTGCGTCCGCCCGAGTCGTGGGCTCGCAGCACCTGGAGCATCTGCTGGCCGATCGGCAACCGTGGGTTCAGGCTCGTGGTGGGGTCCTGGAAGACGATCGAGATCTCCTGGCCCCGGACGTCGCGCAGCTCCTGGGCACTCAACCGCGTCAGCTCGACGCCGCCCAGTTCCACGGAGCCTGAGACCTGCCGCGCGTTCGACGGGAGGAGGCCGAGCACGGCCGAGGCGAGAGTCGACTTGCCTGAACCCGACTGGCCGACGAGGCCGACGATCTCGCCGCGATCGACGCTCAGGTCGACCGAGTCCAGGGCGAGCCGCTCGTGTTCGGTCGTGCGATAGGACACGGTCAGGTCCTCGATCCGGAGCAGATCCTGGACTCCGGCGGACTGGGCGAGTGTCATCGCTGTCCCCTGACGCGCCCGGCGCTTCGTGGGTCGAGCTCGTCGCGAAGGGTCTCCCCCAGCACGGTGAACGATGTGGTCACGAGGACGAGCGCGGCGATAGGACCCGCGATCGGCCACACACTGGTTCCGATCACTGTGAAGCCGTCGTTGAGCATGACCCCCCAGTCGGGCGTCGGCGGCTGCACGCCGAGACCGAGGAAGGCCAGACCAGCCTCGATGGCGATCGCCGTCGGGATGTCGATGGCGACGATGACGAGGAGGGGCGCCAACGCGTTCGGCATGACGTGGCTGCGCAACACCCGAGCTCTGCTCGCGCCCAGCGCCCGCTCGGCCCGCACGTACTCGTTGCGCATCTGGCTCAGCGTCTGCGCGCGAGCCAGTCGTCCGTAGTACGGGATCATCGACACGGCGATGACCAGGACGACGCTCTTCTTCGACGGCCCGAGCAACGTCAGGAGGGCGAGCCCCAGGATCACCGATGGGAACGAGATGACGGCGTCGAAGAGGACCAGGAACACCTTGTCGACGGCGCCCCCGACGTAGCCCACGATCAGGCCTGTCGACGCACCGATGACGAAGGCGCCGAGGATCGACGGGATCGCGATCTGCAGAGCGACCCGCGCTCCGTAGACGAGCCGGGACAGGTTGTCCCGGCCCAGGGAGTCCGTGCCCAGCCAGTGGCCCGACGACGGGCCGGCCAGGGCGGTGTCCAGATCGATCTTGGTCGGGTCGTGGGGGGTCAGAAGCGGCGCGAGAACTGCGACCACGATCAGGGCGGCGATGATGATGACCGCCACCAGGGCAGAGGGGCGACGCAGCACTGATCGCAGGATGCGCAGCAGACCACGCCGCGTGTAGGCCTGCAGCTCCAGCACGCCCGAAGTGTCGAGTCCGGCCGGAGCTGCGGCCGAGGTCGACGCCGGCAGGTCGTCCGGCTCCTGGCTCAGCGGAAGGCTCATCAGACGAAGACCCCCGCGTCCTGCTCGACCCTGAGGCGCGGGTCGAGGACCCGGTAGGCGACATCTGCCAGCAGACTGCCGAGCACGAAGGCGACGGCGTAGATGAGGACGACTCCGCGGACGACGGGCCAGTCGCGGTTTCCGATGCTCGACAGGGCCAGGCTCCCCAGTCCGACCCGGCCGAAGATCTGCTCGACGTAGACGGTTCCCGCCAGTGTGTAACCGAGCATCAGTCCGAGCAGCGCGACGATGGGGACAAGGGCGTTGCGCAGCGCGACTCGGAAGTTGATCGTCGACTCGGGGACTCCGTACGCTCGAGACGTGCGGACGTAGTCCTGCTCCAGCACCTCGAGCATCGATGATCTGACCAGCCGCGCCAGATAGGCGATCCAGTACACGGCCAACGCGAAGGCGGGCATCAGCAGGCGCTGCGCGTAGTCGAGCGGATCGGAGAACGATCCTCCGCCCAGGGACGGCAGCCAGTGGAAGTGGACCGACAGCACCAGCAGCAGCACCAGCCCGACGACGTACACAGGCGTGCTGAGCAGCACCATCGACACGGCACGCACGATCCGGTCGATGACACCCCCACTGTTCACCGCCGACACGACGCCGGCGGGAATGCCGATCGCCGCAGCGAGGATCATGCTGGTCAGGCTCAGCACCAAGGTGTTGACGAAAGGCCTCCCCAGCTCATCGCGAACCGGAGCGCGGGTGATGAAGTCGGTGCCCAGGTCACCGTGGAGGGCACCCCACAAGAAGTTCCATGTCTGCTCCCACACGGGCTGGTCGAGCCCCATGGTCTGGCGCACCTGGCGCATGAGCTCGGGGGTCGCATGGGTGCCGAGCACGGTCCGCGCGGGGTCCCCTGGCACGACGGTGACCAGTGCGATCAACAAGAACGCGATGACGACCAGCACAGCGATCGCGAGTACAAGTCGCTTGGCGACGTAGATCAACATGGCTGCCGCGGGTGGACCGCTCCTCAGACCGCCTTGAAGAACTGCAGGTTCGGGTTGCCGTTGCCGTCGAACACCGCTTTCACGTTCGACTTGCTCGCGCAGAAGTTCACGCCATGGTGGGCGAAGATCAAGGGCGTGTCCGTTTCCATCGACTCCTGCATCGAGACGGCCAGGAATTGTCGCTGGTCGTCGTCTCCGAGTGTGCCCAGCTGCGTCTCCTTGGCCGAGAACTGCGGGTTGCACCAAGAAGCGTAGTTCCAGACGCCCACCTGGTCACACGTCCACCACTCGAACTGGTAGTACGCGTCGGGCGCGCCGCCGAACTGACCCCAGATGAGCTCGCCGACGCCTGGCTTCGCCAGGTAGCTGTTCGGCGGGTTCTCGATGATCTTGACCGTGATGCCGGCCTCGCCCAGCTGGGACTGGATCACCTGCATGACCTGGTTGGGCGCTCCCGGCAGCGTCGCGATCGTGGGAGCGGCCAGCTCGATCTCGAGGTTCGACACCCCCGCCTCGGCGAGCAGCGACTTCGCCTTGTCGAGATCACGAGTGTGGCTGGGCACGGCGTCCCAGTGACCCACCATCCCCTCGGGAATGAGCGCATCCATCCGGGCGGTGCTGGGGACGCCGTCGGCCTTGTTCAGGTCGTCGATGTCGAGGGCAGCGCGGATGGCCTGGCGCACCCGGACGTCGGCCAGCTTCCCGTTCTTCACGTCGAGCGCGAGGAACGAGTAGCTGAGCGGTGCGTCTGCGACGTAGGTCGTGAAGCCACTGTTGTTCTTGAGGTTCTCGACATCGAGATTTCCTAAAGCCGGCGTGAAGTCGATGTCGCCGCTCTGGAGCGGGACGGTCAGCGCCTCACCCTTCGGCACCGAGTTGAGGGCGGTCATCGTCATGTGGATCTCGTCGAAGTCGTAGGTCGCACCCAGGTCGTCCCACGCTCCGCCGTAGTCCTTGAACTTGCGCAGGACCATCTCGGAGTCGGGTGTATAGCTGACCACTTCGTAGGGGCCGGTGCCGATGGGGTGCAGGGGCCACTTCGAGCCGTACTTCTCGACGGCCTTCTGCGGGATGACAAAGCCACTCGTGGCGAACGGCAAGGTGATGGTCTGGAACGGGGCGAACGGCTTCTTGAACGTGATGACCCCGGTGTACTTGCCCGTCACCTTCACTCCGCCGAGGTTCGGGAAGTCGCCGGCGTAGTACGAGACGTCGTCCTTCGTGGCGCCCGGGAAGAGGTCGATCAGACCCGCTGCCCGCTCGAAGGAGTACTTCACATCGGCGGCCGTCATCTCGCCGTAGCCGCCATGGAACATCACGCCCTCGCGCAGCTTGAACTCGTAGGTCAGACCGTCACTGCTCGGCTCCACGTGCTCTGCGAGCAGGGGCTGAGGCTTCCAGTCGGCACCGGGCGGGTAGGCGGTCAGGCCCTCGTAGATCGCGGAGAACGGCGGTGCGCTGTAGTCGAGTCCGTTGGTGGCCGGGTCGTAGTTCTTCGCATCGCCGACCGGCCCGAAGCGCAGCGTCCGACTCTTGGTGACCGCTCCCGGGGAGCTGCTGCCATCACCGCAGGCCGCGAGCAGGGACGACCCGGCGAGGACAGCCGTGCTGACACCTGCGAGGCGCAGGAAGGAGCGGCGGTCGGTGACGCCACGCCATGTGCCGTGGCCCTCAATCGATGGACGGTTCGGTGCCATGAGTACTCCTCGTTGAGCAACGAAACACACAGAAGGGCCTACGCCAGAGGGGCGTTCGGACACACCCTGGCGCACCGGAACTCACACGCCTCAATAAGTTTCAGTGCGGAACCAATGTAGTGAGTCGGCGAAGCGAGTGTCAACACAACCCGTCAGACTTCCAGCCGACGCTCGCGGCGACCGCGGGCGCCACGACCGAACCAGGGTGACGACGGCTCAGCCGAGCCGTTCGAGGATCAGCTCGCGCACCCGGCCCGCGTCGGCCTGGCCGCGCATCTCCTTCATCACCGCGCCGATCAGGGCGCCCGCGGCCGCGACCTTGCCGTCGCGGATCTTGTCAGCGACCTCGGGGTTCTCGGCGATCGCGTGGTCGACCGCGGCCCCGAGCGCGCCAACGTCGGAGACGATCGCCAGGCCGCGCGCGCCGACGATCTCGTCGGGCGACCCCTCCCCGGCGACCAGACCGTCGAGGACCTGTCGGGCGAGCTTGTCGTTGAGGGTGCCCTCGTCGACGAGCGCCTGCACCCGGGCGAC
>Ga0070683_100001160_pt1 | contig 19949 bp, 19 predicted proteins | sample KBSC713LmetaG_FD_64662 | JGI IMG/M metagenome (GOLD analysis project Ga0070683, IMG submission 64662) | Corn rhizosphere microbial communities from Kellogg Biological Station, Michigan, USA - KBS C7.1-3L metaG | ecosystem: Host-associated > Plants > Roots > Rhizosphere ... | reverse complement strand
GTAGACAACGCCTGACGCAACTTGTGAAGTCGCACAATGCGTACAAAACGAAGACCAGGGAAAGCGCTGCTCAGAAGCTCCAGGTCGTTTGTAGTGGAATTTCCAAAATCGTGTGCGGCTCGTAAACGCGCGAGAAAATCGTCCAAATACCAGCTCATCAGTTTGAACCCGAATACCTCGTTGCGTGTTACCTTTGTATTCACGATGGCGCGCACGTACGCGACGTAATCAGCAGCGGAATCAATTCCGAGTTCCGCTCCATAGCCCGGTTCGGCTTTTGGCAGAAAAAACTGCTTCGGCATGCCTGCCCGGCGGGTGTCGCGCAATCCGTCCGTAAGCAAATTGCTTCCCGAACGGGGAATCGTGCAGACCACATAACAGCGCCGCGGATGACGCAGCTTATGAAACAAGCCTCCCATCTCGTCTATACATCGAGATTCCGCACGTTCAGCGCATTGTCTTCTATGAATTGCCGGCGCGGCTCGACGACATCGCCCATCAGAATCGTGAACATCTTGTCAGCATCGACAGCGTTATCGTCGTTCAGGTCAACCTTCAGCAGTTTGCGTTTCTCAGGATTCATCGTGGTCTCAAACAACTCCTTGGCATTCATTTCACCGAGACCCTTGAAACGTTTGATCTGCACTCCGCGACGGCCAATCTCTAAAATCTTTTGCAAGATTTCCGGGATGGAAAACAGCGGATGCGAAACCGATTTGTCGCCTTCACCTTCGATCAACTCGAAAATGGGCCGATCGCTGGTGGCGTAATGATCGACTTTCAAACCTTTTCGAGCCAGTTCGGCGATGATTTTTTCGATCGCAGCGGATTCGTGCAACTCGACCAACCTGCCACGTCTACGTGTTCCATCCGCTCGCACCGGCGCCTCGCTTAAAGGGAGCAACTCCTGCCCTATCTCCGTGTCGAACAAATTGAGATCCAGATTTTCCTGATGAAAGTTACGGACGGCTTTCTCATCGTGAAAATAATGCGCGCTCTCCTCATTCCCGTCACGCACCTTCACCAGATAAGTGGGAAGCTTGGCGGACTTGGAACTTCGGTGAGCCAGGTACGTCTCGAAATCGCCGCCGTGGCGACGGACTGCTTCACTTAATTTTGCGAGTTTCTCCAGCGACTCGAGAATGTCCTTCAGTTGTGTCGCAGTGAATTCTTTCTCGTCGGCGAGATTCTTCAGTCGCACATCCTCGGCGCCCAATGAAATAAGAATTTTATTTAGCCGCGCGTCGTCTTCCACATATTCCTCGCGCTTCTTTCGTTTGATCTGATAAAGCGGCGGTTGCGCGATATAAATTCTTCCTGAGCGCACCAAGTCGGTCATCTGCCGGAAGAAGAACGTCAGCAACAAGGTGCGAATGTGAGAGCCATCCACGTCGGCGTCCGTCATGATGATGATGCGGCCATAACGGAGCTTTGCCATATCGAACCCGCCTTCCTCTTTGCCATTGCTCTCTTCCTTCGATTTGCCAATCCCGGCTCCGATCGCTGTGATCATCGCCTGGATTTCAGTGTTTTTGAGGAACTGATCTTCGCGCGCTTTCTCGACGTTGATCAGTTTGCCGCGGAGAGGAAGAATCGCCTGGTAGCGCCGGTCGCGTCCCTGTTTCGCCGAGCCGCCAGCTGAGTCGCCCTCGACAATGTAGAGTTCGGTCAATTCCGGATCGCGCTCGGAACAGTCAGCTAATTTTCCCGGCAAACCGCCGCCAGTGAGCGCACCCTTGCGAATAGTTTCTCTCGCCTTACGAGCAGCCTCGCGCGCTCGTGCCGCAGTAAGGACCTTTTCGAAAACGCGGCGGGCGATCGGGGGATTCTTGTCGAAATGAGTCATCAACCCGTCGTACACCGTCGAGTTCACGATGCCGTCGATCTCCGTGTTGACGAGCTTTACCTTTGTTTGCGATTCAAAGCGCGGGTTAGGCAGTTTGACGCTTAGAACGGCGATTAATCCTTCGCGTACGTCGTCTCCGGAAAGAGAAGGATCTTTGTCCTTAAGCAGGCTGTTTTGTTTTGCATACTGATTGATCGCTCTTGTAAGCGCAGTGCGGAATCCAGTGAGATGCGTACCGCCGTCGGGATTAGGAATCGAATTCGCGAACGGCAAAATCTGGTCGTTGTAGCTGTCGTTGTATTGAAGCACGACATCGACGAAGACTTCGTCACGCTGTCGTGCGATTACAATCGGCTTGGGGTGCAAGACTTGCTTGTTCTCGCCGAGTTGCCTAACGAACTCTTCGATGCCGTATTTGTAAAAGAATCGCTCGGTTTTTGGCGGATCGACGCGTTCATCACTGAGCGTGATCTCCAGACCGGGATTCAGAAACGTTAATTCCCGCAGGCGTGTCGCCAGCCGTTCGAACTTAAATTCGGTCGTGATCGTGAAAATCGTCGGATCAGGTAGGAACGTAATGAGCGTCCCTGTGGTCTTCTTGTTTTTCACCTCGCCAATGACGGTGAGTTTGTCAGTCGTTTTGCCTTTAGCGAAGGCCATGTGGTAGACCTTGCCATCGCGCGAGACCTCGGCCTTGAACCATTCTGAAAGCGCGTTTGTGCACTTCGCACCGACGCCATGAAGTCCGCCAGAATACTTGTATGCGCCCTGCCCGAATTTTCCGCCGGCATGCAGATTTGTGAGCACCAGCTCGATCGCCGGCATCTTCCATTTAGGATGAACGTCGACCGGAATACCTCGGCCATTATCGCGCACCGAGATTGATCCATCGACGTGGATGACTACTTCAATCTTCGTACAAAATCCGGCGAGATGTTCGTCGATCGAATTATCGAGAACTTCATAAACGAGATGATGCAATCCGCGTTCGTCCGGATCTCCGATAAACATTCCCGGCCGTTTCCGGACTGCTTCGAGACCTTCGAGCTTGTCGATTTGCGCCGCGTCGTATTTCTGTGTGGAGGCGATTCCGGTACCAATGTTTTCGACCGGAATTTCCTCTTGAACTTGCGCCATAGAAGTGAGGCCAGACGCCCCACATAAAGAGGATAGCCGAAAAAGGCCTTGAAACAACAAATAATCTCGTGGCTTGCAACGGGTTGTTTGCACTACTAATTGAATGGAGCGCAGCCCACGAGCCCATCATATTGTAGTTCCGCCCGAAACGTTTCCCCGCTCGATTCTGGCGCCTTGACCAGCCGTTTTCAGGCTTCCAAAATAGAGTTCTTTATGCGCGTCCAAGCCTTCTGGGAAGCACGCTGGATTTTAGCCTTTATTACGGTTCTCGCGATCGTTTCAGGATTGTTTTCTGCATGGGCATTCTGGTTTTTTGTGCTGCTCTTTTTGTGCACCATTGCGTTTTTCCGTGATCCCAACCGAGTAGCCCCGGCAGATCCGAACGTAATCGTCGCCGCTGCGGATGGCACGGTGATGGACATTGTTGAACTGGACGAAAACGAAGTGCTGAAAAACAAATGTCGCCGGGTCGGAATTTTTTTGTCGGTCTTCGACGTGCACACCAATCGTGCCCCGATCGACGGTCGCATTGTTTACTGTCAGCATCGGCCGGGGCTTTGTGTTGACGCGCGCCGGCCGGATTGTTCCGAGAAAAATGAATCAATGACGTGGGCGTTTGAGAACCCACGAGTCACAATTGTTGTGCGGCAGATCACCGGCGCTATTGCGAGACGCATCGTGGCGTGGGCGAAGGTGGGCGACGACTTAAAAACAGGCGAACGCTTCGGGATGATTCGCTTCGGCTCACGAACAGAATTATATTTGCCTCTTTCCGCCACAATTCTCGTCAGGATAGGCGACCACGTGGCGGGCGGTGCGACCCCGATTGCGCGACTGCCTAACGAATGAACGAACAACCATCGAAGATTTATCTGCTGCCAAATCTAATGACGGCAGGGAATCTGTTTTGTGGGTTCACAGCCACGCTTAAAATCCTGGAAGGCGCTCTTTTGCAAAGTGCAAACGCCGATCTCGCCGCAGATCGTTTCCACGAAGCGATCTGGTTCATTCTCGGCGCCTTTGTGTTTGATTTCTTGGATGGAAGACTTGCTCGGCTCGGCGGCCACGAATCCGTATTTGGCCGCGAGTTCGACTCGCTCGCCGACATCGTTTCATTTGGCCTCGCTCCGGCGCTGATGGTTTACCGGGTCGTTCTCAACGAATTTCCAAATGCCTGTTGGATCATCGCGTTTGTTTACCTGGCTTGCGGCGCGCTGCGACTGGCCCGCTTTAATTCAGCGGCGGCGGCGAATGACGGATCGAATCATCAGAACACCTTCACGGGTTTTCCCATACCTGCAGCTGCCGGTTTGATTGCGTCGATCACGCTGTTTCTCCTTTGGCTTGCCGAAGGGGAGCACCACCTCGGCAAGTGGCGCTTCGTTCTGCCGCCGTTGTTGCTCTTTCTCTCCTTCATGATGTTTAGCCGGTTCCAATATCCGAGTTTCAAGGCCGTTAATTGGAAAACGAAGAAATCGATTCCGCGTTTCCTTGCTATCATCCTGGTGTTCATTTTCACTCTGTTAAATTACGAGTGGATGCCTGCGGTCTTGTTCCTGGCGTACTTGCTTTACGGAGTGATGCGGCCGTGGCTCTCGCGAGAATGGCAGCGCGAAATCGAAGAAGAAATCGGCGAAGAATCGTCGGAGCCGGCCGAGCAAACGCGCTGAGATTGGGACGGCCATCCATCAGTTCTGATGAACATAAAGTTGCGCACGGCCACACCTGATGACGCGCAACGTTGCGGCGCGATTTGTTATGAAGCATTCAAGGCAATCGCTAATCAACATAATTTTCCTGCCGATTTGCCTTCGCCGGCCGTAACGATTGGGCTCGTCTCGAAGCTTATCGCAGACCCACGATTTTACGGAATCGTTGCCGAAATCGATCACCAAATCGTCGGCAGCAATTTTATGGATGAACGGTCGGCGATTGCAGGCATCGGTCCTATCACGATCGATCCGACTGTGCAAAATAGAGGAATTGGACGCGCATTGATGGACGACTGCGTGGCGCGAGTTGCAGAACGACGCTTTCCCGGCGTTCGCCTCATTCAAGCCGGTTATCACACCCGCTCACTCTCGCTGTACACAAAGCTGGGATTCGTTACGCGCGAGCCACTTGCGGTGATGCAGGGTGCCCCTCTCGATCTTCAGATTTCCGGATACGCAGTTCGCAAAGCAGTCGAAGCCGATCTGCAGGCCTGCGACCGCGTGTGCTTCAAAGTGCATGGGCTCGATCGCAGTGCAGAAATGCTCGATGCGATTAAGGAAGGAACTGCGACCGTCGTGGAACATGACGGTGACATCACGGCGTATGCGACCGTGGTCGGATTTTTTGGACATGCGGTTGGGGAAACAAATGATGGATTGAAAGCCCTCATTGGCGCGGCAACGGTATTCGCCGGTCCCGGCTTTCTGCTGCCGATGCGCAATTGGGAATTGTTCCGATGGTGCCTGGATAATGGACTGCGTGTTGTGGAACCAATGACGTTAATGAGCGTCGGTCTATACAATGAGCCGGTCGGCGCATTTTTACCTTCGATCTTGTACTAGCGAGCGCAAGCAGTCAGCGAAACGCACGACTATCAGCCTCCCCTGCGTCGCGCCTTATCCGCTTTGATTCAGCTTCGCTAGTATTTCTGGATCGCGAACATCCGCCCATTCGCCCGTAAGCTCGAGTGCTTTCACTTTTTTACCGGACTGAGCAAAGTCGCGGATTGCGTCGGTCAATTCGTATTCGCCGCGTGGAGACGGTTTCAATTTTGCGGTGAAATCGAAAATGCTTGGCCGAAACGCGTAAAGCCCCGCATTATACCAGGGGCTCGTCGGTTCCCCTCGTTTTGGTTTTTCGCGAAGATCGACCAGATCCATCTCGTCATTGAGAAACACCGCGCCACCCTGACTAACGTCTTCGCCACACGTGACTGTCAGCATTGCCCCAACATCATCGGGAAGATCGACTAAGCGGTTGTAATTCGTCGGATCAACTAAAATATCGCCGTAGGCCAGGATGAATGGATGATCAGTGACGAATTCGTGAGCGAGCTCCACAACGCGCCCGGTTCCATCTTGCACCGTTTGCGTTTTATACTGAATTGCGATGTTGTAGCGCGACCCGTCGCGGAAAAAATCCTGCACGGCATCAGCGCGATAGCCAACGACAACAAGACAATCGCGTATCCCTGCGTCGCGCAGTCCTTCGATGATGTGCTGTAGGACCGGTTTCCCGCGCACCTGGATCATCGGTTTCGGAACATCCGCGGTAAGCTCGCGCATCCGTGTACCGCGGCCCGCTGCGAGGATTACAGCTTTTTGGATTTTCATGGTGCATCGGCTTCTCTGAAGACAATACTAATCTTCACAACTTGTCCGTACCCAACATTGCGTTGACGACGACGCGATCCACCTAGCTGGTTTTCTTTTTCGGGATGATGAGCGCAGGCAAGTTGGCTTCCTTGATCAATTCGGTCACCTTCGCGACATCTTCCTGCTTGACCTGCGCCCACTTCGTTAGCTGCTCGTCGAGTTGTTTGCTTAACATTTCAAACACCTCGAGCTGCGGTTTGGTCGGTTCCTTGTCGCCGGACTCAATGATGTGACTAAACGTGTCAAAGCGCTCGTTCAACATGTTCGGGAAAGCCAGATTTGCTTCTGATCCCTTCATATTCACTTGAATAAGATTCTGTTCGACCTCCGACATTTTGTGGTCGAGATCGTCTGCTACGGCGAGAGCCGGCTTTAATCGCTGGTCATCACCAAAACGTTTATGCAAATTCTCGATCTGCGATCGTAAATCGCGGATTTCATTGACAGCCTGGTGCAATTCAGAAATTCGATCATTCACCTGTTTGGCCAAAGTGAATTGCGTTTGCAGCGCCACTTCCTGTCCTTTGTTTCGCGGATCGACCACTAGCTTCAGCGGCGCAGTCTGCGATTTGCCGCCGATGGTTAGTTTCAGCTGATAATCGCCCGGCAACGCCAGTGGGCCCTTTGGCCCCGTGCTCGAATAGAACGCTCCAGGGATCTGAATCGGATCGTTGTAACGGAGGTCCCACGCGAACCGGTTCATTCCTTCTTTAGCCGGGATGGTCTTCACGCGCTCAACGCGATCTGGCCATTCAGGTGGTTGCTCCCCTTCCTTTTTTTCCTTGCTGGAAAGATGCCTAACGACTTTGCCGGAATTGTCGAGAATATCGAGCGAGACTTCTCCTTTTGGCGCGGTCTTGAAATAGTAGTCGATCATCGCGCCAGGCGGCGGGTTGTCACCGACTGGCTGCCGTTTGTCGAATTCCTCCGGGTAATGCAAACGCAGCGCGGTCTGCGGTTGATAAAGAATCACGTCCGGTGGTGATTGCGCATTCAGTTGTCGAAGCGGCGTTAAATTGTCCAGCACCCAGAACGAACGGCCGTGTGTCGCTGCGACGAGATCGTCATCTTTAACGACGAGATCGTGTATCGGCGTTACCGGCAGATTGAGCTGCAACGGCTGCCAGTGCGCGCCATCATCAAAGGAGACGAAAGCGCCGAGTTCAGTGCCCGCGTAGAGCAAACCTTTGCGTTTGGGATCTTCGCGCACCGCGTGCACATACGCGCCGTCGGGAATTCCAGTAGTGATTGCGCTCCAGGTTTTTCCGAGATCTGTTGTTTTGAAAATGTACGGTTTGAAATCATCTAGCTTATGCCGGTCAACGGCTACATAAGCTGTGTTCGCGTCGTTAGGCGACGGATCGATGATGCTCACGGTGCTCCAATCCGGCATTTTCGGCGTCACTTTTGACCAATGCTGGCCATCATCAGTCGTAACATGAACGAGCCCGTCATCTGTTCCTGCCCACAATGTACCCTTGTTCACGGGTGATTCTGCCAGCGCAAACACCGTGTCGTAGTATTCGACTGAAGTGATGTCGTTTGTCAGCGGACCGCCGCTTGGTTGCTGTTTGGATTTGTCGTTGCGAGTGAGATCGCCGCTAATCTGAGTCCAGCTTTGTCCGTCATCGGTTGACTTGAAAACGGATTCACCCGCTGTGTAAATCACGTCCGGGTTATGTGGCGAAAGCATCAGCGGCGAGACCCACTGAAAGCGATGCGTCAAATCGGCCGCGCCGTGACCGGAGTTATCGAGCGGCATTGGACTGATGTCTTGTACTTCCTCTTTGTTTTTTTCGTAGCGATTGATGAAGCCCTCGTTGTTCGAATAGATGACGTGCCAGTCCCGCGGATCAGGGATGACAAACCCGCATTCACCGCCACCAGCTTCAAACCAATTCTGCCGGCCAATCACTCCTGAATCCGAGCGGCTCGCAATGCCGACATTCGAATTATCCTGTTGCGCGCCGTAAATGTGGTAGGGAAACGCATTGTCCACGGCTACGTGATAAAACTGCGCAGTAGGCTGGTTATTTTGAGTGGTCCAGTTTTTGCCCCCGTCAGTGGAAATGGTTGCGCCTCCATCGCTCACATTGGCGATTCGGTTCGGGTTCGTCGGATCGATCCAAAGTCCATGATGATCCCCATGCCTCGCAGGCATGAGGTTGAATGTCTTTCCGCCGTCGACCGATTTAAAGAGGCCTGTGTTTAACACGTAAACCGTGTCTGCAGATTTTGGGTCTGCGTAAACCTTGCTGAAGTACCAAGCGCGCTGACGAATTCGACCGTCGTCATTTATCCGCGTCCAATGCTGGCCGGCGTCATCGGAGCGGAAGAGGCCGCCGTCCTTCGCTTCAATAATCGCATAGACACGATTGGAATCAGCTCCGGAAACAGCGATGCCGATCCTGCCGAGAATTCCGTCAGGAAGACCATCCCCCTCAAGGCGTTTCCATGTGACGCCGTTGTCTTCAGATCGATATAATCCGCTGCCCGGCCCACCACTCGAAAAAAACCACGGCTGTCGCCGCGCCTGCCAAAGCGACGCAAATACAATATTCGAATTATGCGGATCGAAAACAATGTCGATGCCGCCTGTGTTTTCATCTTTGGATAAAACTTTCCCCCAGGTTTTACCACCGTCGCTTGTGCGAAAAATTCCGCGTTCCTGATTCGGCCCAAATGCATGACCCAGCGCCGCTACGAGAACTACATTCTCATTTCGTGGATCGACAATCAGTGCTCCGATCTGTCGAGTATCTTTTAATCCTACGTTCTCCCAGGTTTTACCAGCGTCGATGGATTTGAAAACACCGGTGCCATAGGTCGTGTTGCCGCGGATCGCCGCTTCGCCCGTCCCGACATAAACCACGTTGTGATCCGATGCCGCCACCGCCAAAGCACCCACGGATGAAATCGGTTCTTTATCGAAGAGCGGCGTCCAGTTTGCGCCGCCGTCAGTCGTTTTCCAGACCCCGCCGGCAACCGCGCCGAAATAATACGTGTCTGGCTCGCCTACGACGCCTTCGATCGCCAGCGCGCGTCCACCGCGGAACGGACCGACTTGCCGCCACCGCAAGCTGTTGAACAGCTTTTCGTCGATTGTTCCCGGAGGCGTTGGGGTAGGGGAACCAGCCGATTCAACAGAAGCTGGTGACATCAAAACAGCCAAAAGAAATCCAACCAGCGCAAGAAGACGGTGATGTGGAGCAATCATCCGCCTACAGTGTAAAGCTTGCGGCTTCCTTCAACTGGAATCGCGCAAAGTGCGCGATGCTTTCGCAAGACTGCAGCGAACGCGAATCAGACTTGTTAGATCGCCCCAGACCCTCTAAACATCTGCCTCAATATGGCTCGTTTAACAGGCTCCGCGCTCTCGACACTCTAATTCGATCGCAGCTTCGCCATGCTCTTTAATTCGCTCACATTCGTCGTTTTCTTCGTAGTCGTTGTCACGCTTTACTGGAGCATTCGGTCGTGGCAGGCGCGGAAAAATCTGCTCGTCATAGCCAGTTATATTTTTTACGGTGCCTGGAACCCACCGTTCGCTGCGCTCTTGTTCGGAACCACGGCGATGGATTTCTGGCTTGGCCGGCGAATGGCCAAAGCCAGAGATCAACATGCAAGACGCCGCTGGCTGGTTGCAAGCGTTTGCATGAATCTGAGCATGCTGGGGTTCTTTAAGTACGGAAACTTTTTGCTCCAAAATTTTCAGTGGCTGCTCGCGCGGTTGGGGATCATCTATCAACCGCCGCATCTGGACATTCTGCTTCCGGTCGGAATTTCCTTTTACACTTTCCATTCACTTTCGTACACGCTCGACATTTACCGAGGTGTGCTGCGGCCCACTAAATCTTTGCGTGATTTCATTCTGGCCGTCTCCTTTTTTCCGCAGTTGGTCGCCGGTCCAATTGTCCGCGCCGGTGACTTTCTCCCGCAGCTTCTCCATCCCCCACGTCTAAAAAACGGTCAATTTCTCTGGGGACTGGCACTGATGACTCTGGGAATGTTTCAGAAAATTGTTCTTGCCGACACTCTGCTATCCAGTTCCGCCGATCGCATATTCGGTTATCCCGGACCACTGGTTGCGCTAGATTCGTGGGCCGGAGTGCTTGCATTTGCAGGGCAAATCTTTTTCGATTTCGCCGGCTATTCCCTCTGTGCAATCGGTGCCGCGTTAACTCTCGGTTTTCATCTCAAGGACAACTTTCGTTTTCCGTATGCGGCGATCGGCTTCTCGGATTTTTGGCGGCGGTGGCACATCTCGCTTTCCACTTTTCTTCGTGATTACCTTTACATTCCGCTCGGTGGCAATCAGGTCAGGCCGTTTCGTGCGGCACTGAATCTTGTCATCGTCATGTTCCTCGGCGGTCTTTGGCACGGCGCCGCGTGGACTTTTGTTGTGTGGGGCTTGCTACACGGCTCCTATTTGGTGATCGAACGCATCTTTCGCGTTTCGTTTGAAGAGAAACCGTGGGCGAGCACGTTACCTATTCGCGTGCTCGCATGGTTCGCCACTTACGCGGCCGTTTGCATCGCGTGGGTGTTTTTCCGTGCGTCCGATTTCACGATCGCGAGCCGAATGCTCGGCGGCATGTTCGGTCAACATCCGCACGGCGACGCGATTCTTTCCACGCGTGAATTATTGCAAATTGGAACCGTCACCGCCGGTTTAATCGCGATGCATTGGGCCATGCGCGATAACACATTTGAGACAGCGGTAATGCGTTTGCCGCCATGGACGATCGCGGCCATCGGATCCGCGATGATTTGTGCCATCATTGTCACTCAAGGAAGCAGTAATGCCTTCATCTATTTCCAGTTTTAAAGAACGCCTGCGGCTGCCGCGCTTGTTCTTCCGCAAACCTTCGCGGGAGGAAGAAATCCACGGCGGTCCGCCTCTGGAATTCGAGCGCCCGATTCCGCCCGCGCCATGGGGTGGAATTGCCGTGGCCGTCACCATCGTTGTCATCGTTGCGACGGCGGCGTGGGAGTTGTACTGCCGGTCGCTCGGCTATGGCCCGACCCTCAATGACAACGAAGATCTTTGGACCATGCGACGCCGAATTGTTGAGCCGGAATCCATTGTCATTATCGGTGATTCACGTGCTTGGTTCGATGTCGACTTGGATGAATTCCAAAAAGGGTTAGGAAAACGACCGATCCAACTCGCAATGGCTGGCTCCACCGTTTTACCTGCGCTCGCAGATTTGGCGGATGACAAAAACTTTCGCGGCACAATTATTTGTAGCGTTGTTCCGCATTTATTTTTCGCACCGCCCGGTTCTCCGCCGATGGATCGTGCTGAGAAAGGGATAAAGCGGTTTCACAATCAAACGCCCGCTCAGCGTGTCAGCCAATATCTCGGGATGCCGCTCGAAGAACATGTCGCGTTTTTGAAACCGGATGATTTAAGTCTCGAAGCGCTATTAAACCGATTGCCGATTACAAATCGTCCGGGCGCGTTAGTGCCCCCGCGTTTTCCGCCGTACTTTCAAACTGAAGACCGCGAACGTCGCGCCCGAATGTGGGAGAAATGCGCTGAACCTGGGAGCGACTTAGCGAAACGGATCCAACAAATCTGGATTCCGTTGTTCACACCGCCACCGCCGCCGACTTACATTCCGAAGGACGTTTTCTTCGCTCAACTGAATGAAGGAATCAAAAAACGTTTTGCTGACGTGACCGCCGCCGTGGAAAAAATCCGATCGCGCGGTGGAAAGATTGTTTTCGTTCGCTTTCCAAACAGCGGGGGACTCAAAGAGCTCGAAGATCGGATCACGCCGCGCGAGAAAACCTGGGATCCGCTTTTGAAAATGACAAATGCGCCTGGAATTTATTACTCTGATTTTTCTGATCTCTCTGGGTTTAATTGTCCCGAATGGTCGCATTTATCTGGGAGCGATTCGGTGGAATTCAGCAAACGCCTCGTTCCGCATCTCAGAGATGCACTGAACTTGTAGGTTCTCGATTGCGGCTGCGGACTTGCCGTCTCTACTACGCGTTAATTGCAGCCATGCTGGGCGCGCGAGCTTCGATCGGGGCGCCACCTGTTGAACTACCGCCAAATCGTCGCGCAGCGAAATACGACCCGATCACGAGCACCGCTGCGATCAGCTGTGCTCCGAGCGTCTCGACTGTGGGAAAAACGGCGAACCAGAGCCCCATCCAACCCGGGATGTATGTTTCAAGAAACGGGATCGGCGTGGTGGGAATCCAATGCGCGCGCTGCATCTCCTGGGCTTGCTCACCGACCATTACAAGCAGCACGACCCCTAATAGGATGCCGGTCGTGATTAGCATCTTCCGATACGGCAGACGTTGCTGAACAATAAATGTGAGCACGGCCACCATGCCCGTCAGCACAAGGCCCAACAGCGCTCCCTTCAGCACAACCCCGCCACCGAGCCGCAAATTGTAGCTCTGCAAGAAAAGCACCACTTCAACGCCTTCGCGATACAGCGACGTGAATCCGAGCAAGATTAAACCCCACCAAAGACGACTCTGTGAAATTTCCGCTGTGCGCGCGTTTTCGAGTAAGGTTTTCCGCCGGCGATTATGGGCGCGAATCCAGCCGCCCCAGTAAATTTTGTGAAAGAACCAATTCATGATGACCAGCAGAACGACGATGGCCAGCAAACCAGTGGCAGCCTGAAGATCGAGTGCTGACATATTATCACTCAACGAGCCAACGATTCGGACGGCGACGCACCAGGTAATCAACGTCGCAACAAATCCGAAGGCGGCTCCGAAGGCGACTGGCTGACGATGCTCGCGCTTAGAGCCGGTCATGCTTGCCGTGACGGCTGCCAGCACGAGGATGCATTCCAATCCCTCGCGGAAAACAAGGACTCCAATATCCAGGAAAGCAACCGTTGAACTGGTGTTTGATCGCAGTGGATCAGGCGCGCCTTGTGCCGCAACTGCCTGCCAGATCAACATCGACGCTACGAAGGCCGCTGCTGCGAGAAGGCCGATGCGCAAAGGGAGCTTCATTTGCGATGTGAGCGTAACACATTGGCTAAACGGCTGCTGTTGATGGATTGCTTTTTTTTAGCGGCTGGTTGCACCACCAATTTGCCGCTTGTCTATCACTAATTTACGATCACCGCGGCATGTCCAAATACGTTCTTGGTCATCATTTGAAAGGCGAGGGAGCGCGACTCGCGCTGATGTCGCAATTATTGGATCCCATGCATCGCCGATACATTGATGCGCTCGACGTGGTAAGACCAGGCGCGCGCACCCTTGAAGTTGGATGCGGCAATGGGTCGATTTCTTCCTGGCTCGCCGAACATGTGAGCCCGGGGGTACAGCGGTAGCTGTCTATCTGGATTTGTCACTAGTTCAGGCCAGCATGCAGAATCTCGAATTCCGCCAGGCCGATATTCTTGCAGGGCCAATCGACTGGGGAACATTTGATTTGGTCACAGCACGTGCTGTTCTTCATCACGTTGCCGATCCCGAACTGGCGATCGCCAATATGGTTGCAAGCCTCAGAGCAGGTGGTGCTCTTCTTTTGATCGAACCCGATTTTCTTCCGGTTAGCATCGCTGAACCTCAAGAAGTGCGCGCGTTCTGGAACGGCTGGCTCGCATGGTCACGTGAGCGGGGAATCGATTACCACATCGGGCGGATCCTTGCGCCTCGAATGGCTTCACTCGGCTTAACAAAAATCAACGGCACGGCAGAAACAGCGATCTACAACGGTGGTTCGTCGTGGGCAGAGTACTGGATTGAAACGGTTACTGAACTCCGCGGCGACTTGATAAGGTCTGGCAAAGTCGACGACGGATTAATCAATCGCTTTCTCGCGTGCTGCTCCGACTCCAACTGGTGGACCCAGACGATTGCTTTCACTGTAGTGCACAGCCGTACACCCGGTGGCTAAGCCGCACCACCGGTTGTGATTTTGCGTCTATCGAGTAACTTCGGCGGTGCAACGACTCCGCGCGTTTACACTAATCGAGATTGCCCTCAGTATTTTTATATTGCTCCTGATACTCCTGCTGGCGGTGCCTAGTTTGAGCGGGGTGATCTCTAACAGGCGGTTGAAGCAATCTCTCGACGGCTTCAACCAGCTTGTGCGTCAGGCGCAGGAGCGAAGTGTGACCGAACGCCGGGCGTATCTGATTGTTTGGGGCAAAAGCAGTGTTTTGTTGCGGCCGGAAGTTCCTACCAAAGACGAAGAGGAGAAAGCCACGTCGGTGTTTCGCCTTCCCAAGGGAAGCTGGCTTAGGGTCTGGCTGCCGGCGGCACTGACGGACAAACCTCCTGCTGAATGGATATTCTGGCCATCGGGAACCTGCGAACCGGCGAGAGTTCAATTCAGAGGTCCCGCCGGCACGTGGACCGCGGATTACTCGCCGCTCACAGCGCAGCCTGAACTAACGCAATATGCGGCAAGGTGACCCCCAACGGAATGATGGAGCAATAAGGAAAAGGGGTAATGAAATTTTCAACACTCCGGCATTCCAGCACTCCAATACTCCAATCATGCCTGCAAGATCGCTTCGAAGACGCTCAAGATCGAAATACGCGTTCGCCCTGTACGAAGTCCTGCTCGGCGTAGCGATTTTTGCTCTTGGGGTCATCGCGCTGGGACGTGCGGTGCAAAATTGCATCAACGCAAGCTCGATCAGCGCGGAAGAGAACGTTGTGCGCCAAATCCTGTCAGATCGCATGGCCCAGGTTCAAGCCGCGTCGGCGGTGCCCGAGGCAGAAAAGGAATTCAAGGTCGGAACCACTTATGGAAACGTGATTTTGACCCAAAAAACCGCTGCCGCACCTTTGACCGAGCCTGACAACACTATTATCAACGGCATCAATCTGGTCACCCTGACTGCGCACTGGCAGCACGCCGGTATTCCGCAATCAAAACAGATTCAGTTTTATGTGTATCGGTCTGGTTAAGTTATGAAACGGCGAATTGACTCGACGACTCCGGTGCGCGGTGGCTGCCACGGTTTCACCTTGCTGGAGATCATGCTGGCCGTAGCGATCCTCGGAATGATGGCGATCGCCATTTTTCGTTTCGTACAAGCAAACCTGATTGCGCTCCGGTTCTCGTCGGAAACAGCGGCCGCTGACGCGCAGTATGACGGGCTTCGTGATTTGCTGACAACTCAATGGCAAAGCTTGAGCCCGCTTCGGGCAAAAATGGTTGGCGAACCATTTAAATTAAATGATCGCGAGCGCGATGAGATAAAATGGAATTGCAGCGCTGGGCCGGGACTGCTCACGCGCTATGCCGCCGGCGAGTTCACTTCTGTTTTGCGCTTGCAACCGGGAAACGACAACCGGCTCGATTTGGGAATTTTGCGAAAGCCGCAGGATGACTCCGATGTTGAGAAAAAAAATGAAACGTGGGTGCCATTGATTAAAAATGTCGGCAGCCTTGAAATCAGCTACTTTGATCCGAATGCCAATGACTGGTTGCCGCGGTGGCCCGCGGGAAACCGGCTGCCGTCGCTCGTCAAAGTTAGTGTCGGCCGCCCAGACGCACCTGATCCTTGGGAAGCAGTCATCCCGCTGAGGCGAACACCATATTAACTGAAGCAATCTTTATGGTAAAACCTTCGCGAAGCCGCAAACGAAATTCAGGCGCTGCACTGCTGTTGTCGCTTTGGGCGCTATTTTTGCTGGCTGGCGTCGTGTTTGCGTGGGCACTGAATATTAATTCGCGCCTGACAGTTTCGGCGACGGCAAACCGTGTATTGTCGGCTGAAGCGATGGCCTCTTCGGGTGCAGAGGTAGCGTTGAATCCCACGATCCAACCGGCCTCGGCAAACCTTCACAAGAAAATGGGCAACGATGGTTATGATGTTGAGATGACTGGCGAATGTGGACGTTTCAACTTGAACTTGCTGGCACCCGGCGGGCTAGAGAACCCGGCGCTCGTAGCGGCGCTGCGTCAGTATCTCAATATAAAAGGTGTAGACCTGAACGATCTCGACGCGATGATGGATTCTCTGCTCGATTGGATAACGCCAACCAAAGGCCTGCGTCGCTTGAATGCACCGGAGGAAACTGATGACTATCGTCCTGCGCACGCGCCGCTCACTTCCGTTGATGAACTGAAAAAGATTTTTGGATGGGCTGAATACACTTCGCATCCCGGATGGGATGAAGATTTCACCACGATCATTGGTGGTTGTCAGCAGATCGATGCAGCATACGCCTCGCGTGACGTGTTACGCGCGTTTGGAATTCCAGATGATTTTGTTGATCGCTTCCTTCAGGCACGGCGTGGGCCGGATGCACTGGATGGAACAGCCGACGATCCTCAGATGGACCAGTCGATGGCTTTTTCACTCCTTGGCATTCAAGGAGGCGCCGCTGCACCTGCGCCTGTCCCTGTGCCTGGCGGGACTGGGGCAGCACCGCAGGCTAATGGAGTTCAAAACCTGATTGTATTTAAAAGCCCGAATCCCGTATTTCGCATCGTCAGCGTAGGAAAATCGGGTGACGTTACGCGGTCCATTCAGATGGTAGTGCAAAAGCAGCTCACGCCAGTTGGCGTCGCAGTTGGGGCAGGAGTTGCGGTCGCCGCTGGCCGTCCTCAAGTTTTCAGTTGGAAGGAGCTTTAGATCCAGACCGGAATGCCATCGATTTTCATCATTCCAACTTCTAACGGCTGGAATCTTGTTCGCTCTGCCGCGCCGGCTACATCGCCGCCTGACAGCAAAGGTTCGGACAACAATGGAGGAGAGGGCGAAGCTCCTGCGGCAAAAACTGAGCCCAACGGTTCGTGGACGGTCCGCAAACTGCAAACGCTGGAAGAAGCGGTGCCGTTACTTTCTGCCGGTGACGAGTTTGTCCTCGGCTTGCCTGTCTCGGCTGTTATCGCGCAAAGATTCCGTCTGCCGAGCGTCGATCCTGCGGAGTTTCCGGAAATGATTCGTCTTCAGATCGAAAAGTTGTTGCCGTTTCCGGCCGATGAAGTAACAAGCGATTTCGAACTGATCGAACAAAGCGAAAGTGAAAGCGTGGTATCTGCGATTGCGATCAGAAACGAGCAACTTGCGGAGATGGCTTCGCCACTCCTGGACCGCGGTTACATTCCGCGGCAGATCACTGTGTATGCCGCGCAGCGTGCCAGCACTTACGCGCCTAAGGGCAATGCTCTTCTAATTTATCCCGAAGGCGAGATGCTGGTTTACGCGATGACCGAGAACGGCAAACTCAGCCTTGCGCGATCGATCGAACGTAACGGCGATCACCTCCAGCTGGAGCTGCCGCAACTGCGATTGAGTGCCGAACTGCAAGGCATAGACTTGTCCTATCCACATGTTTTTCTGGACGAGACCTGCTACGAACTGCGCGAGACGGTCGAGGGAATTCTGACTAGTCCCACCGAGATCGTCGGAATCGAACTGCCGCCGGCATCGGTCAAACTAAATCTTTTGCCGGAAAGCTGGCGCCGCCGCCGGCTGCAATTGACGCGGCAACTGGAATGGCGAAAGCGGCTTTTCTGGGCAGGTGGTGCTTACGTGGGGGTTCTCGTTTTGTTGTTCGCTTATCTGGGGCTGTTGCGTTTTCAGTTGGGACGGCTCGATCGTCGCATTGCGCGGGACGCCCCCGGGACCGAATTCGTACGCGCTACCGAAGCAAAATGGAAAGCGCTCGCACCGGCGATTGATCCGCATTTCTATCCGGTCGAAATTCTGCAGCATTTGTTTGAAAGCCTGCCTTCTGCCGACGTACGAATCACTTCATATAATCAGTCGGCGCGTCAGATTTCCGTAGACGGCGAGGCAAACACGGCTGCGCTTGCTTACGAGTTCATCGACAAGATCAAGAAGAACGCGGAGTTGCGAACGTTTCAATTTGATATGGCTGCGCCGAGGATTTTGCCTAACAACCACGCGCAATTTCGCCTGGAAGGAAAACCGAAATAATGCCGGCTTGGTATCAACGAATGAATCCACGCGAGCGTATCCTCTCGTGGATTGTCGCAGGGACGGTTGCTCTGCTGCTCAATCTTTGGATTTTGAGTTCCCTCTGGGGCGCAGTCGCGAGCGCGCAAAAGGAGTTTGGCACCCGGCGAAGTAAGCTGGCCGAGCAAGCTGTTTACGTGAATGAGCGCGACACCTGGACGAAGCGCGACGAGTGGATGCGGCAGCATCAGCCGACGCTCAAAGATCCATCGGAAGCCTCCGCGCTACTTGATCAAGTCAAGGAAGTCGCCAACAAATATAATATCCTTGTAGAAAATCCTGCCATCGGAACAGGCGAGACCACACCGAATCATCAGACCCTTTTCGCTTCGATCGAAACCAAAAGCCCGTGGCCACCTTTGGTCCATTTTCTTTATGACGTTCAACGGCCGCAGGAATTCGTGGTTTTTGAGAACGTTAATCTCGCCATCGATGGTAACGATCCCACAATGATGCGAGGCAAATTTAAGATCGCCCGCTGGTTTGCGCCGGTACAAAAAGGAAAGTAATAAATACAAACTGAGTTATGAAATATTCGATCATGCTCGCAGCGATCATCGCCATCGCCGGAGCAATCTCTAGCCAGGCGGCGGATGTTCTCCCGCCGCAGTACAACTTCGATCGCTACGCAAAAATGATGGATCAATCGCCGTTCGCGGTTGCCAGCGCCGTAGCAGCGCCTGCTGCGACTCCAGATTTCGCAAAGGACCTTTACATTGCCAACGCCGCGCGATCGCAGGACGGCGACTTGGTGACGCTTGCCTCGACCACAGATCACAATTTCAAAAAGTATCTTAGTACCAAGGAACCAGTGGATGGTTATAGCATCGCCAGCATCGAATGGTCCGACAAAGTGGGCCAAACGAAGGTGACAATCAGCAAGGACGGAAATTTTGCGACGCTTACTTTCAATCAAGCGCTACTGTCGCAAGCGTCGCCAGGCGGAGCAGGCGCAGCCAGAGCGCTGCCTGCCCCGGCAATGCCGATTCCAAATCCAGCCGGCTTGCCGAATACACATGCACCAAAATTGCCCTCCAATATACCGCCGGAATTACAACAGCTAATTCCTTCGCGAGAGTCGATGCAGCCGCGCACACGTGGCATGATTCCGCGGAGTCCAAGGAACACGAGAGGCTCGACGACGGGCGGGAATGATTCAGCGGCGAAGCAGTAGTCCGTTAGCTACCAGCGTTTGCGGTCGTCCATCACAGGAAGATATCACAATCGCGAGCGATAAGTGCTAACCGCCGCCAAAGTCGTCGTCTGAGGTATCAGGCTGTCGGTCTGGTCCTGCGGAATACAAATCGTACCCGCCGGAGTTTTTCACACCGGGATTGCGGTAGATGTAATCACTGCCCCAAGGATCCTTCGGCATTTCCTTAAACAACTGATACCACCGAGTGGGCCGGGGATCGTTTTGCGGCTGGCTCACCAGCGCCTGCAAACCTTGCTCTGTGCTCGGATAAAAGCCGTTCATACTCTCGTACAATTGCAGTTGCGTCTTGATCGCCTGCACGTCCGCTTGAACGCGCATGCTTTTGGCGATGCCAGTCGTATTCCCGAGCTTTGAAATGGCTACTCCCAGAATGATTACGATGATGCTCACAACGAGCATAATTTCCAGTAGCGTGAAGCCCTGCTGTTTTCTTTTCATTCTCA
>Ga0070683_100001158_pt1 | contig 19958 bp, 38 predicted proteins | sample KBSC713LmetaG_FD_64662 | JGI IMG/M metagenome (GOLD analysis project Ga0070683, IMG submission 64662) | Corn rhizosphere microbial communities from Kellogg Biological Station, Michigan, USA - KBS C7.1-3L metaG | ecosystem: Host-associated > Plants > Roots > Rhizosphere ... | reverse complement strand
GCTTTTTGGGCCATCCTAGCCCCAGTTGACAGGCTTAACACAGTAATATTACCATGTTACCCCCATTTATACCGTAACATTACGGTATGTTACTCCCAATTATTGGCTTACTCACAGTAACTTTAGTTATTACTGTATCTGGTAGTAATTTATAGCGTTGTTACTGTGACATAAAATTACTACTAGAGGTTACTTTCATTTTGTGGCACACGTGTACAAAGGGGAGGTACCAATGCCAAGAAAAAAGAGAGAGATGACTGAAGAGGAACAAATCAAGTATCACGCCTATCGCTTTTTCCTGCTGTATAACGGATTGAAAAATAATAATGAGGGCAAGAACCGATGGAATGACTTACCAGATGCAAACAGGGATGCTTACATCCAACTGGTAAGGCAAAAAAGCCCCTACCACACAATGCAGCAAGGGCTTAATATGGGCATATCCGCGGTAGAGGATTCGAACCTCTGAAGCTTGCGCACCGGATTTACAGTCCGGCCCGTTTGTCCACTCCGGCAACCACGATCTCTTAGATTATAACATCATTATACCAGGAATGAACACATGAACTTTGTCGCTCGTAGTCATCACTTTAGTGACCGTAATCTCCTCCAGGCGTTTGTACTTTTCATCTGTAGAATGACCGTCCCAGATGTTGGGCCTCACATCCAAATGTTCAAATTCTGGCAACTCGCTATCATGGATATGCCATGACACTTGCTGCATAACCACCCGCGTGGGCACCAACACGAACACAATCCATCTCCAGTCATCTTCCCAACTTTTGTCGTTATCGTCATGGCGAGAGATCCAGGCCGGGAATATCTTGCTCAACACGGCCACCAATTTATTTCTTTCACCATACGCCATATCCTTCTGCTTTCGCAGTTCTTCAAATGGATCTTCTACTGACATATTAATCTCCTATCTCTCTAAATCGGCTATCAGGCCATGTAGGGGACGGTGCATACTGGCCACCATCCGCCACAAAGTGTAGGTAATCTTTGCCCTGATAGGTCACTTTCGCCATCTGGCCTGGAACCCATCCTAAAAACTGATCATACTTTGCAACGCGCATACCTTCGCGCAAATCTTCATGTTTCATTTCTTCACTCATCTTATCTTATCTTACTCCTGTATATATTCTAACGCTGGATCGCCATTAGGTCGTCGGCGAGCGGTCGCGTGATGGCGATACCATCCGTTAGGTTCGCCGATCCCGTCCCATTGATCCAGTGCGATCAGTGCAGAATCGACATTTGGAAATATCCAAAAATCAGCGAAGACACCTACCCGCTCCAGCGGTGGAGCCATACTGATTCCAAAATGCGCTTGACCATAGCTATATGGCATAACGAATAGCCATCGGCCATCATCCAGTTTTCGACGTTTGATGAATCCCTCATCATCTAGTTGGTACATACTTCATTATCCTATCTCCTAGCCAGCTCCTGATCACGACATATCTTACAATAGAGCTTTCCTGATATCCACCTGCAAATAGCTTCATGATAGTGACAGATCTCGCATTTTCCCATCGTGCGAATATTTAATTCGCTTCTTAGCAGCTCCATATACTCTTCTTCAGAGCATTCTGACACTATCCTTATCCCATCATGGAATTCAATTTTCATAATCACTCTCGCCTTCCCAATCGCCATACTGCATTTCATCCGTTTCACCTTCTGGCCTGCCCAGCTTACGCCGCGCAATTTCTCCTAACGCGCCAAAGTCACCCATATTGATAGGTCCCACATTCCGTTTAGCTTCCATCCTTTCTCTTATCAGTCTGGCCCTCTCCGATTTCTGTCGATCTCTTGCACCGCCAACCACTATGCTATTAATTTGCCTACGTTCCTCCGGAGTTGCATACCTTAGGGGTATCCTTTCTTGTTTGTTTTCCTCTTGTTTTGTATAGCCAGCCCCTGGGGTGAAGTGCCTACGCTTTTCTTGATTAGCTTGGCGACCTTTAAGGCTACGGTACTCTGGAACCACTTTTACTAAGTTGCCTAGAGCTGCCGGCAGCGGCTTACGTTTTTGGGATGCTGCAAACTCTTCGATTTTTTGGCTAGCCAGATCATACAGCACCTTCAAATCGCCGGTGTTGTTAAAGCCCTGTTCTATCAGCGTCTCAGCGTGTTTTTGTGCAGTAGGATTTTGGCTCTCATCTTTACCACCGTTTATGGCTTGCCAACGCTCAAAAAACATTATCATCTGATCTTTCTTTTGCCGCAACTTTTCTTTCTCAGTAGAGAGAGAATCGTCCTCGTACTTTTCACTAGGGAACTCCTCATTTTGATCTTCAGGAAAGGACTCCTCCTCTTCTGAGAGAGAAGAAAGAGAAGAAGAAGATTTATCAGGAGAGAGAGAGAGAGAAGCATCTTGACCTTTACGATCTGTTACATTCGAAGACGATTCTTCTCTCTTTCTTTCAAAATCTTCTTCTTTCTTCTTTCTTACAAGGGGTGACATTTTTGGGAGGTCCCCCCCTGACATTTTTGGGAGGTCCCCCCCTGACATTTTTGGGAGGTCCCCCCTGACATTTTTGGGAGGTCCCCCCCTGACATTTTTGAGAGGGGGTAATGCATCTAATTTTGCCTGTACTAAGCTTCGATTTATCGTATATTGCGGAGATCCATAGGGATTATCTTCGTCGGGTCGCATTAAAAGATATCTCTTGACCTGTGTAAGTGATGTCAATTTTTGGCGTAGTGTCCTTTCATCCTTAATGGTCTCATCGTATAATCTGGCCATGATTTGGTTATGGGATAGCGTTACCCACCATTCAGGTTCTTCCGGTGCATCCTTTCCTTGTTCTATGAGCTGCTCGGCCTGTCTGAGCCAGATGCGACGATCTGCCTCTATTTCATACTCTATGACTCGCATGATGAGGGCCTCGGCGTCATCTTTACAGATCATTACGAATTCTTTTCTCAACCATACATAAAAATTGTAGGGCATGATGAGATAGGTTTCCTGTAAAGTTTGTCTATCTGAATTTGACGCTTCATGATTTGGTGTGTTATTATTTCGTTGCATGACATTGTCCTTTTACGCCAATGGTGGCGTTTTTGTTTGGCTTTCAGTATTGTTTGTGGTGAGCGGCACTGAAAGCCTTTTTGCGTTTTTAAGTCCTTATTTTAGCACTAGAGCCTACATCTAGGGAATGTAGGCTCTATTTTTTTGCCTACTAGGTTGTATGCCTATTCTATCATATCCATATTAACTTTGGAAGCATATCACTTGACATATATAACATAGCATGGTAAATTTAGACGTATAAGCAAAGCTTATGACAATCATATTATACAAGGAGATATGCCTGTGGGACTAAAAGAGGTTAGGATGGCTTTAACAAGGCCAAAGATATCGCAGGAGGCTTTGGCGCGTAAGGCGAATTTGACATTACAAACATATCGAAGAGCAGAGACTAGAGGATCAATCAAGTACTCAACGGGCAAGATGATCTTGGATGCTCTTAATGAGGTCTTGAAAGAGAGGAGTATGAATACAGTAACTATTGCTGACTTAGATCTCAACCTAGAGTAACCATCATAGCCACTCTGGCAAGCGACTATGATGGCGATCACGTCACGATGACGCGAATCCATTATGTCATGGAACAATTATAACAGGAAAGGATCATGAATACGATGACGACAAACACAGGCTCACTAGTAGCGGTACGGGGACATTGCGATTGGTGCAAGCAATTCCGCGTTGTGATGCGAGTAGTCTTGGGAAGTGGACGTAAAGTTTGGCTTTGTAACGAATGCCGGAAGATGACTGGAGGGAAGTAGCATGGAGAATCAGCAAATTGTCCTCCTTGTGGAAATGGAGGATGAGCTTCTGCACACGGATGAGAGTCCGGTATGCGACGATCCGACATGTCCGTGCCATTGCGAGTGTAGAGGAGAAGTAGGGAAGCTATGACGTTACTAGATAAATTCCGTAACTGGCTAGACCGTAATAAAGAGACTGAGATTGAGACTGATATCACTCAGTCTCAGCCGGTGGCCGATGAGATTGTAACACCATCTGTAGACCCAGAGGCGGAACAAGAGGAGATCATCATTACTGGAAGTAAGCCTACTCTACAGAAGGTTGAAGGGTTGAGTTTGGTGAGCTACTCACCGGAGGAATTGCTACTCCAGATTCATCAGGAGAATGAACGTGTTGATTTTGGCATGTCACGCATCACGAAATCGATGCACGTGTACGGTGAAATTTGGTCGTTTGTCGGGCCGATCATCCTGCTATTGGGCACTGTAGGAGAAATTTTTATTGTGCTGTGGACGAGGCAAAAGAACCAAGAGATTTGGGCGGGCTTGTCTATAGTCGCTGTAGCGTTGGTCCTAGAGGGTACGTTTCTAGCTGTCTCGTATAAGGCTGCACTTATCCGCAATCGGGCGGACAAAAGGCCTGGCGGAGCCACTGAACTGGATAGACGTAAGCTTCGCCGCCAATTGGCTTTCTGGCTTGCTCTTGCCTTTGGGGTCTGTGCAACTCAGATAATTTTTATCATTGCACAAACACTCACAGGGCCAGGGCTGGGTCAAACTGGAATCGTTGTCTTAGCAATAGCTCGATCAGTCTTTACGGTAATTGCGGATGCCTATACGGCATTTGCTCACGAAGAGATGCCAACAACTTCGGAGAGGGCACTAGAAGAAAAGGAGCAACAAGCAAAACACACGAAGCAATCTCTAGATCAAAAGATCTACGCAATCACAACAATCAATCAATCGCAACTTGGACTTCGCCGCGCGCAATCAGAGGCACAAATCGATGATGAGGATTTGCAGACACGGCTGGAAATGGCACGTCTACAAAATAAAGCATTGTTGGGGGCAATGGTTGCGCAACAAGAATCATCGAATATGATGCTGCAAACAGGTAGCGGTATGATACGCGCATTGTTTGACACAAACATGGATGAGTCGCAACGGTTGCGCATGCTTACTACAATGCAAGGTTTCATGGGCGCAGTTGCACCGCAACCGCAACCGCAACTGTTACCTGGATATGTGTACGCAAAGATTGCGCCTGATTTGCAAAAAAATGACAGTGTTACAAACGTCCGCTCAAAAAGTTGCGGTGAGCACTTTGAGATATCGCTAGACAACCCTACATTACCATTACCTCGGTTGGAACTACATCCAGACGTGACTACATCTGTTATCATGGCGCAACCTGCAACGCAACCTGCAACGCAACCTGCGCAACCTGGAGGATTGCGTACACCGTCATCTGACATGGCAAAAGATGTTGCAGTACTTTATGCAAAATTGCTAGAGGAGGGAATGAAACCGAACAAGACGGCAATGGCCAAACAACTGAAGACAACACGACAAAATGTAGCGAATCACATGAAACGCTTAGGACTTGTATTATGAGCTAGCAGACGAGCAAATAGAGGAGACTTTACGTGATACACAGACACTATCAAGTAGTGATTTAGCGCAATTCGATATTGAGTCATCTCAGAGATTGATTGAAGGAATGATGGGAAAGGATAATGATTTCTATCGTCTTGAGAGGATTATAGGCATTCTCTGCGATCGCGTGGGTTTTGGGGGAGTACAACAGGCACTTGATGCGGTCAAGGCTGTCATAATTATGCGTGATGAGACTTTGGGAGAAATCAACGATCATCCTTTTTAGGAGAAAGTGAGATAGCAAATGGCAATAGTGCAACTTATTGACGGGCGCCTTCTGGAAAATGTGCAAGTAAAGAATATCAAGCATGTTGGCGATGAGGGCAGCCGGAGCGGAACTGCTGTCATTGATGGGAAAGAGTATCCAGTCTATAACAGCATTGTTGATGGATTTAGCAACGTTTGGACTGAGCAGATCAGCTACGAAACGTACATGAAGACGAAGGGGTCTATCAAACCAGAGGATTTGGATATAAGTTGAATAGTGTTTGGGGCTGGCTATTTGCGGTAGTCAGTCCCAGGAGGAGATCATCTAGCTATGAACAGACACAATCTCCATGTATATTGTAGCACTCTGTCAGAGAGTGAAGTGCAAAGATTTGGCATCGGCTTTGGGGCCTGGATGTACGATTTGAATCAGCGGATGAGCGTTGAGGATCTATACGACAAAGGCGAGAGCTATATAGGGATAGACCCGCGTATTGCACTGGACTACAGACAGAAGGCAACATTCCATGCTAGCATCGTTTGCGGATATGAAGAGAGGAGATTAGGTAGATGATTAATGATGAGGAGAGCTGGGCAAATGCCAGAGAAATGATCTTTGTCGATCGACAATTGGCACAAGATGTCATCGCTTTGGGAGCAGGTATGCGATTGGAAGAGATCATCAATAAGTATGCACTGCCTCTATGGATAGAGATGCAGAAGTATCGTACGTCGAATCCATTGGAAGTTATTGAGCAAGTGAGGAAGCATACCCATTTGCTTGATTAATTGTACAGAAATATAGTATACTTGTATTAATTCAATAGCGCGTTGAGGAAAGCAATCTCGACGCGCTTTTTGTTGCTTCCTTCAACGGCATATTTAGGATTATAGTCCAGTGCCAACGAGGGAATGCAATGAGACGAAAATGTCCAACATGCCATTTTGATTGGCTAGAAATTCCATCTGTGAGTATAGGGGGCGGATCAGGAGACTATTTTGTTGATTGCCCTATCACCTCGCACGATGTGGTGGAGTATCGCATAACGGCACTGTCAAATTTTGATACATCAGTCATCGCAAGCGTCTCAATAAGTGGATTGGCTGCTCCTCTAACACCTCCAACTTCTACACAAACTACTGTCAATAGCTCCAATGCATTCCAGGGGATTATATATGGCGTCCCGCCAGTAGCACACGCAACTATTATGCCCACTTATGAGCATCTAACAAATGATGCTCGGCGCGTATACATCCGCATTGATACGAGTGGAACAGGACAGGTGTACGTTTCAGTGCAGTTTAGGCTACATGCACATATGCAAGGAGCTCCGCATGCTGTCCATGTCGTGACTGATCCGGAGCATGAGGATCTGATCAATCAGGCACGCGAGCGTCAAGCTGTAGATAAGCTTGGATACATCAATCATCCAGAGAGGATTCCAATCTAATGCTAAGAGGCAAATATTATAGGCCCGATACAGGGGGAGATATTACACAGCCAGTACAACAGGCTATTGAAGGTGTTCAGCAGGCCACTGAGCAAGTTGCGGATGTAGCTGTATCCGCGCCTTCGGCTGCCATACAAACATCAGCGCGTAGCTTGGAAAGTATCCTCGGCGGAGTAGAGGTAGAGCTGAAACGGCTGAATGATCACAATGAGCGAACGCTTAAGCAGCTCACTGAATCAGCGGTAAAGGTTGAGGAAAAGCCTGAAACTGTGGAAGAGGTAGTAGAGACTGCTGTACCAGAAGTTGAGGTCAAATCACCTCCAAAGGTCAAGCGTAAGTTCGGATCTCGCAGAAGGCAGTAGCTATGCAGAAATATTGTAAGAATTGCCGCAATGAATTTGAAGCAAGATATAAGTTTGCTGCATACTGTGCTGACTGCAAAGCATTGGGATTTGGGGGAGGATCTCATAAAAAGAAAAATGTCGCGGCATCAACTTCTACTGTAGATGAGGGCCTTAATGAAGATTATGCCAGTATCCAGGTGGCCGATCCAGAGGAAAAGGCTGCGCAAAGTATTGCTCAACGTATACTCAATGGCATAGGCATTGATACCAATGCGCCCATTGAGGAGAAGAATAAAGCGAAACGTCGGCGCAAAGAGAAATTTTTTCGTTCAATGGTGCCATTGGTATCAAATCTCAGTGTGTTGATGGTGCGTTCGGGGTTACATGATGATTATAAAAAATGTGCGCCACTGGAAAACGAACTCATTGCTACATTGAGTCCATTGGCAAATATGGTAGATCGGCGCATCGATATCAGTGCTGCAATGTCTGAAGACACTGAAGATGTATTGGCATGCATAAAGTCATTGGGCATAATGACCATCCGGATCTGGGATGCAAAAAATCAGATCGATGATGAGAAACTCAATGATAGACGCAACAACAAATCAGAATCTGTCCGAACAGCGAGTACGGATAGTGTGGTACGTGATATGCCAGCTTATGAGACAGGACAGTTTTCTCATAACGGCACAGGGATTGTTGAATCATATGCCAGCGTTCCTCCTGGATACAATGGGAATCAATCCAGCGGTCAGAGCGTTCATCCAGGCACCGGAGAGCTTGTTACAGCAAATGGACATCAAGCGGCTGGAATCATACAGGCTGCTCTTGCAAGAGACTTTGAGTATCGTAGTCGAAACGGAATGCTCTGAAGAAGAGTTTACACAACGCTTAGATGTTGTTGTACAGAAATGGCAAATGCAAAAGGACAGGCAGTGATCTTTGAGATTGATCCTACAGAGAGGTATCTCTTTCTTGGGAAAACTGAATCGGGTAAGACATATGCAGCTAAGTCTCTTTTGCGAGAAGTAGCGAAGAAGTGGCCTGTCGTCATCATCGATCCTAAACATTTCTGGCTAGGGAAACATCCAAAATGGGCACGTAGGGGAGAACCTGGAACGATTGATAAACCTCATTTGGTGAAGAAATTCAATCCAAAATTGCATGTCCAGGTCTATCAGCCTACGGCACCTGCTATCAAGGATGAAAACCTTAATAGGCTGTGCTTTGACATATTGCGGTGGGCTGCCAGAAATAGCGGGGTATTTGTATTCAATGATGAGATTATGGAATGCAGTACGGCTGCAAGCCCAATGCAAGGGATAAACAGCCTGATGACACAAGGGAGAGCACTAGAAGTTGGTGCATGGAATGCCAGTCAAAGGCCGCTAAGGATTCCTGAGACGGTACGATCTCAAAGTGAAAAATGGTTTGTCTTCTATATTGGTGGATCTGAAGATCGAAAAATGGTGGCCAAAGAGCTAGATACTCCGGCCATCATCGATGACAAACTCAGAGATCATCAATACTTCTATTACGATGTCAAGAAAATGGATCATGCTGTAAAAATGCCAGCATTTCCAAAGGTGAAAGGGGCCTAAATATGGCCGATGAGAATACTGATAAATGGATTGAGACTGTGAAAACGGCACAGAGAGCGGGGCTTGATCACACGATCCCTCGCCGACTAGCGGTGACATCGGCTGAGAAGGATCTGAAGCAAAAAACTAATATTGCCCTAAGCCGACGCTCATTTCTTATACCCGCATTGCCATGGAAGGAGAAAATCGGATGAAAGAGCATCCATTGACGCAATTCATGGTGCTTGGATTTACTGTAGTTGCATTTATCTTGCTTATCAAGTTCCTTGGTGAATTCCTACCTGACGGTGGTTTCCCTGGAACTGCAAAAAGTTTGATCCGTAGTGTTTAGTATCTCCAGCCTAGCTATGCGGTTTCTGCAAACGTCCACTGTGCGAAGGTAAGGAATTAATTGGACAAGACCATCAGATAGTCCAACCGTATAGTTAGGCCGGGGATGATTAAGGAGATTAATCATGGCATGGGGAGCTCCCGGCGTATCAAAATATCAACTCATTAGCAACGGGGCTATCAACTGGGGTCCAGGTGGTTTTCCTGCATCGGCTCCGCTCCAGCAGGTTGGTATCCTGAAGGAACTTAGGATGATCCAAAACGGATCGCCGACATTCACCGTAGGCACTGGAGTGATCACTCAAGATATCCTAGGGCCATATAATGCTTATAACAATCTCTCACTCATTTCTAACCAGCAAGCCCCAATCTTTCAGACATCGGGCTATGGGATGTATCTGATCAATGTGATCAAGAATGGCCTAGAGAATCTTGGCACGCCTGATACCACCATGATCAGTGTGCTTAATCACACCGAGACCTCATACCGTTTCAACTTCCCACAGAACGCACTAGCCGCTGCGCCTGCCAATCAACAGTTGAATTGGTTCCTTGACTTGCCTGTATCTCAGCGCGTAAAGAGTTTGGGTGGTGATGTAGGCATGTTTATCCTACAAAACCCGAACATTGTATTAACATTTGCATTTACACCTAACAGTGCAAGCGCGGCGAGCGCATACAACATCTACTCAACCACGGCTGGTAACTCACCGTACAAAGTGACAAACAACGCAACCGTAACACTTGCTACGCCTTCTGTTGATCTTGTGAGAAAGATGTTCGAGGCTGTTACCAATCAGGCCGATTATCCTAACTTGCAATGGGTTAGCCAGTGGCTCGAAGAATCACCACAGTCAGCAGTAGGCGGAGCAACTCAACTGAACTGGAAAAAGAATCCAGTTGCCGGGCTACTATGTCGAATCATCGGCTATGTGTTTGACTCAACAAACAGCAACGGAGTGTATTCATCGAATCTTACCGCCGCGAATGCAATCAATCTCACCTACGAGACCAATATCACCAAATTCAGCGAGACAGGCATTGAGGCACTGGATCGTCAGCATGATCAGCTTGGTGGTTTTGATGCGCCACAGGGATGCTTCTTTTACGACTTGCTAGGGCCAGATTTGACTGTACAGGATGTGCTCAATACTGCTACCGTCCCGAACATCCAGTTCCAAATGAACTTTGCTGCTGCCCTTGGTAGTTCTAGCACAGCTAAAATTGTCTATCAAACACTGATTCCAGTGGCATTCCAATAGGAGGGTAGCTATGAATTCACCTACCGTTGGCTATCCCGAAACGGTATTCAGCGCGGCGAACTTTTTCGGATCTACGCCGCCAACACAAGTAGGCAATGGTCCTAGCCTTACCTCTCAATCAGGACAGAGTGGGCCGGGGCCCATGGTCAACTGGCATGCAGTGTCAATGGTAGCTGTACTCATCATTGGGGGCTACTTGCTCTGGCATTTCATTGGGCTAGGGGGCTAAGGTGAGAGTGTTTCTTGCATTGTTATTGCTAGGAGGCGGAGCATTGCTCTTGATCTATGTCTTCACTGGAAAGAAGCCAGGCCAATGAAAACGAATGATGCACAGGTGACTGTATTGGTACTACTCATTGTGCTTTTTGCAATGGAAGTAGTACGCTCGGCCACGGTCAAGGGAACGACTCAACTAAGCTTTGCCCAGCTGGGCGATCTTATCACAGGCGATACCTGGAAACGCATTGTGCTGTACTTCATTGGGGCATTGCTACTAGAGCTGCTGGCCAGTGTAGCACCAACATTCACCATATGGTTTGTGGTGTTGCTCATTGTTGGTGTGGGCGTCAGCAATGCGGATGTGTACAGTACTTGGCTTAACAATGCAACGCAAACACTCTCACCTTCTGGAACTGGAAAAGAAGGGAAACGGTAATGGACTGGAAAACGATTATCACATGGTTCTTTGGATTGATCCTAGTGTATCTCCTTGCAACTAATGGAAAAAATGTTCAGGGACTTGTACAGTCCGGCGGGGCCTTTGTGACGACTGAGACCAAGACGTTACAGGGGCGTTAAAGAAAGAGAGACAGGGATGACACTACTACAGAAGAGGATGTCAGGAATAAATCCTGTCTCAGTTGCGAGTAATCAGACGGGGGCATACCGTAACTATTATCCGCAAGGGCCTAACCCATTGGGATTACAGCAGGCATTCGCCGCATATGTCGCTCGCGGGGTTGTAGGTCAAGGGCAAACCACCAACCCTGTCATTACGTGGGGAAATCAGGCGCAAAATAATGCGGAATGGAACCGAAATTCGAATACGCATTATAGGGATACTTTCATGTACACGCCTGTGGGTCAATATCAGACGATGAACCTTTCACAGCAGCAACGGCTCAAGCCAATGGAGCATCGAGGATCTACTAGCAAATTCAAGGCCATGATTGCGGCACTGAATCGGGCAGCGCAAGCGGCTCAAGGAGGTAGTCGTGGCTGATACATCAAATCTGGTAACAGATGCTGTTGATAAGTTTAATAAGTTGCCAACGGGCGGGAAAGTGGCCGTAGTCGGTATTACTGCGGGGGTAGCTGTCGTAGGGATTATTATTGCGAATAGACGCGCAGCTGCGGCGAGTAGTACAACCAGTGGTAGCCCTACACTCAACGGTGGTAATCCACTGGATCCAACACAGTTGTTTAGTGGATCTGGCTTGTTGGGTACACCTGGATCGACTGATACGATTACAGCGAATGGGCCGCCAACGCCTGTAACCACACCAACACCAACGCCGCCACCAACACAGACAGGATCAATCCCTACACCTGCGCCTTCTGGTACTCCGGGGCTAAGCAATAACTTCCATGTGATTCAGGTTGGTAGCGCTACGCCATTTAAAACTCTTGCAGATATTGCAGTGTATGCGCAAAAAGGAGCAACAAAGGGAAGCACTTGGAATCCATCAAGTGTATTCAGCTATCGAAACAATAGCATGATCTTCCAAGCGCTTGGAATGACAGCAAATCAGGCGAACACACCAATACCTGCGGCGTCCGTGTCAATCAGCATTTGAGGTAGAGCATTATGAGTATCATAACTGGCCAAGGTGATCCGTATCCGGCGGGTCAATGCACGTTTGGGGCTGTTGAGTTCTATCATGATGCTACTGGCAAATGGCTACCTTCGAACCTAGGGAATGCAGAGGATTGGGCGGTGAATGCTGCAAAGGATGGATGGTTAGTCAGCGATACCCCATCGGTGCCCTCGGTCATCGTGCTTGGTCCAGATGTACAACAGGCCAGTGGGCTAGGACATGTGGGTGTTGTTGAGAGAGTTAATTCTGATGGTTCTGTGACTGCAAAAAATCTCAATTGGGGCATTGACCCGACGACACCTGCCGACGTGAAATTCTTCCCTGGATCGGGCGTCTCTTTCATTTCTTATCCTAGTACATCAAGTCCTGGTGGTGAAAAACAGTCAAATGGGACTGGTACATCTATGGGAGCTGAAGCACCAATAGGGCCTGAAAAAATGTTCCAATCGATTGCGATCTTTTCCATTGCGATTGTACTACTCATTGCGGGTATCATGTTGCTCTTTAAAAAGCAGATCGAGGCAGGGGTGAATACAGCTAAGCTTGCGGCGGAGGTGGCTGCATGAGTTATTCCAAAGATCAGTTGATCCAATTTGCTATTGCTGATGCGAATAAATACGGTATTGACTCGTCACTCTTCCAGGCGCAAATCAATCAAGAGAGTGGATGGAATCCCAATGCATTGTCGCCGGCGGGCGCTGAGGGCATTGCACAGTTTATGCCAGGGACAGCTGCGGGGTTCGGACTAAATCCATGGGATCCAGTCGCATCGTTGCAAGACGCCGCACTGTACGATAGCAATACGCTGCACAGCATTGGGGCGATGGCGCCATACTCGACTGAAGATTATAAGAAGATGTTGGCGGCCTACAATGAGGGTGGTGGTGCATTAAATAATCAGATTGCTCATTATGGTGCTGACTGGCTGGCATTTGCTCCATTAGAAACACAGAATTATGTGAAAAATATTCTTGCTGCATCAGGATCTCTACCTCCTATAACGGGCATAGGGACGGGCATAGGGCCAGTACCAGGGGCCATTGATACAGCTTGTCCTGCTGTAACGAGTACAGCCGATGCATTGGCTAATATCCAGAGTGGGTTCGCTTGGGTACAAAATAATGCTATTCGTGTTGCATTGTTTGTACTCGCGCTTGCGCTAATCGGGGCTGGATTATTTGCGATAGGTGGTGCAGTGGAATGAGTATGATGCTTGCTCCTGTGACATTGCCTAATAATACAGATGTGATTCAGCTAGGAGGCCCTGACTCGATTAGTGCTATCAGGATTGCCGATGAGAGTGCATTCCATTTGTCAGTGGCCATGAATGGGAATGGTGGTACTTATCCTATCGATGCTTGGACGGCGGATGTGATTTACACAAAAGATTTTCCTGGATGGGATGGCTCTATCACGATCACTTCGCTGACTATTCTAACAAATAATGCGGGTGCGCCTGCTACTAGCGCTCTTATTACCATCTTTGGCAAACAAGAACAGGTCAAGGGGACATATCCGGTTGGTCTCAGTAGGCTGAATAATATAGGGAATGCGGTAAACACCAACGTGACGAGCACTAACTCCATTGATAACGAGGGAAATCCTGCTCCTACACAAATAATTACTTCCATTGTATCGGGTGACGGAACAAACAAGGCCGTATCTCTCACCAATGATGGTGTCTTCTCCATTGGTACGGCTGCCCACCCTGGATCTATATCCTTCGATAATGGCAAAATCACGAGTGATGGGGCAGGTCAGTTAAATCTTGCTAATGGCATATTAAACCTAGCAGGTAACGATATCCTGGATGCATCGGGTGTAAATACATCATTGATATCGACCTCCGGTCACAACATCCAATTTCAAATTCCCAAAGGGAATGTTTTGGCGACTATCGACAGTACAGGTATAAACAGCTTGGGTATAGGAGTCAATTTTAACATTGGCCGGATCAAGGACATCAATAATGGCTCTGCGCTGAGTGGAACTATTAATCACGGATTGAGTGGGACGCCTGCGGCGGTTGTCGATACATGCAACTCGTCTAGCAGCTCCGCCACAGTAGGAGCATCAAATTACACAACCACGCAATTTACTCTAACAATTGGCGGGGGACTCAATGGCAGATGGGTAGCATATCGTTAGGAGCATTCATGTTAGCACCATTGAAACAACCAGAAGAACCTGAATATGGTAGTGATAGCCCTACAGTGATGTGTGAGTGCTGTGGCAAATCGGGACCGAGTCACTTAATGATTAATCTTATGATTGCCATAGGCTCACCTGGTCATCCATCAATTTCAGGTTTTCAGTGTCCTGGCAGTGGACAAGTGCATAGAAGTCCAGAGCATTGGGCGTGCTCACCTGATTGTTGGAAGGAAATAGCACATGCGTGCATCAATGAGCATATGCATGATTTGCTGCTACAAGCTCATCAGAAAGTAGGTTTATAGTGGCTACTCGATTTATGGTAGGCATCCCTAATACAGATGTTAATGATACTATCGTCGATCTCTCTTCTTTGCAATCGTCAATGGAGTTGATTGCATCTGATGGAATCACTCATTCATTTGGTCAAGATACGCGATTTGCAGGCGGTTCGTTCATCGAGCAATTCAATACCTTGTATTGGGATATTGCTGATGGGAGTTTGTCAACGGCAGAATCAAATCTTGCAACATTTGCCAGTGGTTTCACTTTCCGGAATCCCCCCGATCAGCATGCATGGTCACTTAGCTTATAAGGAGTACCGATATGGCAGATTATCAGGTAAACAGTCAAGGCATATCTGTTGCGGGGGTCATTACCAGTAATGGACATGCGGGCGGGTTATCGGCTGTAGCAACTGTGGCTACCAGTGGAACAATCGCTACGGCTGCCGTGAGGGTAGCACTAGTCACAGTGACGGCGGGCGCGGCGATCACCGCTGCTGTGCTACAACCTGGCACTATTAATGGGCAAGCTATAACGGTGGTGAATGAGAATGCTACGGGCGCTTCTACTATTACATTTGCGGCCAGTGGTACATCCAACGTTGGCCAAGGGACAGGTGCGGTTATATCGGGGTTAACATCACGTGCGTTCGTCTGGGACGGCGCTGTATGGTGGTAGGAGGCTATTATGGCTGATTATCAAAGTAATACACAGCAAATCAGCACGCCTGGAAAGCTCAATACAGATAATGGCGGTGTATCCACTGATGGGTTGGGCAATGTGACAATTGCAAGCAATATTACCGTTAGTGGTACCGCCACAATAAAGAGTACAGCGACTATCAGCGGGTTGATTACAGCTCCATCAGGGATTACAGCGGCAGTGGTACAAGGCGGTCTCTCAGCAGTTGCCACAGTTGCCACATCGGGGACCATTGCTACAGCAGGTGTAAGAGTAGCACTAGTCACCGTATCAGCCGGAGCGGCTATCACTGCTGCTGTGCTGAATGCTGGTACTGTGAACGGACAGGAAATTACTGTGGTCAATGAAAACGCCACGGGCGCTAGCACTATTACATTTGCGGCCAGTGGTACATCCAACGTTGGCCAAGGGACAGGTGCGGTGATCAGTGGGCTGACCTCGCGTCGTTTTGTCTGGGATGGTGCTGTATGGTGGTAAGAGTGTTAGCTTATTGCGAATCGCCATACATCGAAACAGGAGCTGCACAGGTGAGCAAACATATCCTCCCTGTGCTCGCGGAGATCGGCCCTGTTACAGCAGTGTGCGTCAATGGGTGGGTGATTCCCCCCACTGATAGCCCGTATACGATCATCAATGCGCCCAATGATGATCTCTTCAATACAGAGAATATCAAGCAACATATCTTGCTCGATGATTATGATCTGCTCTACCTGACAGGTGATATCAATATCCTCTATGGCTTGTGTGATGAGATCAAGGCACGCAAGAGCCAATCAGCGAAAGTCGTTGTCTATACAGCAATCGACAATGATGTGTTCAACTTGGAATATCTGGAGATCTTGAAGCTTGCTGATTTGCCAGTGGTCTACAGCTTTTATGCACAGAGGGTTGTCCGTGAAATGGACAGTACCCTCTTGCTCGATGTGATCTATCATGGCTGTGAACCTTATGTATTCCGTCCATTGGCGCTGGCTAAACGTGAAGAGTTGCGTAAAGCTGCTTTTAATATTGGGCTTGATACATACCTTGTAGCATGCTTCAATCGAAATCAATTACGTAAGGACCTCGCCCGTACGATGTACGCATTTCATATGTTTCACCTCAAGAATCCCAATAGCAAACTGTACATGCATTGTAAGCAGCAAGATATCGGCGGGTGTCTACCATCGCAAGCGTATCATCTAGGATTGCGTGTCGTCGGCGAAGATCCAGAGGTAGTATTCTGTCCGCCTGAATTTCATGAGGCTTTTGGTGTACCCCGTGAGCACATGAATGATTTGTACAACTGTGCAGATCTGATTATGAGTACCAGCACGGGCGAAGGATGGGGCTTGACTACCACAGAGGCTATGGCGTCCGGCGTGCCGTTCGTTGGACCACGCAACACGACTTTTATAGAGATCTTAGAAGAACATGAGGAGAGAGGTTTGTTATGTGATTCGGGGGGACCTGATCTCTGGTATACACACTATGGTCACTCAGAAAGCCCTCGCGAGCTAGTAAGTGTAACTAGCATGGTCTCAAAATTAGAGCAAGCATATAACAGCCCCTGGCATATCGATAAAAATAAGCGTGCATATGCGGCCCGGAAATGGACACTTGCGCATACGTGGTCGCATAAACAGGACAAATGGAGACAATTGTTGAGTAGGGCTATTAACAGCATTGAAGAGAAAGTAACATTATGAAAATTGAAATGCAGCATGTGATCATCTTGGCCGGAATCGTCCTGGTTGGATGGCTGATTTACCGCAACTGGATGAAGAAGACGGGCGAACCGCAAGTCAATACGATGATATAGAGGAGAAATCATGATTATCGCCATAGGAAAAGATGCGGAGAAACTTAAGCAGGATCTTCCGGATGAAGAATATGAGACCTATGAAGTGTCATGGTGGGCAGTTTTGTTATGGTCTACTCTCCTGTTTATCATTCTTGATTGGTTGAGACATGAATGATCTCATTAAACGTACTCAACAAGCATTGGCAGAGGATTTCACAACGACTGCTCTAAAGATCATCATCGTATTGTGGGCACTCTTTGTTATTGTGCTTGCATTGGGCATAGACAATCGATGGATATTGGCTGGCATATTGGCCTATGAAATTCTTCCATGAGGTATGAGCATGAACACACAGCTTGCAGTAACATATGGGTTCTATCTTGGCTTGCTGACTTTGACAGGAGTAGGTGAGTTTTTTCACCTTTTGCCAATGGGGACAGCGGCGGCGATCCTGGCCGGAGTGCTAGGTCACGGTATTAGTGAGATATCACATGCGACGGGTGCTAATAATAATAATGCGGGGGTGAAACAATGACAGCTCCGCAATTCGTCGATATCAGCGTATTCAATCCCACTGACATCGATTGGCCTGTGTACAAACAATGGTCTGCATCCGGCGACGGTATAAGTCGTGTAGCCATGAGATCGTCGTATGGCACTGGCTTCATCGATCAAAATTTCTCGAGATTCCGTCATGATGCATTGGCGAATGGCATAGATCAGTTGATCATATACCACTACGGCTATCCCCAGTTCAATCAGTCGCAAGCAGAAGCCGACTGGCAACATAGCGTTGTGGGTGCGATCCGACCGCAAGATGTTGTACGGCTCGACCTGGAGGAGAATGTTGATCAGGCCAACTCAGCGTGGGCACTAGGATGGTTAGAGAGGCAGTCCCAGGACTACAGCAAGACCGCTGGGATGTATGCCTCATCTTCCTATATACAATCGCGCTTACAAGATGCGCGGCTAGGCAAGTATGGTTTGTGGCTGGCAAACTGGCAATTTACGCCAAGCGAGCGGCCCGTGTGCCCAGCTCCGTGGTCTACTTATCAGTTTGTGCAGTACTCAGATAGAGCTGTCGTTCCAGGAGTGCCTGGGACCGTCGATGCTGATATCTTCCTAGGAGGTACTATTGTGAGCGGTTCATCATTTGATCAGATGGTAGTCGATTTGTGGCAATCGCAAGCCGGATACTTCAAAGCGCTTGGTCAACCTCTTCCTCCCAGAGATACTGGTATCTTCGCCTCATGGCGTGATCAGCTATCTAATGGCCATTATAGAGGTGTACCAACGAGTGCAGAGTATTCTATCCATGACTCTCAGAGTGCAGATCCATGCACAGCGCAAAACTTCGCTGGCGGAACCTGTATATGGAACCATAGAACTAGCGTAGGGAAGTGGTTATAATTGTGTATGGACATTGCAGAGTATACTGGTGATAGTGTTTCCCCACAAGGCAAACTATCACCGTTTGATCTCTGCTATTGGATCGAGCGGTTTTTTGTTTGGTATAATATAGATCGTTGCGAGACTCATTCCTAATGTCTGTCATTGGAAAGGATGGGTAGCTATATGACTTCGCCGCTGTAATGGCGGCCCAGCTCTGGTTATGCATGCCAGAGCTTTTTTATTTGCCCTCTATTTTTCTAATTAGTCAACAAAAGTGTTGACTTTTGAGGATGCATGATATATACTAAGAGAGTCAACAAAAGTGTTGACTAATTAGAAAAATAGAGGGCAATGATGATAATGACACTTAAAGAAGCACTCGAATCATTTTTAAACGAGCCTGTATTAATTGATAATGGTGCTGATCACTGGTCAGCTTCTAATCTCATCGATGAACTGAGCTATGAGGATCTTACACAGAAGGTTTACAGTTGTGAAGATTACATTGCTACGCTCGATGATCAGGGATATCATATCAGCCCTCCGCTGATGACCATTGTTCATCTCAGCGAGAATCCATATTTTGTGATCCATGAGCCAAATGGATATCGCGTAAAATTAATGATTGACGAAGAGAGTGATCGTTATCGACGTATCCATGGACAAAGCCTCTATCAGTATAAACAAGCAGCATATCGTAGAAAATCATCGCTTAATGCAAAATGGCATACTCTTCGTATTCTCAGCGCATAGTACTCACTCAAAAGGCTAGGGCTTAGGTTCTAGCCTTTTTTATTTGCCCCCTATTTGCCCCCTCACGAGTACCACAAACTCACAGTAACCTCAAGTAGTAATTTATTGCCACAGTAACATCATGATTTATTACTACTAATGACAGTAACAAATAAAGTTACTGCAAGTAAGCCAGTAATTGGGAGTAACATAGTAATATTACGGTGAAGAGTCGATCAACTGGGGCTAGGATGGCCCAAAAAGCAGTGATAGAGGCTCAAAAAGTGCTGATAATCCTCCAATAAATTACTACACGCGCAGTAACATAATCAATATCACCACAAACACAGTAATTACTACTAAATATTATCACAGTAACATAGTAATTTATTGCCACAGTAACATCATGATTTATTACTACTAATGACAGTAACAAATAAAGTTACTGCAAGTAAGCCAGT
>Ga0070683_100001157_pt1 | contig 19977 bp, 15 predicted proteins | sample KBSC713LmetaG_FD_64662 | JGI IMG/M metagenome (GOLD analysis project Ga0070683, IMG submission 64662) | Corn rhizosphere microbial communities from Kellogg Biological Station, Michigan, USA - KBS C7.1-3L metaG | ecosystem: Host-associated > Plants > Roots > Rhizosphere ... | reverse complement strand
CGTCGTGGACCGTCCCGGCGGATCGACCACCGTCGTGGACCGTGCGGGGCGGATCGACCACCGTCGTGGACCGTGCGGGGCAGATCGACCACCGTCGTGGACCGTCCCGGTGGATCGACCACCGTCGTGCGGATGGACGCTTGTCCCGCCTTCACAACGGAATCTGATCGCCGCGAACTTAGTCGACCGCGGCTCGGCTCCGCGCCGACCGACGGCTCGTCGTCGATGCGACCTCCGGCACCACCACGGTCTCCGGCGCGTCGGCGGCCGGCGGGATCGCCGCGCCGGTCGACTCGCGGATCACCAGCTCGCAGGGCAGCGTGTGCAGCCCGTGCGACGGCCGGCCGTCGATCGCGGCCAGCAGGTGCTGCGCGGCCGTGCGGCCCAGCTGGGTCAGGTTCATGTCCACTGTGGTCAATGGCGGCCGGCTGGCGGCGGCCATCACCTCCCAGTTGTCGAAGCCGACCAGTGCGATGTCGGCCGGCACCCGGCGACCGCTCTCGCGCAGCGAGTCGGCCACGCCGCGCGCGATCTGGTCGGAGCCGCAGAAGATGGCGTCCACGTCCGGCTGGGCCCGCAACAGGATCTGGGCGGCCTGCCGGCCCCACTCCTCGCTCCACTCGCCGTTGAGGACGCGTGACCCGGCCAGCTCCAGGCCGGCGCCGGCGAGCGCCGCGCGGGCGCCCTCGGCGCGCTGCCGCACGGCCAGGAACCGGTCCGGCCCGGTGATGTGCCCGATGCGGGTGCGCCCGGTGGCGAGCAGGTGCTCGATGGCCAGCCGGCCGCCGCCGGCGTCGTCGGGCGCCAGCGAGCAGTCGATCGGGTCGGTCGACTGGGTCATCGCGTAGACGACCGGCACCGGCAAGCCATTTCCGATCGGCGGGCGCGGGTCGGCGCGGCGGCCGGTGACGATGATCCCGTCGACCCGCCGGGCCAGCAGCGTGCGGATGTAATGCTGCTCGCGGATCGGGTCGCCGCGCCCGTCGCACAGGAACACCGAGATCTGCCCGGCGCCCAGCGCGTCCTCGACCCCCAGCATGACCGGGATGCTGAACCGGCCGAAGCTGTCGGTGGTGATCAGGCCGACCGTGAAGCTGCGGCCGGCCAGCAGGCCGCGGGCCAGCGCGTTGGGGTGGAAACCCAACTGGTCGGCGGCGGCCAGCACGCGCTCGCGGGTCTCGGCGCGCAACTGCCCCCGCCCGTTGAGCGCCTTCGAGGCCGTCCCGATGGAGACCTCGGCAAGGGAGGCCACATCGGAGATGGTGGCCGGGCGTCGCTGCGCGCGCACGTGTTCTCCTTTTCTGCCGGAAGAAAACCGGCGTCCGAAGATAACGAAACTACATCGGTCTGCTCAGCGTAGCCAGATGTTGTTCATCTAAGCCAGATATGGCCTGGTCGGATGCCTCGGGATGGCCCGCCGGACCGTCATTGACAACGCTCGCGGCACCGGCCTAGAGTCCCAACGACAAAGGTTTTCCGAACCTCCCACCGCCACCCCCGGACACCGTCCATATACATCAAAAGACAAAGGCAGCTGGCGCAGCCCACCCGAGCCCAGCGGCATGCGTCCGTCGTGCCCGTGACCGGCTGAGGGTTTGTTAACGCAAACAACTTGCGAGCCAGAGTGCCGCCAGTCCACGGAAGGAGAATGGCGTGTTGGGCCACCGCAGTGCAACGGCGTTCGGATCGCGATGGCGGCCGGCACGGGCCGCGGTCGTGTGTCTCACCCTGATCGGCGGCCTGCTCGCGCCGGCCGTCGCGCAAGCCGACTACCACCCTGGCGAGCCTCCCGCGGTCGACCCCGGCGAGCCGGTCTTCACCGGCTCCGACACGCCGATCCCCGCGGAACCGGCCGCCTACAACCCGAGCAGGAGCATGCTGAAGGCCATCTACGACGCCGACCTCAAGGCCGGCGGCACGTCGTACTGGTTTGACCGCATCCTCGCCCGGCCCTTCCTGTCCAACCAGGACTCGTTCCTCATGACCCGGGGCCGGGCGCTGTACATGTACACGCACAACCCCACCGTGCTCGGCTTCGGTGCCGGCGGCGGCGGGGCCAACGGGGGCGGCGGATATGCCTACCGCCAGCCGCCGACCACCGGCGCGCCGCGCAGCCTCTACACGGTCAGCGTCGCGGGTGACCCGCTTGTCGAGGACACCACCCAGCGCATGCAGTACCCCAGCTACTTCACGTCGGCCTTCAACCGCACCGGGCTCACGGTCCGTGAGCGGAAGTTCATCACCGACAACAACGTCGCGGTCACCGAGCTCACGCTGACCAACACGGGCACCGACGCGGTGTCGACCACCCTGACCGCCAGCTCGCCGATCGCCACGACGGCATCGGCCGACGGGACCGAGCTCACCGGCACGGTCACCCTGCGCTACGCGCTGTCGACCATCTTCCCGCGGTTCAGCGGTGACGGCTTCACGGCCTCCGGCACCACGCTCACCAGCACCGTCAGCCTGGCGGCCGGCGCCTCGGCGACGGTCAAGCTCCAGCTCGGCGCCATCGCCAACGAGCTGCCCGGGTCGGCGACCGACTACGCGCGCTACCGCGGCTACTCCGCCGACACGGCCTGGCTGACCCAGATGCGCGAATACAACAGGTTCTGGGTCGACGTGGTTGCCTACCTCGACATCCCCGACAAAAACGTGGAGAAGATCTCCTACTACCGCACCTGGGAGAACCGCTTCAACATGTTCGACGGGAACATTCCGGGCAACGACTACCAGTTCCCGGTCGACCTCGAGGGCGCGCTCGGCTACAACAACCAGATCTCGCTGACCGTGCCGATGCGTATGCAGGACCTCCAGTTCTGGCGCGACCCGCTCTACTCCTACGGGCCGTGGCTGTCGCAGGGTGAGGAATCGGGCTGCCAGGCGTTCCATGACAACCCGGGCAACACCGGAAACTGGAACAACACCTACGAGCAGTGGACCGGCGCCCAGTCCTGGCAGAGTTACCTGGTGCACGGCGGCCCGAAGCCGGTCGTCGACAAGCTTGCCAAGTATTCGACCTGCGACCTCGACGGGACGCTCGCCAAGTTCGACACCGACCACGACAACCTCATCGAATACTCGTCCGGCACGCTGCCCGGCAACGACGCCGACTCGGTCGCGTTCAAGTACTACGGCACCCGGCCGCAGGACCGCACCGAGACGTCGTACTGGTATGCCGAGGCGCGCGCGGCGGCCGAGGAATACGCGCTGCTCGGCGACAAGGCGCGCGCGGCCCAGATGAACGCGACGGCCGAAAACCTGCGCACGGCGATCCTCACCGACCTGTGGGCGAGCGGCCCGGTCACCAACGCGGACACCGGCGGCGGCCAGGCGACCGGTCCCCGCGTGGCCGGCAAGCTCGGCAACGCGGTGAAGCTCAGCGGCAGCAACGAGTTCGTCAACCTGCCGACCGGTGTCGTGAGCGGACTTTCCGACTTCACCATCTCGGCGTGGGTCAACCCGGCCGCCACGACCACCTGGACGCGGGTCTTCGACATCGGGACCGGCACCGGCGTCTACATGTTCCTGACGGTCAATGCCGGAGGCGGACCGCGCTTCGCCATCACCACCAACGGCGGGGGAGCGGAGCAGCAGATCAGCGCGACCGGCCAGCTGCCGCTGAACACCTGGACGCACCTCGCGGTGACGCTGTCCGGCACCACCGGGACGCTTTACATCAACGGGACCGCCGTCGGCAGCAACCCGAACATGACGCTGCACCCGAGCAACCTCGGCAACACCAACCAGAGCTGGATCGGCCGCTCGCAGTACGGCGACCCGTACCTCAACGCCACCGTCGACGACTTCCAGATCTACAGCCGCGCGCTGGCGGCCGACGAGGTCGGCGCGCTGGCCGGCGGGCAGGCCGGGGCCGGCGACGTGGCGTCGTACAAGTTCGACGAGGATTCCGGCGCGACCGCGGTCGACTCCTCCGGCAGCGGCCGGGACGCGACGATCGTCTCGCTGGTGCGTCCGACCATCACCTGCCCGGGCAAGGTCTTCCTGCAGCGCGACCTCACGACCGGCAACCTCGTCTGCTGGAAGGACCAGCAGAACTTCGCCCCGTTCATCGACAATGTCCCGCCGGCTACCCCGGAGTACACCCAGGCGCTGCGGTACTACGCCGACAAGGCGGAGTTCCCGATCATGCCGATCTACACCGCGAACCAGGCGGACCAGGCGGCGAACCAGGCCTGCGAGGCCTGCCTGCACGGCTCCAACAACTTCTCGAACATCAACGCGACGCTGCAGGCGCGGCTGTACTCGACCGCCCTGCGGGACTATCCGTCGCCGTACATCACGCCGGACATGTACCGGCAGCTTATCGAGTGGCTTTCCTGGAACGAGAACATCAACGGCGACAACCGGTTCCCGGACAACAACGAGTTCTTCTTCAACTGGGACCCGGTCACCAAGACGTTCGGCCGGTCCGGCATCCACCACGACGTGCTCGGCTCGTTCAACTGGATGTTCTTCCAGGACATCGCCGGGCTGCAGGCGCGGGCGGACGACCGGGTCGAGTTGTGGCCCATCGATGTGGGCTACGACCACTTCACCGTCAACAACCTCAGTTATCACGGCCGCGACCTGTCGATCGTGTGGCAGAAGCCGGGCAAGCCGAAGTTCTACCCCGCGGCGCCGTCCGGATACTCGCTCTACGTCGACGGCCGCCGGGCGTTCACCGTGGACGATCTGGTCCACGTCGTCTGGGACTCGCACAGCGGTCACGTCACGGTGCTCGGCCGTGACCGGGCGCGGGTGCTGGCCCAGGACCGGGTCCCGCTGCCGTCGGCCACCGAGGTCAACCTCGAGGGCAACGCCCGGCTCGTGGACAGCTTCCAGAAGGCCGGTCTCGACCTGACCAGCCGCCACTCGGTCAACGTGGCCGCCGGCAAGCCCGCCACCGCGTCGTTCACCTCGACGACTCCGGCGGCGGACGCGACCGACCCGGCCAACGCGGTGGACGGCTACACGATCAGTGGCCTGCCGGTCGTGAGAGGGAGCTACGTTGGCACCAACCCGATCTGGGGTGACCTGGGCTCGCCCAACACTCAGGACTGGTTGCAGGTCGATTTCGGCCGGCCCACCCGGTTCAACGACGTCAAGCTGTACTTCTACAGCAACAAAGCGTTCGGCTCGGGGGGCAACACCTACCGCGAGCCGGCGGCCTACACCGTCCAGTATTTCGACGGGACGTCCTGGGTGGACGTGCCCAACCAGGTGGCGGCGCCGTCCACGCCGGCACCGAACCTCAACGAGGTCACGTTCACGCCGATCGTGGCCCAGCAGGTACGGGTTCTCATGACCCGGACCACCGGCTTCGCGGTCGGTTTGAAGGAACTGCAGGTCTTTGACAGCCACCGCTGATTTGGTCAAAGGAGACAATATGGCATCGGGCAGGCGCTGGCGCGGGCCCCTCAGCGTAGCGGCCGTGGCCGCCCTCGCGCTGAGCATGGCCGCGTGTGGCGGCAGCAAGAGCAACACCTCGACGACGAGTGGCAACCCGGACGACGGCTCCCAGCTGACCATGTGGGTCCGCTCCGCCACCGACCAGTTCAGCCAACGGCTGGTCGACGCCTACAACAAGAGCCACAAGAACAAGGTGGCCCTGACGATCATCCCCAACGACAACTACCTCACGAAGGTAGGCGCGGCGGCCGGCTCGAAGAGCCTGCCGGACATCCTGGCCTCTGACGTCGTCTACACCCCGAACTACACCAAGCAGGGGCTGTTCAAGGACATCACGTCCGACGTCAAGGCGCTGCCGTACTTCAGCAACATCGCGCAGTCGCACATCACCGTCGCCTCATACCAGGACAAGATCTATGCGGTCCCGCACAAGCTGGACTCCTCGGTCTTCTTCTACAACAAGGACCTGTTCAAGAAGGCCGGCTTGGATCCGGAGAAGCCGCCGGCGAACTTCGCCGACATCCTGGACTACGCGCGTAAGATCACGGCCCTGGGCAACGGCATCACCGGCTTCGACCTCGCCGGCAGCTGCGGCGGCTGCGGCGTCTACACCCTCTTCCCCTACGCCTGGGCGGACGGGCGGGAAATCCTGTCCGACGGTGGCAAGAAGGTGGACATCAATAACGACTCGTTCAAGGCTATCTTCAAGCTCTACAAGCAACTGAGTGACGAGAAGCTCGTGGACAGCAGCGACAAGGCGCAGGACGGCGCGACGTGGCCGGCCAACTTCCTGGCCGGCAAGGTCGGCATGCTTCCGCTCGGCTCGCCGATCGTCGGTGACCTGCTCAAGCAGACCAAGTTCCAGTGGGGCGTCACCGCGCTGATGTCGCCCGACGGGTCGAAGACCTCGACGTTCATCGGCGGCGACGTGGCCGGCATCTCGGCGACGTCCAAGCACCCCGCGCAGGCTTGGGACTTCCTCAAGTGGACGCTCGACGAGAACGCTCAGGTCGAGATCATCGCCAAGAACGGCGACCTGCCGGGCCGCACCGACCTGACCGGCAACAAGTACACGGCCGCCGACCCGCGCACCAAGCTCATCGCGGACGGGCTCAAGAACGGGCACACCCCCTTCGCCCTGCCGTTCGGTGACCTCTTCAACAACCCCAACGGCCCGTGGGTGGCCACCATCCGTGCGGCCCTGTACGGCCCCGACATCGACAAGGCGCTCGCCGACGGGCAGGCAAAGATACAAGCCGGTCTCGACGCGGCAAACTGATCGATAGGTACGAAGGAGGAGCGAGTGTGTCTTTGACCACCACGCGTGCCGGAGCGGGTACGCCCACGGACGCGGCGGTGGCACAGCGTCGGAAGCGGGCGGCGGCTCGTCGCCCGCTCACCGGCCTGTTGTTCGTCGCGCCCACGGCGGCCATCGTGGCCGGGCTCTTCCTCGTCCCGCTGGCCATCCTCGTCTACATGTCCTTCACGGACTGGCCGTTGCTGGCTAACCCGACGCCGAACGGCGTCGACAACTACAAAAACCTCGCCGACGACAGCCAGTTCATCGGCGCGATCACGTTCACCCTCTTGTACACCGCGATCATCACGGTCGTCCTGTACCTCGTGGCGTTCGTGATGGTCGCCATCGCCAACAGTCCGCGGCGCGGCTCGCGCTTCTACCGCACCGCGTTCTTCCTGCCCTACGTCATCGGCACGGCCGCCGCCTCGACGATGTGGTGGGTGGACTCCAACGACTCGCTGGGCGTGTTCAACAAGGCGCTGAAGAGCGCCGGACTGATCGACCACCCGGTCGGCTTCCTGGACACGCCCAACAAGGCACTGTTCACGGTCATCAGCCTGGTGGTGTGGAAGTTCGTCGGGTTCCAGATGATCGTGCTGCTGGTCGGGGTGCAGTCGATACCCGGGGAGCTCTACGAGGCGGCGCGCGTGGACGGCGCGACCACCTTCCAGCAACTGCGCTACATCACGATCCCCGGGCTGCGGCCGACGCTGGCCCTGCTCACCGTGCTGTCGGTGACCGGTTCGCTGCTGGCCTTCGACCAGTTCTACGTGCTGACCCACGGCGGACCGGACAACAGCACGATGACGGTGGTGCTCGCGCTGTACAACAAGGCCTTCCAGTCGTTCCGGCTCGGTGAGGCCGCGGCCGAGGCGGTCGTCCTCCTTGTTGCCCTGATCCTGCTCAACGTCATCCAGATGCGCCTGCTGCGCAGCCGGGAGAAGTAATGGCTACCGTGACGACCGAGCGTCCCTCGCAGAACCGCCCGACCAAGCCGACCGGCAGCCCGGCCGCCCGGGCGGCACGGGGAACCCTCTTTCACGCCGGCGGCATCATCATCGCCGGGCTTTTCCTGTTTCCGCTGCTGTGGGCGCTGCTCAACTCGTTCAAGTCCAAGGAAGAGGCCAACGCGGGGCCGCCCACCTGGTTCCCGCACAGCCTCTCGGTGGCCAACTACCGCAGCCTGGCCAGCTTCGATCAGGGGATCGGTATCTATCTGCGCAACAGCATCGTGCTGTCGGTGCTGACGGTCATCGGGTCGGTGATCGTGTGCGTGCTGGGCGGCTACGGCTTCGCCCGCTTCCGGTTCCACGGCAAGAATCTGCTGTTCGGCGCCACCCTGGCGATCCTCATGGTGCCCTACGCGACGATCCTGCTGCCGCTCTACATCGTGCTGGGCAAGCTGAACCTGCAGAACAGCCTCATCGGGTTGGCCCTCGTGCTGGTCATGTTCCAGCTCCCGTTCGGCATCTACCTGATGCGCAACAGCTTCGAGGCGGTGCCGCAAGAACTGGAGGAGGCGGCGCTCGTCGACGGGGCGTCGAGCTTCGGCGCGCTGCGCCACGTCTCGCTCCGCATCGTGCTGCCCGGCGTGGTGACGGTGGCCCTGTTCTCGTTCCTCACGTCCTGGAACGAGTACCTGGCCCCGCTGATCTTTCTCAACGAAGGGTCCAAGTACACCCTGCCGGTGATGCTCGTGAATATCCGGTACGCCTCCTACAACATCATCGATTTCGGGGCCCTCCAGGCCGGCGTGGTGGTGGCGATGGTGCCCTGCCTCGTCGTCTACCTGGTACTTCAGCGTTTCTACGTCAGTGGCCTGGTCACCGGCGCGCTGCGCGGCTGACAAAGGACCCTAGGTCAAGGAGAACCCTGTGACGCAAACGAACTCCGTGCCCGGACCCGTATCTCCGGTCTCCGGCCACCAGCTCGCCGTGACGCCGCTGGGCCTGCACGAGGTCACCCTGACCGGCGGCTTCTGGGGTCAGTGGCAGCGGCAGAATCGCGAGGTCACCACCCCGCACGCGCTGGCGTGGCTGGAACGTGACGGTTCGGTGGACAACCTGCGGCGGCTGGGTCAGGGCGACCCGGGGCCGCACCGCGGCATGTGGTTCAGCGATTCCGACCTGTACAAGGTGCTGGAAGGCGTCTCCTGGGACCTCGGCCGCGAACCCGACGAGCACCTGGCCGGCGTGGTCCGGGACATGGCCGCGATCATCGCCGCCGCCCAGGAGCCGGACGGCTACCTCAACTCATATGTGCAGGGCGGCCACCAGGTGCGCTGGGACAACCTGGTGACCAGCCACGAGCTCTACTGCATGGGCCACCTCATCCAGGCCGGTGTGGCGCACAAGCGGGCCACCGGCGGCGACGAGCTGCTCGACGTGGTGCGGCGCGTCGCCGACTGCGTGGTCCGAGACTTCGGCGACCTGCGGCGCAAGGACACCGACGGCCACCCCGAGATCGAGATGGCACTCGTCGAGCTCTACCGGGTCACCGGGCACGCGCCCTATCTCGACCTGGCCCGCCAGCTCATCGACGTCCGCGGGCACCGGGTGCTGGCCGCCGAGGGGCACTTCGACTCGGCGTACTACCTCGACGCGACCCCGGTCCGGGAGCAGAGCACCGTCGTCGGTCACGCGGTGCGCGCGCTGTACCTGCTGAGCGGCGTGATCGACGTTTACCTCGAGACCGGCGAGCAGGCCCTACTGGATGCGGCCGTCCGCCAGTGGAGCTCGATGGTGGCCAGCAAGCTCTACCTGACCGGCGCCGTCGGGTCCCGCTTCGAGGGGGAGTCGTTCGGCGACGAATACGAGCTGCCGCCGGATCTCGCCTACGGCGAGACCTGCGCGACGATCGCGCTGATCCAGGCGTCCTGGCGGCTGCTGCTGGCGACCGGGGAGAGCCGTTTCGCCGACGTCATCGAGCGGGCCCTGCACAACCTGTTCGCCGCGTCGACGTCGGTCGAGCGCAACGCGTTCTTCTACAACAACCCGGCCCAGCGCCGTTCCGCCCGGCCGGCCGCGCCGCTGGACACCCGCCCGTCGCGGGCGGAGGCGCCGGGCACCCGGCCGCAGTGGTTCCCCTGCGCCTGCTGCCCGCCCAACATCATGCGGACGATCGCCGCGCTCGCCGGTCATGTGGCCACGCGCACCGACGACGGCCTCCAGATCCACCTCTACCTGCCGGCGACGATCGACACGCCGGTCGCCTCGCTGACGATGCAGACGCAATACCCGCTCGACGGTGCCGTCACGGTGACGGTCACCGCGACCCGCGAGGAGCCGTGGACCCTCGCGCTGCGGGTGCCGGACTGGTGCCGCGGCGCGTCCGCGACCGTCAACGGCGAGTCCGTTCCCGTGGGGTCCGAGGGCTACGTGCGGATCAACCGCACCTGGCAGACCGGCGACGTCGTCGCGTTCACCATGCCGATGCCGGCCCGATTCACCGTCGCGCACCCGTCGGTCGACGCGGTCCGCGGCGAGGTCGCCATCGAGCGCGGTCCGGTCGTGTACTGCCTGGAAAGCCCGGACAGCCCGGACGGCGTGGACCTCAACCACATCGAGGTCCTCGTCGACGAGCCGTTGGCCGAGCGCGTGGCCGAGGACCTGCCCGGCGGACCGGGGGTCGTGGTCGAGGTGGCCGCCGTCATGCGCGACGACTCGGCGTGGGCCGGCACCGGCTGGTTCGCGCTGGACGAGGAGCCGGCCGAGAGCGGTCGCCGGGTTACGCTCACCGCGATCCCGTATCGCTTGTGGGCCAACCGCGGCCCGTCGGTCATGCGGATCTTCGTCCCGGCCCAGCGCTCCGACAGAAGGTGACGCGATTGGCTACGAGCATCGTTCCGGATCTCGGCGGCTACGAGATCTGGTTCCTGACCGGCAGTCAGGGTCTGTACGGCGAGGAGACGCTGCGGCAGGTCGCGCAGCAGTCGCGGGAGATCGCGGACACGCTCAACGGCTGTGAGAGCGTGCCGGTCGCGCTCGTCTGGAAGCCGGTGCTGACCGACGCGGAGGCCATCCGGCGCATGGTGCTGGAGGCCAACGCGCAGGATCGCGTGATCGGCCTGATCGCCTGGATGCACACGTTCTCCCCGGCGAAGATGTGGATCGGCGGCTTGGACGCGCTCGCCAAGCCGCTGCTGCACCTGCACACGCAGTCCCATCTGGCGCTGCCATGGGACACCATCGACTTCGACTTCATGAATCTCAACCAGGCCGCGCACGGCGACCGCGAGTTCGGCTACCTGGTGGCGCGGCTCGGGGTCGCGCACAAGACCGTGGTCGGGCACGCCAGCGATCCGCGTGTCAGCACGGCGATCGGCGGCTGGGCCCGGGCGGCCGTCGGCTGGGCGGCCGCGCACCGGCTGCGCCTCGCCCGGTTCGGCGACAACATGCGGTTCGTGGCCGTGACCGAGGGTGACAAGACCGAGGCCGAGCTGCGCCTCGGCGTCCAGGTGAACACCTGGGGCGTCAACGACCTGGCCGACGCCGTGCACGCCGTCGGTCCGGCCGACATCGACGGGCTGGTGGCCGAGTACGAAGATCTCTACGACGTCGTGCCGGCCCTGCGCCGGGGCGGCGAGCGGCACGAGTCCCTGCGCTACGGCGCGGCCATCGAGCTCGGGTTGCGGTCGTTCCTGACCGCGGGCGGGTTCACCGCGTTCACCACGACGTTCGAGGACCTCGGCGCGCTGCGCCAGCTGCCCGGGCTGGCCGTCCAGCGGCTGATGGCCGACGGCTACGGCTTCGGCGCCGAGGGCGATTGGAAGACCGCCGTGCTGGTGCGCGTGGCGCACGCGATGGGGGCCGGGCTGCCCGGCGGCGCCTCGCTCATGGAGGACTACACCTATCACCTGGTGCCCGGGGAGGAGAAGATCCTCGGCGCGCACATGCTCGAGGTCAGCCCGGGCCTCACGACCGGCCGCTCGTCGCTCGAGGTCCACCCGTTGGGCATCGGCGGGCGCGAGGATCCGGTCCGGCTCGTGTTCGACGCCGACCCCGGTCCGGGCGTCGTCATGGCGCTCACCGACATGCGCGACCGGTTCCGCCTCACCGCCAACGTTGTCGACATCGTCCCCCCGGACGCGCCGCTGCCCAACCTCCCGGTGGCCCGGGCGGTCTGGCAGCCGCGGCCCGACTTCCACACGTCGGCGACGGCCTGGCTGATGGCTGGCGGAGCCCACCACACGGCCCTGACCACCAGCGTCGGCCTCGACACCATCCAGGACTTCGCCGATATCGCCCGGTTGGAACTGCTCACGATCGACGCTGGCACGACCGTGCGTGACTTCGCCCGGGAACTGCGCTGGAATCAGGCCTACTACCGGCTCGCTCAAGGTTTCTAAACGACCGCGATCGCTTCGACCTCGATCAGGTAGCCCGGCTCGGCGAGCGTCTGCACGCCGAGCAGGGTGTCGGCCGGCTTGTGATCGCCGAACACGGCGATCCGGCCGGCCGAGATGATCGGCAGGTCCTCCACCGTCAGGTTGACGACGTAGATGGTGATCCGGGCGACCTGGTCCGGCCGGGCACCGGCCGCGGCGAGGCAGCGGCCGACGTTGGCAAACGCGAGCCGGGCCTGGGTGGCCAGGTCGCCCTCGGCGTTGTCGGCCACCTGCCCGGCGATGAACACGAGCCGGCTGCCGGTCGCGACCACGACGTGCGTGTAACTCTCCGGCCTGGGCAGTTCGTCCGGATTGATCAGTTCCAGCGCCATCGACAAGCCCCTCGGTGTTGACGTCGAACACGAATCGCCCTAATGTCCCGGCCAATAGTAAGAACGCTTGCCTATTGGTCGGGAGGCCGGCGGTGCGTTCGGTACGGGTCATTGTGCTGCTCAGCGTCGTCACTCTCGCATTCGGCGTCCAGCCGTTGCCGGCCGCGGCGGCCAGGTGCAGCGCGACGGGCCGGACGTGATCGCCGGGCCGACCAAGCGCCAGCCGTCGGGCCGAACAACGTCAGCAACTTCGAGGACGGCCTCGGCGACTACCAGGACAACATGGTCCCGTGTCCGGCCGACGGCACCGATCCCGACCTCGAGTTCTCCACAGAGGACAGTCGCTTCGTCGACGATGTGCGGTCCTGACAGACCGCCGAGCCGGCCCTGGACATGACCGGCTCGGCGATCCTCGGCCTGGCCCTCCAAGAGGTCAGCTGTAGCGCGAAATGATTTTCGTGTACTGGTAGAGCGACTGGACAACCCCGGAACAGTCGTCCGAACCCGGTGTGCCCGGGCAGCCGCCGTTGTCCCGCCCGAGCGCCCAGAAGGACAGCTCACCGATGCGCCGGTCGGCCGCCCAGCGGGTGATCGTCCGCGCGTCGGCGAGCGTGAAGATCTCCAGTGGACCGGGCTCGCCGCCCGAGCCGTAGTCGTCGATGCCGAGCATCTCGGTGATCCCGACCATGCGCCACAGCTGGGCGGTGGACCGGTGCGGGTACAGCTGCTGCAGCGTGCCGACCAGGCTGGTCGCCGCGGTCTTGGTGTCCGCGGCCATGTCGTGCGCCTGGTCGTCGTAGTAGTCGAAGGTCATGATGTTGACGATGTCCACGCGGGCATGGTTGCGCGCGGCGCTGGCCAGGACGTTGATCGCGTTGTCCTCAAGGCCGGTCGGCGCGGTCGGCAGGGTGTAGACGATCTCGACCGTGCGGTGCTGGCGCGCGGCCCACTCCTGGACGAGGTGGATCGCCTGGTTGCGGCGGTCGATGGCGGCCGCGTTGTCCAGCGAAATGTCCTCGATGTCCATGTCGAGGCGGGTCACGCCGTAGGTGACGATGACCTTCTGGTAGGCCGCCGCGATCTTGTGGACGTCGGTGCAGCTGTCGGCGATCTCGGTGGCCGTGCTGTCGGCGCTGAACCCGCCGAACGACGGGATGAGGTGTCAAGGCATGAGTTCATCCACGTTGGTCATGACGAGGGCGGGCAGATCCGGCGCTCCCTCCTCGGCGATCCAGAGCTCCAGCCCCACCCGGAACGCGCAGACCGTGGCGGCCCCGAGCAGTCGTGCGCGCCGTGCGTCGGGGGAGAGGTCCAGGCGGCCGGCGGCGAAGGTGCGCAGCAGCCGCTCGAACCCGGCGAACACGTTGAGGAGTCCCGCCTCGAGCGCCGGCGTGGTCGTGACCAGCCGGAGGCGAGCGAGCTCCCGATCCGGCTCGGTGACGTAGTCCTGGGCGACCCGGGTGATGACGGTCCGTAGGGAAGCCCCGATCGGCTCGCCGGCCGGGCGGGTGTCGAAGAGCCGCTCGGCCTCCATGAGATGGGCCCGGAGGCGGCCAAGCACGAGGTCCTCCTTCGACGTGTAGTAGCGGAAGAAGGTGCGCTGCGAGACGAGGGCGTCGGCGCAGATGTCGTCGATCCGCACGCGGTCGTAGCCGCGCTCGAGAAACAGGTCCAGGGCGCGGCTCTCGATGGAGTCACGCGTCAGCGCCTTCTTGCGCTCTCGAAGGTTGTCCATGTCACCTTCTTGTGCGGGCCATTGGCATTTGCTGGTCACAAGCATACGGTCGAATCATGACCTATGGCCGAGAACATGTCACGAGCGAAAGCGACGTCGCCGTCCTCAGTTACGAGCAGGCGGTCATCAGCGCGGCCGACGCCAGCGGGATCGCGCTGATCGAGACGACCCTCGGGGAGCGCTTCACCGGTGGGCTCACCGGCGACGGGATCGCCAAGCACCTGCGGGTTGTGCATCCGGACGGCACCGGGACGTTCACGTGCGTCGAGCGGTTCGACGGCTCGCTGGCCGGCCGGTCGGGCTCGTTCGCGTTGACCGCGTCCGGCTTCACCGACGACGCGAACGTGGTGCACGGCCGGTGGGAGGTCGTGCCCGGTTCGGGCACGGGGGAGCTGGCCGGCCTCCGCGGCTACGCGGCGTTCTACGCGAAGCCGGTCCCCGACGGCCCGACCGGCTGGGCCGCGCGCGACGTGCTGACGTACTGGTTCGAGTAGGCCTTTGTTGCGATCGATATCCGCTGAGGCAGCATCAACTACTGCATCCGCCGGGACTCGACCGCGCATGTGAACGTCGGCGCAGCGCGGCCAGATCCAGGTCGCGAACCGCTGGGGCTACTGATCGTTGAGCGTCGCGGCGCCGGCGAGCAGCGCCTCCCCGATCGGCCAGACGCGCGCCGACCAACCGAGTCCGTGCAGCGCCTGGGTGAGAACGCGCGGGTCGTGGAAGACCTTCACGACCCGGGCGGTGCCGCCGTCGGGCAGCGGTCGCCGGGCCGAGGATGCGACGTAGTCATCGAGCATCTCCTCGTTGGCCAGGTCGCCGGGGCTCGAGTCGACGAAGCACGCCGCCCCGCCCGGCTTGAGCGCGTCGCCGACCATGCGCCAGAAGCCGGCGAACCGTTCCGGCGGCACATGGGAGAGCCAGAAACAGAAGAACACGGTGTCGAAGCGACGCGGCGGCCGCCAGTCGAAGAGGTCCGCCCGGACGAACTCGACATCCAGGCCGGCGACCCGCTCGCGGGCGAGGGCCAGCATCTCCGGGGCCGCGTCGACTGCGGTCACGCGGTGCCCGCGGGCGGCCAGCAGCCGGGTCCACTGGCCGGTGCCGCAGGCCAGCTCCAGCACGTCCCCGGCGACGGGCAGGCCGTCCGCCAGCGCTTCCAGCGAGCGCAGGTCTTCGCGCATTTCATAGGCGCCGTCGTACTGGCGTGCAAAGGCCCGGTAGTAGTCCTCCTGCTCGCGCAGGAGCTCATCCAACTCGTCCACGCGTCTACGCTACGAGCATGCGTACGCGCAGCGCCGCCCTCGGCAGTGCCGCCTTCTTCGTGCTCGCCCCGGGCGTGGTGGCCGGGCTGATCCCGGGGCTGCTGACCGGCTGGCGGGTCAACGCCGGCCCGTGGCCGTTGCGCGCGCTCGGCCTCGTGCTGCTGGTGGCCGGTACCGCATTTCTGGTGACCGCGTTCGTCCGGTTCGTGGTCGAGGGGCTCGGCACGCCGGCGCCGGTTGCCCCGCCGACCCGCCTGGTCGTCGGGGGCGTCTACCGGTACGTGCGCAATCCGATGTACGTGGCCGTGCTCGCCTGCATCGTCGGCCAGGCCCTGCTGCTCGGCCAGCCGGTGCTGTGGCTCGACGCTCTGCTCACCGGCGTGGCCGTCGTGGCTTTTGTGCGCGTCTACGAGGAGCCCAAGCTGTCCGAGCAGTTCGGCGACGAGTACCAGGCCTACCGCCGCGCGGTGCCCGGCTGGTGGCCCCGGCTCCGCCCGTGGCGCCCCTGACCAGGAGGGCGGCCGGCCGCCGCTAAAAGGCGTCAACAGAGTGGGCGGTTGCCGTGCAACGATTGGGGTGTGAGACGGCGGATCGTGGAGCGCGAGCACGAGCTGGCCGAGCTGACCGTCGCCGCGCGCGAGGCGGCCGAAGGCCGGGGCTCGGTCGTGCTGCTGTTCGGCGAGGCCGGCATCGGCAAGTCCAGCCTGGTCGCGGCCGTTCGCGGAATCCTGCCGACGGCCGGCCGGCTGCTCGTGGGCAGCTGCGACGACCTGGTCACCCGGCGAGCGCTCGACCCGTTCCGCGACCTCGCCGACAGCGTCGGCCGCGAGCTGAGCAGTGCCCTCGAGGACGGCCGCGACGGCCATCGTGTCCTGCAAGCGCTGCGCGCCGAGCTGAGCTGGATCAGCCGGCCGACCGTGCTCGCCGTCGAGGACGTCCACTGGGCCGATGAGGCCACCCTCGACCTCCTGTGCTATCTCATTCCCCGCATGTCCGACCTGCCCGCGGTGCTGCTGCTCACCTACCGGGACACCGAGCTCGGACCGAGCGACCCACTGCGGCGTGTGCTGGGGCAGGCCTCCCGGACCGATCGGGTACGGCGGCTGCCCTTGTCGCCGCTGTCGGCGCAGGCGGTCCGGCTGCTCAGCGACGACAGCGGCGACCGGGGACTCGACCCGGCGGAGGTTCACACGGTCACGGCCGGCAACCCGTTCTTCGTCACCGAGGTGCTGGCGGCGGGCGACACCGGCCGCATTCCGCCGACGATCGTCGACGCCGTGCTCGCCCGGGTCGGTCGTCTCGACCAGGCCACGCGCACGGCGCTGGAGCAGCTGGCCGTCGTGCCGTCGGCGGTCGATCGGTCTCTTGTCGAATCGCTGCTGCCGACCGGCCTGGAGGCGGTCGCCGTCGCCGAGCAACGGGGCATGGTCGAGGTCCGCCCGACTCGGGTCCGCTTCCGGCACGAGCTGATCCGGCGGGCCATCGTCGACGCGCTTCCCGCGGTACAACGGATGGCCTTGAATCGGCGGGTGCTGGCTGCGCTGCAGGTCAACGGTCACCGGGATCCGTCCCGGATCGTGCACCACGCTACCGAGGCCGGCGATCTTGCGGCCATCCTCCACTACGCGCCGGAGGCCGCGGCCGAGGCGAGCCGCGCGGGGTCGCACCGCGAGGCCGCCGCCCATCTTGGGCTCGTCCTCGAGCAGCGGCACCGGTTCCCGGTCGCCGAGCAGGCGGACCTGTTGCAGCGCTACGCCGTGGAGGCATTCACCGCCGGGGACGCCGACTCGGCCCTCAACGCGCAGCGGGAGGCGGTCGAGCTGTGCCGCACGCTGGGCGACAAACGCGCACTCGGTGGCCACCTGCGCTGGCTGTCCCGGCTGTACTGGTGGGCCGGTGACCGCGAGAACGCGGAGTGGACCGGCCGGGAAGCGATCGTGGCGCTGGAGCACGCCGGCGACCGGAGCCTTCTCGCCTTCGCCTACAGCAATCTGGCCGGGCTTTCCATGCTGGGCGATCAGCACGTCGAGGCGGCGCGGCTCGGGCGCCTCGCCGTCGCGACCGCCCGGGAGGTCGACAACCCGGCGATCCTGTCGCACGCCCTGCAAAACCTCGGCATGGCCCAGTGGGCACTCGGCGAGCCGGCCGGCTGGGCGGCCGCCGAGGAGAGCCTGCGAGTCGCCCTGGACTCGGGCGCGACCGAGGAGGCGTGCCGGGCCTACGCGAACATGGCGTCGGCGCTCATGTCGGAGCTGAAGTTCGACGAGGCCGCCCGGATGGCCGTCGAGGGCATCGGGCTGGCCGAGAACACCGGTCACCTCACCTACCTGGCCCACCTCTACGGGCAGCTGAGCGAGATCCGGCTCGGCACCGCGGCGTGGGACGACGCCGTCGCCGCGGCCCAGCTGGCGATGGGCACCGCGCCGAGCACGGAGTGCCAGGCGCTTCGCGTGATCGGCGTGGTCGGTGCCCGCCGGGGCGAGCCGGGCGCGGATGCGTTGCTGGCGCGATCCGTCGAGCTCGCGATGTCGCTGAACGAGCTGCAGAACCTCGGCCCGGCCGCGGCGGCCAGTGCCGAGGCCGCCTGGCTGCGCGGCGATCACGCCGCCGTCCGTGCGGTGGCCGAGCCGGTCTACGCCGAGGCGTGCCGGCTGAACGTCTTCCGGATCCGGGCCACGCTCGGCTACTGGTTGAGCCGGGTCGGATACCCGGTCGAGCCCGACGCCTCCGACCACCCATACGCACTGCAGACGGCTGGGCGCTGGCGGGCCGCGGCGGCGGCCTGGAACGCGGCCGGCTGCCGCTACGAATACGCGGCCGCCCTCGCCGAAAGCCCCGACCCGGATGACCTGCGCGCCGCGCTCGGCCATCTCAACGCGCTGGGTGCCGTGGCGCTGGCCCGGCTGGTGCGCGACCGGCTGCGCGACCGGGGCGCCCGGGTGCCCCGCGGGCCGGCCGCGACCACCCGCGACAACCCGGCCGGCCTGACCGCGCGGCAGCTGGAGATGGTGCAGCTCCTCGGCGAGGGGTTCACCAACGCGGAGATCGCCGACCGGCTCGTGCTGTCGGTGCGCACGGTCGACAACCACGTCGCCGCGGTCCTCGACAAGCTCGGCATCCAGACGCGCCGCGACATCCCCGCCCGGGCCGCCGAGCTCGGCGTGCCGCTCGCACCGAGAAATAGGTAGCCGACCGGCTTTTCTAGGTACCCCACCGAGGCTGGGCGGTACGTCTCTCGACGTACAAACAGAAAATGGCCGTTGACGAGGTGACCTCGAGCGTCGATACGTCTCCACTCATTGAGTCGCCGAAACAGATTGAGGGGCGGTCGCTCGGCCGCATCGCGTGGACCCGCCTCAAGCGCGACCGCGTCGCCGTGGCCGGCGCGTTCATCATCATCTTCCTGATCGTGGTCGCGGTCTTCGCCGACGTGATCAACAAGTTCCTCGGCCACCCGCAGAACGAGTTCCACCCGGAGACGGTCGACCCCAACCTGGGTGGCATCCCGACCCCTGGTACCTGGGGCGGGATCAGCAGGGACTTCCTGCTCGGGGTCGAGCCGCCGTTCGGCCGGGACCTGTTCACGCAGATCATCTACGGCGCGCGGGTGTCGCTGCTGGTCGGGCTGGCGGCGACCGTCGTATCGGTGATCATCGGGGTGGTGCTCGGGGTGACCGCCGGCTACTTCGGTGGCTGGGTGGACAGCCTGGTCAGCCGGGCGATGGACCTGGTGCTGTCGTTCCCGGGCCTGCTGCTCGCGATCGCGTTGATCTCGGTGCTGCCGCCGAGCTTCGCCTGGCGCATCAGCGTGGTCATCGGCATCATCGCGTTTTTCGGCTGGCCCTACATCGGGCGCATCGTGCGCGGTCAAACTCTCTCGTTGCGAGAACGCGAGTTCATCGAGTCGGCTCGCAGCATCGGCGCCCGCAGCCCCCGCATCCTCTTCCGGGAGCTGCTGCCGAACCTGGTCGCCCCGATTCTGGTATATTCGACGTTGATCATCCCGGCGAACATCCTCGTCGAGGCGGCGCTGTCGTTCCTCGGTGTCGGCGTGCCCCCGCCAACGCCGTCGTGGGGTCGGCTGCTCTCGGAGGCGGTGTCCTTCTACCAGTTCGACCCGCTCTTCATGGTTGTGCCGGGGATGGCGATTTTCATCACGGTGCTGGCGTTCAACCTGTTCGGCGACGGACTGCGCGACGCCCTTGACCCGCGGGGGTCGAGAAGGTGATCAACTACATTCTGCGGCGGCTGGTGGTTTCGGCGATCTTGTTGGTGATCGTCTCCATGGTGACCTTCGCGATCTTCTTCCTGATTCCAAAAGTCGCTGGTTCGGATCCGGCCGAGTTGTACGTGGGTAAGACGGCCACGCCCCGGGATGTGGAGGCGACCCGGGTGAAGCTCGGCCTGGACAAGCCGGTGCCGATTCAGTACGCCCGGTTCGTCAAGGGCATCGTGGTCGGCCGGGACTTCGACAACGGCCCGGACGTGACGCACTGCAGCGCCCCGTGCTTCGGGTACTCGTTCAAGAACGACCAGCCGGTGTGGCC
>Ga0070683_100001155_pt1 | contig 19993 bp, 13 predicted proteins | sample KBSC713LmetaG_FD_64662 | JGI IMG/M metagenome (GOLD analysis project Ga0070683, IMG submission 64662) | Corn rhizosphere microbial communities from Kellogg Biological Station, Michigan, USA - KBS C7.1-3L metaG | ecosystem: Host-associated > Plants > Roots > Rhizosphere ... | reverse complement strand
TCAGGCGAATGCGACCGTGCCGCCCCCGGTCGTGCCTTTCCCGCCAATCTTCACCGACCGCAAGGTGAAGGGTGTGGAATTCGAGCTGACCGCGGCGATCACGGAAAATCTCTCGATCGTGGGCAACGTTGCCTATATCCACGCGCGTACGCCGCTCGGCAGCGGCCAGGTTTTCCGCGGCGTGGCGGACAAAACCGCGGCCGCATTCGTCAACTACACGTTCGACAAGAAAGGAGATCTCCATGGGCTGTCGCTGGGAGTCGGAGTCGACTACGTGGACAAGCGCCCGGGCGACAACCCGAACCCGGGCGGATTCATCGCCGCGACCAGCACGCCCGATCATCTCGTGCTGGGCCAGCCGACATTCTGGCTGCCGGCGCGCACGCTCGTGAACGTGATGGCGAGTTACCGCATCGACCAGCACTGGAAGGCGCAGCTCAACATCGACAATCTGTTTAACGAGCACTACCTCGCCGCCAGCACGTCGCGCAATAATGTATTTCCCGGCACGCCTTTCAATCCGCGCCTCACGGTCATTTATAATTTCTAGCACATCACCCGCGGGACGCGCGCGAGCGCTCGTGCCGAAGCAGGCTGCGCGCTTTTCGCGCTCGATGCCGAAGCGCGGCCGCAAGCGAGCGGCCGCCGCCACGTGTCCGATGCCAGCCTTCCGGGACTTTTGGATTTTCACCGCGCCGTGCGACAGGAAGCGATCCGCGCACAATCTGCGGCGGGCACGGCATGTGATGCCATCATCCAAGAATCGCGCGCGCATTGGTCTCCTCGTCAGAAATCGGATACTGCTGTTCTGCCTGTTCGCTTTCGCCGCCAGCGCCCGCGCGGCTCCGACGGAGCTGGTCGAGGAGGCGCCTGTATCCATTAAACAGTTATCGGCCGAGGTTGTGCTGCTTGATTTCGGACGAGTAACTTTTGGCAACCTTAAGCTCGCGCCACTCGCCGGAGCAAGCGGCTCCCTGACCGTTCATCTGGGCGAAGCCCTCGTCGGCGATCGCATCAACCGCACTCCGCCGGGCGCGGTCCGCTATGCGAAAGTAGTGGTGGCTATGACGGGTGATCGCTCCGTCGTCGTGGCGCCGCCGCCGGATAAAAGAAACACGACGCCGCCGGCAATCCTGACGCCGCCAGAATGGGGAACGCTGCTGCCGTTTCGATGGGTGGAGCTGGAAGGTTGGCGCGGCAAACTCGAACCCGGTCAGGTCGTGCGACGTTCTGCCTACGTACGCGGATGGCCCACGACCGCGGCTTCGTTTCACACCAATGACGAAGTGCTCAACCGAATCTGGGAACTCGGCCGGGATTCCATCAAGGCGACGTCGTTCGCCGGTGTGTTTGTCGATGGTGACCGCGAACGCATTCCGTACGAGGCCGACGCCTACCTGAACCAACTCAGCTTTTACGCGTGTAATCCGGACCCCACGATGGTGCGGGACACCTTCGATCGCCTGGTGCAATTCCCCACCTGGCCTACCGAGTGGGCGCCGCATCTGGTCTTCATGGCGTACGCCGACTGGATGCAAACCGGCGACCGAAAATGGCTGGCCGCCCGTTACGAGTCGCTCAAAAGGAAATTGTTGCTGGAACGCGCGGGGCCCGAAGGTCTCATCCGCAGCAACCCCGAGCAAATCCGACGCGGAGACATCGTCGACTGGCCGGCCGGCGAACGGGACCAGTTCGAATTCAGCACAGTGAACACCGTGGTGAACGCGTTTCATCTCCGCGCCGTGGAGTTGATGGCGCGGCTCGCTGATGCGTTGGAGCGGCAAGACGACGCGCTCGAATATAAAACCCGCTACCGCGTGACCCGAACCGTTTTCCTGAAACGACTGTTTGACCCAGCGCGCGGACTTTTTCGCGACGGCGAAGGCGTCGACCACTCATCCTTGCACGCCAATCTGTTTCCTTTGGCTTTCGGTCTGGTCCCGGAGGAGAAACGCGCCGCTGTGGCCGAGTGGCTCGCGCAACGCGGGATGGTCTGCTCGGTGTACGCGGCGCAATATCTTCTGCAGGCACTTTTTGAAAACGGGCAGGACGAGGCGGCGCTGGCGCTCATGACTGCGCCCGGAAACCGAAGCTGGCGTCACATGCTGGAAAGCGGCACCACCATCACATGGGAAGCTTGGGACCAGAGCTACAAGCCGAACCAGGACTGGAATCACGCTTGGGGAGCCGCGCCGGTGAATTTGCTGCCGACCTACGTGTTGGGCGTCCGACCGCGAACGCCCGGTTGGAGCGAAATTGAAATTCGTCCGGCTCGCCGTGCGCTGCTCTGGAGTGAGGGACGCGTCCCAACGCCGCGCGGGCCGATCGAGGTCCGCTGGGATCGACAGCCTCATTTCCACCTTCGCGTGTCGCTGCCCAAGGGCGTGGCAGCCCACGTCGCGCTTCCACCCGGCGATGGCACGAGTCGGGTCTTCGTGAATGGGCGCGAAGCCGCGGCGACCCGCGATGGCGCCTGGTTGATGGTTCGCGCAACCGTCTCTGACACCGCCCTGATCGAACTTCGTTGAAAAGATTTCGATGATCGCAAACCGGAATCGTATTCAAAATATAAGTGCGTCCAGGATCGGTTGCTCGGTTGCGGAAGGGCGAAGACGACCGGCTGAATTTACCCGGTTCTCCGGAACTCCCGTTCATCCGCCGTTAACCTTTCCTGTCCATTCCACCAGCGTATCCAATATTTCAACGCGAACCTCCGCGTCCTTTCGCCCCGAGCGCGCCGGGACGTGAAACGAGTGATCAGCGTCCGAAAATAGCTTGAGTGTGGCGCGCGCCCCCAGCTCGACGCAGAGCGGCTCCAGAAGCGGCCTCTCGGCGAATTCGTCCCGGCTTCCCTGGAGAAAAAGCATCGGAACGCCGACATCGGAAAGATGTTTCGCGCGCTCCGTTGATGGCTTCCCAGGCGGATGCAGCGGAAATCCCAGGAAAATCAATCCACGCACTCCCGGCAAAGGCGAGGCAGCCTGCGCCTGCGAAGTCATGCGTCCACCAAATGATTTTCCACCGGCAAAAAGCGGGAGTTCCGGCAGCCGTCGCGCCGCCTCGAGGACGGCCGCGCACACCGCAGCTTGGGCGAGTTTCGGAGGATCGGGCCGCCTTCCGCCCTGTTCCATGTAGAGAAATTGGTAACGCAACGTGGCGATGCCCCGCTCTGCGAGTCCGTCTGCGATCGCGGTCATGAAAGGGTGCGTCATGCCCGCCCCCGCGCCGTGCGCCATGACGTAACACGCCCGGGCGTTCGGCGGCACCAGGAGCAGACCGGAAATGCGCTGGTCATCCAAGACCGTGATGGTGAGAGACTGGGCATTCATTGGAGGATTCAGCTCAGTTCACACGTCAACGAAAGTTGTGCAACGAGGGAAACATTCGATTCAGCGCACTGACCGAACTTGAGATGACCGGCCGGAGAAATGCCGATCTGTCCCAATGTGATGCGCTGGGCGCCGAAAGTTCGTGGAGTCGATTCGATCAGCCGTAGTTGAAGCGGCACTACGGTCGCATGCCGCGGCCGCTTTGATCGGACTGTTTAAACGCGACCATGGGCGAGGTGCCGAACCGACCCGATTGGTGGAACCGCGCTGCACCGTATTTTTTCTTATGGCTCCGGTCATAAAAAAAGTATGACGACCGGCGGTTTGAAAACCGGGACGAACGCGTTCCCTTCCCGCCATCCCGGCCCGAACCCCAACCCCTCTCAAAATATTCCGGAGCCATCCGGAGATGCCGTTTCCAATTCGCGTCGGTACGGTCACGCCCGCCTCGGGCTTTTCGGTCCATTTGCCTCCAGTCGCCCAGCCGTTTCCGCCGGCGAACGCCCTCGTTCACGCTGAACGAGCCGCAAAAAAATATTCGCCATCGGACTGAATCGATCCGACCCGGTCGCCCGGAACGTTTGTTCGCCTCGCCAACTTTTCCCTATGAAATCCCCACACCCAGACCAAACAACCAGTCGCCCTGCGCGCGTTGCTACGTTCATCGCACTGCTGGCCATCACGCCCGCCTTTGCCGGCGTGACGGTCACGCAAAATGTTGGACCCGGAGCGACCAGCTGGCCCGACACCCCGATTCTCAGCACCGTCGCCAATCCGAGCAGTCAGCTCGTTGTGGGCGAAAGCTTCGGCGGAGCCACGAGCAACTCCGAAACATTTACCGTCCCGGGTCCGAATAATTATTCGCTGCAAACGATCTATCTCTACGTTGGCGGCGGCACCGGGACCAGCGCGACCGCGCCGGTGAAACTCAATCTGTTCGATCTGGGCGGACGGATCGCACCGAATCCCAGTTCGTACGCGGCGGGGACAAATTTGTTTGGCGGCGGCAACGGCCTCTCGATCACCTACACGACGCAAGCCAACGGATTGCTCCGGCTGGATTTCGATGGAAGCGATGAGGTCCAGCTGGTGGCCGGCCACATGTACGCGTTCGAGCTCGCCGGCAATACCGGAACGACGCCAATCAACTGGTTGCGCACGATCGCAGATATTTACCCGGGTGGTGCCGCGTACCGCAATCGCAACTGGATCAACGGAACCAATGCCCGCGACTTCGGCCTCGCAGTCTATGGGGTGATCAACACCGATCCCGTTCCGCCGACCCAGTGCACCGTCAACGCGGGAACCACCTATCAGCAGATCGACGGTTTCGGCGCCGGAGCCGTGTTTCTCGATGCCGGTCTTGATCCTCTTACCGACGCGCAGATGGATGCGCTTTACGGTACCGGCCCGAATCAAATGGGCCTGACCCTGATCCGCCTCCGCATTTCTCCCTTCGGTCCCGGCGATTGGAACAATCAAATCGCGGACGGACAAAAGGCCCATTTACGGGGTGCGAAAATTCTCGCCACGCCATGGACGCCGCCTGCGTCGATGAAGGACAACAACAACATCGTTCAAGGCTCGTTGCTCCCCACCCAATATCCCAACTTCGTCAATTATCTGAACAGCTTCACCGACACCATGGCGGCAAATGGCGCACCCGTATCGGTAGTTTCGTTACAAAACGAACCCGACTTCGCCGCAACCTACGAGTCGTGCTTGTGGACGGCGACCCAGTTCCAGACCTTCTGCCGTGATTTCGCCGGCGGCATCACTGCGCCGGTGATGATGCCGGAATCCTTTTTCTTCAATCAGGCGCTCTCGAATCCCACGCTCAACGATCCGCTCGCCGCCACCAACGTGGACTACATCGGCGGCCACCTCTATGGCGGCACGATCCAGGATTACCCACTCGCTCACTCGCTGGGCAAGCACACGTGGATGACCGAGTACCTGCTCAACGATCAAACCATCGGCTCCGCCGTCGGAACCGGCTGGCAGATCAGCGATTGTCTCACGGTCGGCAACATGAGCGCGTACATCTGGTGGAAGACGATCGGCAACGCCAACGGCCTGCTCGACGCCTCCGGTGTGCTGCAGAAACGCGCCTACGTGATGGCACAATTCAGCCGCTTCGCCCGCCCCGGCGATCTCCGTATCGACGTTTCGAATAACACAAGCCCACTCGGCATTTCCGCGTTCAAGGACCCGGTCACCGGCCATTTCGCGATTGTCGCGGTGAACGATACGACCGTCGCCGTCCCGCAGAAGTTTACGACGACCGGTCTCACGACCGCATCCGTCACGCCGTGGGTGACATCGGCGGCACAGTCGCTGGAGCAACAGGCGGCGCTGCCGATCGCCAACGACGTGTTCACTTACAATATTCCGGCGTTTTCCGTCGTCACGTTCGCCGGAACCGACTCGCCCGCAATCACGAGCGGACCGTCCGCAAGTGCGATCTACGGGCAGCCGTTCAGTTTTCAAATCACGGCCACGAACTCGCCGACGAACTATTCCGCCACAGGACTTCCGCCCGGACTGGATATTGATCCTGTCTCCGGTTTGATCACTGGCACGCCCAACGCGGTGGGCCAATATTCATCAACGATCGTCGCCACGAACGACGGTGGTTCAGACGCGATCGACTTCACGATCACAGTTCTGAAGGCCAACGCGACCGTGACGATCAGCGGCCTCGAAGCGCTCTACGATGGCACTCCGCGCAGCGTCAGTGTCACAACGTCACCTCCCGGTTTGACGGTGATCGTCACCTACAATGATAGCACGACTCCGCCAACGTATCCCGGCTTCTACACTGTCGTCGCCACGATCGATGACCCGAACTACACCGGGAGCGCGACAGCGATTTTGGAAATCGACGTGACGGGACGCGTGCGTCACATGACATCACTGGATGGGAGCATCGATGCTTCGATTCAGGTGGTAACGCCCGAAAACTCCGCGCTCAACGGCAGTGCCTCGATCTCGGGTGATCTCCTCGTGCCGGGTACGCCGCAAGTCGTGTTGAACGGCAGTCCGACTTATGCCGGCACAATCGACGGTCCGGGTGCGGCCGATCCGGCTACCGCCACGATCACGCTAAATCGCGGCACCGTGCTTCGTCACGTCGTGCGACATATCGATCCGCTCGCGCTGCCGGTGGTCGCTGCGCCACCGCTGCCGACTGGAACGCGCAGCGTGGCATTGGACAAGTCCGGCCAAAGCCCGGGGGATTTCGCGACACTGCGCGATCTCACGCTCGACAGCAACGTGGGGTTGATTGCAGTTCCCGCGGGAACCTATGGCAACTTCACTGCCGACCGCGGCAGCGGATTCGTGCTCGGCGTCGCCGGTGCCACCGAGCCAGCCGTCTACAATCTGCAAAGTCTCGCGCTGAATAGCGGCAGTAGTATCCAGATCGCAGGTCCGGTAATCCTCGTCCTCAATGCGGGCCTTTCGGTCAGCAACAATGTCGCGTTCTCCGCACACGCGCCTGAATGGTTCATGCTGAAATTCGCGTCCGGCGGCCTCACGCTGAACGGTTCGGATGTGTTGCCGGCGATCGTCATCGCACCAAATGGCGCCGTAACGCTAAACGGCTACGCGACATTGCGCGGAAAGGTAAAAGCCGACCGCCTGATCGTGAACACCAACGCGTCGCTGGAGAAACCGTGAGCGGCCGTCATCTGTATCCGATCCAGCAAAGTGAACGGTTAAGCTGGTTAACAAATATGTAGATTATGGGCGCGGGCGCCGGCGAGCGGACAACCCTCCACTCGTTGGCGCCCGCTGCTTCGTTCATGGCTGAACGATGCCGCCGCGCTCCCGCGTTTCTTATTCACGCCGGAAGCACGGTTGTCGTATTGTATTCTGCGATACCGTTGAAATCGGTTTCAGCTTAAGTCCCGAAGACTTGGACGCGCGCGATTGCCACAAGGCAGCGCGAACTTCCGTGTCCATGATCTCACACCGCCGAGAATTCATGATGCGATGTTCTAATCCCCCAAGCGCGCCGGCCTAAAAACTCAGGGCGTTGAACGTGTGGGCGGTTGCGATTTCCAGCTCCCGGCCGTTACGGTACACCAGCTTTCACCAAAATTCTTCCACATGCGTTCCCTTCCGTTCTTCCGTTGCTGGCCCGGATTTATCCTCGCGCTGGCTGTCCCAGTCGTCGCCATTGCGGCCAATTTCGATCCAACATCTGAATCCAGGCCGCTGGTCAGTCCAATTTTTGGAAGCGCGATGGTGCTGCAACGCGACAAACCAAACGTCTTCTGGGGCTGGGCAAAGCCCGGCCAGAGCGTGACGGTGCAGATCGAGCACCAACACGAAACGGTTCAGGCAAAGGCCGACGGGAAATGGCGCGCCACAATCGCCGTGCCGCCGGCGGGCGGACCCTACAGGGTGACGATTACCTCGGGAGCGCAGAGCGTCGCCCTCAACGACGTGCTCGTCGGCGATGTCTGGCTCTGCGGTGGCCAATCGAACATGGAGTTCGCCCTGCAGCGCGCGCGGGACGGACAGGCCGAGACCAGCCGGGCCGATCACCCGCAGCTTCGGCTCTACACCGTCAAGTCCCGAGTGGCTTACGCGCCGGCCGCGGTGCCAATCGGAGAATGGAAAGTCTGCTCGCCCGCAACGGCGGGAGACTTTTCCGCGGTCGCGTACTATTTCGGTTGTGAGCTGGCCAGCCGGCTGCACATCCCAATCGGGTTGATCGGGGACTCCGTCGGCGGCAGTCCGGCGGAATCTTGGCTGAGTGCGGAAGGCTTGACGGCCACCGGCGACTTCGGCGCGCAGGTCAACGCGATCGCGCGATTACACGCGAAAGGCGGGCCAGAGTTGGGAAGTTTTCTGATGCACTGGCTCGAGGAGAACGACGCTGGCGCAAGCGGAAACACCTGGGCCGCTCCGGATCTCGACGACCACGGCTGGCGGACCGTCGAGCTCCCGGGTGGATTTTCCGAACTCGGCGTGCCACAGACGCCGAGCGTGTGCTGGTTTCGCCGCGAAATCACCCTCCCGCCCAAAATTCCCGCTGGCATCGCCAAGATCTTCCTCGGTCCGATCGAGAAAATGGATACAACCTACCTCAACGGCAAATGGATTGGCGCGAGTTCGTGGGTGGAGAACCCACGCGTTTACTCCATCCCGGCCGGCGGGTTGCATCCGGGGAGAAATGTCATCGCGATTCGCGTTTTCAAGTTGAAGCCCGCCGGCGGATTTCTCGCAGAGCCCGCGGTGTTGCGTTTGCAGCTCGGCGACGGCACGACGATTCCGCTCGCGGGAAAGTGGCGCGGGATCGTGAGCGTCGACGCACGTCCGCCGCACTCGCTGCCGCTGGATTTTGAAAATTACCCAACGATGCCGACGGTGCTCTACAACGGCATGATCGCGCCCATCACACCGCTCGCGATCAGTGGCGCGATTTGGTACCAGGGCGAGGCGAACACAAAAGATCCCGGGCAGTATCGGAAATTGCTGCCGGCCATGATCGCCGACTGGCGCTCGCGATTTCAGCAGGGAGATTTCCCTTTTTATATCGTGAGCCTCCCGGCGTTCGGTTCGCGGCGAACCAATCCGGGGACGGATGGCTGGGCGGAGTTGCGCGAAGTTCAGGCGCAAACGGCTGCGACGGTACCGAATGCCGGCCTCGCGGTTACAATCGACACCGGCGACACACACAATCTCCATCCGCCCGAAAAGAAACCCGTGGGCGAACGGCTCGCGTGGTGCGCGCTGGCGAAACACTATGGTCTTTCGATTCCGTTTAGCGGCCCGACGTTGCGCACGGTCGAGCAGAGGCCCGGTGCATTAAAACTGCACTTCGATCACACGGAGGGCGGACTCGTTGTCCACGGTCAGAAACTCGCGGGCTTTGCGGTGGCAGGCAGTGATCGCGCGTGGCACTGGGCCGACGCACAAATCGACGGCGACGCCGTCGTCGTCTCTTCGCCAGAGGTGAAACTGCCGGTCGCCGCGCGTTATGCGTGGCAGAGCAACCCCGAGGCGACGCTCTTCAACGCAGCGGGACTTCCCGCTGGACCGTTTCGGACGGACGACTGGCCGTTTGGGAAAGGGAAGTAGCGAGGTTATTTCCAGACGAAACAGGATCCGTCCTTGCGGTCGGGTTTGGGCCCGGGGGAATCGGCGAACATCTCGCCGGTTGCCAAATCGATCCGCGCCTGGCGATGAGTCGCCAGCGAGAGCAGGTTCAGATCGCCGTAGACGTTTTCCGTCCACTGGAAGGTTTCGCCGTCTCCCGGTTGTCCGCGTTTCAAACTGATGCGACCGTGGTCGCGCAACGGAGCGACCGAGACGAAGCGGTCGCCAACCTGCAATGAGACGCGGCCCAGCCCGCGATCGATAACGGTGAAGCGTACGGCGCCGTCGATTTTCAACGGGGTTGCACTGCCGAAGCTCGTCAGCGTGATCGATTCTCCGAAGGGAATCGGCCGCATCAGTCCATGCGGGTGCGGTTCCACCACGGTGAAGGAGTCGAAATCAGCGTAGCCGCCGGGCGCGCCGCGAGTGTTGTAGTTGAAAAGTGAATAGCGGACGCCTTGAAACGTTTTCAGTTGAAAAATCAGCGGAAAGTCGCCGCCAATGCGTTCAAAATTTTTGCCGTCGTCGCTGTAGCTAAAAGTCGCCTGCTCGCTCAGGAAATCGCAACGCGCCCGCAGCCAGACGTGTTTTCCACCGAGCGGCTTCGTCGTGGTCTTGCCGGTCAGCTGATCGAAGTGCGCCAGCGTCCATACGTCACCATCACGCCGAACCGCCAGCCACGCGTAGGGGAGATTCAGCAACGCGAGGCCGGCCACGTCGCCGGGCTGCAGTCCGCTCGCGTCGAGTTCGGCGGTGGGAATCGATTCCGGACCAATGGAGCGTTGCGTGAGGGTGTTGCGCGCCCACCAAAAATCCGGCGCCGGCAGCGAGTGCAATCGCAGGAAGCCTGCGCGTTCGGACAGGGACCAGTATTTGTCATCCGGCACGTGATTCCATTGCCAGACGTTCGCGAGGCGCGGCCCGGAAAAGTCATCGTTGCGCTGATACGGCGCGGTCGGCGCTGAAGTATGGCCGGTGTTGGGTTTCACCCAGGTGCGCGGCGTGCGCCGGAGATTTCCCGGCAAACCGAAATAGGGCCAGCCGTCCTGCCACGTGATCGGCGAAAGACACGTGAGCCGACCGACCGCGTTCGCGTCCATCATCGAAAATCCCCACCACGCACCTGCCGGCGTATCCACAATCCCACCTTGATGCAGCGACATGTGCCCATCCTCCGTGCTGGGTGGCGAGGGCCGGAAGGGCGGGTTCACGTTCCACATGCGATGGCCCTGTGCGAGTCCAAAGTCTTCGTCCGTGCTGATCGCTGGATTTACCTCGTAAGGGCCGTCACGCCGTTCGGCGCGCGCGGCAGGCATCCGCATCCGGCCTTCGTACCACGCGCTAAGAATGTAGTATTTGCCGTCGATCTTGTACCAATGCAGGCCCTCGCCCATTCCCGCTCCTTTTCGAACGATGATTTTTTCGGTGCCGGGCACGACATCGGTCAGCTCTTCCGTCAACTGCGCAAAATGGATGTCTTGGTATCCCCAAATCACATACGCCCTGCCGTCGTCGTCGAAGAGCACCGACAGGTCGTGGAAGCCGCGCTTCATCTCCGTATGCGTCCACGGCCCAGCGGGGTTCGTCGCGCGAAACAGCTGCGTGCCGCGGTGATTGATGTTGGTGAAAATATAAAACATGCCGCGATGGTATCGGAAACTTGGCGCCCAGATGCCCTGGCCGTAGATTTCGCGTCCGTCTTCCAGTCGAAATTCGGGCCCGAGATCGAGACGATCGAAGGCGTAGCCGAGCAGTTTCCAGTTCACCAGATCGCGCGAGTGCAGCACCGGCAGGCCCGGCTGCGCGTGCATGGTCGTGCCGGTCAGATAAAAATCGCCGCCGACGCGAATCAGATCCGGATCGGAAAATTCGTCGTAGAAAAGCGGATTTGTGAAAGTCCCATTGCCGTTGTCGGCCATCCAGGTTTGCGCCGACGCGGTGGAGGCGAACACGAGCACCACGAATGCGAACAGGGATTTCATGCGCCGATGGTGTCGGCCGATACGCCGAAAAACCAAAGCCCGAAAATACATTTCAGTAAAGTTGTTCGCGTTGCGAGCGCACCGGGCTATCACGTTTCGCCATGAAACGCTTCACTCCGGTCCGCGCGCGGCTGTCCCGTCCCTATTCGATTTCGCTTCTCCACGCTCTCGCGCTAGTGACAGTTTATGCGCTCGCCGCGCCCTCGCTTTCCGCGAACGAAGCGGCCACCGATCCAGCCGACCTGCAGTGGTTCAAGGACGCGAAGCTCGGAATTTTCATCCACTGGGGCATCTACTCCGAGGGCAAAAGCAGCGAATCGTGGGCATTTCATGACGGGAAACTTTCGCACGACGAATATTTCGCGCAGGCGAAAACGTTCACCGCCGCAAATTATCATCCCGAGGAATGGGCGCGCCTCTTCAAGGCCGCGGGTGCCCGCTACGCCGTCCTCACAAGCAAACACCACGACGGATTCGCACTATGGGACACCAAGCTCTCCAAATGGAATGCGAAGGACGCCTCGCCTGCCGGCCGCGACTTGATCGGACCCTACTGTGCGGCGCTGCGTCATGAAGGACTCAAAGTTGGCCTTTATTTTTCACACCTCGACTGGTCGCACCCCGACTACGCCAGCATTTTGCCGCCGGGCGCCCGGGCCAAGCGCGACTCCGATCCACAATATAAAAATGTCTATAGCTATCCGCAGGGCGCCGAAAATCCCGCGGCTTGGAAACGTTTCCTGGCATTTCACCGCGGCCAGCTCCGCGAACTGAGTGAGCGGTTCCATCCGGATCTGTTCTGGTTCGACGGCGACTGGGAACGCAGCCCCGAGCAATGGGGTTTCAAGGAACTCCGCGCCGAGCTCAAAGCCGCCAACCCGCACGCAATTCTCAACGGTCGCCTCGGACCCTACGGCGACTACGAGACGCCCGAGCAATACGTCCCGCTCGAAGCGCCCACGGGGCCGTGGGAGCTCTGCATGACGATCAACGATTCCTGGGGCTATCAGAAGGCCGATCATCATTACAAATCCGTCCGTCAAGTCGTCCGACTGCTGGCAGAATGCGCCGGCATGGGCGGCAATCTTCTGCTCGACATCGGTCCGCGGAGTGACGGCTCGCTTCAGCCGGAGCAGGTTGCTGTGCTCGAAGGTCTCGGCCAGTGGACGCACCGCAACGCCGAGGCGCTCTACGGAACGAGCGCCGGCCTGCCCCCGGGCTATTTCCTCGGAGCGTCGACGCTCAACGCCACACGGGACACACTGTATTTGTTTTTCTTCGACCAGCCGATCGACGCCATTCCGTTGCGCGGCGTGCGCAACAAGATCAAGCGCGTATCCATCCTGGGAGGACGGGACCTGCCCTTCGATTTGGTCGGCGGCGCGCCGTGGATCAACATGCCCGGAATCGCGTGGATCACCGTCCCGCCAGACGTGGTTGATCACAACGCAACCGTGCTCAAGGTCGAACTCGACGGCCCGCTCGACCTGGCGACGAAGCCGAAAACCGCCTTGCCGTGACGATCTCCGGCGGTTTTGTTGCCCGGTCCGAGTCGCGATCCAGCCTCGGCTTCTGAGAGAAATTCAGCGTTTCGAAACTACCGCACCTTCAGCGTCACACCGCGCGCTCGTAGAGGAGGAGCACGTTGCCGTTCTTGAACGCGCGAGTTTTGGTCAACTTTAGATTCAGCGGTTTTTTCAGGCCTTCGAACATCGTGCGCCCGCGCCCCAGGGCAAGTGGGTTCAAGACGATCTGGTATTCGTCGATCAGGCCGCTCTGCGCGAGCTGCGCGACAATCGATCCGCTCCCGAAAATAATCAGCTCAGGTCCCGGCTGCTGCTTCATTTTTCGGATCGACGCGGCGGGATCGCTTTTCAACAGCTTCGTATTGCTCCACGATACGCGGTCCAAGGTTTTCGAAAACACCACTTTCGATGCGGTATTCATCCGCTCAGCGACCTCCGGCATGCTTTTCCGCGCCTGCGGCGTCGGCCACCAACTCGCCATCATTTCATACGTGACGCGGCCAAACACCATCTCGGACTCGCCGCGAGCATTGCCGGCGATAAAATCTTGCCACTCCGGATCGGCTTTGTGCGCCCAGCTCAAGTCGCCGTCCGCACCCGTAAAGTAACCGTCCAGTGTCACCGAATTGAACACCATTAATTTACGCATGATGATCCTCTTTTTTGTTTCTGCATTGGTCGGACCGCCCGCGACGTGCGTCGGTCGCTGCTAATGTTAACGTACCAACTCGTCGGAATGGACATCCCAGCCCCATATTTCAGGTGTGTGGTTTTAATTAAACTGGAGCCGGTTTTGGCGGGCGTTGTCTTCGGCCATCGCGAGCTGGAGCTGCTATACCTCAACTTTGTCCGCTCTAAATGTCGTCGATGGGCGGCGGGTGCGTCGCCCAGTTCATTTCACTGTCGCGCATAAACTGCGCCGGCCACGTCGCATGGCTGACTTCCCATGAGCGAAACGAGCGGACGCCGTGAGCGAAGACGTCGATGCGCTCGCGCGTGGGTTGTTGCGCCAGTTGTTCGATTTGCTCCAGCAATTGCGGCGGTTTCTCCGGTGCGTTTTCGAGGACGCGCAGAAACCATTTGTGAAACGGGTAAAGTCGCTCGTTGTGGGCGAGAACCAGACGGCCGCCAAACAGCGTGAGTTTCGCCACCGTCGTGCGCAGCAGCGGCAGATTGTCACGCTTGATCGCCTCGCCGCAGTACCAGTACCAAGCTTCGAACTGCGCCTGAAACCGCCAGATTCTCTCCGCCTTTTCCGCGCGGGGATATTCCGCGATGCTTTCGATGAGTTTCGAAAGGTCATCGCCGGAGCGCCGCGAGAAAAGCACCTTTGCATCCTGAAAAGCAAATCGCGCCGGCTCACTGCCACGTTCACGGACCTGATGCAGGAACGACTCGGAAATATATTTTCCATCCACATATCCGTCCGGATACGTGCATAGCTCACGGCTGAAAAAGCAGGTCGCATCGCGGTCGAGGCGACGCTCGAAATTCTCCTTCGACACGACAATCATCACATCGACATCCGATTGCGCCGCGCAGAAACCGTGGGCAATCGAACCTCCCAGCAGCAGCGCGTTCACCTCCGGATCGGCCGCAAAATGATCGGTTGTCCGTCGAATCGTTTCCTGATGGTGGGGAAACATGCGCGCCGTGAATGCTCAATTTCCGACTCCGTCTTTCAACGTACAATCATGGTCGCTCCACGCCGTCGCCCGCATCAGCCGGGTTGAGCAAAGGTCCGGCGAGGCGAGCGGTAATCAGCATCACAACAGCGGCTGCGCCGACCAACCCCGCATGGAGCAGCCAGAATTGCCCGCCCGAAAGATGCTCGAGCAGTCCGCCCAGCCAACCGACCAGATTGTTCGCGAGAAAAAGATGCAGCAGATACATGCCGATCATCGTTCCGACAATCGGCTTTGGAGATGCGCGCGCAAACAAGGCCATCCCCACCGGGAACACGTTGGCAAAACCGATGCTGTTCAAAATCTCGAATCCGAGCACCCAGCCGACGCTCGCCTTGTGTTCCGGTGAAAAAAACATCGCGGCGCCCACGAGGCACGTCGGAGCGGCGGCGCTCAAACCCAACCCGAGCGAGATCTTGATGACCTCGCTCGGCTCCTTGAAATATTTCGCCCACAACCGCCAGAACGCCACGGCGCCCACCAAGCTCGAAACGCTCACGATCGAATCGAGCGTGATCAGCCACGTCGTCGGCATCGTGCGGCCGAAAAAAACGAGGCTGACGTGGTCCGGCACCCAAAGCATATAGGCGTTGAAAATTTGCTGGTTGCCAACCGCGCCGATCGCGAGCACCGGCAGGAGCAAGATTAACACGATGACCGCTTTCCGCTCGTCGCGACTGAGCGGCGGCCGTGAAGCCGCGCCAGCGCGGATTTTTTCCGGTTCCGCCGGCAGCCATTTTCGAGCGGACAAATAGATGGCGAGCCCGATCAACATGCCGACGCCGGCAGCCCCAAATCCGTAATGCCAGCCATAAACTTCGCCCAGCGTGCCCGCAATCAGGGGCGCGGCGATCACCGCTCCGTTGATAAAAAGAAAGTAGATTTGAAACGCGTCAGCCCGCCGCAAGTCGCCGGGTGAATATAGCGCCCCAATCTGGCTGGCGAGATTGCCTTTGAAACAGCCAACACCGGTTAAAAGGCACAAAAGCGCGACGAGGAACGACGCATCGAAGGCCATCAGAAAATGTCCGGCGGCCATCAAGAGCGCGCCGAGAGTGATCGTGCGGGTTCGACCGAGCCAGCGGTCAGCAATATAGCCGCCGCCAACGGGCGTCAGATAAACCAAACCCGTATACAGACCAAAAATCGCCGAGGCCAGCGCGACGTTCGAAAGCGGCCCATGATATATCTTTTCGAGGATGGCGCGAAATCCGGCGAACCCGGCGATGCGTTCGACATGTCCCGGCAACAACAACTGCCTGACCATATAGAGCACGAGCAGCGTCTGCATGCCATAATATGAAAATCGCTCCCACCCTTCCGCGAACGCAAGATAACCGAGCCCGCGCGGATGGCCGAAAAAATCGCGGTCGTGGCTTTTGACCTCCGTACCGTTGGGAGTGGAGATTGTGGTCAAGCCGCAATGCTCGCAAAACTGCCCGACTTGGCAAGCAACCCGAACGATTGCGCGACTCGGAATTCGTCTCGTTCGACCATCGTTACTGGCCGCCGCCACTCTCTTCCTGGAACGGCAAAATAGCGGGAATGCGTTCTCGAAGTTCGGCGTCGAGGATGCGACGAAAGTCTTCAGCGAGCCGGGCAATGTCGCCTCGCAGGTGGCTTCCATCGCCTCATCGACTGCTACCCATTGAAGAAGCGACCGGCCATTCGCGCTAAACTAGATAAATAGCCTGCGTAATCCGCTGCGCTTGCACGCGACGGCCGCCAGCAAAAACAAAGCGCAGGCGGCGCTATACAGCGATGGTTCCGGCACGGCGGAAAGCGGGCGGCCATAAATGCGCACGCCAAATGGATCGGCAGTCGCGTATTCTTCTTGTCCAGCGACGTCCCAATAATTCGCGAAATCCGTAAACTGCGGGACGTCGGCGACGGGTCCGGAGTAGCCATAAGACAGGGGCATGCCGGCATCGAAGAAATTTAACTGATAGTTTCCCGGCTCGAGATCCCAATTAAGCGCACCCATGCCGCGCCAAACCCCGGGGGCATAATATTGTCCAGGCTGCGGGACGGGACGCGCGTTAATATGAAATGAACCAGAAAAAACTTGATCGTAAAGCGGACTGGCAACCGAAACCGTGACGTCGACCGGCCCGCCATCGAACCAGCCCGTGATGCCTTGAATCCGAATCGGCTCGGTAACGTCGAAGTATGCCGTGTGAATGTCCCCCACTTCGCTGTACTCGAACGGCCCACCTTGATGACGCTCAAAAAGAAGCTCGCCCCGACAGTGAAGTCCCGAGCACAAAACGAATATCGCCAGTGAGCCAGTCGCCGCCAGCCAGCGAACATTGCAAACGGATCCGGCGGCGATATGCATATAAGCAAGCGTTAGTGCCAGTCTACATCGCCAATATATAATCCGCTATCGGGTAAAAGTCCGCAACCGACCTCTTCTTATCCATTATAAGACTGGCCGGATAGTCCCCATCCCATCTCGGGTCAGCGGGCCAGGGCGGACCAAGCGTACTCAGCTCCCGGTTTCGCCGGATCGGGCATGCATGGCCGCAGATCAGATTTTGCCCAGAATCCCCAGCCATCGTTTCCAGGCGGCGTCGTGCGCATTTTTGTTCAGCTCCGTGGCATCGGGCGCCTCCCCCGCACGCATGAAGCCGTGGCCCGCGCCAGGATAGATCACCGGCTCATAAAATTTGCCGGCGTGCTTCATGAGATCCGCGGTTGGGATCACCGTGGACGTGACCCGCGCGTCGTTGCCGCCATAGAATCCATAAACCGGACACGCGATGCGGCCGGCGTCCGCGGCGTTTTCGGGACCGGTGCCGTAAAAAACAAAAGCCGCCTTCAGATCCGGTTGATTGGTCGCAAAGCGAAACGACTGGCCACCGCCCCAGCAGAAACCCGCGACGACCACCTTGCCGTTGCAGGCGGGAAGTTTCGCGACGTAATCCGCGACCGCTTTCAAGTCGGCGGTGATTTGATCCGGCGGCAACGACGAGATGGCTTTCCGCACCGCGTCGCCGCTGCCGAGTTCAGCCGTGCCACCGCCATTGGGCGCGGCGCCCGAGAGCAGGTCCGGCGCGATCGCGATGTAACCTGCTTCCGCGAGCTGGTCGGTGACGACGCGCGCCCAATCCGTGAGCCCGAAAATTTCGTGAATAACGATGACGGCGGTCGCCTTGTCTTTTACCTCTGGGAAGGCGATGAACGACTGCACGGTGCGCGGACCTTGCGGGATTTTTATCCACTCCAGATGACGCGGAGATTTTTCAAGCCGGGTCTTGGCCCAATCCTGAGACTTAGCAACCGTGGCCGTCAAAAATGCGGCAGTGAGAAACAGCAGGGGGAGTTTCATAAGCAACGATCCGGAAAGTTCTCGTCGGCGCAGGAAAGGCAAACGCTCGCGTGAAGATATGCAAAATGGCCACAAACGGAGTCTGCACGTGAACGTGGTCGACGCCGACAGTCGGCCGCTCCGGCCGGTGAAGCAGGACGGAAACGCGCGCTCCGTCACTCCCGCAACTGCCGGCGCAGGTTCGATCGAATCCCCAAGTCACGCGCGCAGAAACTTAAAAAAAATTGTGGTCGCGCAAGGCCGGCCGTCGGGCCAGAGCGCGTAATCGGGAATCACACCGCAACGCTCCCAGCCTTGACGGGTGTACAATCGCTCGCCCTCGCCACCTGTGACGGTATCGAGCACAAGCAGGGTCTTGCCGGCGCGGAGCGCACCATTCTCGGCCGCGGCGAGCAACGCGGCGCCGACGCCCCGCCGGCGGACTTTTCGATGCACGAGCATTTTCGCGACGTCCGCGCGATGGGGTTGATTTTCCGGTTGCTTCAAAATGACCTGAACGGTCCCGACGATTTTTCCCGTCTGATCTTCAGCCACGAGCACCATTCGCTCGCCGCGCGCCAAACTCGCCGCCGTGCTGCGCCAGAACGCATCAGCCGCGGCCCGGGTGATCGGCAGCATGAAACTGACCGACGCCCCGCCCTCCACGCAATCGATCAAGACATCGCTCAATTCGTCGATCTTGCGATCGCCGATCGTATCCAGAAATCGAATCTGAACGTTGTCCGCCATCATCGTCTCGACGCGCGGGACTGCCCGGTTGCGACGACCACGAAATATCGCGCGGGTCTCCGCGTGCGGTTGCGAAACGTCGTCGGCTCGTTGAGCTGCATCGCGAGACAATCGTCCTCCGCCAGCCGATACGTCGCGCTTCCCACCGTCAGTTCGATCTCACCCTTTCGGACCCAGATCTGCTGGTGAATGGTCGTCTCCCGCGCTCCCGTTTCGTAAGCCACCCGGGCGCCGGCCGGCAAAACGACTTCGACGATTTGAATGGGAGATGGAAAGTTGGCGGGGGAAATATTTCGCCGCACATAGCCGGACTGGGGATCACGCCATCGCGTGCGATCCGCGCGCCGGGACACAGGACTGGCCGGGGCGCCCGGGTCCTCGAAAAGCGTCCCCAGCGGCACGCCCAATCCTGTCGCGATTTTCTCCAACACCACCGCCGTGGGGCTGCTTTCTCCACGCTCGACCAGCGAAATCATCGAGCGGCTGACGTCGCATTTCGCGCCAAGCGCATCGAGGCTCATCCCGCGATCACGGCGCAGCGCCCGCACACGTGCAGCGATGCGAGAGTTGATGTCTCGATCGACAGGGGCCGCTCTCTTGTCTTTCATAATGGACAGGTTGTCCATTAAAATGGAAATAAGTCAACGCAACGCATTCGACCTTGCATGGTTTTCTGCAAGGTTGGAAGCGACCCGGCGCCGCGTTCGCACGCGTTCGGCACGACGTTTCGACGCTTCGCGATGCGCGGAATACTGGCTGCGTGCGAACTCGTTTTCGAGGCCTCCCCCGCTGCGCCGCTTGCGTGAACGGCGGCGGCTGCCGCCGCCGTTCACCTGGCGGACCCGCCTTAAGTCCGCCGCCACTCTGCGATAATTTCGAGAATTGCGTCGGAAGGTTCTTCCCCGGTTTTCCATTCCGTGGGAGAGCCGGCGTCCAGCAGAAGCCGCGCAATCGCGTCGAAGTCCGCTTTGGCGGCACTCGAGTTTCGCGCGCCGTCGGCCGCCCAGATCAACGGCTGTCCATGGAACTCGCGGTCGCGCATCGACACGGACGCCCCGCGCGACAGCAGCAGGCGGACGGCCTCCGTCTGGCCGTTGTGCGCGGCGCAATGAAGGGGAGTCTGTCCGATATCGCCGGTCGCATTCAGATCGAAGCCGAAATCCAGCATCGTTTCGAGTGCGCGCAGATCGCCGCGCTCGGCCGCCTGGCGCAGCGCGAGGTGATGCTCCGGGCCGATTGCAGTGCGCAGCGCGGGCCGGGCGGCGAGCAGCGCCCCGGCCGCAACCCGGTCGCCGCGGCC
>Ga0070683_100001154_pt1 | contig 19997 bp, 22 predicted proteins | sample KBSC713LmetaG_FD_64662 | JGI IMG/M metagenome (GOLD analysis project Ga0070683, IMG submission 64662) | Corn rhizosphere microbial communities from Kellogg Biological Station, Michigan, USA - KBS C7.1-3L metaG | ecosystem: Host-associated > Plants > Roots > Rhizosphere ... | reverse complement strand
GGCGAGCGGATCTGCGTCCACGGCGACTACGACGTCGACGGGATCTGCGCCACGGCGCTCGCGGTCACCGTGCTGCGCGAGCTCGGCTGCGACGTCGTCTGGCACCTGCCCAGCCGGTTCGAGGAGGGTTACGGCATCGGCAGCCAAGCGCTGGAGCGGGTCGCGGCGGACGGCGCCGCGCTGCTCTTGACGGTCGACTGCGGGATCACCGCGGTCGCCGAGGTGGCCCGCGCGCGCGAGCTGGGCCTCGATGTGATCGTCACCGACCATCACCGCCCGGCGGCCGAGCTGCCCGACTGCACGATCGTCGCCACCCGGCCATCCGACTACCCGTTCCCCGAGCTGTGCGGCACCGGCGTCGTCATGAAGCTGGCCGAGGCGCTGTGGCAACGGGCCGGCCGCCCGGCCGAGGAGCTCGACCGCCACCTCGACCTGGTTGCGCTGGCCACGGTGGCCGATGTGGTGCCGCTGCTCGACGAGAACCGGCGGCTGGTACGCGCCGGGCTGCGGCGCATGGCCCGCACCGAGAAGCCCGGCCTGCGGGCGCTGATGGTCGCGTCGCGGGTCGACCGGGCGCGCGTCAGCGCAGCCGACCTCGGCTTCCGCCTCGGCCCGCGGATCAACGCCGCCGGGCGGCTGGGCCACCCGGGCGCGGCGCTCGAGCTGCTGCTGACCACCGACGCTGCCGAGGCCGACCGGCTGGCCGACAAGCTGGAAAACCTCAATCGCCGCCGCCAGAACGTGGAGCAGGAGATCCTGGACGGTGCCGTCGAGCTGATCGAGGCCCACGACGAGGACTGGCGGTCGCGGCGGGCCTACGTGCTCGCCTCCAGCGAGTGGCACGAGGGCGTGATCGGGATCGTCGCCTCGCGGCTGGTGGAGCGTTACGGACGGCCGGTCGTGCTGATCGCGATCGGCGACGAGGAGGCCAAGGGCTCCGGCCGCAGCATCCCTGCCTACGACCTGCACGGCGGGCTGTCGGCCTGCGAGGAGCATCTGCTGCGGTTCGGCGGCCACCGGGCGGCGGCCGGGCTGTCGATCGATCCCGCCTGCTGCGAGCAGCTGGCCGATGCGCTGGCCGCCCACGCGGCGTCGGCGCTGGCCGACGAGGATCTGCAGCCGCGGGTGCGGGTCGACGCCGTGACCGCTCCCAGCGAGGTGTCGCTGGAGCTGGTCGACGAGCTGGCCCGGCTGGAGCCGTTCGGGCTCGGCAACCCCGGTGTCACCCTGCTGGCGCCCGGAGCCACCCTGCACGCGCTGGAGACGATGAGCGAGGGCCGCCACCTGCGGGGCGGCGTGGAGCTGGGCGGCTTCCGCTGCCGCGCGGTCGGTTTCGGGATGGGCTCCTGGCGCGACCGGTTGGCGGAGGCCGGCCGGGTCGACGTCGCCTACCGGCTGCAACGCAACGAATGGAACGGCGCCGTCGCCTCGCAGATGCTGCTGCGGGCGGTTGCCGAGGTGCCGGAGCTGGCGGCTCCCGCGCCACCGCCCAGCTCGCCCCCGGCGGCCGCGCTGCCGCTCTCACCGGCCATCGTCGACGAGCGTGGCCGCGGCGTGCAGGTGGCGACCGTGGCCCGGCTGATCGCCACCGGCGACGACGTGCTGGTGGTGGTCGCCGACCGCGAGCGCCGCCGGCGGATGCTGCGCGGCGTGTTGGCCCCGGAGCGGTTCTGCGGCGGGTCGGTGACGCTGGTCGAGTACGCCGGACTGCGCGACGCGGCGGCCGGCTACGCCGCCGTTGTTGCCCTCGACCCGCCGGCAGACCGCGACGGCGAGCGGTTGCTGGGCAAGCTTTCCGACACCATGCGCGTGCATCTGGTGTGGGGCGCTGCCGAGATCGAGTTCGCCCGCTCGGTGGCGGAGGCCCGAGAGCCGCTGCGCCCGGCCCTGGCCGCAGTGTGGCGGGCGGGGAAGAAGGGTGACGCTCCCGCGCTGCCGCTGGAGACGCTGGAGAGCTGCCTCGCCGTGCTGGCCGAGCTCGGCCTCGACCCCGCCCGCCCGGCCGGCTCGAAGGTCGACCTCGAGCGCTCCCCGACCTACCGGGCGGCGCTGCAGCGGGTGCGCGACGTGCAGGAGTACCTGGCCACCGTCCACCCAGTGGGGGCGTGACCGGGCGGCGGCCGCGGGGAGGTTGGCGGCAGCGGCGGCCACTACACTGTGAGTATGGCAACCGCCGTCCGCAGCCCCGAGGCACGTCGACACGAACCGCTCCTGACGGAGCTGCTGGCGCACGTCGGCGCGTACAACCCCAAGCATGACGCCGATCTGATCAGCCGGGCGTTCGAGTACGCCTGCGATCACCACAAGGGGCAGAAGCGCAAGAGCGGGGAGGACTTCGTCGTCCATCCGTGGGCGGTGGCCGTGATCTGCTCAGAGCTCAAGCTCGACTCCGCCACGATCGCGGCCGCGCTGATGCACGACGTGGTCGAGGACACCCACGCCGAGCTCGACCACGTGCGGGAGGAGTTCGGCGATGAGGTGGCGGTGCTGGTCGAGGGCGTCACCAAGCTGAACAAGATCAACTTCGCCAGCCGGGAGCAGGCCCAGGTCGAGAACTACCGCAAGATGATCATGGCCATGGCCCAGGATCTGCGGGTGGTGCTGATCAAGCTGGCCGACCGCCTGCACAACATGCGGACGATCGAGGCGCTGCCCAAGCAGAAGCAGCTCCAGAAGGCCAAGGAGACGCTCGAGATCTACGCGCCGCTGGCCCATCGTCTGGGCATCCACTCGATCAAGTGGGAGCTCGAGGACCTGGCCTTCCAGACCCTCCACCCGCGCCGCCACGCCGAGATCGAGGCGATGGTCAACCAGCGCCGGGGCGATCGCGAGCGCTACGTCGAGGAGGCCTCGACCATCCTCACCAAGGAGCTCGAGGAGGCCGGCATCCGGGCCGACCTGTCCGGTCGGGCCAAGCACTACTACTCGATCTACGCCAAGATGGCGCAGGGCGGCAAGGAGTTCAACGAGATCTACGACCTGACCGCGATGCGCGTGCTGGTCGACTCGGTCAAGGACTGCTACGGCGCGATCGGCATCATCCACTCGCTCTGGAAGCCGATGCCGGGCCGGTTCAAGGACTACGTCGCCATGCCCAAGTTCAACATGTACCAGTCGCTGCACACGACGGTGATCGGGCCGCAGGGCAAGCCGCTGGAGATCCAGGTGCGGACGAAGGAGATGCACCTGACGGCCGAGTACGGCATCGCCGCCCACTGGCTGTACAAGTCGAAGAGCGACTCCGGCAAGGACGCCGCCACCATGGCCTGGGTGTCGCAGCTTATGGACTGGCAGAACGACGCCCGCGACCCCAACGAGTTCATGGAGACACTGCGCGTCGACCTGTTCTCAGACGAGGTGTACGTGTTCACCCCCAAGGGCGACGTCAAGAGCCTGCCGTCCGGCGCCACCCCGCTCGACTTCGCCTACTCGGTGCACACCGACGTCGGCCACCGTTGTGTGGGCGCCAAGGTGAACGGCCGGATCGTGCCCCTCCACTACACCCTCAGCTCGGGCGACTTCGTCGAGGTGCTGACCTCCAAGCAGGAGCGGGGGCCGTCGCGCGACTGGCTGAACCTGGTCAAGACCTCCCGGGCGAAGAACAAGATCCGCCAGTGGTTCAGCCAGCAGGCGCGCGAGGATCTCGAGCACAAGGGCCGGGAGTCGCTGCACCAGGCGCTGAAGTCGAACGGACTGCCCCACCAGAAGGTGTCGGCCTCGCCGCTCCTGGCCGGGATCATCCGCGACATGGGCTTCAAGAAGGCCGACGACTTCTACGTCGCGATCGGCGGCGGCAAGGTGCAGGTCGGCCAGGTCGTGTCGAAGGTGATCGGCCGGCTGAAGACCGCCGAGGTGGTGTCGCCGGAGGAGGAGTTCACCGTCACCCGCCGCCCGCGGCGGCCGTCGGCCTCGTCCAGCTTCGGCATCGTGGTCGAGGGTGCGGCAGGGTCGGATGTGCTGGTGCGGATGGCGAAGTGCTGCACCCCGGTGCCGGGGGACGAGGTGGTCGGCTACATCTCGGTCGGCCGCGGCATCACCGTGCACCGCGACGACTGTCCCAACGTGCGCGCCCTGCGCCGGAATCCCGAGCGGTTCACGCCGGTGCGCTGGGACGACGACAGCGCGGCCACCAGCTCGTTCCGGGTCACCATCGCCCTGCAGTCGTGGGACCGGCCGCGGCTACTCGAGGACGTCGCCCGCACGTTCGCCGAGTACGGCACCAACATCGTCGAGTATGGCGGCCACGTGGCCGACCAGATGGCCCGCAACTGGTACACCGTCGAGGTCGGCGACGTGAAGACGCTGCGCAGCCTGCTCTCCGCGCTGAAGAACCTGGAGTCGGTGTTCGACGCCTATCGGGTGACACCGGGCGGGTAACATCAGCGGCGATGCAGACGCTGAGTGACGAGCACGTGGTCTGGCAGGGCAGCCCCAGCTGGAAGGCTCTGTTGCTGTTCTACATCAAGTGGACGCTGGTCTCGCTGCTGCCGGTCGCGGCCTGGATCGTGCTCGACCAGCTGATGGACGATCCGCCGTCGGTGACGTGGTTCGTGGCGGCGACCGTCGCCGGACTGGCCCTCACCTACGTGGTCGGCTGGATCAAGCGGGCGACCACCCGCTACCGGGTCACCGACCGCCGGATCCAGATCCGCACAGGCCTGGTCTCGCGCAACGAGAGCTCGGCCAACCTGAGCCGGGTGCAGAACGTGAACGTGGCGCAGTCGGCGTTCCAGCGCATGCTGGGCATCGGCGACGTCGACTGGGACACCGCCGGGTCGGGCGTGGGGGAGGCCGACTTCACCTTCCGCGGGGTGGAGGACCCGTCGCGGCTGGTGCATCTGGTCGACTCCTCGCTGGAGCAGGTCGACGATCCGTCCGGCCGGAGCCCGCTCGGGCTGTGACCGCCGACCACGCCGGCCGGATCCGCGGCCTGGCGCTGAGCTTTCCCCAGACCCGGGAGGACCATCCGTTCGGCCCCGGCGCCCACGTGTTCAAGGTCGGCGGCGGCAGCACCATGTTCGCGATTATGGGTGATGGGCCGCCGGTGGTGGTGACGGTGAAGCTGACCAGGGAGGAGCGAGAGGTCGCGCTCCAGCTGCCCTTCGTGTCGGAGGCCAGGTACGTGGGCCGCTACGGCTGGGTGACCGCCCGGATCGACGACGAGCAGTGCCTGGACGCGGCGCTCGAGTGGGTGCGGGAGTCCTACTGGCTGAAGGCGCCGGCCGCGGTCCGCGAGGCCGCGTGGGCCGGGGATGGCGACTGACCCACGGATCGCCTCGGTCGCGGCCGGGTACGACGCCATCGCGGCCGAGTTCGCCGACTGGGCGCAGCGGCAGCCACACGATGCGCGGACGGCCTACCTCGACCTCCTCGACCAGCGGCTGCCGGTGGGCGCGCGGCTGCTCGACATCGGCTGCGGGCAGGGCATCCCGCGGCTGTACGAGCGCTACGACGTCACCGGCATCGACGTGTCGGGCGTCCAGATCGACCGCGCCCGGGAGCGCTGGCCGCGGGCGGAGCTGCACCACACCGACGTGCTGGCAGCCGACCTGCCGGCGGCCGGTTTCGATGGCGCGGTGGCGCTGTACTCGCTGATCCACGTGCCCCGCGAGCTGCATGCCGCGGCGTGGCGGCGGATCGGCTCATGGCTTCGCCCCGGCGCGTGGTTCGCCGGCTGCGTGGGCACGCGCCGGAACGACGGTGAGCAGGGGGACTGGCTGGGCACCCGCATGTACTGGAGCAACCCGGATCCGGGTCACACGCTCTCGCTGGTCGCAGCCGCCGGCCTGGAGGTGGAGCGCAGCGAGCCGATCACGGAGCTGGAGGACGGCGAGCCGGTCAGCTTCCTCTGGCTGCTGCTGCGCCGGGCCGGGTGATCAGCCGCGGGGAACGACGTTCGCCAGCGGCTCGCCGAGGGCGAAGCGCCGCAGCTGTGCGGCGGCCAGGTCAGCCGCTCGTTCGTCGGCCTGAGGGGAGTCGCCGGCGAAGTGAGCCGTGATGGCAAGCGTGCCGTGTGCCCGCCACAACGGGTGGTCGGCGGGCAGCGGCTCGGGGTCGACCACGTCGAGCACCGCCCGCAGCCGACCTGACTCGAGCTCGCGGAGCAGGGCCGCGGTGTCGACGACCGCGCCCCGGCCGGCGTTCACGAACAGCGTGTCGTCGCGCATCAGGGCCAGGAACTCGGCATTCACCATGCCGCGGGTGGCGTCGTTGAGCGGCGCCAGTACCACCACGGCGTCGGCGTGGGGCAGCAGGTCGGGCAGCTGCTCGGGGCCGTGTACGCCGTCGCGGGCGTGGCCGGCGACGCCGACGACACGCGCCCCCAGCGGCTCCAGTCGGGCCTCGAGCGCCCGTCCGATCGACCCGTGTCCGACCACCAGCACCGTCTGGCCGTGGAGTTCGGCCGGCGGGATGTAGTCCCAGCTGCGGTCGCGGGCGGCCTGCAGCAGCCCCGTCGTCGCGCCCAGCAGCGCGGCCAGCGCCCACTCGGCCATCGGGATGTCGCGGGTGCCCCGGGCGTTGCACAGCGTGGCCCACTCCGGCACTCGGCTCTCGATCCAGTCGGTGCCGGCCGACAGCACCTGCACCACCCGCAGCTCCGGCAGCTCGGCCAGTACGTCCAGCGACCCGCCCGACGTCCAGCCGGGGACGATGAACGACACCTGCTGCAGCGCCCCGGCGTCGAACCCGTCCGCCGGAAGCTCGCGCACCTCGACGCCCGCCGGAGCCGCGCGGCGGGCCGCCTCGAGGGCCTCCTCGCAGACGGCGGCGATCACGTCGCGCTCACGGCTCCCACGCCTGGCCCCCGGTGTCCCAGCCGACCAGGCAATGCGGGGATATCAGCAGGGCCACCCGCTCCAGAAAGGCCCTGTCGTCGTCCCCGAAGGCGGCCGCGGAGTCGGAGTCGATGTCGATCTCGGCCACCACCATGTCCTGGTAGCGGATCGGCACCACGATCTCCGACCGGGTGGACGGGAAGCAGGCCAGGTAGCGGGGGTCGGCGTTGACGTCGTCGACGATCTCGGTGCGGCCGTTGGCCACCGCCGCGCCGCAGACGCCCTGGCCGATCGGGATCCGCATGTGCTCGGTGGCCGTGGGGCCTTCCCAGGGTCCGAGAGCCAGCTCCTCACCCTCGACGAAGTAGATGCCGACCCAGGAGTAGTGGCCGATCCGGTCGTGGAGCACCTCGACGGTCTGGCGCACGATCTCATCCGACTCGGCCTCCCGGTTCAGGATCCGCTCGACTGCGTCGAGCGCGCCCCGGTAGTCGTCCCTGGTCGCGGTCACGCCGTCTCCACCTCCTGGTCGAACCCCCTGATCGCCGATCGCAGCCGTCCGGACACCGGCACCGGCCGCCGGCTGGCGAGGTCAACCTGCACGAGCGTCTGCTGGGCGGTCGCCAGGTGCTCGGAGGTGGCCACGTTGACGGCCTCGAACTGCCACACCATGCTGGTTGTCCCGATCCGCAGCACGCGGACGAACACCTCGAGTTCGTCGTCGAACCGGGCCGGCGCGTGGTACTCGACGTGCTGCGCGCGCATCACGAACTGGGGACCGGAATGATCCCGCTCCAGCAGGTCGAGATTCCGCTGGTACTCGACCCGGGCGCGGTCGAAATACGGCATGTAGCGGCCGTAGTAGACGATCCCCTGGGCGTCCGTCTCATCGAACCCGACCCGCGTCCGGTAGGCGAAGCGGTAGGGCGGCCGGCGGTCGGAGATCACGACCTGATCAGCGCCAGCACCTCGTCGCGCTTGCGCTCCATCTGCTCGGCGTCGAGCGCCTCGAGGTTGAGGCGCAGCAGCGGCTCGGTGTTCGAGGGGCGGACGTTGAAGTGCCAGTCGTCGAACGCGAACGAGATGCCGTCCAGGTGCGACACGGCGGCGGCCGACCCGCTGTAGGCGTCCTTCAGCTCCTGCAGCTTGAGCGGCACATCGGCCACCGTCGAGTTGATCTCGCCGGAGATGTGGTAGCGCTCTCGGAACGGGGCGAGCAGCTCCGACAGTGGCTTGCCCTTCTTGGAGATCAGCTCCAGCAGCACCAGCGCGGGCACGATGCCGGTGTCGCAGTAGTAGAAGTCGCGGAAGTAGTAGTGGCCCGAGACCTCGCCGGCGAACACCGCGTCCTCCTTGCGGATGCGGGCCTTGATGAAGGCGTGGCCGACCCGGTTCTCGAGTGCCGTGCCGCCGGCCGCGCGGACGGTGTCGGGCACCGCCCAGGAGGCGCGCAGGTCGTAGACGATGGTCGCCTCGGGATACTTCTCGAGCATCGCCTCCGCCAGCAGCGCCGTGATCAGGTCGCCCTCGACGAACGTGGCGGTGTCGTCGACGAAGAAGCAGCGGTCGGCGTCGCCGTCCCACGCGATGCCCAGGTCGGCGCCCTCGCTGAGCACCCTGGACAGGATGAACTGCCGGTTCTCCTCGAGCAGCGGGTTGGGCTCATGGTTGGGGAAGCTGCCGTCGGGCTCCATGTGGCAGGCGACCGCCCGGATCGGAAGACGGTCGAGCAGCGGCTCGAACATCGGCCCGGCCATCCCGTTGGCGCCGTCCAGCACGACCTTGAGCGGCCGGATCACCTGCGGATCGATGAACCGCAGCACCCGTTCGTGGAACTCCTGGTACACGTCGCGCTCGCTGATCTCGCCCCGCCGTGGGGGTTTCGGGAACTCGGCATCGTCCAGTGCGAACCGCTTGATGTCGTCCAGCCCGGTGTCACCGCCCACCGGCATCGCGCCTCGCCGCACGATCTTCATCCCGTTGTACTGCGCCGGGTTGTGGGAGGCCGTCACCTGGATGCCGCCCTCGTACCCGTACTCGCCGACAGCGAAGTACACCACCTCCGTGCCCACCTGGCCCAGCATCACCACGTCGGCCCCCTGCTCGGCCGCCCCGCGGGCCAGCGCCTCGGCGATCTCCGGCGAGGACAGGCGCATGTCGCGGCCCACCGCCATCGTGCGGGGCTCGAAAGCCGCCACGTATGCTCTGCCGATCCGGTAGGCGCCCTCGGCGTCGAGCTGGTCGGGCACGATGCCCCGCACGTCGTACGCTTTGAAGCAGGATGGGTCGAGCATGGCGGTGAGTCTAGAGGAGGTGCGGCTGGAGCCGGTGCGGGTCGCTGACGCCGATCGGCTGGCCCGCTTCATGGTCGACAACCGGTCGTTCTTCGCTCCCTTCGACCCGCCCCGCCCGGAGGAGTTCTTCACCGTCGAGGGGCAGCGCCGCGAGCTCGAGGCCGTGGTCGCCGCTGCCGCCGTCGGCTCCCGTCAGCGGTTCGTGATCCTGTTCCGCGGCGAGCTGGTCGGCTGGCTGACCGTCTCCAACATCGTCCGCGGACCCTTCCAGAGCGCCAACATGGGCTACGCCGTCGGCCACGAGCACAACGGCCGCGGCATCGGCACCCGGGCCGTCGGCATGGCCGTCGACTGGGCCTTCACCGAGGCTCGCCTGCACCGCCTGGAGGCCGGCACCCTGCTCGACAACCGCGCCTCCCAGCGCGTGCTCGAGAAGAACGGCTTCGAGCCCATCGGTATCGCCCACAACTACCTCTACATCAACGACGCGTGGCGCGACCACCTGCTCTTCCAGCGCATCGCGGGGTGACGGCCAAATGACCGGCGGTGTCTCGGCCAAGTGGCAATTGCCTGCAAACGGCGGGGTTGGCCGGGTGGGTTCGACGCGTTGGCGGCGCGGCAACGGCCAAATGACCGGCCGTGCTTCGGCCAAGTGGCCAACCGCTGTCGCACCCGCGGGGCTGGTGCTGGACCGAGCTGTCGATGCAGATGCCCAGCGAGATCGTCCAGCGCGGGCCGGCCCCGGCGAGCCGCACTGCCTGACCAGCCGGTATACGCTCGCGAACTCGAACCGGGAGGGATCGTGCCGGCAAAGGGAGTCCATCACGTCGATCTCGCGGTGAGCGACGTCGAGCGGTCGCTCGGGTTCTATCTCGACCTCCTCGGCCCGCTTGGCTGGGAGGTGATCAGGCGGTACCCGACCTACCGGGGTACCGAGGAGGTGGTCTACCTCGGGCCGTCGGTAGAAAGGCACGCGCGGACGCTTTCGACCGGATTCGGACTGCGAGCGGCGGATGGCGGCGCTCACCAGTACTACGGCGTCGGAGTCGAGCACATCGCGTTCGACGTCGACACGAAAGATGAGGTTGATGGCGCGTACGCCCGCGCGACGGCGTCCGGCGCCCGGATTCACTACCCGCCCGAGGAGGATCGAGACGAGCCGGGCTACTACGCGTTCTTCGCGTTCGACCCCGACGGCATCTGGGTCGAAGTGTTCTCGTGGACGGCCGCGTAGGGAGCGTCAAGGCACCGTCGTCGCGATGCCGGCAGCTTCCCGGCACCACTGGCAGAGAAGCCGGGTGCGACCCGTGGATGCGTCGATAGCATGGCGGCGTGGACGTCCGACCAGTGCCGCCACAGTCCGCAGACGCCCGCCGCCTGCTGGCCGACTACCTCGACGACTTGGCGCGCCGCCTGGACGGCTGGACGCGAGCCGGCTATGTCGACGCAGCGCCCGAAGAGCTGTTGCCGCCTGCGGGTGCGCTTCTGGTGGGATACGAGGACGGCGAGGCGGTGGCCTGCGGCGCCGTCCGCGTGATCGGCCCGGGGATCGCGGAGGTGAAGCGCATGTTCGTCGCGCCGCATGTCCGCGGCCGTGGGCTGGGCCGGGCGCTGCTCGACGCGCTCGAACGGACGGCGGTCGAACTCGGGTGCGACGTCGCCCGGCTCGACTCGACGGAGCCTCTGGCGGAAGCGATGGCGCTCTACAGAAGCGCGGGCTACGTCGAGATCGCGGACTACAACCGAAACCCGAACGCCACCACATGGCTGGAGCGGCGGCTGCGGCAGCCGCGCGATGTGGGGACGCCGTGGTGACAGCCGCGGAGTCCCCGGCGCGCCGGTGGGGCAACGGCCAAATGACCGGCGGTGTCCCGGCCAAGTGGCAATTGCCTGCAGATCCCGCTGTTCGCCGCCGATCATGTGCGCGGGCGCGGCCCCGCTGGGCCGGCCGGGCGGGGGTCTAGGCATGCTCCACTCGCAGGAGCGTCACGAACCGTTGACCGGGCGCCGGTGGGACGAGGCGTGGGTGCGGCGGCGGATCGAGGAGATTGCGGACGACGCCGAGGCGGCGGTGACGGGGGATGGGGAATGGCCGGAGCACCCCGATGACCACGATGACTCCGTGCCGATGGCAAAGGGGATCCACCTGGGCGCGGCGGGCATGGTGTGGGGGCTGCACGCGCTGGGACGCGACCGGCCCGACCTGATCCGGGGGCTGCACCAGCGCTACGTCCGGGAGCCGGACTGGCCGGGTCGGGTGGCCGGCTACTGGTGCGGCGAGGCCGGCATCCTGCTGGTCTCGGAGCTGCTCGACCCGGATCCCGACGGCGCCGATCGGCTGGAGGCGGTGATCCGAAGCAACGCCGAGAACGACAGCAACGAGGTGATGTGGGGCGCGCCCGGCACGATGCTGGCGGCGCTGCTGATGCACAGGCGCACGGGAGAGGCACGCTGGGCCGATGCCTGGCGGGAGAGCGCCGAGGCCGTGTGGTCGAGATGGGGCGGCGAGGGCGATCCGCGCTCCGACCTGTGGACGCAGCTGCTCTACGGGTCGACGGCGCAGTACGTCGGCCCGGCCCATGGCTTTGCCGGGAACGTCCGCTCGCTGTGGCTGGGGCGGCAGCTGCTCGCCCCCGACCGTGCCTTCGATCTGGAGCGGCGGGCGGTGGCGACAGCGACCGCGCTGGCGGTGCGCGAGGACGGGCTGGCGAACTGGCCGCCGACGGTCGGCCCGCTCGCCCACCGGGGACGGATTCGCGTCCAGTGGTGCCACGGCGCGCCGGGCATGGTCACCTCGCTGGCGTCGATGGCGCCCGGCGACGACGACTTCACCGCGCTGCTGGCCGAGGCGGGCGAGCTGACCTGGCTGGCCGGCCCGCCGGCGTCCGGCCAGGGACTGTGCCACGGCACGGCCGGCAGCGGTCTGGCCTTCCTGGCCCTTCACGAGCGGACCGCAGATTCCGGCTGGCTGGAGCGGGCGCGCGGATTCGCCGTGCACGCGCTCGAGCAGGCCGCACGTCAACGGACGGCGCACGGCGCCGGCCGGTACTCGCTGTGGACGGGCGACATCGGCGCGGCCGTGATGGCACGGAGCTGCATCGAGGGCCGCGCCGGCGTCCCCTCCCTGGACTGGCTGTAGCGCGTCCTCCGACCGTACCGTGCGTCCGCGCCGCTCGCCGGATCAGGCACACTTCGACCATGCTCGTCGATCTGCTGCTCGTGCTCGTGCTGCTGGCGGTGATCGCGGCGGCCGCCGTGGTGCTGTCGAAGCGCCGCCGGGCGGCGTATGACCGCTGGCGGGTGCGGATCCGGGCCATCCAGGGCGGCACGGCGGTGGAGATCGTCCGCCCCGGCAACCAGCCGCTGCGGGTGGCGCTGCTCGATCCCGCCGACGACGAGTTCTCGACCCGGCTCGAGGAGGCTCGGGCGGCCGCGATTGAGCGTGCCATCGCGCTCAACTCGGTCCGCGAGAGCCTGCTTCCCTAGCCCCGCCCGGTCACCCGTTTGGGTGATTTGCCGGGCCGGTCGCCGCACGGAGACTGGGGATGCATCGTGCGACGGCGGCTGCAGGGCCCCGCTCGCCGGAAACGACGACTCGAAGGGTTCTCATGGACCACAAGCTTTCGAACCGGGAGATCGCGCTCGGCGTCGCGACGTTCCTGGTCGCGCTGGTTGTCATGGCGCTGTACGGCTGAGGTCAGCCGCGGGCCGGCCATGCCGACCGCACCTGCTCGAGCGTGCGGCTGAGATGCTCGGGCATCACGCGGACGTCGGCCAGCACCGGCATGAAGTTCGTGTCGCCGTTCCACCGCGGCACCACGTGCAGGTGGATGTGATCCTCGATGCCCGCTCCCGCAACCCGGCCCAGGTTCACGCCGGCGTTGAAGCCGTGGGGGGCCATGGCCTCGGTGAGTGCCGCGACGCCCTGGTCGAACAGCTCCCACAGCTCCAGCCGCTCATCGCCGGTCAGGTCCCCTGGCGCGGCGACATGGCGGTAGGGAGCGACCATCAGGTGGCCGTTGGCGTACGGGTACAGATTGAGCACGACGAAGCAGTGCTCACCGCGGTGGACGATCAGCGCCTCGTTATCGGGCTCGCCGGGCTTGGTGCAGAAGATGCAGCCGGGCTTGTCGGCCCCGCCGGCGACGTACTCCAGCCGCCAGGGCGCCCACAGGCGCTCCACCTAGAGCCATCTCCGCAGCCGGAAGAACCCCAGCATCACGGCGGCGATCGCGACCATCGCGGCGATGATCGTCCAGAACGCGTGCTGTGAGGCCTCGTGCGGGATCGGCACGTTCATGCCGAAGATGCCCGAGATCAGGGTCAGCGGCAGCATGATCACGCTGAACACGGTCAGCACGCGCAGGATGTCGTTCTGCTTGTGCGCGATCACCGACTCGTTGGTCTGCTCGAGCGCCTCGACCACCTCTTTGTAGTTGTCGAGCTGGTCCCAGATCCGCTCCGCGGAGTCGACGATGTCGTCGAAGTAGACCTCGAGATCTTCCGACAGATACCGGGTCCGCGCCCGCTCCAGCAGCCGCAGGGTCGTCCGCTCCGGCTTGATGATCTTGCGGAAGGCGATGATCTCCTGCTTGACGTTCGAGATGTCGCGGGCCACGTCCTCGCTGCGCTCGTCCCAGATCGCGTTCTGCAGCCGGTCGAGCTTGAATCCGATCTTGTCCAGGATCGGGAAGCAGTAGTCGAAGGACTCCGACAGGATCTCGTAGAGCAGGTAACCCGCGCCCTTCGAGAAGTACTGCTCGCGCAGCTCGTCGCTGTTCGAGAGCCGCGTGAACAGCCTGCCGACCGGCTTCAGAGGATGGTTGGGCAGCGTGATCACGTAGTCGGGGCCGATGAAGATGTTCAGCTCCGCAGCGTTCAGCCGCCCGATCGACTTGTCGAACCGGGGCAGGTGGAGCACCATGAAGAGGTACTCGTCGTACTCGTCGATCTTCGGCCGCTGCCGGGTCGAGAGCACGTCCTCCAGGTCGAGCTCGTGGAACTCGAAGTGCTCGGCCAGCCAGGCCGTCTCGACCGCCGTCGGCTCCTCGATGTTCAGCCAGCGCGCGCCGGCATGCTCGAGCTCAGAGACCCGGGGCTCTGCGGGTACGACCGGCTGTCCCAGCGGCGCCTGCTGGCGCCTGCGGACTGTCCTCGGGATCCGTGGGAGATTCGGCATCCTGGGTCACCTGTCGAAGAAGCAGAGTCATGGACGGAGTGTACGACAGATTCGCCGCTCGTGGCGCCGAATCCTGTCGGCATGCGGTCACCGCGGCCGTCCCCGGAGCAGGTAGGAGACCAGCAGCAGGCCGGACACGCCGGCAACCGCAAGCTTTGCCGGTATCGGCAGATCGGACGGTGTGATGAAGCCTTCGATCAGTCCGGCCAGCACGAGCAGCGGCATGGTGCCGAGGACGACCAGCGTCCCCCGGGTCGCTTCCCGGCGGATCGCGACCGCTCTCGGCTCCGGCCGGGCCCGGACGATGGCGTCGGCCAGCGCCAGCCCGGCGCCGGCCGTGATGGCGAAGCAGGACAGCTCGATCACGCCGTGGGGGAGGATCAGCGACCAGTACTCGCCGTTCACCCCATCGCCGTTCGTGATTCCCGACAGCACGCCCAGCAGCATGGAGTTGAAATACACCACGTACAGCGTCAGCAGGCCGGCCGTCAGCCCGCCGCCGAAGGCCATGATGCTGACCCGGATGTTGTTGGTGAAGATCATCGCCGATTCCGGCGCCATCAGGCTGGCCGGGATCGCCTCGTGGCGAGCGTGGTTGGCGTCGCGCAGCGCGGCCGGCAGGAAGCTCGAGGCGCTGACCGGGTCGGCCAGCGCCCACGCGAACCCGGCGGTGGCGACCGCGACGCCCAGCAGGGCAGCCGCCGCGATCGGCCGCCGCAGCTCCCAGACCAGGCCTGGATAGCCACTCCACAGAAACCCCAGCACCGGCCGCAGTGGGGCCGCGCCGCGCCGGTAGACGACCGCATGGGCCTGGGCGACCAGGTCGTTCAGGCGCGGCAGCAGCGGGGAGGATGGGTCGCGGGTGCGCAGTAGGGCGAGGTCGGCGGCCGTCTGCTGGTAGCGCAGCACCAGCAGATCGACCCGCTCGGCGGGCATTCGCCCACCGTCCCGGCGGGTCTCGGTGACGAGCTCGGCAAGCTCATCCCACAGCGGCGCCCGTTCCGCGGTCCATGTTCGCTCCGAGGCGGCCGATACCATCTCGACGGACGGTAATGGAGGCCGAGGCTGTTCACTGACCGAATCGAGACGACCACACCCGAGCGGGTGGTCGTCGGGCACGACATCGCCGGTGTCGGAACCAGGATGATGGCGCAGCTGATCGACAGCGCCATCCTGATCGCCATCGCCATCGGCGGCATGGCGGCGCTGTCCCTGGCCGCCACGGTGACGGACGTGATCGCGGTGACGGCCTTCGTCATCTTCGCCTCGGTGCTGCCGTTCGCCTACTTCCTCGTTCAGGAGGCCCGCACGGGGGCGACGGTGGGCAAGCGGGCGCTGGGCATCCGGGTCGTCACCGACGAAGGCGCGCCGATCGGCTGGCGGGAATCGACGATCCGCAACCTGGTGCGGCTGATCGACTTCCTGCCCGCCCTGTACCTGCTGGGCGGGACGGTGGCGATCGCATCGTCACGCAGCAAACGGCTGGGCGACCTGGCGGCGGGCACCGTGGCGATCCGCGCCCCGGCCGACGAGCGGCAACGCTTCGGGCCGAAGACGACGTTCGCAGAGGCCGTCGGCGAGCTGCACTCCGGCCCGGTGCCGCCGGAGCTGGTCGCCATCCTCGTGAAGTACCGGCGGCGCCACGGTGAGCTGCTGCCCGAGGCCCGCCGGGAGCTGGCGGAACGGCTGGCAGTGCACCTGGAGGCCTACCATCCGCGGCCTGACGGGATGTCGCTGGAGGAGTTCGTGGTGCGGGCGGCGGTCACCTACGGCCCGGCCCGCCGGGGCTAGGGATGTCGGCGCCCGACCTGCAGCGTCCGCTCGACCTGGGGGCCATGCTGGACTCCGCCCTCTCGATCTACCGGCGCCACTTCGTCACCCTGCTGGCGTCGGTGGGGGTGCTGGTGGTCCCGCTGGCCCTGCTCGAGCCGGTGCTGGGCGATGTCGGCAGCCTGATCGCGGGCGGGTTGCTGGCGTTCATCCCCACCGCCGTCACCGCCTACGTGGTGGCCGACGTTGCCACAGGGGTCAAGCCGACCGTGGGGTCGGTCTGGAACCGGGTGACGCCGGTGGTCGTGCCGCTGATCCTGACCGCGGCGCTGATCCTCGTGCCGTTCGTGCTGGTGATCGGGCTGACCGTGCTGATCGCGCCCGTGCTGGTCTTCTACCTGCTCGCGCCGGCGCTGGTGCTGGCGATCTGGCTGACTCAGGTGGCGCCGGTGCTGGCGATCGAGGACCGCCGGTACTTGGACGCCGCCCGACGCAGCAAGCAGCTGGTCAGCGGCTCCTGGTGGCGGGTGTTCGGCATCCTCCTGGCCATCAACGTGGTGGGGGCGCTGGCCTCGCTGGCGATCGTGCTGCCCTTCGCGGGCACCGCCTTCGACACCTCGCGGCCGGCCGCTGTGGTGGCGAACGCGTTCGCCACCATGCTGATCACCCCGGTCACGTCGGTGGTGGCGGCGCTGCTCTATTTCGACCTGCGGCTGCGCAAGGAGGGCACGGACATCGCGCGCGAGATCGACGCCCTGGGGCCGCTGCCGCCGGCCCGGGAATGACGGCCGGTGAGCTGGTCGACCGCGCCGGCGAGGCTGCGCATCGGAGCGCCGCCGGCCTGGGGCCCGCCGGCGAGGCCGCGCGGGACTCGTTCCGGGCTCCCGGATCGGGGCAGGAGAGTCTGTTGTCGCGGCTCTTCGGCTGGCTGGGCGAGCGGATGGGCTCCCTGTTCCCGGACGTCGGCCTGGGCGGCTCGGTCACCAGCCTGCTGGGCTGGGCGATCGTCGGCGGCCTGGCAACCGGGCTGATCCTGCTGGTCATCCGTGCCGGAGCCCGCGCGCGGGTGCCGCGGCGACCGCCGGGGCAGCCGGCGGAGCCGCGATTACCCGCGTTCGAGCGCGCCCGCCGCCACGCGATCGGGCTGGCGGAGGTCGACCCGCGGGAAGCGCTGCGGCTGCTGTACGGCGCGCTGCTCCTGGAGGTGGGGCGGCGGCGGGGGTGGCGCGCCCTTCCCGGGCGGACGAACTGGATGTTCGTGCGCCGGTTGGGGCCGGCGACGCCGCAGGGGGCGGCGCTGAGCGAGTGCACGCGGCTGTTCGAGGGCCGGGTGTACGGCGACGCGCCGGCCGCGGCGGCGGACGTCAGCCGGATGGATGGGCTTGTCGAGGAGGTGCTGGCGTGAGGCTGTCCCGCGATGCCGGGCTGCTGGCGGTGCTGGTCGCCGTGCTGGCCGCCGGCCTGCTGGTCGTGATCAGCCGCGACCGCCCGGTCGGCCCGGCATACAGGCTCGACGGCCACGGGCGGCTGGGCATGTCGGGGCTGGCCGCCGGGCTTCGCTCCTCCGGCTCGGAGGTGCGCTCCGGCAGGCGGCCGACGATGGCCGGTGACGGCCTCACCGTCAGCGTCGCACCTCAGGGCTTCAGCATCGACGAGGCCGGCCGCTGGCTGGCGGCGATCCGCGGCGGGGCGACGCTGCTGCTGGCCACCGATCGCAACAGCCGGCTGACGGAGGCGCTGGGGCTGGTCGTCGGGTCCGCAGGCGCAACGGCCGTACCCACGGAGTCGGCGGCCCGGGCCTTTCCCCAGGCGGTGGCGCCGGCCGAGCCGGTGCCGGCAGCGTTCACGCGCACGCCCGCCGGTGCCCGGGCGCTGTGGACGAGCGGGGGAAACGGCGTGATGGTCGTCTTCTCGCTGGGCAAGGGCAGCGTCTGGGCGATCAGCGACCCACGCTGGCTGACCAACCGGGAAGTGGTCGCGACCGGTCTGCCGATCGCGCTGCCGCTGGCCAGGACGGCCGGCGAAACCGTGACGCTGGACGAGTACCACCACGGCGTGGGCGAGAGCGCGGGCAGCTTCGGCTACCTGCCCGGGTGGCTCCAGCTGGTCGTGCTCCAGCTGGTCGTGGCCCTGATCGCAGCCATGATCACCGCCGCCCGGAGGCTGGGGCCGGTGCGGCCTGAGGGCGCGACCGCCACCCGCTCCACTGCCGAGCTGGCCGGGTCGCTGGCCCGCCTGCACCGCAAGGCCGGGCGGCTGGAGACGGCCACTGTGCCGCTGGCCGCCGAGTTGCGGCGGCGGCTGGGCAGCGCCGACAGCCAGCTGGCGGACGGGCTGGCGCGGCTGGAGGGGGCGCGACGGGAAGCGGACGCTGTGGAAGCATTGGCGGAGATCGAGCAGGCGACCAGGAGGCTGACGGGTGCGAATCGCTGAGTTTTTCGAGCGCGGGCGCGAGGCGCTGGGCCGCGTCGTCGTGGGCAACGGCGAGGCCATCGATGGCGTCCTGGCAGCGCTCGTGCTGGAGGGGCACGTGCTGCTCGAAGGCCCCCCGGGAACGGCGAAGACGCTGCTCGCCCGGTCGCTGGCCCACGTCACCGGGCTCGACTTCGCGCGGATCCAGTTCACCCCTGACCTGATGCCCGCCGACCTCACGGGGACGATGGTGTTCGTGCCCCAGGAGGCGCGCTTCGAGCTGCGAAAGGGCCCGGTGTTCGCGTCGCTGGTGCTGGCCGACGAGATCAACCGCACTCCGCCGAAGACCCAGGCGGCGCTGCTCGAGGCGATGGAAGAGGGGCGGGTGACGATCGAGGGCCAGACGCTCGACCTCCCGCGCCCATTCGTCGTCTGCGCCACCGAGAACCCGATCGAGTTCGAGGGCACCTATCCGCTGCCCGAGGCACAGCTCGACCGGTTCCTGTTCAAGCTGCTGCTGACGTACCCCGACATCGAGGCCGAGCGGGAGATTCTGCGCCGTCACCAGGCCGGCTTCCGGCCCCGAGACCTGGCCCGCATGGAGCTGCCGACGGTGGTCGATGCCGCCGGGGCACTGGCGCTGCAGGAGGAGGCTGCAGCGGTCACGGTGCACGAGGACGTGCTCGGCTACGCCGCCGAGGTGGCCGCCTGGCTGCGTGGCTCCCCCGATGTGATCGTCGGGCCCAGCCCGCGGGGGTCGATCGCACTGGTGATGGCGGCTCGGGTGATGGCGGCTGCCCGGGCCGCGGACTACGTCACTCCTGACGACCTGCAGGCACTGGCGCCGGCGGTGCTCCGCCACCGGATCGTGCTGTCGACGGACGCCGAGCTGGGTGGCCGCGACGCCGATGCTGTGGTGGCGGGCGCGCTGTCCGCGGTCGCGGTGCCCCGGTGATCACCCGCCGTGGCCTGCTGGCGCTGGCTGCGGTCGCCCTGCTGGCGCCGGTTGCAGCCCCACTCGGCGTCAGCGGATGGGCGGTGGCGGCCGGCGACCTGCTGGTGGTCGCGGCGATCGCCGCCGACTGGCTGTCGGTGCGCCCGGCCACCATCGAGGTCGATCGGCCGGAGCAGGGCCCGTTCTCCGTCGGCCGGCCCAACCCTGTGGCGCTCACCGTGTGGAACGCCGGGCCGTCGCGCGTCCTGGTGGTGGCCGAGGCAGAGCCTGCCGCGGCGGAGCTGGAGCCGGTGACCCACCGCCTGCGGATGGCGGCCGGTGAGGAGCGGGTGCTGCAGGCGCACCTGACTCCTTCCCGCCGAGGGCCGCTGCGGTTCGCGGCGGTCGAGGTTCGGATGTTCGGGCCGCTCGGCATGGCGTTTCGCGAGCGCAGCTTCAAGGCCACCGCTGCGGCTGCGGCCGTCTGGCCGGACGTGCTCCAGCTGCGCGACGAGCGGCTGCTGCCTCCCGGCCGGCGGCTGGGCGGCGCCCGTCTGCGCAGGGCGGAGGCGGCCGGCCGGGAGTTCGAGAGCCTGCGCGACTACGTGCCCGGCGATGAGTACCGGCGGATC
>Ga0070683_100001152_pt1 | contig 20005 bp, 18 predicted proteins | sample KBSC713LmetaG_FD_64662 | JGI IMG/M metagenome (GOLD analysis project Ga0070683, IMG submission 64662) | Corn rhizosphere microbial communities from Kellogg Biological Station, Michigan, USA - KBS C7.1-3L metaG | ecosystem: Host-associated > Plants > Roots > Rhizosphere ... | reverse complement strand
CGGGCGATCTCGCGGTTGTCCATGCCGAGTGCGAAGCGCATGATCAGCGCGTCGCGGCGGTCGTCCGGCAGATGCTCGAGATGCGCCATCACCTGGCGCAGCTCCTCGCGCCCCTCGGCGATCGCCTCGGTGCCGTGGCGGGCGGCGATCGGGTCGGCCACCTCGAGCGAGGTCTGCGGCCGGCGCGAGCGATCGCGGTAGTAGTTGGAGGCGAGATTGTGGGCGATGCGAATCAGCCAGGGCCGCAGCGGCCGGCCGTCGGACTCGCGGCGCGCCCGATCGAAGTGCCGGTAGGCCTGTAGAAAGGCCTGCTCGGTGAGGTCCTCGGCGTCGTGCTGGTTGCCGACCCGGTAGTAGGCGTAGGAATAGACGTCGCGCAGGTGAGCTCGGTAGAGGTCCTCGAAGGCGCGATCGAGCTCCGCCTTGGCGGCCGGGTCGAGGCTGGCCGGCTCGACGTTCTCGCTCATCGGCGCAGCCTATTGCCATCAAGCGGCCTTCTTGGTTCGCTCGACCCGCCGTAGGCCCGCCACCCAGGCCTCGGCGTCGATCTCGCCGCGAATCAGGGCGGCCAGCCCCGAAAGCGCGGTGGCGCTGCCGCCGCTGGCCGAGGTCGCCTCGGCGAGCAGGGGCACCGCGTCGAGACCCTCCGATGTCTGGCCGATCTTGGCCGGGATCTCGGCCGCGGGGGTGCCCCGGCCGAGCAGCTCGCCGGCGCGCCGGTTACGCCCGGTCGGAGCCATCACCGTCGCGGTCAGATCACCGACGCCGGCCAGTCCCGAGAAGGTGGCGAGCTCGGCCCCGCGGCCGATCGCGTAATCGATGCACTCGCTCCAGACCTGAGCCGCGGCGATTCCCGCCGCGTTCAGTCCATGCGGCTCCGCCGCGGCGGCCGCGAGCGCGGCGGCGTTCTTTGCCGCGCCGGCCATCTCGACGCCGATGATGTCGGGGGAGCGCTCGCAGATCAGGCCCGCCCGATCGAAGACGGCGCCGAGCTGTTTGCGCAGGTCGAGGTCGGCCGAGCCGAGCACCAGCGCCGCCGAGCCCGAGACGGCCTCGCGGGCGTGGGCAGGGCCGCCGAGACAAGCGATCGCCCGGGCTCGCACACGCTCGCCGACGTACTCGGCCGGCAGCTGACCGAGGGGCGCGATCAGGCCCTTGGTCAGCAGCAGCACCGCCGCGCGCGAGCCGATCCGGTCGGCGATCGCGCCAACCGCCTGCGGCATCGAGCCGGAGGGGATCGCGACACAGACAAGGTCAAGCCCGGCAAGCTCGACTTCGGATACCTGCCGTACACGGACCGAGTCGGGCAGACGAACGCCCTCCAGATAGCGGCGATTTTCGCCCGCCTCCTCGATCTCGGCGGCGTGGGAGGCACTGCGCGTGGCGAGCTGGACCTCGAGGCCGCCGCGGGCGAGCAGGACGGCGACCGCGGTGCCCCAGCTGCCGGCGCCGATCACGGCGGCGCGGCGCATCGGCGGCAGGCCGCCGAGGTCCTCCCACTGCAGCTCGATGTTAGGCCAGATCCGCGCGGTGACGCTGGTTGCAAGTCCGCGCGAGGGCTCCTCGGCCCGGGGGAAGGTCAGGGCCTTGCCCAGTCGTACCTTGACCTTGCGGGGGCGAATGCGCCAGCCGCGGCGCACGTGTTCGGTGCCGAGCACCGCCGCGGGAATGACCGGAGCGCCGGTCTGCAGTGCCAGCCGCCCCACCCCGCGCTTTGGCTCGCCCAGGGCGCCGCTGCGGATGCGGGTGCCCTCGGGGAAGATGCAGACCGCGCCGCCGCGTTCGACCAGCAGGCGCGCCGTCTCCATCGCCTCCTCGTCGGACTCGCCACGGCGGATCGGAAAGGCGCCGAAGCGCGAGAGAATCCAGCCCTGCCAGCGGCGCTCGAAGAGCTCGACCTTGGCGACGTAGTTCATCGGCCGCCGCCAGGGCAGGGCGCCGCCGATCGCGAAGGGGTCGAGGAAGCTGCGGTGGTTGGAGGCGACGATCAGGCCGCCCCTGAGGCGGGCGTGCTCGCGGCCGGTGCGGACGTAGCGGAAGTACGTCAGGAAGAACGGCGTCATGAAGATGCGGGCCAGGATGTAGAGGATCGGGTTGACGCCGTGGGCGCGGGTGTACTGGTGATACGCCTGGAGGCGGTCGTCGGGGAGGGCCACGGGTAGCGCTACACGGAATCGGGACCGGGGTTACCGGGGGCCGGTTACCAGGCAGCCCCGACTAGCGCTTCCAAGTCAGAGCGGGTCGGGGGCTCCGGGGTGAATGCCAGCTCCGGGCGGAGCAGCATGGCGTCCAGAGCTTCCGGGAGCTTGGTTTGGTCCGCGCCTTGATCGCCCAGGCCGGGTGGGTTGCCGCCTAGTTCGAGGATCCGAGATTCGATGCGATCAGGTGAAGCTCCGATCGCCGTGGCCAGAGGCTCCAGGCCGTCGGGAGCTCGGCTGGCCATGAAGGACATTGCTCGGGGGAGGATTGCGGCGTTGACGCCGGCATGGGGGGCGCCGCAGATCCTCACCAGGGTCTGGCAGATCACGTGATGGAGGGAGAAGGCGGCGGAGTCGATCGCGTAGCCGCAGAGGATCGAGCCCTGGGCGAGGGCGGCGCGGTTGCGCTCGGCGGGGTCTTCGTCGAGGGAGGTGGCGATCAGCTCGGCGCCGCGCAGGGCGGTCATGCGGGAGACCGGGTTGGCGAAGGGGGTGTAGAGCGAGTCGGCGCCGTGGGCGAGGGCGTTCATCGAGCTGGCGCGGCGCTCGGGCTCGGGGGCGCTGGTCATCGCCTCGGGGTCGGCGATCACGAGCGCCGGGCGGACGAAGGAGCGAACCCGGTCCTCGGCGCCGGCCGGCAGGCGATGGATGCCGGTCATCTCGGCGCCCGACATCGTGGTCGGGATCGCCGCGACGGCGGCACCGGTGACCGCGGCAATCGCCTTGGCGGTGTCGATCACCCGGCCGCCGCCGAGGGCGACGAGGTTCGATCCGCCCGCCGAGTCGAGCAGCGCCGCCGCGCTCCCCGGCACCGCGGTTGCCGGGTCGGCGGGCGGCAGCTCGTACACGGCCGCGGCCGCATCGGCAATCCCCTCCCCCGCATCGAGATGCCGTTTGGTCGTGAGCAGCTCGAACTGCTCGATGCCGTGCTCTGCGAGCAGCTTCGGCGCCGCCGCGGCGCCACCGGCTTCGAAGACGACCGTGCGGCCGGCGTCGCGCCAGACGAAGTTTCCGTTCACTACGCCGAGGCGGTGCGCGGGTTGATCACGGGCCGCAGATTGGGTTCGACCTCGGCCCGCAGGTGCTCGTAGTCGGGCGGCAGCGAGAGCTTCTCGCCGAGGTGCTCCAGCGGCTCATCGACGGTGAAACCGGGCCCCAGGGTGGCGATCTCAAAGAGGACGCCGCTCGGCTCGCGGAAGTAGATCGAGCGGAAGTAGAAACGATCGATCACCGGAGTCGGCTGGGCGCCGCCGGCAATTGCCCGCTGTCGCCACTCCTCGTGCTCGTCGATGGTCGAGGCCCAGGCGACGTGATGAACGCTGCCGGCGCCCTGAAGTGAGCGCTCCTCGGGTGGCTCTTCGTAGACGTAGAGGCCGCCGCGGCTGGAGCCCCGGGCTTCCCAACTGTGCTCGTCGACCGGCTCGAACTCGAGCGACTCGAGCAGGGTGCGGCTCGCCTCGGGCGCGGAGCTGTAGGCGCAGACGGCATGGAAGCCGCGTAGCGCCAGCTCAGCCGGCACCTCAGGGTGATCGGCGATCAGCGGCTCGTCGGCGACCTCGACCGCGGCCAGCTCGTGAGCAAGGCCCTCGGGATCCGCAAAGCGCAGTCCTCCCCCGGCCCGCTCGGTTGAGATCCCCTTGGCGGCGAGGCGACCCTCCCAGAAGTCGAGTGCCGCGTGCGAGGCGACCCGCCAGACGATCCGATGCACGTCCCCGTCACCCGCTCGCCCAGGTGGCACGCCGGGAAACTCGAAGAAGGTGAGGTCGGAGCCGGCGCTGCCCTTCTCGTCGGCGAAGAAGAGGTGGTAGACGGTGGGGTTGTCCTGGTTGACGGTCTTCTTCACCAGGCGCAGGCCCATCACCCCGGCGTAGAAGTCGACGTTGCCCTGCGCGTCCGCGGTGATCGCGGTGATGTGGTGAATCCCCTCCAGCTTCATGTGCCACATATACCATCACGCCGATGAGCCGTGGACGCCGACGCCTGGTGAGAGTGCTGATCGTGCTCGGCTCGCTGCTCGCCTTCCTCAGTGTCTTCGCGATCTGGACCGAGCGTCAGGCGCTCGACACCGGCGAGTGGGTCAACACCAGCGGCCGCCTGATCCAGAACTCGAAGGTCCGTGAAGCGGTCAGCAATTACCTCGTCGACCAGCTCTACGAAAACGTCAACGTCGAAAAGGAACTGAGCGAAAAGCTCCCTGGGGACACCAAGGAACTGGCCGGGCCGATCTCCGGCGGCCTGCGCCAGGTCGCCGGCAGCGGGGCCGAAAAGGTGCTGGAAAGCTCAACCGCCCAGGAACTATGGAAGAGCGCCAACAAAACGACCCACGAACAGCTGCTGGAAGTCCTCGAAGAAAAGGAAGGCACGCTCTCAACTGAAGAAGGCAAGGTCAGCCTCAATCTCGGCAGCCTGATCACCAACCTGGCCAGTCAGGTGGGAATCGGCGCCAACCTGGCCGAAAAGCTGCCGCCCGACGCGGGCCAGGTAACGATCCTGCGTTCCGACCAGCTGAAGACCGCGCAGGACATCGTCGTCGCGATCAAGGGCCTGGCGCTGATCCTCTCGCTGCTCACCTTCCTCTGCTTTGGCCTCGCCATCTACCTCTCGCGGGACAGCCGCTGGGTGACCGTCCTCTACAGCGGCATCGGCCTGATCGCGGCCGGCTTTGCCGTGATCGTCTTCCGCGAGGTGGCCGGCGGCATCGTCGTCGGACAGCTGGTCGAAGAAGAGAGCGTCAAGCCGGCGGCGGAAGCGGCCTGGTCGATCGGCACCTCGCTGATGACCAGCATCGCCACCACGGTGATCATCATCGGCGTGCTCTTCGGGATCGCCGGCTGGCTCGCCTCGCCGACCGGCTCGGCCCGTTCGACCCGGAAGGGGATCGCCCCGATCCTGCGCGACTACTCCCCCTATGTCTACGCCGGCCTGGCGATCCTCGTCGGCATCTACTTCCTCTCGGCGCCGACCCAGAACCTGCGTTCCTTCCTGACCACCCTGGTGATCGCCGGCCTCGCCGCCTTCGGCATCCATGAGCTGCGCAAACAGGCAGCCGAGGAATTCCCCGACGCCAGCTACGGCGACGTCGTCGGCCGCACCAAGGACAAGGTGGTCGGCGCGGTTAAAGACGCCAACCTGGGAGAGCGAGCGGCGAAACTGCGCCTGCCCGAGATGCGCAAGCCAAATGGCGAGGGCGGCAGCGAGGCCCCGACCGCCACGATGCCAACCGACGAAGAGGACGCCCGCCTCGCCCGTCTCGAACGGATCGCCTCCATGCACGAGAAGGGCATTCTCACCGACGAGGAGTTCGCGACCGAGAAGCAGCGTGTCCTCGGCGACAAGGCTTGAGCAACAAGCCCGCCTCCGGAATCGAACCGGAAACCTCCGCTTTACAAGAGCGGTGCTCTACCAGTTGAGCTAGGCGGGCGGGTCACAACCAATCTTCCTCCCAGCGTACGTGTTCAACTGAGCTGATGCGGTCTGTGAGTAGAGGTGCGGGGACCCTCCTCCAGAAGCCGTTGCGCAGCAGGTCGTGAGTAGCAATTCGAAGCGTGGTCTCTGAGCTTCTGGCGGAGGGTCCCCGCACCTCTTCCCGACAGGCAGCGCCAACCCGGTGCATGGAGCGCTTGCGCACTGGGTAGATCCACGGGTGGATCCGGCGCACTGTGTAATCGTCGTCTGGTGGATGTGACGTTTCGCTTTCTCGAGCCCGACGAGGGGATGGTGCTGACTCGGGCGATCGAGGCTGCCTACGGGGATAGCTATGACGTGCGCTGGGTCTACGACCCGGTCGAGGTGTCGGCGCGGCTGGCGGCGGGAACCTACGTCGCCTGCGTGGCCGAGACCGAGGATGGGCAGTTGCTTTGCCACGAGGGGATGAGCCTGAGCGCGGCCGGCGATGCGGTCGGGCACTCGGGGCAGGCGGTGACGATGCCGGTGGCGCGGGGGCAGCACCTCTTCACCAGGACCAAGCGCTTCCTGATGGATTGGGCGACTGAGAAGGGGTTGGCCGGCATGTACAGCGAGGCAACCGCGGCGCACCCCTACAGCCAGCGCGCCAACATCGAGCTTGGCGCCCACGAGACAGGCTTCCTGCTCGGCTGGATCCCGGCCTCAGTCTCAAACGACGCCGCCAGGCAGGGGCGGCGCGGGCGCCAGTCGGCGGCGCTCTTCTACGCCAAGCTCAACGACGGCCATGAGCGGCCGATCTACGTTCCCGAGCGCCACCGCGAGATCGTCGGGCAGACCATCGACCTCTGCGAACTGAGGGGAACGCCGGCCGAGCCGGCGGCGGATGTGGAACTCGCCGAGCGCAGCGCGCTCCACGTTGAGGTCGACCAGGACCACAACCTGGCGTTGATCACAGTGCACGTCCCCGGTGCCGATCTGGAGGCGGTGGTCGCGGCCGAGCGGCACCACCTCTTTCACCGCGCCTGCCTCGACGCGGTCTACCTTGACCTGCCGCTAAACCTCCCGGCCACCGCCCTCGTCGCCGACCACCTCGAGGCGCTCGGCGTCTCCTACTCGGGCGTCTTCCCCAACAGCCGCTGCGATGGCGACGTGCTGCGAATGCAGTCCCTGCACCGTGTCCGGATCAAGGCCGACGACGTCTCCGTCGCCTCCGAACACGGCCGCGAGCTACTCGAATACGTCCTCGCCGACCTGCCTAGTTGAGCGTCTCGCGTGAGGCGAGGTGAGCGCCGACCTTGCGCTTGACCCGCTGCAGGGCGTTGTCGACGGTCTTGGTGTCGCACTCGAGCCGCTCGGCGGTCTCCTCGTAGGAGTGCCCGTCGAGGTAGAGCGAGAGCACGCGGCTCTCGAGATCGGAAAGAACGCCCGAGACACCGGAGAGGCAGGAGACGAGGCTGTCGAGCTCTTCGGAGGCGATCACCTGGTTGACCGGATCGTGCACCGTGGGGCCGGGCAGGATCTCGTCGAGCGTCGTGTCGGAATCGCCGGCTGCCGCCGGGGTCTGGCTGAAGGAGACGTACTGGTTGAGCGGCGTGTGCTTGTTGCGGGTCGCTGTCTTGACCGCGGTAATGATCTGGCGGGTGATGCAGAGCTCGGCGAAGTTGCGGAAGCTCGACTCACGGTCGGTGCGGTAGTCGCGAATCGCCTTGTAGAGGCCGAGCAGGCCTTCCTGGATCAGGTCGTCGGCCTCGCCACCGAGCAAAAAGTACGAAGAGGCCTTGAGGCGGACGAAGCCGCGGTAGCGGCGCACGATCGCGTCGTAGGCATCGGTGCGCCCGTCCTTTGCCAGAGCGACCAGATAGTGATCATCAAGCTCAGGTTGAAGGTTAGCGTCGGCCGGTTTGAGCGAGCCATTGAGGCGGCCCGAGGGAAGCTGCATTTCATGGGTTGGCGAAGATAGAGCCACAGATCCTTCTCCTTGACGAAGGGTCGTGGCGCCTTACCTCCCCTGGCGGCGCCCTGTATGGACTGGGAAATCTCAGACTCAAGCTGAGGTTTAACCCTTGTATGGCGGGGTAGTTTACGGTTGCGCGGAGTTCTGTCAACCCCGAACTGAGGTTCGTGCAAACGCCGTTGCAGGTGTTAGCGCTGTCGAACAGCCTCGAAGAGCAGCGCGGCGGCGGCGGCTGAGACGTTAAGCGAGTCGATCTTGCCCCGCTGTGGAAGGGCGACGAGCCCGTCGCAGGAGGAGGCGACGCGCGGGCGCAAACCTTTGCCCTCGCCGCCCATGACCAGCACGGTCGGCCCGCCCAGGTCCACATCCCATGGCGCTTGCTTGGCCTCGGCGTCGGCGCCCCAAATCCAAAAGCCCGCCTCCTTGGCCTCGACCAGCCAGTCGGCGAGGTTGCGAACATGAGCGATCGCGAGGTGCTCGACCGCACCCGCCGAGGCCTTGCAGGTAACGGCGGTCACGGCCGCTGAACGGCGCTCCGGAACGACAAGCCCGGCCGCGCCCGCCGCCTCGGCCGAGCGCGCGACCGCACCGAGGTTGCGTGGGTCCTGAACCTGATCGAGAGCGATCAACAAGGCGTTCTCTTGCTTCAGCAGCTCGGAGGGACCCGCGTAGGGGTAAGGCTCAACCTCGGCCGCCACTCCCTGATGATCGGGTGACCCACACAGCCGCTCCAACTCTCCGGCGGAAGTCTCGGGAGCCCGCCAGACCCGCAGCACCTGCCGTCGCCGGCCTCGTTCAGCCTCAGCAACCGGCTGCTTCCCGTAGATGACCTGCGAGGCCATCAGGCCTTCGGCACGAGCTTCGGCCCCTCGGCGGAGTCCCGCACCTCCCAGCCCAACTCGGAAAGCCGATCCCGAATCTCATCGGCACGCCCAAAGTCCTTGGCCGCCCGAGCCTCCTGCCGCTGCTCGAGGAGTTCCTCCGCTTCGTCGTCGACCTCAGCACCCGTATCCGGCTGGGTAAGGGTGCTGAGGCCGACGAGCGCCAGCATCTCCGTTAGAGCATCAGCAGCTCCGGAGACCTCGCCCCGATTCGCTTCCGCCACCAGCTCAAACACCTCGGCCATCGCCCTCGGCGTATTGAAGTCGTCCGCAAGAGCCTCCCTGAAGCCCTCGACCCGAGACCTTGCGTCGAGCGGGGCGTCGGGGGAGGGTCCCGGGGAACTCCCGGCGAAGCCGGCCCCGGGACCCTCCCCCGACGCCCCGCCCACCGGATGCTCCCGAAAAAAGTTCCTCAGCCTCTCGACCTGGGCCACCGCTTCATCCATCTGCTGCGGCCCAAAGGCAAGTGGCTGCCGATAGTGCCCCGAGATCAGATACGCGACCACCGCCTCCGCGCCGTACTGGTCAAGTGCCTCGGCCAGCTGAAAGATGTTCCCCTCGGACTTCGACATCTTCTCCGCGTCCGTCTGGACCATCCCGTTGTGCATCCAGATCCGCGCGAATGGCCTGCCCGCCGCCTCCGACTGGGCAATCTCGTTCTCGTGGTGAGGAAAGACCAAGTCCGAACCGCCACCGTGGATCGCGAAGGACGGGCCAAGCTCGGCCTCGGCCATCGCCGAGCACTCGATGTGCCAGCCGGGACGGCCCGGGCCCCAGGGTGAGTCCCAGGAGGTGTCCTCGTCGGGCTTGTGGGCCTTCCAGAGGGCGAAGTCGAGCGGGTTCTCCTTGAGCGAATCAGAGCCGGCCTCCTCGCCCTGATCCATGTCTTCGGCGCGGCGGTTGGAGAGCTTGCCGTAGGGACCAAAGCTGCGCACGCGGAAGTAGACGTCGCCGCCTGACTCGTAAGCGTGGTCGCCCTCGATCAGATCAGAGATCAAGGCGACGATGCCGGCGATCGTTTCCGTCGCCAGCGGCTCCGCATCCGGCCGCCCCAACCCGAGCCGGCCGGTGTCCTCGAAGTAGGCGCGAGTCATCCGCGCGGCGAACGCACCCGACTCCTCACCCGCTTCACCGGCGGCCTGGTAGATCTTGTCGTTGATGTCGGTGACGTTGATGACCAGCTTCGCCGCGTAGCCCTCCGCCTTGAGGAACCGGGCGAGCAGGGAGAAGACGACGAACGGACGCGCGTTGCCAATGTGGATCCGGCTGTAGACGGTCGGGCCGCAGGCGTAGACGCCGACCTCGGCACTCGGGTCGAGTGGCACGAGGTCCCCCGTCAGCGTGTCTCTGATCCGCACCGCTCGCATCGGGCGGATGCTAAAGAGGTCTAGAAGGTGCGGTAGCCGGACCCCGAGGGAGTGGCTTCGCGCCGCTCCCAGGAGGGTGCTGTCTTGTCGGCCGCCGCCAAGACCTCACGGCGCGCCCGTGATGCGCTCGCCTTGATCTCGTCCTCGGCGGCACGCCTGGCGCGGTCCTCGCGCTGCTCGGCCTGGGCCCGGATGCGATCGGACTCGGCTTTCAGCGCCTCCTCGGCGCGCGCCCGAGCCATCTCGACGGCCTCGCCTTCGACCTTCTCGACCAGGGTGCGCACCCGCTCGTCGGCCTCGCGGCGCACCTCCTCGGTGCCCTGCATCACCCGCTCCTCGATCTCGGTCTCGAGCTTGACGGCCAGCTGGTGCGCCTCGGCCGCTGCGGCCTCGGCTTCGACCGCGCGCTGCTCGGCGGCGGCGACCCGCTGGTCGGCCTCGAGCTTGATCCGGTCGAGCGCCTCCCCGTGGCGCTCGGCTGCCCTGCGCTCGGCCGTCTCGATACCGGCCTCGATCGAGCGCTGGGTGTCGGCCTTGAGCGCGGCCATCTCCTTAGCCAGCGCTTCGCGGTCGGAATCGGCCCGCTTCTGGGCCTGCTCGAAGGCCTTCTCGGCACGATCGCGGGCCTCCTCGGCCTGGGCCGCTCGCGCCTCGGCGTCCCTGCGCTTGCCGCGCTCGGCGGCGGTGCGCTCGCGCCCTTCCTCGCTCAACTTGCGCAGGGTGGCCATCGCCTTCGCCTTCAGCTCTTTACGAAGCTCCTCGCTGCCGGCCTCGGCCTTGGCGACGCGCTCCTCGCTGACCCGCACCCACTCGAGTGCCTGCTTGGCGGTCTCACGCAGCTCCTCGCGTGCCGCCCCGACTGCTTTCAACTGCGTAGCCGCTTCGCCCATTGAGCGGCAACCTACTAGCGCCGTCGGAGGGCTAGCTACCCCTTCAATGCCAGGGAGGCCGCAATTTGGGAACCCCTATCGGGATTGACTCTGGGTCTCACGCTCGTGCAGCTCGCGCTTGAGGATCTTGCCCGTCGCGTTGCGCGGCAGCTCGTCGAGGAACTCGAATTCGCGCGGCGCCTTGTAGGCGGCCAGGTTGGCCTTGACGTGGGCCTTTAGATCTTCGGCGGAGACCGCGGCCTCGCCCGCGGCAACCACGAAGGCCTTCAGCCGCTGGCCGAACTCCGCATCCTCGACCCCGATCACGGCCACCTCGACCACGGCCTCGTGGTCGGCAAGCAGATCCTCAACCTCGCGGGGGAAGACGTTCTCGCCGCCGGAGACGATCATCTCGTCATCACGACCGTCGATGAAGAGTCGGCCGCTCCCGTCGATGTGACCGACGTCGCCGCTGCTCAGCAGTCCCTCGATCGCCTCCTTGCCGCCGCCGCCGGTGTAGCCCTCGAAGGACATCTCGTTGCCGACGAAGATCCGCCCCACCTCACCCTGCGGCACCTCGCGACCGTCCTCGTCGAAGAGGCGGACGACGGTCCCGCGCGGGGGGCGGCCGGCGGTACCGGGCGCGGTACGCAGGTCCTCGGGGGTGGCGACGGTCGCGTAGGCGACCTCGGTCGAGCCGTAGAGGTTGTAGACGTTGTCGCCGAAGCGGTCCATCCACTCGGTCGCCAGCTCGCCCGGCAGGGCCGACCCCGAGGCCGCGGTAATACGCAGCGAGGAGAGGTCGTAGGAGGCGAGAGTCTCATCGGGCAAGCGCAGGATGCGCTGCAACATCACCGGCACCACTGCAAGCACGTGGGCTCGCGAGTCCTGGACCGTGCGCAAGGTCTCCTCCTCATCGAACTTGCGCCGCAGCACCATCGTCGAGGAGGTCGAGAGACTCATCACGAAATGGAAAAAGCCCCAGGAGTGGAAGAGCGGAGCCGCGATCATCATCGTCTCGCGGGCGCGATAGGGAATCCGATCGATCAACGAGGCCATCGCCATCAGGCCATCGGGGCTGGAGCGCTGGGCGCCCTTGGGTGTGCCGGTCGTGCCCGAGGTGAGAATGATGAAACGAGGTTTGTCGGGCGGCGGCTTGTGATCGGAGTCGGGGTTGGCGGCGATCAGCGCGTCGAGCGTCGGCTGGTCCACCTCACCGTCGCTCCAGGCGACGATGCGAGCGACGCCCTCGTCGACGCCGTCGAGCAGGCCGGCGAACTCCTCGTCGTAAACGAGCGCCTTCGGTTCCTCGCGCCTGGTCACCTCGACCAGCTGCGGTCCGGCAAACATCGTGTTGAGGTAGAGGGCGCCGGCGCCGAGCTTGGCGGCGGCCAGGGTCGTCTCGATGAAGCCGCGGTGGTTGCGGCACATGACCCCGATCCCGTCTCCCGGTCCGATCCCCATCGCGGCGAAGGCGTGAGCAAGAGCGTTGGAACGGCTGTGCACCCGTTCGAAGCTGAGCGAGCCGCGTTCGTCGATCAGCATCGTCTCGTGCGGGTATTTGATCGCCGCGACGGCGACGCCGGTTGCCGGCGAGGCGCCCCAGCGTAGGAAGGTCCTCGCCACCCCGGCCGCCTTGTCTGGGCGCAGCAGGCCGACGATGCCAGACTCGCGCAGCACCTTGGCCTCGAAGATCGAGTCGGAGACCGACTGGCGCGCGCTCGACGCTATGGAGCTCAGTCTTTCCATCGCAGCGGCGAAGGTTATTCGCTCGCGACCGAGGCAACCGCAATGCAGGCGATCCCCTCACCGCGGCCGATCCAGCCCATTCCCTCGTTGGTGGTCGCCTTCACGCTGACCCGCGCCGAGGTGGCATCGGCGAGGATCCTCTCCATCTCCGCCCGCAACGGCCCGATTCGCGGCTCCTCGCAGATCAGGGTCGCGTCGATGTTGACGATCCGCCCCGCGATCGTGCCCACCGCGGTACGCAGCAGGTCGATCGAGTCAGCGTCGCGCCAGACCTCGTCGTCGTCGGGGAAGAGGGTGCCGATGTCACCATGCCCGGCAGCGCCGAGCAGAGCGTCGATCACCGCGTGGGTGAGCACGTCGGCATCGGAGTGACCGGCGAGGCCGCGCGGGTGCTCGACCTCGACCCCGCCGAGGACGAGGCGGCGCCCCTCGGCGAAGCGGTGGCTGTCGTAGCCAATCCCGACGCTCATCGACTAATCCTCGCGCACAGCGCCGGGCAGCGGCTCGAGCCGGCGCTTGCGGCGCTCGAAGACGCTGATCTCCTCCACCCCGAGTCCGCCGAGAAAATCGAGCGCCTGGTCATAGCCAAAGCCGATCTGCTCGGGCAGGTGGGCATCGGAGGAAAGGGCGAAGCAGGCGCCGGCCTCGACGCACATCTCGGCGAAGCCGAGGGCCGGGTAGATCTCGCCGACCGGCTTGCGCAAGCCGGCAGTGGAGACCTCGACCGCGATCCCGCTCTCGGCGATCGCCTCGATCGCCGGCTCGTAGAAGAAGCGAAGGTCGCGCTCGGGCAGCGGCCGCGAACCGCCCCAGACCTTGACCAGGTCCGGGTGGGCGAGGATGTCGAAGAGGCCCGAGCGGGCGCACTCGGCCAGCGATTCGAAGTAGCGGCGCCAGACCTCGTCCGGGTCGCCCTTGCTCTCCCAGACGTCCCAGCCGGGGTGATCGACGGCGGCGTCGCCGATGAAGTGGACCGAGCCGACGACGTAGTCGAAGTCGCGCGCCTCGAGCAGGGCCGCCGTGCGGTCCTCCGCGGCCGGGATGTAATCGCACTCGATTCCAAGCCGCAGGGGCGTGGTGCGCACGAACTCGCAGTAGGAGTCGAGGTCGTCGCGCGCCTCCTGCTCCCAGAGCGGATGGCGCCAGAGGTCGAGCGCCTGGGTGAAGCGGTAGACGTGCTCGGAGACGCCGAGCTCCGCGATCCCGGCGGACTCGGCGGCGGCAAGGTAGCGCTCGACATTCTCGCCGGTGAAGAAGCGCTCGCCGGGTGTATCGGGCTCGTCGGGACGGAGGTGGAGGTGGTAGTCGGTAAGCATGGGACGGGCAGAGTAGGCGACCCGGCCCGCGGATACGCTGAGGCCATGGTCCACCTACGGATCGTCGTCCCGGCGGAGCGCTGCGGCAAGGTCCTCGACCTGCTCGAAACGGCGCCCTCGACGACGAACCTGGTCTTCCTCGCCGGCGCCGCGCGGCAGCCCAAGGGCGACGTCGTCCTCTGCGACATCGCCCGCGAGGACGCCAGCGTGCTGATCGACGACCTCAAGGAGATGGGCATTGGCCGCGACGGCTCGATCGCCCTCGAGCAGATCGACTCGCAGATATCCGATGCGGCTGACCGGGCAGAACGGGCCGCCTACGGCAAGCCCTCCAACGCGGTCGTTTGGGAGGAGGTCGAGGCGCGCACCTCCGAGAACACCGAGCTGGGCGGCAACTTCCTCATCTTCATGGTCCTGGCCTGCCTGATCGCCTCGGTCGGCATCTTCCTCGGCTCGCCGATCCTGATCGTCGGCGCGATGGTCGTCGGGCCCGAGTTCGGGCCGCTGGCCGGCTTCTGCGTGGCGGTGGTCGAGCGGCGGCGCGACGTCGCCCGGCGATCGCTGGCGGCGCTTGCGATCGGCTTCCCTGTCGGCATCACCGCCGCCTTCCTCTTCACCCTGATCTCGAAGTGGACGGGAATGCTCGGGGCCGACTTCAGTGGCTCGATGCATCCGCTGACCCAGTTCATCTCCAAGCCCGAAGATTTCTCCTTCATCGTCGCCTGCTTCGCCGGCGCTGCCGGCATGCTCTCGCTCACCTCGGCCAAGTCGGGGGCGTTGATCGGCGTCCTGATCTCGGTGACGACGATCCCGGCCGCGGCCAACATCGGCGTCGCCTTCGCCCTCGCGGACTGGTCGGAATGGCGCGGGGCGATGGCCCAGCTGGCGGTCAACCTGACCGCGATCGTGCTGGCCGGCGTTCTCACCCTCTCGATCCAGCGGCGGCTCTACGAGCGGCGGAAGCGCCGACACATGGATGACGACAGTCGCGCCATCGCCGGTCTGCCGAACAAGGCCGAGGGGAGCGCGGCGCAGCGGTGATCCGCCAGCTGGCGATCATGCTCGCGGCCTTCGCCCTCGGCACGGCCGTCGCCGCCGCGCTCGGCGCGGTCAGCTTCGGCGTCGCGCTCGGCGTCGGTCAGGTCTGCTTCGCCGCGACCCTGGCTTGGACCCTGCTGCGCTGATTGGCGCCTTGGTGGCACATAGCGCCACCTAAGCGCCTGCGGCGCGCTCTGCAAGCAGCAACTCGGCGAGTTTCAGGTCCAGCGGCGTCGTCACCTTGAGGTTCTCGGCGAGAGACGGGTGGATCAGCACCGTTTCGCCCGCAGCCTCGACCATCATCGCCTCGTCGGTCGCCTCGGCCAGCCGCGCGGGATCGGCCGCCAGCGCTTTTCGCAGCGCCTCGACCCGGAAGACCTGCGGGGTCTGCGCAGCCCAGAGCCGCTCGCGCTCAAGTGTCGAGTCGACGGCGAAAGGAACATTTCCCATGTCAGACATGGGAAATGTTCCTTTCGCCCTTGTGGCCACTTGCTTGACCGTGTCGGTGACCGGCGTAGCGGCGATTGCGCCGGCGGCGCCGGAGTCCGCGGCCAGAGTCGCGACGACGTTCTCGATCAGCTCGGGATTGACCAGGGGCCGGGCCGCATCGTGAATTGCGACCAACTCGGTATCGACAGTAGCCAGGGCGTTCGAGACCGACTCGGCCCGGGTGGCACCACCGTCGACCACGCCGACGTCGCCGCCGGCGAGATCGTGGACGTGCCCGGGCGGGCAGGCGACGACGATCGAGCGCACCGATGGCGCCGCACGACAGGCGGCGATCGACCACTCGACCATCGCCCTGCCGGCCAGCGGCACGAAGGCCTTCGGGCCGCCGGCTCCGAGCCTCTGCCCGGAGCCGGCGGCCGCGATCACGGCCGTGACAGGCGCTGCGGAGCTACGCCGTGGCGGCGAAGCGCTCCTCCAGCAGCCCGTCGAGGTATTCCTCCGCGCCCTCCTCGTCTTTGTCGAGCGCGTACATGAACTCCGAGGCGAGGATCTTCTTCGCCCGCGTGTACATCTGCTTCTCACCGGTTGAGAGGCCCTTTTCCATCTCGCGGATGGCAAGGTTGCGCACCACCTCGGCCAGCTCGAACACGTCCCCGGTCTTGATCTTCTCGCGGTTGTACTTGAAGCGCCGGTTCCAGTTCTTCGGCATCTCCGAGACGTCGTCGGTGAGCACGTCGGTGACCTTCTTGATTTCTTCCTCGTCGATAACGCGACGCAGCCCAGCGACGCCGGCATTTTCGCAGGGAACCATCACCGTGAGTTCGTTGTGGAGGATCTTGATCGTGAGGTAGTCACGCTCCTCCCCCATCAGCTCACGGGACTCCTTCTTCAGCACGAGACCAGCACCGTGGTGGGGGTAGACGACCTTGTCACCCTCTTCGAAATCGCAGACGTAAGGGACCTCAACGTCCGCTTCGAAGCCCGCCTCCATGGCCTCCTCTGCTAGCTCAGAAATCGGGTGCTCCTTTCGTTTGTCGATGGCGACAGCTGCCATCTAGCTCTGTAGGTACCGATCGACCATGTCGACCTCCTGAAGCCGGCGCAGGCCCTCGCGGATGTCCTTGGCTCGTGTAGAGCCGACACCATCGACGGCCTCCAGGTCGGCATCAGAGGCAGCGAGTACCTCTTCCAGCCCACCCAACTCCTGGATGATCTTCTGGACGACAAGCTTGGGGATGCGCGGCACGCGGCCGAGCACGCGGTAGCCGCGCGGGGCCACCGGGAAGTCAAGGGTGTTGAGCTTGCGGTCGTAGCCGAGCAGCTCGCCGAGGCGGCCGAAGTCGAGCACGTCCTCGTGCGGCAGGCGGGCCAGCGACTGCAGCACCGTGGCCAGGTTCTGCTCGGAGTCCTCGACCGAGTAGTCGCGGACCAGCGCCGTCTTGTCGGTGGCGACACCAACCATCGTCTCCTCCAACTGCATCTCGATCAGGCGGCCCTCGGTGCCGAGCTCGACGATGTAGCGCTCGACCTCGACCGCCATCCGGGTGACCAGCTCGGCCCGCTGCAGCACGGCAAGCGCGTCGTAGAGCACGCCACCGCCCTCGAACTCGAGCACGGTGAGGCGGTTGGAGACCTGATCGAGGCGGGCGCGGTACTTGTCGAGCGTTGCCAGGCCCTGGTTGGCCTTGGCCAGCACAGCGGGGATGTCCTGGAGGATGTACTTGGTTCCCTCGATGTAGAGGGAGACGACGTCGCGGCGCTGGGAGATCGCGACCACCAGCGCCTCGGTCTGCTTGGAGACACGCTCGGCGGTGCGGTGGCGGGTGCCGGTCTCGGCCGAGAGGATCGTGGGGTCGGGCATCAGTTGCACGTTGGCCCAGGCGATCTTGGTTGCCTCGGAGTTGAGCACGATCGCGCCGTCCATCTTTGCCACTTGGTAGAGCATCGCCGGCGTGTAATCGATGTCGAGCTTGATCCCGCCGGAGAGCAGGTGCGAGATATCGCCCGCGTCGCCGACGACGATCAGCCCACCCGTGCGCGAGTGGACTATGTTGTCGAGGCCCTCGCGCAGGGCACCGCCCGGCGCAACTACGTCAAGGGCCCTTAGTAGACGGGGATCTTGGCGTTCGGACAACTCATGGAGCTCATCCCCAGGCAGCGCTGACATCGCCTTCTAGGATGGCAAAAACCGCTTTGGAATGCGGTGTGACTAATCTCTAGTGGACAGGTCGGAATAGTCATTGTCAAGGAATCCGGTCACCTAACTGAAACAAAGCCCGGATTTGACGCCTAAAGATGGAAGCGGCGATGGTGAAAGTGGTGCCGCAGAGCGCTTGGCTGGGGCTTTCCGGCCACCGACGGGTCGGGACCGGGGTGCGCGGGGTCGCGGACGAAAGTCCAGGTGAGCACCGTGCCGATGGCGCAGAGCGCTACCACGACCCAGGTCGAGCCGGCGATTCCCGACGTGAAAGAGCTGCCGCCGTCCTGGAGAGCGTGAAAGACGGCGCCGCAGGCGGCCAACGCGATCGTACCGGCCATCACCCGGTCCATCGCCAGCACGCCGGAGGCGATCCCCACCTTCTCGGCCGGCATCGCGGCCATCGCCGCAGTTGACATCGGCGCGTAGACGAGGCCGAGGGCGACGCCAAAGAGCAGGTAGCCAAGGAGCAGGAGGCCGTAGCCGCTGTCCGCTTCGAGCTGGGTGAGAACGAGCAGACCGACGGTTCCGCAGGCCATGCCGGCGGTCATCAGCCGCCGCGCCCCAAAGCGGCCGATCAGGCGCGCTGAGAGCGGCGAGATGACGACCATAGGCGCCGTGATCGGCAGGATCATCAGGCCGCTGAGCACCGCCGAGTGGCCGGCCACGTCCTGCAGGTACTGGGGCTGGAAGAACATGACCGCCCAGTAAGCACCGACCAACGCGAAGGCGGCGGCGCTGGCGCCGAAGTAGGGCCGGTTGCGGAAGAGCTCAAAGTCGACGATCGGTGCGCGCACCCGGTGCTCGACGCGCCAGAAGGCGTACAGCGAGGCCAGGCCCGCCACGGCGACCACGGCCGTCGTCGCGCCACTCCAGGTCCGGCTCTGCACCAGCGCCAGAACAACGGCCGCCAGCCCGACACCAAGCGCCAGCAGGCCGGCGAAGTCGACACGGCGGCCGGCTCCGGGATCGGTCGACTCCGGCGCCGCCACTGCGGTGATCCAGATCCCGACCAGGGCCACCGGCAGGTTGATCCAGAAGATCACCCGCCAATCGATTTCCACCAGCAGTCCGCCCGCCAACGGCCCGATCGCCAAGGCCAGCGCGGAGACCCCCGCCCACACTCCGAGCGCCCGCGCCTGTTCGGAGGCCGGAAAGGCATTGCAAACGATCGCCAACGACAACGGCAACATCGGCGCCGCCCCGATCCCCTGCAGGATCCGCCCTCCGATCAGAGCCTCCTGGCTCCCTGCCGCCCCAGAGACCACCGAGCCGATCGCGAAAACCACCATGCCACCAATGAAGAGCCGCTTGCGCCCGAACATGTCCCCCAGCCGCCCGGCGGTCACAACGAACACCGTGATCGCCAGCAGATACCCGTTCATCACCCACTGCAGCCCCGCAGACGTCGCATCGACGTCGTGCCGAATGCTCGGCAGCGCCAGGGCCACCACCGTGGAGTCGAGCATCAACAGAAAGAGCCCGGCACACGTTCCCGCCAGCGTCCACCACGGGCGGTTGTTCTCGTCGATCCCCAACACGCGCGGCAGATTACGAGGGATCGAGGTCGGGACCAGTGGAGGTTGGTGACCCCTCTCTCAGAGACCGTTGCGCAGCAGGTCGTATAGGCGCTTCAAACGTGGTCCCTAAGCCTCTGCGAGAGGGGTCACCAACCTCCACTCGACGCCGATTTTCACACGCGTGATTGCAGTTAGTGGGTCGCGATCAGGTCCCGAGCCGGGTCGATGCCCCAGCGGGTGCCGACTTCGGCGAGCTCGGTTGAGAGCTGCCAGCGGTCTGGGCGCTCCTCGCCCTCGTGGGCGGGATTCGCTCCCTTGAGGGCCATGCAGCCGGTGTTGTCGCCGATCGCGCGGATCGCGGCGACATCGTCGTCGCCAAGCCGCTGCTGGGCCGGCAAGGCCGCCAGTTCGGCGCGCTGCTGCTCGATCGTGCGGGCCTCGGGGCCGGTCTCCTGAATCAGGGTCGGCGCCGCGCACTCGACCGCGGGGTGGGCGAGGTTCCACTGGCAGGCGAGCTGGATCGGCGTCAGGCCGGCGCGCTCGGCGTAGGGCAGGACCAGGTCCAGCTTCTCGAGGCCCGCCTCGATCCAGCCCTCGGGACGGAAGGCCCGGTGATCGCTGCGGGCAAGTTCCATGCCGGGGCGCAGATCGCCCCAGAAGAGGCCGCCGTAATCGACTACGCGAGTGATCACCTTGACGCCCTGACGGTCGGCCGCCTCGAGGCAAAGCTCGCCGGGCCAGGGCTCGAAGGGGTTGAGGATGATCATCGCCCAGTCGATCCGTTCGCCGAAGCGCTCCAGGCAGTTGATGATGTCCAGCGTGAAGCCGTTGGCGGGCCCGGGCGCGACGCCAATCCGCGCCGCCAGACCCGCCTCGCGCAGCGCCGCCATGCCGTCCCAAACCGTCTCGCTCGAATAGCCGACCCGGTCGGGGTTGTGCAGCAGCAGCAGGTCGAAGCAGTCGACGCCGAGGCGCCCGAGGCTGCGCTCGGTCGCCATCCGCAGATAGTCCGCGTACTCGCCCTCGCCACGCAGGCGCGGGTCGGTGAAGCGGGGGAAGCC
>Ga0070683_100001151_pt1 | contig 20013 bp, 20 predicted proteins | sample KBSC713LmetaG_FD_64662 | JGI IMG/M metagenome (GOLD analysis project Ga0070683, IMG submission 64662) | Corn rhizosphere microbial communities from Kellogg Biological Station, Michigan, USA - KBS C7.1-3L metaG | ecosystem: Host-associated > Plants > Roots > Rhizosphere ... | reverse complement strand
ACCAATATCGCGAAGCACAGCCAGGCAACCTGGGCCAGCATTGTCGTCGAGCGACGGGACGGCCACGCTCGCATGATCATCGAGGACAATGGCATCGGGTTCGATCCCAACACGTTGTTTCGCGGCGCCGGTGACACCGAAGGGCTCGGCCTTCTCGGCATTCGTGAACGCGTTGCCCTTCTCCAAGGAAAGTTCGAGATCGAGTCGGCCGCCGGTGGAGGCACGGCACTGTTCGTACAGCTGCCGATCGACGACCCGCCTAAATCAGCTCGAAACGATTAGACGTCTCTGATTACCATTTTACATTGGGCGGCGGCTCGAGGTGCGTAACGGTTTCTCCGGCGGCAAAGCTGATCGTCGCTTTGAGTTGGTCGCGCAACCGTCGAGCGAGGCGTCCGTGTTGTGGCGCTTGCTCGATGGTGAAGGCCACCAGCAACAGCTGGACGCCGAGCGGCATCGGCCGCCTCCCGGCGCGATACGCCGTGAGTGTCGCGCTCGACACCATCAGTGCGCTGCACAGATTTTCGATCGTGACGCCATCCGCCGACGCCACGCGCTCGAGAAGTTCCATCGCGCGCCCCCCAACTGCGGGACCGGGTGTCGCGCCGATGCTTTCGGAATCCGGTGAGGCATCTCTCATCGCGCTATTTATAGAATTCGACAATGCACATCGTGACGAGTTTCTCGAGCGCGGCGCCAGCCAAGTGTCGCTCGACGAGCCGATCGTCGGCGAGGCTCCGCCAGCAGTCCTTGACTACGAGAAGCACGGTCTCAGCCTGAAGGCCATGTCGTCGGGCCGCGTCACACAGCGGGGCCACGCTGGCGCGAAGCTCGCGATCGGAGCGCGTCCCACGAGATGCCGACGCCATTGCGCGCGCAACGGCGACGCGCGCGAAGCGAGGAATCTCGCCGTCGACGGCGTCGCGCTCAGGTCCTGCTACTTCGACTGACATCGTCACGCCCGACCAAGTTGGGGAAATCTCCATCCGGCGTCCTCCAGGCTGGTCAGTCTATGAATTCAAAGAGCGTCGCTCTAGCGGGAAAGTGCGAGCCGATGTCGGGACTTTCCCGGTCAGGGCGCGATGTCAACCAATCCGCCCATAGAGCGATCAGCGTTCGGGCTATGGTTCGGGGGTCTCTAACCAGCCCTGACTTACCGCATAGCGCACGATTTCGACGCGCGAACGGACGCCGAGCTTTTCTGCCACCCGGGCTTTGTAGGTCTCGACGGTTTTCACACTGAGACCAAGCGCGCCGGCAATTTCCTTGTTGCTGTAGCCTTTCGCGATTCGAATCAGAACCTCGTACTCTCGGCCGCTGAGTGCCGCCTTTGTGGGACGCGGAACGACTCGCTCCGCCTCCAGATAGCTCTCGACGACCGTCCCGGCGACCACCGGGTCGAGGTACGTGGCGCCGCCGGCGACGGTGCGGATGGCGCGGATGAGCTCCGATGGCGCGGCGCGTTTCAGCACATATCCCGATGCGCCTGCGCGCAAGAGCTGCAGCAGGTACTCCCGCTCCTCATGGACCGTGAGCGCAAGCACTTTGACACTGGGGCATTCCGCGCGTACTCGCACGGTCGCATCGGTGCCTCCCAGGACAGGCATCGACAAATCCATCACGAGCACGTCGGGCTCGAACGCGTGGGCGGCATCGACAGCCGCTTGCCCGTCACCGACTTCGGCGACGACACGCATGTCCGATTGTGCGTTGATGAGCGCCTTCAACCCCTCTCGGACGACAGCGTGGTCGTCTGCCAACACGATTCGAAGGACGCCTCCGTCCTTGTCTGGTCCGACCGAATTCTTTTCGAGGTCGTTCATCGCCACGAGGTTTTGTCCAATCGGCGTCTAGCGATCCCTGTTCCCCTGAACGCCGATTAAAAGGCACCACAGTCCGCCGTTTCGCCAATCCTTCCGGCGACCAATTCGCGCAACCCCGTGAACTATCAGAGAGGATCTTGAAGGCCGGTCGACGCCCACCATCGTGACGCGACCGCTCCGATCGCCTCCAGCGAATCTTCACGATCGTACGCGGGGCCGACGTAGGTCCTTCCACTCGAGCTGAGAAAGACCCACCGGTCGCCGTCACCGAAGGGCTCGACCCAACAGCAAAACAAGGAACGGTCGGCCATCATCACGATGGCGGGATCGGTTCGCGTCGGCTTCGTCCGGTCGACCGCCGCGCTGCGCGGAGGCGCGTCGCGGACGATTGACGGTGCTCCGTCTCGCTCCGGCACCGATGGCCTTCGGCGTTCGAGTTCATCAACCACATCAGACCTCGTTCGCGATGAGAGCGGCGGAGCTTCGATTGTGTGTCGGGGCGCCGAGACTTCGGCGGCGACTCGCGCAATGTCGCTATGTACGCATCCGAACACAAGCAAACGCGGCGATGAGACTACTCATATACGTGCTCGTGCGACGTCTGCGTGACGGCGTAACAATCGCAGGCCGCCGCCTCCAGGCCGACGCGATCGAGCACCCGAATGATGCCGCGACTATAGCGAATGAGCCCATCCTTTTTCAGATGTCCCGCCGCGATGGAAACGTCGGCGCGGCGCACCGCGAGCATGTACGACAAGAACTCCTGCTTCAGGGCGAACTCCGCTCCCTGCACTCTGTCGTCGGTCATCAACAGCCAACGCGCGCAGCGCTGCTCATGGGAGTGTCGGCGATTGCAGATGACGGTTTGCGCGGCATCGTCGAACATTGCCGCCGAGTAGCGATGCAGAAGACGCTGGAGTTTTGGAAGATCGGGCAGCTGCGTGAGAAACGTCTTCCTGCCGATGCGCTTGGCGTCGCCGGCGATTTGGACGAGGGCTTCGTGCGGCGACGACTCGGCTCGGTGAAAGAGCGCCATGCCGACCATCCCCTCATAACCGACGGTTGCGACTTCCACGCCCGCCCTGCCACGATCGACCGCAATGAGCGACGCGACACCCTGCTGCGGAAAGTACGCGTGAAGAATCGAGGCCCCTGGACGATAGAGAGAGTCGCCTAGCTGCAACGGAACCCGCTTCAGTCCGGAAAGCAGACTCGCATACTCGACCCGCGGAAGCGCCAGGAGCAACCGGTTGCGTTCCCCACGAGCCGCGCGCGCGGGCGCCACAGCGTTGCGTCCCCGAAGCCGTCCGTGACCATCATGCGTCATTCTACTTTCCTCATTGCGGACATCGGCATCCTTCAACTGGTCGGTAAGGCCGGCAGCGACGCGACAAACGTCGTGCCCTGGCCAAGGTTGCTCGATCCGACGACAACGTCGCCGCCGAGAAGACGTGCGAGCTGGCGGGCGACGGAAAGTCCGAGTCCGCTGCTCCCCGCCGGATTACTCTCGCCGAGATTCGCGCGCCAAAAGGCGTCGAACACATGTTCGCGATTCTCGACGGCGATACCGCCGCCACTGTCCTCGACCTCGAACACGACGCGAGACGCTGGCCCAGTGCCTTCGGAGCTGACGCGCAAGCCGACGTGGCCTTCAGTCGTGAATTTCACCGCGTTCGCAAGAAGATTGGTGAGAATCTGACACACCTTTCGGCGATCCGTGCGAAGCGTGACCGGCGCATCGACGCCGCTGACCCTCAACGACAAACCTTTGCTGCCCGCTAACGGTCGGATGAGAATGAGCGTTTGCTCAACGACGTCGGACAGGAGGAACGAGTCGAGACGAACGGTTTCCTCCCCCGCTTCGATGCGTGCGTAGCCGAGCAGGTCTTCGACGAGTCCAACGAGATGCGTCCCCGAGGCCCGCATGCGCATCAGATGTTTTCTCTGTTGCGCCGTGATCGGACCATCGAGCTCGTCGCTCAGCAGATCGACGTACCCGATCACCGCGTTGATCGGCGTGCGCAGTTCGTGGCTGATCGTCGCGACGAGCCTCGCCTTGAACTGATTGGCCTGCTCCGCCGACTCACGCGCGCCGCGCTCTCCCGCGCGGGCCAGTAGCTCGGCCGCTCGCAAGTGAGCACGCATGATCGCCTGCGCGCACATCACGCCAAGCGTCACGACGAAGGCACGCTCGTCTTCATCGAACGCCCGCGGCTCGGGCCAAGACAACCCGAGCACTCCGCGCAACTCTCCATTCGCCCACACGGGAACGACCGCCGCGGCGCGCGCGCCCGACGCGATCATCGCCGTGCCCCAGTCAGGATAGCGCCGGAGCTCCGCTTCAGAGGGCAGGAAAAGCGGTTCACCCAGTCGAGCCACTTCAGCGAACGGCACCGGTGCCTCGAGCGGAAGATCGTCCAGCGCGGCGTTCACCTCGGCGCGCAACCCGATCGCGTGGACGACGTGGAGGGTGGGATGCGCGCCACCGTCGGGGGCGCGATCCGTTGATGGCCCGAGGCGCGGAAAAACACCGAGCGTGACGACCACCGCGCTCGTTGCCCCGAGCACCGAGAGCGCGTGCTGCTCGACGAGATTCGCAGCCTCCTCCGGAACGAGCGGGTCGGTGAGTGACCCGCTCAACGCAGCGAGCGAACGCAGCCGTCGGCTGGCCGGCGAGATTGTCGGATCCGGCAACTTGCCGAGGGCGGATATTGTGGCTAGCGGCGATGCCGCACGTGGCGAATCGCCATGTAGTCCGTCAACGTGCGCGCGCATGTGACGCTCCGAGTCGGAGGCGTCGCCAGAAGCGCCGATGACTGTGGCCCTGGGCGAAACGCGCCGAGCCAACCTGCGCTGGTGAACCGCTCGCAGGAGTGAAATGTACACTTTGGTACATTCATTAGCTAGCGCGGTCGCAGACAGGGCGAGCGGCGGCCGGAGGTTCATGGTCGACTTTGCTGATTCTTCGTCGATGCCCGACATTAGACTTCTCATAAGCTTGCTCGCCATGGTCGCGCTGTTCGCCGCGATCGGACGGCGCTTCCGCATTCCTGATCCGATCATGTTCGCCGTCGGCGGCGTTGCGTTGGCATTGATTCCCGGCGTCCCGGTCGTTGCCCTCCCGCCGTCACTCGTGCTCGTCGTCTTTCTGCCGCCGCTGATCTTTGCGGCCGCGCAGGACACCTCGTGGGCCGAGATCCGCCGCGAGACCGGGCCGATCTTTCAGCTGGCCGTCGGACTGGTGCTTGCGACGATGTGCGCCGTCGCGGTTGTCGCGCACTCCCTCACACGAGAGCTGACATGGCCCACGGCCTTCGTCCTCGGCGCTATTGTCGCTCCGCCCGACGCCGTCGCGGCCAAGGCGATCGCCGACACGCTCCATCTCCCGCGGCGACTCGTCACGATCCTCAGCGGAGAAGGGCTCGTCAACGACGCGACCGCACTGTTGGCGTTTCAGGTCGCAAACGGCGCTGTCATCACCGGTACGTCGTTTCTTCCGGGCGCGACCGCGGGCCGCTTCCTCTACTCCGCGACGGCATCGGTCGCCGTCGGGCTCGTGGTCGGATGGATCGGCCGACAAATCCTCAATCGTGTCGGCGACGCTGCCGTTGAGAATACGCTAATGCTTCTGCTGCCCTTCGCGGCGTTTCTCCCCGCCGAGGCGGTACACGCCTCCGGCGTACTCGCGGTGCTGGCGTTGGCGTTGTACCTGAGCCGGTTCAGTGTCGTGATCGCGTCGTCCACCAGTCGACTCCAGGGTCCCGTGCTTTGGGAGATGCTCGACTTCCTACTGACCGGGCTTTCCTTCGTCCTCGTCGGTCTGCAATTGCGCTCGTCGGCGCAGCGGCTCTTCGATGGCCGCGCCGGCATCGTTCTCGTAACGGTCGCGGTCTGCCTGACGGTAATCGTCGTTCGCCCCGCTTGGGTCTTCGCGATGGCCTGGCTGTCTCATGGTGTTCGAAGCGTCTTCGCCGAGCGCGCCGGGTTCAGGCCAACCACGGCAGTGCTCACAGTGGTCAGCTGGGCGGGCATGCGCGGCGTCGTCTCGCTCGCCGTTGCGCTCTCACTGCCGGACCGGAACGATGCCGGACAGCCGTTTCCGGGGCGCGATCTGATCGTATTCATCACGTTCGCGCTCATTCTCGTGACGCTGATCGGACAAGGCCTCAGCTTGCCATTCATCATTCGACGGCTCGGAGTCGGGACAATCGCCGATCGGGCGGAGAACAATGAGCTCCTTGCGCAATCGCGCATGGCGCACGCCGCGGTTCGGATGCTGGATTCGATCGCCGCCGAGGCCGGATCGGCACCCGATGTCGTGGAGAGAGTTCGCGGCGCATACGCAAGCCGCTTGGAGCGCATCGAAAAGCTCCGCGCGATCCACACGGCATCGTCAGCGACTCGAGCGGAAGCCGACCGGTCCCGCGAATCGACGCGGCGACTCCTCGATACATTGATCGACGTCGAACGCACGGAGCTGCAGCGCATCAAGAACGACGCGATCATCGGCGCCGAAACAACGCGGCAACTCAGCGTCGAGCTCGATCAGCGACGAGGAACCACATTCCGGTGGTGAGTCGTGTCGAAGCGTACGACCCTGCCGGGCTGCGTCAACGAAGCATCGAGCGCCACGCGAAATCGGTCGAGGGCGATCGACTGCTTCTATCATGAGTCGCTGGACGCGTGGCCACCTCGAACACCCATTCGCAAGCCATCGGCCGATGATGTCCATCCAGGCTTCGCTTCCAGGACCGATCAGCACGGTGCCACGCCGGCCCACGCCGTCGCGGGTCCATGAGTAAATCCATACGACCGAGTGTAGGGGCGTTCGAGCGCTCGACTATCGCACGATCGACGTACGTCCGGCTCGCCAATGCCGGAGTGCTGCGCGATGGGGTAACTTGATGCACGCCGAGAATGCGCATGTAGCGCGACGACATGTTCCGTCCGTCGGGGGCCCGCCAATTGGGAGCAGGCCCTTTTTCATTCCGTCGCAACGAGATTCCTGAGAAGTCATGCCGACTGATACAAACGGGCAGCGAAGCCGCTGTTCCTGACGCCGCCGCGCTTCGCACGTTCGTGGGAATTGGCGATCGTGACGCGAATGACTCATTCGCCGCCGTCGGCATCATTCGAAAACTCTCATATGAGAGTTTCTCGCGCCGGCAGAGAGGATGCGCGCGCGACGGACACCGATCTTCCTCTGGAGCGTTGACCGTGAACCAAGCTGCAAGAGATTTTCCCGAATTGGCGCGCCGCCTGGATCACTTCACGCTCAGCACGAGGAGCCGCCTCAGTCGTTCGCTCGTGCGCGCGCTTCGCGGACGCCGACCCGACACACGATTGCCCTTGAATGAAGCGGTGGACGGCGCATGCCACGAGCTCCAGGTCGCCGGACTCGACGCCGAGGCCATCAAGGCGTTCCTCGCGGCACTCGTCGAGGAGACAGGTCGCGCATGCGGCGCTGATCGTCCATCACTCATGTCTGGCGAGCCGCGATGGATGCCCGTTCGCTCTCGCGTCCTCGATCTCGCGGACGCCGCCCTGGATCTCGCGCTCGTGGAACGGCGCGAGCCTCGGCTCTGAACGAATCTCGCGCGCCCCGGAAGCGGTTCGCGAGTCGAGCGTCCGTGAATGCAACCCGGTATCGGAGGCGTACGACAAACGTGCGATGGGCACGGGTGCGATGGATGCCTACTATCCGCTATGGCAAAGAGACGCTCGAACACCAGAGGAATTCGGATTCCAGGTCTGCGCACCGCGCTTGCGATCGCACTATTGCTCCTCGCGACACCACTCGTCGCGCAGAACAGTATGAACCCGGTGAAAAAAGCCTCGGACACCTCGGCACTCGCCCGGGGTGCCGCGGCTCCGCCCGTTCGCGCACGAGTTCCACTCGATCGATCATGGCAATCGAGCGCGGTGCCGGCATGGACGAATGCGTCGGCCGTCACACCGGCTGGAGCCGACCGCGCCGCGACAGTCTACGCCCTTCGCTCCGGATCGACATGGGAGAATACGACGACAATGATCGTCGGAGGCGCCGGCATACTTGCCGGCACAGTTGTCAGCGGTAAGACCGGCAGCCTCATTTCGATTGGGGGAATTGTCGTCGGGTTGATTGGTTTTTTGAATTACGTGAGGTAGGTCGCCGATTCGCTGAGAAAACCGCGCGTCGTCGCGCGCGCCGACGCGGCCGGGTAAGAGCCGCAGTCGGCGATAACCTTCAGTCGCCGATCAGTCGCGAACACCGCCGGGGAATCGAACCCCGTTCCGAGTGCCGATGCCCTTTGTCGTACGCGGGAATCGAACCCGCAACATCGGCCTCCCTGAAGTCTCCTCGACGCGGGCGTGCGCCCTCCGATATCCCCTCACGTGCTTCTCCGTGAGCCGAGCGGCACGAGGCCCCGGGCCACAATAGGCCGTGAGCCCGAGTTGTTCCGAGTAAAACTCGGTTTCCCGGAGTCGCGTGCGCACGAGGAGATACATGCCATGTAGGCTACAACCTCGCTGAACGCGTTCCCATCGCACGATGGGCGTACACAGCACGGACGAACTTTTGTTTGCCTTAGATAGTTTCGTCTGGCGGCGCCGCATGAAACGAGGTGAGCGGCTCCCACCGTCCGTCGCTGCGTCGCGACAGATTCCGCGTGAGTCTCACGCGCCAATCAGCGTACCAGCTCTCCTCGGCTGCCCTCCCTGTTGCCGAGGGAAACGGCGGTTCCTCCTTTGCGATCGCCTCCTGTGTAGCGAGCGGGCTGTGGATCAGCGCGCGGCGATCCGTCGCGTTGAGCTTTACCGGAACACCGGATGGTAGAACCGGCTCGACTCGGCGTACCCTTGCGACGTCAGTCGGCCACGCGGCTGTTGCGGGCGAATCGGAAAACGCGTCAGCGTCGCGCCCCATCACATCGCCGTCGAGGTGGCCGAAGTAGGCCTCGACGCCCCAGAGAATCACGCGCCGCATGAGCGCATGACGGTTCGCCGGTGGCTTGATGTCGGCGGTCGCGATCATTTCGGCGAGCGCCGTGATGACGTGCCCCGGCGATGTTCCGGCGTGTCGTTCGATGCCGACATAGGTCCACACGTCGCTGCGAAGAGATAGGTCTGCGCCGGGTAGTCGACCAAGGTTGGTCACGATGAGATGATGGAGGTTTCCTCGATCGGCAAGCTCTGCCGGGGTGCGCTCAATGCCGGTCGCCCTGCCCTGCTGTTCGGTCATATCGCCTCGGACTGCGAGTAGGATAGGCTGACCGGAACGGCTCGAAGGTTTGATTGCGCGGCGCGGCGCGCGACCCGAGGGAACGGCATGTATGCCGTTCGACAGCTATGATAATAATCTAATCGACGAGTGTCTCGGCCGCTCTCGTGCTACACTTGAGAGGCCGCCCCTCCATCCTCACACCTCGCAAACGGGGGCTACGAGCCGCGCATGTCGAACACCGATCTCATCACTCTCGCCGTGGTCGATGACAACCGTCTCGTTCGAGAAGGACTGGTGGCGTTGCTGAACCGGGAGCTCGGATTCCGGGAGACTGCCTATGCGAACACCGAGTCGGCAATCGTCGCGGAAGCGCGCCCACGTGTGCTGCTGCTCGATGTTTCCCTCGATGGCGAAGACATGTTGCGCGTCGCGCGCGCGATAGGGAATGGCCTTCCGAGCAAGGCATCATCGTCATGGGATCTCATTCCTGTGCGGAAGAGATCCTCGAGCGTCAAGGCAGGCGTTTCAGGTTTCGTGATGAAGGACGCGTCGTTCGACGACTTCGTCGCGACCGTGCGCGCGGTTGCCGCTGGCGACAAGGTTCTCCCGGCACGCCTGACCGAGTCGCTCTTCGCGCAGATCGCGAACGGCTCAGCAACAAAGAGATCGCTCAAAACCTCGACATCGCGGGCCACACCGTGAAGAAGTCGCGTGCGAAATGTCATGGAGAAGCTTGCCCTGCATACGAGACTGCAAATCGCCGCATACTCGCGGCGTTGAGAATCTTCAGTGACCAAGCGAGGGACCCGGACGGGCGCGTCAAACGCCGCTCAGGGCGCCGCCGGCTATCACCGATCGATCTCCGAGAACGGCACTGCGATGGTCGACACGGCGGGGCGGTGCTCGATGGCGCCGCGTTTTCGAGGAAGTGAAACGGTGAATGTCGTTCCTTCTCCCTCAGCCGAACGAATTTCGATCGTCCCACCGTGCGCCTCGACGACCTTGTCGACGATATATAGGCCAAGTCCGAGGTGGCGTCGGTCGCTCGTGTCGGACTGTCCTTTCATCGCGTCGAAGATCCCACCAAGCTGATCACGCGGAATCGGAGGTCCTTCGTTTGCGACGGCCACCGTCACCACGCCGGATGCATCGCCGCGCGCCACGACCTTGATCGGCGCGCTGCGCGACCCGTGTTGAACGGCGTTGCTTATGAGATTGCTGAACGCCTGGGCGAGGCGCGCATCGTCCCACACACCGGTGAGGTCACCATGAGTTTCGACTTCGATTCGACTGGCCGGATTCGAGCCGGCGACTTCGACAGCGAGCTCTCGCAAGAGGGCACCGATGTCCATCGGAGCGGCTTTGAGGGGAATCCCGCTGCCGAGCCGGCTCAACGCGAGGTCGAGGAGATCCCGAACGAGCTCGATCATCCGTCGGCCACTTCGTTCCATTCCAGCGACGATCGTTCGCTCCGCGTCGCTCAATCCCCCGGTCTCGAGCAGGAACTGGCTCGACGTCAGGATCACGCCCAGCGGCGTCCGAAGGTCGTGACCGAGCACGGCGAAAAAACGGTCTCGCGCGGCGTCGACGGCGCGCGTGTATTGCGCCATCGATTCTGCGATCGCCTGATCGATCGCCTCGTTGAATCGCGTGATTTCTTCGAGGTCAGACGATCCCGCGTTCTTCCCTTGCTTCCGCCAGAGACTGATGACGCTCGCGCGAAGCGCGCGGAATTCGGCAATCATGTGATTGACGCCGAAGCCGCTTTCCGCGCGGCCCAGGCCGTGTTGAGATGCCGCGGTGGAATCGACGTCGTCGATGCTGCTCTCGACATCGCGCGCCTTTTCCGTGCGCTCCCGTTCGGTCTGCGGCGTTTTCAGATCGTGAGCAATGACCAGGAGCATGGCTTCGGCGTGGTCTCTGAGCCCGGTCACGTCCATCGACGACGCCGAGGGGAGCTTGCGAGCGAACGCCTCCCACTCTTTGAGTATTTCCTCGATGTGGTCCTGAATGAAGTCTGCCAGGTGCGACATTGCCTCGGGATGTTCGAGTGGCGGAAGCGGCCCTGCCGCGTCGCTGTGCGCCAATTGTGCCGCGCTGACGCCAAGATTGCGCAACGGTGGCATCGGCGAGCACATCCCCGGATTCGGCACCCGTTTCCGCGAAAAGGAAAGCGTCGCGATCCCGGGCCGCGCGGGGATGCGAGATCGGGCAGTGCGTCCTATTGCCAATCGGCGGGCTGAGAGTACGAAGCCCGGCAAAAGCGTATGCTAATGCCGGGCTTCGAGTTGCCCCTCCTGGGATCGAACCAGGACTCTCCTGATCCAGAGTCAGGCGTGTTGCCAGTTACACCAAGGGGCAATGCGTCTCCGAACGGACCTCGATCCGCTGGAATCTTGAGTATAGTTTCACTCACACCCTCGATCAACCCCGCGTCGCGCTCGGCGCGAGCGGTCCGCGATGTGAAGGAGGGTCTTCTAACTCCATCAACGACCGTCGCTTGCCCCTACACCGCATCCCCCAATCAGCGCGGCTTGCCTCCGTATTGGCCACAACCGCGCTGATCGTCGGAAGCACCTCATGCAGCGACACTTTCATCGCCGCCGGCACGACACCCGCACAGGCCGAAGCGAGGGTCGACGGGCTGTTCGAAGGGTTCGCGGCGCGATTCAACACCGTCGAGCTTGCGCCCAAATACGCCGCCGCGCGAATCAGGCTCGCCCAGTCCGCGCTGGTCCCGTCGAGGATCTTCAACGACTCGTCGGTCTGGGAGGCACAACCGACCGCGAAAGAGCGGCAACTCTTCGTGAACGGATTCACTGCGTCCAACGGACACTATCGGCTCGAGAGTCATCCGACGCTCGGTCCGACGCAGCGGCCCGGAGACACGCGCCACGCCATCCTGCTCGAGCAGACGGGATCGAACTCGTTTCACTGGGATACGAGCGTCGAGCTGTCGATCGGCAGCATCACCGCCGAGAATGTTAGCGTTCTTATATCGAGGCTTCTCGCGGCGCCGCAGACGCGGAGCGAAGCCGAGATTCGACAAGACTATCGATCGTCGATTCCGCGCACGACGGCGATGATGAGCCGTGGCTTCTCGATCGACACCTTGCGTGTCACGCCGGGAGGCTCTGGCACAGCGGGCGTTCTTTTGACGCTGACTTTCCGTCCGGATCTCATGAAGCCGGTGTACCCCGCGCTATCGGGGTATCTCGACAAGTATCTCGGACCCGCGAAATATCACTTCGCCTTCGCCGACAAGTCGGGCACCCCGCTGTTCGAGGTCGTGGGGCGCGATCGCTCGATGACGATTCGGTACCGGCTCGAACAAGGAAAGTTGACAACGCTCGCCGGACCGCCGAAGCCGTGGCCCGATACGCTCCAGCTGACGTCCGACCTCACGCTCAAAGTGCGGCTCTTCACGATCGGATTTCACAGTTTGCTCACAGACGTCGCGATCGGGAACGAGGGGCACGATCGCGGCTTCGCGTTCACCTCGAAGAACGAGCCGAAGTGGGATTTGCCCTTCATCACCGAGCGCCTGATTCGCTCGCCGCTTCGCCATCCATTCGAGGGCGAGGGCGCCGGCTTTCGCATCGCGGTGCGCGACTCTGCCGGCGCGCAATCGATACTTGGGCGGCACGTCCGGCTCAACGTTCAAGAAAGCGCGATCATGCGGTTCATCGGCGGTCTCGCGTCACACGCAATGGGAGACCTCGACGCGAAGGTCGAGGCTGACGAAGACCGCTTCATCCGAGACCTGTTCACCGCGCTGCAGGCAGACGTCCGCGCGCAAGCGCCGAAATGGAAGAAGGACTAGCCTTCGGTTCGGCTCTCAGCGGTCGGCAAACAAAAACGCCCCAATTTGAATTGGGGCGTTGAGTCTTCTCGCCGGAACTGCCTCGCGCGCCGTCATTGGAACTCTCCGTCCTACCGAACAGCGGCGGGCAAACTTCCCTAGGGCGAGATCTATGCCTGACTAAATATGTTTACGCAGCGAGAATGCTGCGGGTTTCCTATGGAGCTGACCGGGATCGAACCGGTGACCTCTGCAGTGCGATTGCAGCGCTCTCCCAGCTGAGCTACAGCCCCGCTTTAACATGTGCAGCGCGGGAAAGCAGCAGCCCGACGTCGCACCAAGGAAAAGGCCCCGCGAACTCGGCGGGGCCGCTCCTGACCGTCGTAAAACTAGACAGCGGCTGGTGATACGTCAAGTTGACGGCCTGCCGAATCAAAGGTAACAGCGCCGTGTTCAGTTCTCTCAAAGCAGCAGATGTCATCGCCGCCGGCGATCGCCTTCGCCCGTTCATCCTGCGCACTCCGCTCGTCGCGAGCGAGGCGTTGAGCGAGATCGCCGGCGGCCCGGTGTTTCTCAAACTCGAGAACCATCAGACCACCGGCTCGTTCAAGCTTCGCGGCGCATTGAACGTTCTCGCCATGCTCGACGACGATGCTCGACGGCGCGGAGTGGTTGCGTCGTCGGCGGGCAATCATGGACTCGGAATGGCGTACGCCGCGAAGCTGCTCGGCATTCCGGCGACGATCTTCGTCCCGTCGACCGCGCCGCAAGTGAAACGCGACGGAATCATGGCGCTCGGCGCGTCGCTCGATGCGTCGCAGCCGCACTACGACGCCGCGATGGCTGCCGCGATTGAGTTCGCGAACGAGCATCGCGCGACGTTTGTCAATCCGTGCGCGGGTGCTCAACTCCTCGCCGGTCAGGGGACGATTGCCTTGGAGATTCTGGGAGATCTCCCCGAGCTCGCGACGCTGGTCACGAGTGTCGGCGGCGGTGGATTGGTCGGCGGATGCGCGAGTCTCGTTCGCGCGGTGTCGCCGGGAACGCGAATCGTCGGCGCGCAGAGCGAGAATACCGCGGCGATGTCGTTATCACTCGCGGAGGGCCGGGTCGTGGAGATCGACAACCTTCCGACACTCGCGGACGGACTTGCTGGTCAGATCGACGATGAAGGATTCGAGATCGGCCAGCACGCGCTCGACGGCATCGTCACCCTGACGGAAACCGAGATTGCGCGCACGATTGCTTGGATGTGGAGCGAGCATCGCGAGCGCGTCGAAGGCGCCGCGGCGTGTGGCGTCGGCGCTGTTTGGCTTCGCAAGCTCGATAGGATTGCAACACCCGCCGCGATCGTGATCAGCGGCGGAAATATTGATTCCGCGAAGTTCGAGAAAATCACCGCGACCGGCTAACCGGCTGTCCGGCCAACGGGCGCACCGGCAACTGCCTTGTGGGCTGATGCCGGTTCGCCGGTTCGCCGGAATGCCGGATCGCCGGAGCTAGTGATTCCCGAAGCTCTCGTCGCGAGACGAGGTGTCCGAGGCGCCCAGTCCACCGGTCGGACGACGTTCGCCGCCGAGGGTGTTGCCACCGCGGTTGCCCTGCGTGCTCGTATTGACGCCTTCACTGCCGTTGTCGATCGCCACCTGACGTTCGGTCGGCGGTGCTCCAGCGGCGCGTGAATTCTGAAGGCTTCCTTCGACGCTGCTCGACGAACCGGTGTTCGTCTGCGCGACGCCGCGATTGCGGGACTGACCCCGAGCTTCGCCGCCGCGACGTCCGATCGCGGCCATGTGCTCGCGGTTCCGACTCACGGCGACGCCGCCTTTGCGGCCGGCTTCGCGCGCTTCGCCAGAATCAAATTCGTGCGCGGTGCCTTTCGCATGCGCAGCGCGACCGCCCTTGCTGGCGATCTCCTTCTGCTTGTCACGATCCATCGACGCGAACCCGCGATTGCTGCGCGTTCTCGACTGACCGTTCGTGCTGGATGCGGATCCCGCTCCCTGCGGCACGCCCTGTCGCGCGCTGTCCGGACTCGATTGGCTGCCCGGCGCCATGGTGCGATCGTCGTTGCCTGGTCTGTTCGCCATCCCACTCCTCCTAATGATTTGGCCCTCTCCGCTCGGTGGCATCGATCGTCGCGCGAGCCATCGAGTGTCGATGCCGTGTGCTCCAGGCCCCCCGGGGCCATCACTCGTCGTCGAGTGCAAACTGCGCGCCTGAATCCGGTGGACCATCGGTCCGTTCCCACCGAGGAAATGAGATAAAGATCACAATCTCGACCTCAGTGTTTTCACCAAGCAAGGTCAATACCTCGCCTGCGATGCAACACGAAACGGCGATGATGCGAAAGACGAATTACGCGGTGCAACCAGGTGGCTGACCGGCACGCATCATCGGCACTGCTTTCAACTCACTTAGCCGCTTTACGCGCCGGCTTGTCTGCAACGTTGAGCGACGGAACGCTTCGCGGAATCATGAACCGCAACACGCGCAGAATTCAAGCGCCGTGGTTCGGAGCAAGAATAGGTCCACCTACGACTATATTCACGCCCATGTCGCTCAGCATTCGCCTTCTTGGTACGTCGGCGTCGCGCCCAACCGTCGAACGCAATGTGTCGTCACTCGTCGTTCTGCGCGAGGGCGAAACACTCATGTTCGACTGCGGCGAAGGAACGCAGCGACAGATGATGCGCTACGGAGTTTCATTCGCGCTCGAAGACATCTTCTTCACACACATGCACGCCGATCACCTCCTCGGCGTCGTGGGATTGATTCGCACGATGGCGCTCCAAGGACGACACGAGCGCCTTCGTCTCTGGGGACCGCGCGGATCGAGCCGCGTCTTGAATCGCGCCGAATCACTCGGCTTCGAGCGGGCGACGTTCCCCGTCGAAATCATCGAGGTCGAATCGGGGGAGAAAATCGAACGGCAGAACTACTCCATTCGCGCGTTTCCCGTGGAGCATCGCGGCTCTTCGTCGATCGGGTACGCGCTCGTCGAATCCGATCGAAAGGGACGCTTCAATCCCGACCTCGCGCGCGAACTCGGAATCCCCGAAGGGCCGCTCTGGGGACAAATCCATCGCGGCAAAGCGATCACGCTCGACGACGGCCGAGTGATCGAGCCGTCGGTGCTCGTCGGCCCTGAGCGCCCGGGGCGAACGGTCGTCGTCACCGGCGACACGCGTCCCTGCGCCGCAACGATCGACGCCGCGAGAAACGCCGATCTCCTCGTGCACGAGGCGACGTTCGGCGACGAAGAAGCCGAGCGCGCGATCGAGACCGGACATTCCACGGCGCGCGAGGCCGGTCGTGTCGCGCACGACGCCGGCGTCCGACAATTGTTGCTGACGCACTTTTCGGCGCGCTACTCGCGCGACGCCTACGAGCTGCTGCGCGAAGCGCAGCAGGTGCATTCAGAAACGCTGATTGGAAAGGACGGGATGGAAGTCGACGTTCCGTTCCGCGACGCCGTTCCCGCGGTTTGACCGACTAGCCGTTCGACGCCTGCGCCGGGAGGAGCGAGTCGGGACGAGAGATGCGCATCGAGCGACGATACAATGTGCTCAGCTCATTCTCGCCGAGCGAGTCGAGCACCTTGGACTTCGAGAGGTGCGAGGTAACGCTGCGAGCTTCAGGGCCGCTGCTGATGAACCAGTTGTAGCGATCGAGGCGAGAGCTTATTCCCGCGGGATGGCGAAAGATGACCATCGCGTTGCTCGATCCGGCGAGATCGACGTCGATGGCCCAGGTGATTCCGTCGGGGGAACGCCAAGTTTTCTTCATAGCCGCGTGGAGTCGTGGTGCGAAAGAATCTAGCCCACGAGCTCCCGCGAGAGAGGCTGCCGTCCGGCGTAGCCCGAGTCGACTTCGTGCCAGAACTGCACTTCGGGCTCGCCCAGGCGCCAGCAGAGCAGCACCTGACGGCCGTTCATCTCGCTGGGGAAATCCACGAGACCCAAGCGAGGATCCTTGAGCTGGATTCCGAGGTCTTCGAGCTCTCGCTTGTAGCCGTCGATCTCGCGGGCGAGCGTCTGAACCGTGCGCTCCAACACGCGTGCGCGCTCGCTCGGCTCTTCGGTCCGGGAGCTGGACGCGACGAGATCGAGCTCGAGGATCGCTTCGCGCCAACGGCGATGCTGCTGCACGACGTCGTCCACAATCTTGCGGACGAGCGGCAATGTGCGATTGGCGTGGTCGACGGTGAACGACTGCATGGAGGGAAGTTACTCGCTACTCGTGTGAGACGCTTTGCGCTTTTCTTCGAGCTCGCGCTCTTCGAGGCGCCGGCGCCGGCGTTCATGCGCGGCGGCATTACGGCGCTTCTCGTCCTCGGTTTCGGGCTCAATCTGCGGTACTTCGATGGGACGACCATTTCGATCAACTGCAACGAACGTCAGATAGCACGAGTTCGTGTGTCGTCTGATGCCCGTCAACAAATCTTCCGCCTCGACGCGAACGCCAACTTCCATGGACGATTTGCCCACGTAGTTGATGCTCGCTTTCATGACAACGAGATCGCCGAGGTGAATGGGCTCTCGGAAATCGACGCGGTCGATCGATACCGTCACGACGCCCGCGCGGCTGTGGCGAAACGCGGCGATCGCAGCGGTCTTGTCCATCATCGAGAGAATGACGCCGCCGAACACGTGTCCCATGTTGTTCGAGTGCTCGGGCATCATGAGCTCGGACGTTTCGTGTTGGCTTTCGCGGACGGTCTTTGTTGGGCGGCTCATTGGATGACGGTGGATTTTGACGGGCGAACCGCACCAGCGGCGAACCGACCGATGGGCCGTCGCCGAGAAAGATGGCCGCGAGGGCTCAGTGACACGGTTTGCCAGTTGCCCGGTGAGCGGGCTCGCGGGAGCGACGCGACGCGCGCGTTTTCATCGTAGTTCGCCGCTGCATTGAACGCACGACGAAGCGCTGCGCGTTCTTTGTCCGAAATGGCGGGACGATCGAGCCAATCGATGCGATGAAACGGGCCGGACGCGTCGCCGATGCGCCACTCGTGCTTCGCCGAGTCGCCGAGCGAGAGGTGCGCGAGCTCTCCGGACGTATCGTAGCGCGCGATCACCGAGTACTTCGGTGCGCGCCATCGATCGACGTCGTCACCGTCGGGTACCGGAACGCTCGGCAGAACGCCGGTCCACCAGTCCATCGAATCAATCGTCACTGGTTCGAGCTCGAAGACATTTCCCGCGGCCCCTTCACCTGCGCCGGGAATCGCAAACGTCACGGCCGGCTTTGCATCGATGGCCTCGATCGCGAAACCGCCCGCGTCGAACCGGTGCCGCTCGAGAGCCCCAAGGGCTTTCTGATCGCTCTCACTGAGCGTGTTTCTCGCACGCAAAGCGGAGTCCCGCAGGGTGTCGAAGCGGTGGCGAGCACTATCGGCGATTCGCACGCTCTTTTCGGCGCCGACGACGTCCGCAAGTGTCGACGGTTTGCCGGTTCGCAGATCGACGACCCCGTGGCGGGTGCTGTGCCACGGACGCTGATGCGGAAGCTGGATGTCGACGTGGTACTCGTATGACAGAAAGGGTCCGAATACGTCGAGAATATCGAGCTGAGCTGTTGCGGAGGTCGACGGATCAGCATCCGTTTCTTCGTCGGGGCTCAGCGGACGCTCGTCGGGATGGTTTCGAGCGTAGATCGCGGCGATGTGTGATACCGTCGAGTCGGTGAATACGACCGTGCTGTCACCGGTCAGAAGATCTCGACGGTAGAGTCGCTGTCCAACGAGAAGGGCCTCGGGATAGGACCCATCCTCATCGGCGGTGTACAGCTCATAAAACCTGTTGTCGACTCGTGCGACAGTAAGCGGCGCGCCGCGAAGGCTGATCTGAGCAGCCGTCGTCGAGATCCAAAACGTCGAATCGGGACCGCTGAGCAAGAACTCAGCGGCTGGCGGCGGCAACTTGTCTGCGGCGCGGGAGCACGCGCCAATGGCGCTCGATGCTGCGATGGCAACGCCGGCAGCAAACGCGCCGAGGCGGGGAGCGAACATCGTGGCAAATATAGTGCGTCTTGTGACGTCGCTCCTGAGCGGTAGGTCTTTCGCACACCGCCGAAAAGCGGGGCCTGCGACCGCTCGGCGGCCATCAGGATGACCGGTCAGCGATACTTAGATTGTACTCATGCGCCCACTTCTTCTTTCGTTCGCGTTCGCGTTCGCTGCTGCGTGCTCCACTACCGCCGAGCATGCGGATAAGGCGGTCGGCATCTCGAGGCAGGCGGCTGGATCGGTCGCGCCGACCAAGCCGGACACGCTTCCGTCGGGCGCGCTGCGAGCGCTTTACGTCAATCGATGGGCGTCGCAGAGCAAGAAGCGAATGGCGAAGCTGATCGCCGCCGCGGATTCGACGGAGATCAATGCGTTCGTCATCGACATGAAGGACGAGTTTGGGCTCAACTACAAAACACAAGACGCCGAGTTCAAGAAGAACGCCGGAAGCGCGACGACGGTCGGCAACCTTCCGGCGCTGCTCGACACGCTCAAGGCGCATGGAATTTTCCCGATTGCGCGTATCGTGGTCTTCAAAGATTCGGTAACGGCGCGCGTCCATCCGGAGTGGACCATCCGCAAGAAAGACGGATCCATTTGGCGCGACAAGAAAGGCATCGCGTGGGTGAATCCCTATCACCACGAGTTGTGGGACTACAACATCGGCGTCGCGGAAGAGTTGGTGAAGCTCGGCTTCAAGGAAGTCCAGTTCGACTACATCCGATTTCCGGAGCCCTATCCGAGCCTTCCGCCGCAGGTGTTTCCGGGTGCCGACGTCCCGAAGCCCGATGCACTCGCGGCGTATCTCAAAGAGGCGAAGACTCGGCTCAACAAGCTCGGTGTTCGCTCGACGGCAGACATCTTCGGTCTGGTGACGACCGTTGGTGGGCCGCTCGAGGTCGGACAATTCTGGGAGAAACTCTCGCCGGTACTCGATGTCGTGCTGCCGATGGTCTATCCGTCGCACTATCCGCACGGCGAGCTGGGACTCGCGAATCCAAACGCGCAGCCGTACGAGGTGATCAGCAAGTCGATCTCGCGCGCACGCGAACGCGATAAGAAACTCGGAATTAAAGAATCAGAACACATCCGCCCGTGGCTTCAGGCCTTCACGCTCGGCAAGCCTGAATACGGGGCGGCACAGATCGAGGCGCAGAAGAAAGCCGTGTACGAC
>Ga0070683_100001149_pt1 | contig 20016 bp, 20 predicted proteins | sample KBSC713LmetaG_FD_64662 | JGI IMG/M metagenome (GOLD analysis project Ga0070683, IMG submission 64662) | Corn rhizosphere microbial communities from Kellogg Biological Station, Michigan, USA - KBS C7.1-3L metaG | ecosystem: Host-associated > Plants > Roots > Rhizosphere ... | reverse complement strand
CGTCGTGCTCGACGAGCGCCGAGACGCCGTCGAGGCGGGCGAGCGCGTCGCGCGCCGGCATGTGCTGGCCGACGAAGATCGGCGTGTCGCGCTCGGTGTAGCGCGACGCCTCGGAGTAGCGGAGCCGCAGCATCAGATGCATGAAGTCCGCGGGTGTGTCGCACTCGAACGCGGTCATGAACTCCTGGTCGTCGATCCCGAACGAGTACGTCGTGTGGTTGTAGATACCGGGGAACTCCTCGCGGCCGATCCGGATGTGCTCGTCCATCGCGCGCTGCCGGTCGTCCTCGTCGAGGACGTACCACGGCCGCACCTTCGTGAACGGATAGACGACGAGGTACGGCGAGTTCTTCGGCGTGATCTTCCGGGCCCTGCGTGCCTGCGTGTACTGCGAGGCCTTCGTCGTCGCGAGGTAGGAGTACGGCGTCTCGAGCCAGGCGGCGAGCGGGGTGGCGTTGAGGGCGGCACCGAGCTCGCCGAGGTCCTCGTAGCGCTCGGTGATCTTCCAGAGGAAGAAGTCGGTCTCCGGCCGGACGCCCGTCGTCGAGTACACGCGCAGGTGCTCGAACCGCCCGCCCTGCTCGTCGAGCGTGTCCGCGAACGCATCCTTGTGTGCAGCCCGTTCCTCGACCGGGAGGCGCCGCCACGCCGGGTCGACGCGGAAGAACGTGTAGGCCACGTACTGACCGTCCATGCGCCCAATGCTAGCCACGCGAGCAGCCCCGCCCGGCCGCGTCACGCACCGGCCCGTAGCTCGACTTCGGCGACCCGTCCGCGTAGCGGGTCCCGCTCTGGAGGCCCTGGAGCCTCGACTCGTCGACGACGTGGAAGAGGAGGAGCAGCTCGACGGTCGGCTGGCAGGCTGCGAGCCCGATCGCGCGCGCGTAGTAGTGCGCCTGCGTCGCCTCGTCCACGACGGGGACGACCTCGTGGCCGGTGTAGAGCGCCCGCTTGGCCGGCGGGATCGCCGTCTCGACGCCGTACTCGCCGTACACGATCGGTAGCGACTTGCCGGCCTGCGCCGTGCCGCCGAAGGCCCGTCCGAGGAGCTGCACGAGCTTGCCGTAGTCGGCGATCCCGACCGACGTCGTGTGCGGGTGCTCGAGCGTGGGCGGGACCCGGGCGCTCTCGCCGTAGACGTGGATCGAGAACGCATCCATGATCGGCTTCGACCGGCCGCTCGCACGGTAGGCGGCCCCGAGATCGAGCAGGAAACGCGTCGGCGAGTGGGTGGGACGTGACGAGGCCGGGCGGTCGCCGCCGTGCGGGGCGAGCGCGCCCCCGATCACCTCCAGGCCGGAGTCGACCGCTTTGAGCGCGTCGTAGGTCTGCGCGAGCAGCGCCTCGTACGCGACCGCGGCAGCGTCGCCGCCGTCGGCCGAGAACTGAGGCTGCCAGAAGAGATTGAGGTTGGGCTCGTTGCCGACGATCACCTGTCGCACGTCGGGGAGGGCCCTTGCGAGCGCCGCCGCGTAGGCGGCGAAAGCGGCGCGGGACGCCGCGTCTCCCGGGGTGTTGGAGCTCAACTGGTACACGGAGAGGATGGGGTGCACGTCCTCGGCGACTGCCGCGTCGACCGCGCGTCGAAGCGGCGGCAGATCGGCCGCCGCGTCCGCGCCCCGGTGCCACACCGCGCTGAGCGCGATCGTGTCGAGATTCGCGTCGCGGGCCAGCTTCATCTGGGCCCGTGGATCCGGCGCGAACTTCGCTGCGTCCTCGACCGCTCCGACGCTGAACACGTGGTGCGAGCCCCCGCAGCCGGCAACGAGGAGCACGAGCGGCAGGAGCACGCAGACGGGAGGCCTTCGACGCATGAGCACGTGAACCACGCCTTGCCCGACTCTGCCGCGGAAATCACCCGCGGCGGTGAGCGCGCGTCGCCTCGTTACGCTGGGTTTTGATGCGAGCCGTGGGCATCGAGCGCCAGTTGCAGGGGGTCCCGACGAAGCCGGGCGTCTACCTGTTCCGCGATCCAGCCGGCGACGTCCTCTACGTCGGCAAGGCGAAATCGCTCCGGCCGCGCGTCCGCTCCTACTTCCAGGCCGGCTCCAGCGATACCCGGCACGGCATCCGGCAGATGGCCGCCAGGGTCGAGACGATCGAGACGATCGTCACGCAGAACGAGGTGGAGGCACTCCACCTCGAGCAGAACCTGGTGAAGCGCCACCGGCCGCCCTTCAACGTGCGGCTGCGCGACGACAAGTCGTTCCCGTACATCGCCGTGACCGTCGAGGACGACTACCCACGGGTGATGTTCACGCGTGAGCGCCACCGGCGCGGCGTCGAGTATTTCGGGCCGTACGCGAACGCGAAGAAGGTGCGCGAGACGCTCGATGTCCTGAACCGCGTGTTCCGGTACCGGCCCTGCGAAGGCCCGCAGCCGGGGCGCCACAGCGGCATCCCATGTCTCGACTTCCACATCGAACGCTGTCACGCGCCGTGCGTCGGCTACATCTCGAAGGAGGACTATCGCGAGCTGATCGACCAGGTGATCGAGTTCCTCTCCGGCGACGACAGGCCGATCCGGCGGCGCCTGGAGGAGCAGATGCGGGTCGCCGCGGCGGAGGAGCGCTTCGAGGACGCGGCGCGCTATCGCAACCGGCTCGCGGCGATCGAGCGGCTCTCGGAGCGGCAGGCGGTCGAGCGCCGCTCGATCGGATCCGTCGACGTGATCGGGGTCGCGGTGTCGCCCGAGCGCGCGGCGGTCCAGCTCTTCCCGCTGCGCGAGGGCCGGATGGTCGACCGGCATTCGTTCCACCTCGAGAACGCGGCGGGAGAGGAGCTCGGCGAGGTCGTCGAGCAGTTCTGCCTCGAGTACTACGGCGCGGCCACGTCGATCCCGCCGCAGATCCTCGTGCCGCGCGGTTCGGGCGACACCTCGGCGCTCGAGATCTTCCTGTCCGAGCGGCGGGGTTCCCACGTCGAGGTGCGGGCACCCGAGCGCGGCGAGAAGCGGCGGCTGCAGGAGCTCGCGCAGCAGAACGCACACCTGGCGCTCGAGTCGGAGACGTTCGTCGCCGAGACGAAGCGTGCGCGCCGCGTCGAGGCGCTCGAAGAGCTGCGCGAGGCGCTCAACCTGGAGTCGCTTCCGATCCGCATCGAGTGCTTCGACATCTCGAACATCCAGGGACAGGAGATCGTCGGCTCGATGGTCGTCTTCGAGGACGCGGTCGCGAAGAAGGGCCACTACCGCAAGTTCGCGGTGCGCGGGCTGGAGGGCCAGGACGACTTCGCCGCGATGCGCCAGGTGATCGAGCGGCGCTTCTCGCGGCTCGCGGCCGGCCCTGACTCGGACGACTGGAACGAGTCGTTCGCCGCGACGCCCAACCTGGTCGTGATCGACGGCGGCAAGGGGCAGCTCTCGGCGGCGCTCGCAGCGATGCAGGAGCTCGACCTGCCGCGCGTCGCCGTGATCTCGCTGGCGAAGCGGATCGAGGAGGTGTTCGTCCCGGGCCGCCCGGCGCCGATCCTGCTCTCGCCCCAGTCGGCGGGCCTCCAGCTCCTGCAGCGGATCCGCGACGAGGCGCATCGCTTCGCGATCACCTTCCATCGCCGGCGCCGCGACGCGGCGGCACGCGAGTCGATGTTCGACCAGCTCGAGGGCGTCGGGCCGGCACGCCGGCGGGCGCTGTTGCGGCACTTCGGCTCCGCGGAACGCGTCGTCGGCGCCAGCCGCGAGGAGCTCGAGGGCGTGCCGGGGGTCCCGGCGAAGACGGCGCGGTCGATCTACGCACAGCTGCACAGGACGGGCGGCGCATAGCCGCCACGGCCGCCGCGGTCGGGCCGGCGGCGGCCTGGCGTGTCATCCGCTCGCGCAACTTCGGGCCGTACTTCGTCGGCAACGCCGCCTCGGCGAGCGGCACCTGGTTCCAGAACCTCGCGGCGTCGATCCTCCTCTTCCGGCTGACGCACTCGCCGTTCCTGCTCGGCGTCCTCAACTTCTGCCAGTTCGTACCGGTGCTCGTTCTCTCGCCCTGGGCCGGCAGCATCGCCGACCGGTTCGACCGCAGGCGCCTCCTGCTCGCGACGCAGCTCGCCGCGGCCGTGCTCGGGGGAACGCTCGCCGGTCTCGCCTTCGGCGGGCTTGCGACCGAATGGGTCGTGATCGGCTTCACCGGCGGCCTCGGCGTGACGAGCGCGTTCGCGACACCGGCACAGCTCGCGCTGATCGCAGCGCTCGTCGAGGAAGAGGACGTGCCACAGGCGGTCGCGCTGAACTCGATGACGTTCAACCTCGCGCGGGCGATCGGGCCGGCAAGCGCCGCCGGCGTGATCGCTGCGGCAGGGATCCCCTGGGCGTTCGCGCTCAACTCGTGCTCCTATCTGCTCCTCGTCGCCGGCCTGCTGATGGTGCGCCCGCGTCGCGAGGAGCGCTCGGAGCGAGGCTCGCTCCGCGAGAGCCTCGGCCTCCTGCGCGCGAACCCGAAGCTGGCGGTCGCGCTCCTGATCGTGATGACGGCGGGGTTCGGCTCCGACCCCGTGAACACCGAGTCGCCCGCGTTCGCGCACGCCTTCGGCTACTCGGACACGTGGGCGGGGACGATCGTCGCCTGCTTCGGCGCCGGCGCCGTGGCCGCTGCGCTCCTCGTCGCCGGCCGTGTCGCGGGCTCGCGTCGGCGCATGGCGGTCATGCTCGCGGCGCTCGGCGCGGGGATCCTGCTCTTCTCGATCACGCCGTGGCTCCCGCTGGCGTTCGTCTTCCTCGCCGTTGCCGGCTTCGGCTACCTCGGATCGAACACCGCGGCGACGACGCGGCTTGCACTCGGCGTGGCGCCGAGCCAGCGCGGGCGGATCATGGCGCTGTGGTCGATCGCGTTTCTCGGCCTCCGCCCCGTCGCGAGCCTGGCGGACGGCGCGCTCGCGGGAGCCTTCGGCGTTCGCGTCGCCGGGGTCGTGCTCGCGGTGCCCGCGCTCCTCGGCGCGGCGGCAGCGCTGTCGCTACGGCTGGGCCGCCCCGCTGCCCGCGACCCCGCCGAACAGGGTGACTAGGCTTTCGCGCGTGCGGCTCCCCGTCCTCTTGCTCGTCGCGCTCGCCCTGGCCGGGTGCGGCGGATCCTCCGCCAAGCCGCTCTACGAAAGCGGCGACTGGAAGGTCATGGTCGACGGCGGCAAGGCGAGCGCGCAGCACCGTGTCGACGGCAGGTGGCAGGCCGACACGAGCGGGGCGGTCCACATCGCGATTCTCGGCCCGCGCGTGAACTCCGCAGGGCCGGCGATGCCGCAGGTCGCTGCGGAGCTGACGGCGCCGACGCCGCTCGTCGAGTCGGGCCTGTGGGTCGACGGCGTCGAGCTGCTCGAGAAGGGCGGCTCGCTCTCCCCGCGGCGCGGCACGATCTACGGTGCGCCCGCGACGCCGCTTGCGAAGGGAACGCATACCGCCGTCGCCTATGCGCGGACGGCGACCCAGGCGACCGCGGTCGCCTGGACGTTCCGCGTCGTGTGAATTTCGTGTGAGGACGGCGCGAGGGTTGATCCTCGCCCGCGGACCCGCTTGGATGGTGGGGCATCCCGACGCTCTCCGGCACCCCCCACCGCCGTGGGAGCGCGGGTCGATCCACTGCGGCCTGCGAGGACTGGGCTTTCAACGGATCGGCGGGGCGGCGGCCGGTCTCCGGCCGCCGCCCCGATCGACTACTCCGCGTCGAGGAACGGGTAGCGGTAGTCGTGCGGCGGAGCGAAGGTCTCCTTGATCGAGCGTGGGCTGACCCAGCGGATCAGGTTCCACATCGAGCCCGCCTTGTCGTTCGTCCCCGAGGAGCGGGCGCCGCCGAACGGCTGTTGCCCGACGACGGCGCCCGTCGGCTTGTCGTTCACGTAGAAGTTGCCGGCGGCATAACGGAGCCGGTCCTTCGCGTGCGCTGCAGCCGCGCGGTCCTCCGAGAAGACGGCGCCGGTCAGGCCGTACGGTGCGGTCGTGTCGACCAGGTCGAGCGTGTCGTCCCACTTCTTCTCGTCGTAGACGTACGCGGTGACGACCGGCCCGAAGAGCTCCTCCCGCATGGTGCGGAAGCCGGGGTCACGCGTCTCGATCACGGTCGGGTCGACGAAGTAGCCGCGCGAGTCGTCGTACTCGCCGCCGGCGACGATGTCGGTGTCCGCGCTCGACTTCGCCTCCTCGATCGCGGCGGCCTGCGTCTTGAAGGAGGAGCCGTCGATCACGGCGCCCATGTAGTTGCCGAAGTCGCTGACGTCGCCGACCTTGATCGTGGCGATCTCCTCCTGCAGCCGCTCCTTCAGCGCGGGCCAGAGGTTCGACGGTGCGTAGACGCGCGACGACGCGGAGCACTTCTGGCCCTGGTACTCGAACGAGCCGCGGACGATCGCCGTCGCGAGCGCGTCGACATTCGCCGACGGGTGCGCGACGATGAAGTCCTTGCCGCCCGTCTCGCCGACGATGCGCGGATAGTTGCGGTAGTTCTCCATGTTCGATGCGACGGTCCGCCACATCCCGTTGAAGACGGGCGTGGATCCGGTGAAGTGGATGCCTGCGAGATGCGGACTGGCGATCGCGGCGTCGCCGATCGTCGCGCCCGAGCCGTAGACGAGGTTGATCACGCCGTCGGGCAGGCCCGCCTCCTGGAAGAGCCGCATCAGGTAGTAGGCCGAGAGCATCGCCGTGCCGGCGGGCTTCCAGACGATCGTGTTCCCCATCAGCGCCGGCGAGCTCGTCAGGTTCGCGGCGATCGCGGTGAAGTTGAACGGCGAGACCGCGAACACGAAGCCCTCGAGCGGGCGGTACTCCATGCGGTTCCAGAGTCCCGGCGACGAGATCGGCTGCTCCTCGTAGACCCGTGTCATGAACTCGACGTTGAAGCGCAAGAAGTCGATCGACTCGCACGCGGCGTCGATCTCGGCCTGATGCGCGGTCTTCGACTGGCCGAGCATCGTGGCGGCGTTCAGCGTGTCGCGCCACGGGCCGGCGAGCAGCTCGGCCGCGCGCAGGAGGACGGTGGCGCGCTCCTCCCACGGCCAGCGCGACCAGTCTTCCCAGGCGGTCGCAGCCGCGTCGACCGCGCGGCCGACATGCTCCGCCGTCCCCTGATGGACGTCTGCGAGGACGTGCTCCTTGTCGTGCGGCATCACGGCTTGCTTCAGGTCGCCGGTCGTGACGTCCTTGCCGCCGATCACGAGCGGGATCTCGAGGCGCTCGTTCCGCATCTGCTCGAGGCGCAGCTGGAGGCGGGCGCGCTCGGGACTGCCCGGCGCATAGTCGTGGATCGGTTCGTTGCGGGCGGGCGGGGGACGGAAGATCGCGTGGCTGCTCATGGCCCGTACCTTAATTAGGAGCTGCGCCCTCGGGCGCGTGCCGCTCAGTGGCGCAGGAGGTAGGTCGCCGTCACGATGACCCAGATCATGAAGCCGAGCGACGATGCGAAGATCGCGTCACCCTCGAACGTCCACCCGGCGGCGCCCTCGACGATCCCGATCACGAGCACCGCGATCCCGCCCGCGACGCCCGCCTTCCCGAACCACTTCGGGATCTTGCGCGCTCGCCACGCCGCGAGCGACGAGCCGATGATCACGGTCGCTGCAGCCGCCGCGGCGGGCGCCTCGACCTGCGGCCTTCCGAGCAAGAGGGCCATGGCCTGCAACCCGATGAATGCGGCGCTCCCCAGACCGACGACGCTCGCGAAGAACCCCTCGGGGTCGAACCGAACGAGGCGCGCGCAGAGACTCGCGATGAACCAGACGTAGGCGAACGCCGCGCCCGCGAAGAGCGCCGACACCGCGTTCGGGTGGTCCAGGCCGAGCAGGAGCGCGGGGAGCCCGAGCGCAACGTAGAGGTAGCCGAGTGCCGGCAGGTTCGCCCGCGTCACGCGCCGAAGCTACAACATCAGGCATGCAGCCGACGCTCGTGCAGTACGCCGCGCCCGGCTGGGGCGTCGGAGAGGTCTGGCTTGCGGGCACACGGGTCTTCCACTCGGAGTTGCCGCGCCCGCGGCGCCTGACCGCGGGCGCCGACGCGACAGCCCGGAGCCGCACCCTCGTCGAGCGCCTGCGGGCGTTCTTTGCCGGCGAGCCCGAGACGTTCGCGGGCGTCCCCGTACGCAGTGAGGACGGCTTCTACGGCGACCTCACGCGTGCGCTCCGCAAGATCCCGCGCGGAGAGGTCGTCACGTACGGCGAGCTCGCGGCGCTCGCCGGGTATCCGGGCGCCGCGCGCGCGGCCGGGACGTTCTGCGGACGTTGCGACCTGTCGCCGTTCGTCCCGACGCATCGTGTCGTCGCCGCCGACGGCATCGGCTCGTACGGCGACCTGGGCGTCGATTACAAGCGCAGGCTCCTGGAGCTCGAAGGTGTCGTTCTCGGCTGACCTGCGCGACGAGCTCGCGCAGATCTCCCCGCCGCGCCGCTGCTGCCGTGTCGCCGAGCTGTCCGCGCTCTTCCACGCCTCCGGCGCCTGGCACCTGCGCGGCGGCGCGGTGGGGGTGCACCTCGACCTTGCGACGTCCGCCGCGGCGCGCCGGGCGTTCGCACTGCTGCGCGACCTCGGAGTGAGATCGGAGATCCGCACGTATCCACGCCGCGCGTTCGACCGCGCGACCCGGTATCAGCTGCACGTCGACGTGGACGAGCGCGCGCTCGAGCTGCTGCGCGAAGGCGGCGTTCTCTCGCCGACCGGCGCGCCGCTCGAGCAGCCGCCGAAGCGCGTCGTCGGCCGCTCGTGCTGCCGCGGCGCCTACCTGCGCGGCGCGCTCCTCGGCGCGGGGTCGCTCTCCGGCCCGCGCGACCTGCATCTCGAGCTGCGCGCAGGTGCGCTCGGCGGGGCGCGCTTCATCGCCGACGTCGCGGCGCGCGAGGGAGTCACGCTCGGCGTCGCCGAGCGCCGCGCGCACGCGGTCGCCTACGCAAAGGGGCACGAGGAAGTCGCGGATGTGCTCGCCCTCGCGGGCGCCGGCGACACCGCGCTTCGACTCGAGGAGCACGCGGTGCTGGCCGCCTTGCGTGCCGAGGCGAACCGGCTCGCGAACGCGGACGGGGCGAACCTGATCCGCTCGACCCGCGCCGCGCACGAGCAGCTGCAGGCGATTCGCGCGATCGGGATCGACCGGCTGCCGCCGGAGCTCGCCGAGATCGCCGAGCTCCGCCTGCGTCACCCGTCCGCGTCACTGCGGGAGCTCGCGGCGAAGGCCCGGCCGCCGCTGACGAAGGCGTCCGCGCACCGCCGGCTACGGGCGATTCAGAGCCTTGTTGAAACGTAGTCTCGGACCATTTGCAACTGCTCTAGCGAAGGAAATGTCCGTATCCCCATACTCGTTGGTGGCGGGTCCGGCTCGACAGACGGCGGATACAGACCCCGTCCGCCGTCACCGTCCGAGACGGTGAACCGGAGGGAGAGGTCGTCCTCGGAGCTCTCCCTCCGGCCCGCTGTAGTCCTCCGACACTGTCGACGCCGCTTCGCGGCGTCTCTTGTCGGAGGGGGTACTCGCCCGCGCCCGTCGGTTGCGGGTGCTCGGCGGCAGAGCCGCCGAGCACCGGCGGTTGCTTCTAGGCGTCGGCTGCTGTCCTCCGACGCGGTCGACGCCCGACTTCGGCGGCGTCTCTTGTCGGAGGGGGGACTCGCCCGCGCCCGTCGGTTGCGTGCATTCGGCGGCGGAGCCGCCGAATGCCGACGGTCTAGCGCTCGGCGGCGCAGCCGCCGAGCGCCGTCATATAGGTTTCGCGTTCGTGAGCCAGGCGAAGTTCGACGAGTTGCGGGGGCGCCTCGCCGAGGTCTCGGATCTCGGCAAGACGATCGCCCTCCTCTCGTGGGACCAGCAGGTGATGATGCCGGCCGGCGGGGCCAGGATCCGCGCCGAGCAGCTCGGAACGGTGGGCCGCATCGCCCACCAGAAGTTCACGGACCCGGCCGTCGGCTCGCTGATCGACGGCCTGCGGGGCTGGGCCGAGCAGCACGACGAGGATTCGTTCGAGGCGAGTCTCGTCCGCGTGGCCGCGCGCGACTGGGAGAAGGCGAGCCGTGTCCCGGCCGACCTCCGCGCCGAGATGTCTCGGTCTGCGGCGCTTGCCAACCCGGTCTGGGTCGAGGCGCGCAAGCAGAACGACTTCGCGGCCTTCCTGCCGGTCCTCCAGCAGAATCTCGACCTTCGCAAGCGCTACATCGACTGCTTCGACGTCGACGACGAGCCGTACGACATCGTTCTCGACGACTACGAGCGGGGCATGAGGACGAAAGAGGTGCGCCGGATCTTCGACTACCTGAAGGCGCACCAGGCGCCGCTCGTCAAGGAGGTCGCCGCGCGCGGCGGCAACGAGCCGCACGAGCACGACTTTGCGATCGAGCCCCAGAAGCTCTTCGAGCTCGAGGTGCTGCACGAGTTCGGGTACGACGAGACCGCCTGGCGGCTCGATCCCACCGTTCACCCGTTCGCTTCGGGGACCGGCGTGACGGACATCCGGATCACCACCCGCTACTTCACCGAGCATCTCGGCGGCCTGTTCGGGACGATGCACGAGTTCGGGCACGGCCTCTACGAGAGCCAGGTCGACCCCGCCCTCGAGCGCTCGCCGCTCGCGCGCGGCGTGTCGCTCGGCATGCACGAGTCGCAGAGCCGCATGTGGGAGAACCTCGTCGGGCGCTCGCTCCCGTTCTGGCGCCGCTTCTTCCCGCGCCTCCAGGAGCTGCAGCCGGCAGCTCTCGCGGGCTACGACGTCGAGCGGTGGTACCGCGAGGTCAACGCGGTCGAGCCTTCGCTGATCCGCGTCGAGGCGGACGAGGCGACCTACAACCTGCACATCATCCTTCGCTTCGAGCTCGAGCAGGCGATGCTCGCCGGCGAGTTCCCACTGGCCCAGCTTCCCGAGGAGTGGAACCGCCGCATGTGGGACTACCTCGGGATCGAGGTGCCGTCCGACACCGAGGGCGTCCTCCAGGACGTGCACTGGTCGGGTGGGTCGATCGGCTACTTCCCGACGTATGCGCTCGGCAACCTGATCTCGGCGCAGATCTGGGCGAAGGTCACGGCCGACGTCCCCGGGCTCGTGGACGGGTTCGAGCAGGGCGAGTTCGCTCCGCTCCGCGACTGGCTGCGCGAGCACCTGCACCGGCACGGCCGGAAGTTCACGCCGGGCGAGACGCTCGAGCGCGTCTGCGGCACCTCCCAGATCGATCCTGAGCCGTATGTCCGCTACCTTCGCGAGAAGCTCGCTTCGATCTACGGTATCGCTGCGAACGCGTAGCCCGACCCTCTGGGTCGCGCCGCTCGTTGCCGCGGTGCTGGCGGCGTTCGGGATCGTCGGGGCCGACTGCAGGTGGCTCGTCGCGCTCGCCGCCCACGGGTACCCCAACTCGATTCCGTTCGCGACGGCGCCGACGAGTGGCTGGCACAACGTGCCCGTTCTCGCGGAGGCGATCTTCTACGGGCTCTGGAGGCTCCTTGGAGACCGGGGCCTCGTGCTCGCCCAGGTGGCCGCGAGTGCGGGCGCGTTCGCGGCCCTCGCGTTCGGCCTGAGACGGGAGGCGCGAGAGGCCGGCGCTGTCGCGCTCGTCTCGCTCGGCGTGCTCGTCGCATGCCTGCCGGCGATCGTGATCGCGCGCAACGGGCTCTTCTCGTTCGTCCTGTTCCCGCTACTCCTCGTTCTGCTCGAGCGAGACGCCCGCGAGCCCTCCAACCGGATCTGGCTCTCCGTGCCGCTGATCGCGCTCTGGTCGAACCTCCACGGCGGCGTCCTGATCGGCTGCGTCGTGCTCGCCGCCTACGTCGGCGTCGCGCGGAGGCGGCAGCTCCTCGTTCTCGTCGGTGCGGCGATCGGCCTCTGCCTGACGCCGGCGCTCTGGCACACCCCCGACTACTACCTCGGGGTCGCGGACAACGAGGCCGCCCACCGGGGAACGGAGCTGTGGGCGCCGCTCGGCACGGGAACGTTCGACGTGCTGGTCGTCATCGTCGCGCTCGCCCTCGCTGCCGTCGGCTTGCGCGCGATGCGCGCCTGGGAGCTCGTCACGGTCTTCGTCCTCGGCGCTGCGACCGTGCATTCGGGACGACTGGGTGTGTATCTGGTCTTCGTGCTCGCCTATCCTGCCGCGCGGGCGGCGGGTTGGCGCGTGCCGGCGCGGCTCCCCGCGGTCGTGATCGTGTCGCTCGCGCTGCTCGTCGTGATCGGTCTCGCCCGCAAGCCGTCCGACGCCGGGAGCAGGACGCTCGCCCGCATAGCGGCGCGGTCGGGAGAGCCGGTGCTCGCGGAGGGGGTGCTCGCCGAGCAGGTGATGCTCGCAGGTGGGAGGGTCTGGGTCGCGGACCCGATCGACGCCTTCCGCGGATCCGACCAGCGTCTCTACCTCGACTGGCTCGAGGGCAGGACGGCCGGAGCGGCCGCGGTTGCCCGGGCAGGGCGCGTGCTCGTCCTGCGTGACACCGCGGCCGGTCGCAACGCCGCTGCGGACAGGCGTCTCGTTCGCATCGGTTCGGACCGGGACGCGGTGCTCTACCGGCGCCGTTAGAGTCAGGACATGGCGAAAACACGCGTAGGAATCAACGGATTCGGCCGCATCGGCCGCAACTTCTTCCGGGCAGCCCTGGAACGGGGCGGCGACTTCGAGATCGTCGCATTCAACGACCTCGGCGACGTGCCGACGATGGCGCACCTGCTGCGCCACGACTCGGTCCTCGGCCCGTTCGGCGGCGACGTCGCCGTCGAGGGCGGCTCGCTGGTCGTGGACGGGAAGGAGCTGAAGGGCCTCGCCGAGCGGGATCCGGCGAACCTGCCGTGGGGGGACCTCGGCGTCGACGTCGTCCTGGAGTCGACGGGCTTCTTCACCGATCGGGCTTCCGCCCAGAAGCACCTCGACGCGGGCGCGAAGAAGGTGGTCATCTCGGCGCCCGCAACCGATCCCGACGTCACGCTCGTGCTCGGCGTGAACGACGATGCCTACGACAAGGACACCCACACGATCATCTCCAACGCCTCGTGCACCACGAACTGCGTCGCGCCGATGGCGAAGGTGCTCGACGACGCGTTCGGGATCGAGCGTGGCTTCATGACGACGATCCACGCCTACACGAACGACCAGCAGGTGCTCGACCTGCCGCACAAGGATCTCCGGCGGGCGCACGCGGCCGCGATCAACCTGATTCCCACGTCGACGGGCGCCGCCCGCGCGATCGGGCTCGTGCTGCCGCACCTGAAGGGGAAGATCGACGGTGTCTCAGTCCGTGCGCCGGTCGCGACGGGGTCGATCACCGACTTCGTCGTCGAGCTGCGGACGGGCGTCACCGTCGACGCCGTCAACGCCGCCTTTCAGCAGGCGGCGGACGGTGGTCCGCTCGCACCGTATCTCGACTATTCGAGCGAGCCCCTCGTCTCGACTGCGATCGTGCACTCCCCGGCGTCGTGCACGTTCGACAGCGAGCTGACGATGGCGAGTGCGACCTCGGCCAAGGTGTTCGGCTGGTACGACAACGAGTGGGGCTACTCCTGCCGCCTGGTCGACCTGATCTCGAAGCTCCTGTGAGGCTGCCGCGGTCGGTGGAGACCGCGGGGGTCGACGGCAAGGTCGTCCTCGTCCGCTCGGATCTGAACGTGCCGCTCGAGGACGGACGCGTCGCGGACGACACGCGCATCCGCGCGTCTCTCCCCACGATCGCCTGGCTCCTCGAACACGGCGCGCGTGAGATTCGGGTCTGCTCGCACCTCGGGCGCCCGAAAGGCCCGGACGAGCGGTACGCGATCGAGCCCGTGCGTGAACGGCTGACGGAGCTCGCCGGCGACCCTCGCGTCACGGTGCTCGAGAACACGCGCTTCGACGTGGGCGAGACCGCGAACGACGAGAGATTCGCTCAGGCCCTCGCCGACGGCTGCGATCTCTACGTGAACGACGCCTTCGGCTCCGCCCATCGCGCGCACGCGTCCACGGTCGGCGTGGCCCGCCTGCTGCCCGCCTACGCCGGCCTCTTGCTGCTCGACGAGCTGCGCCACCTCGGCGTCCTGCTCGGCGACGTCGAGCGGCCGTTCGTGATCGTCTCCGGCGGCGCGAAGGTGGAGGACAAGATCGGCGTGCTCGAGAGTCTCGGAGCACGGGCCGACGCCGTGCTGATCGGCGGGAAGATGGCGGAGGACGTACGGAGCGAGAGCCCCTTCTCGTTCGACGTCCGCCTGCCGACCGACGTCGTCGCAGCCTCCTCGTTCGCTGCCGATGCGGAGACGCGGATCACGCCGTTCGACGACCTGCCCGGCGGCTTCGTCGGGCTCGACATCGGCCCGCGGACGTGCGAGGACTTTGCGGCGCGGATCGCCGGCGCGCGCACCGTGTTCTGGAACGGGCCGATGGGCGTGTTCGAATGGCCCGCGTTCGCGGAGGGGACGTTCGCGGTGGCGCGCGCGGTTGCCGCCTGTGACGGCTTCACCGTCGTCGGAGGAGGTGACTCGGTGCGGGCGGTGCACGAAGCCGGCGTCGCGGACGCCGTCTCGTGGATCTCGACCGGCGGCGGCGCCTCGCTCGAGCTGCTCGAGGGGAAGGAGCTTCCGGGCGTGGCCGCGATCCCGTCGTGAGCGAGCTCGTGACGGCGATGCCGTTCGCGCAGGAGCTCGGCGTGCGAGTCGAATCGGCGGCAGCCGAGGAGGTGCGCGGCAGTCTCGACTGGGCGGCCAGCCGCTGCACCGCCGGCGGCGTGCTGCACGGCGGCGCCCTGATGGCTCTGGCCGACAGCGTCGGAGCGATCTGCGCCTATCTCAACCTGCCCGAGAAAGCGACGACGGCGACGATCGAGTCGAAGACGAACTTCTTCCGTGGTGTTCGCGATCGACGGGTCGACGCCGTTGCGCGGCCGCTGCACGTCGGGCGCTCGTCGATCGTCGTCCAGACGGAGCTCGCCGACGCCGACGGCAAGCCGGTCGCGATCGTGATCCAGACCCAGGCCGTCCTCACCTGATGCTGATCGCGGGCAACTGGAAGATGTTCAAGGGGCCCGCCGAGGCGCGCGAGTTCTGCGTCGCGCTGCGGGAGGCGGACCTGCCCGACGATGTCGACGTCGTCGTCTGCCCGCCGTACGTGTCACTCGCCGTCGCCGTGCAGGTGCTCGCCGGGACCGAGATCGGCGTCTTCGCGCAGAACTGCCACTGGGCCGACGAGGGCGCGTTCACGGGCGAGGTATCGGCCCCCATGCTCCGGGAGCTCGGTGTCTACGGGACGCTCGTCGGCCACTCCGAGCGCCGGCAGCTCTTCGGGGAGACGGACGAGAGGGTCGCCCAGCGGACGCGGGCCGCGCTCGCTGCAGGCCTGCAGGTGATCGCGTGCGTGGGGGAGACCGAGAGCGAGCGCGAGGCCGGCGAGACGGCCTCGGTCCTTCGCCGCCAGATCTCGGTGCTCGAGGCCGACGACAACCTCGTGATCGCCTACGAACCGGTGTGGGCGATCGGCACCGGCAAGACCGCCACACCCGAGATCGCCCGGGAGGCGCACGAGACGATCAAGGAGCTGCTCGACCTGCCGGTGCTCTACGGCGGGTCGGTGAAGCCCGAGAACGCCGCCGAGCTGCTCGCGCATGCGGCGGTCGACGGGGCCCTCGTGGGCGGCGCGTCGCTCGAGCTCGACCCCTTCGCAGCGATATGCCGGGCGTCCCGCTCGTAACCCTCGTGATCCTGGACGGGTGGGGCTGCGCTCCGCCGGGGCCTGGGAATGCGGTCGACCTGGCAGAGACGCCCGTCTTCGACCGCCTCTGGGCGGCCTACCCGCATACGACTCTCGCCGCCTCCGGCGAGGCGGCGGGCCTGCCGGCAGGCCAGATGGGAAACAGCGAGGTCGGGCATCTGACGATCGGCTCCGGGCGCCGCCTCTATCAGGACCTGATGCGCGTGAACAAGTCGATCGAAGACGGGTCGTTCTTCGAGAGCCCGGCGCTGCGGGCGGCGTTCGACCGCGGCCGCCGGGTCCACCTGCTCGGGCTCGTCTCCCACGGCGGGGTGCACTCGCACATCGACCACGTCCAGGCGCTGCTCCGCTTCGCGCCCGAGAAGACCTGGGTCCACGCGTTCACGGACGGGCGCGACGTGTCGCCCCACGCAGCCGTGCACGACCTGTCCGAGTTGCCCCCGACCGGATCGCCACCGTCGTCGGCCGGTACTACGCGATGGACCGCGACCAGCGGCTCGAACGCACACAGGAGGCGTTCGACGCCGTCGTCCGGGGCACGGGCACACCCGCGTCGGTCGACGGATTGCTTGCCGCCGTGCAACGAAGCTACGACGAAGGCGTGACGGACGAGTTCATCAAGCCGATCGTCGTCGAGGGCACGCCGCGGGTCGAGCAGGGCGACGCCGTGATCTTCTTCAACTTCCGCCCCGACCGCGGACGCCAGCTGACGAGGATGCTGCTCGACGACGGCGCCGACGTGACGACGATGACGCGCTACGCATCCGACCTCGACACTCCGGTCGTCCTCGAGGAGAAGGTGGTCGAGAAGACGGCCGCGGAGATCCTGGCCGGGCACGGTCTCCGGCAACTCCACGTCGCCGAGACCGAGAAGTACGCGCACGTCACGTACTTCTTCAACGGCGGCCGCGAGGAGCCGTGGACGGGCGAGACCCGCGAGCTCGTCCCGAGCCCGCGCGACGTGCCGAGCTACGACCACAAGCCGGAGATGTCGGCCGAGGGCGTCGCCGACCGTGTCGTCGACGAGGTCGGGGACGGCTATGCCTTCTGCGTCGTCAACTTCGCGAACCCGGACATGGTCGGCCACACCGGGTCGATCCCGGCGGTGATCGAGGCGGTCGAGACCGCCGACCGGTGCCTCGGCCGGGTCGTCGACCGGGTGACGGAGCTCGGTGGCGTCTGCCTGGTCACCGCCGACCACGGCAACGCCGAGCAGATGCTCGAGCGCGACGGCACGAGCCCGCACACGGCGCACACCACGAACCCGGTTCCGCTGATCCTGACCGCTCCGGGGGTGAGCCTCCGGGACGGCGGCGAGCTCGCCGACCTGCTGCCGACGGCGCTTCGGCTGCTCGGGATCGAGCCCCCCTCCGAGCTGACAGGTCAAGACCTCGTAAATCGTGCGTAAATCAGACTGATATGACCGGAAACGGGGCTATACTCGTGCTCCTTGTCGCTACCCCAGCCTGATCTGGCGATTCTCAGGAAGGCCCAGCGCGGCGACGAGCGTGCGTTCGCCATCATCGTGCGGACGTACGAGACCCCGGTCTACAACTACGTCCTGCGCCTGACGAACGGCGACAGGGCCCTCGCGGAAGACCTGACGCAAGAGGTGTTCCTGCGTGTCTTCCAGGGCCTGCCGCGATTCTCTCTCCGCTGCAAGTTCACGACCTGGCTCTTCCAGGTCACGAAGAACCGCGTGCTCGACGAGCTGCGCGCCAAGGAGCGCCGGCCGTTCTCGCCGGTCAACCTCGACGACGCGCCGCAGCTCGAGGTCGTCGATGCGCCCGCCGAGCGCGTCGAGACGATCGACGCGCTGTGGCGGGCGATCGACGACCTGCCCGTCGACCTGAAGATGGCGCTGCTGCTCCGCGACGTCGTCGGCCTCTCCTACAACGAGATCTCGGACTCCCTGGAGATCACCCTCGCCACGGTGAAATGGCGGATCTTCAAGGCACGCGAGGACGTGCAGGTCACGCTCGCGCGTCAGGGGATCACCTTCGGGTCCTCGTCGGCCGAAGCCGACGCCGTCTAGGTGTAGTTCCTAGCGCGAGTAGCGCTCGAGCCACGCGCCCAGGTTGCGCGCCTGCTGTGCGGGCGTGTCCGCATGCGGGACGGGCCGCACGGCAGGTGCGCCGCCGCCGCGCTGTGCGACGGCGACGACGACCGCGGCGACGAGCGCGGCAGCGGCCGCGGCCGTGAGCAGGAGAGGCAGCGGCGCGCTCCGTGCACGGCGCCGGATCACGCGCGTCGGCGAGACGGCCGTGTCGCCGCCCAGTGCCGCCGCGACCTCGGCCGCGGTCGGACGTGAGGCGGGGTCCTGCGCCCGGCAGCGTTCGATCAGGGCGCGGTCGCCGGCGCTCGGGTGTTCGAGCAGCTCGTCGAGCACGACCCCCAGCGAGTAGACGTCCGACTCCGGCCCGGCGACACGTCCGGCGGCCTGCTCCGGCGAGAGGTAGCGAAGCGTGCCGAGCACGGTTCCCGCCTGCGTCACGTTGGTCTCCTCGACCGCCCGCGCGATGCCGAAGTCCGCCACCTTCACCTCACCACGCTCGCCGAGCAGAAGGTTCGACGGCTTGAGGTCACGGTGCACGACACCCTGAGCGTGCGCGTGCGCGACCGCCGAGGCGACGGCGGCTGCCTGCGGGCGGGTCAGGGTCCCGCCCTCGAGCGTCCCGCCCGGCAGCAGCTCCATCACGATGCAAGGCAACCCGTCGAGCTCGGTGATGTCGAACGTGCGGACGAGATTCGGATGGTCGAGCCGAGTTGCGATCCGCGCCTCCCTCAGGAAGCGCCGGCGAAACTCGTCGTTGCCCGCGAGATGCTCGGCCAGCACCTTGAGCGCGACGGGACGGTCGAGCGGCTCGTGGCGCCCTGCCCACACGGTCGCCATGCCCCCGCGGCCGAGCTCACGTTCGATCGTGTACCCGCTCAATCGCCCTTCCCGTGGTCGTGGTGCTTCGGGTGCGACTTGTGTGCGCCGTGTCGCGGAGCACCGCGATGCGGGACGGGGGAGGGTGCCGCCGCCTGCACCGGGGCGATGCATACCGGCGCCAGCTCCGCGAGTGCGTTGACGCCGGACATGAGCGAGTCCTGCAGTCGTGGCGGCACGCGCCGCGCGTTGACCAGAGCGACCGCCCGCCGCTGCAACGAGCGGATGTCGCGTGCCTGAGCGCAGGCGGCCTCGCCGGGAATGCGATGGGCGAGTGCGATCAGCGGCCCCGCGTCGACGCGCGACAGCTGCGGTCCTCCGTCGCCGCAGCCGGCGAGCGGCACGGCCGCCGCGACGAGGAAGCCGACGACGCCGAGACGAGGTCGGATCCTAGGCTCCGTGGGCGAGCCTCGCGGCGAGGCCTTCGGGAAGCCCGCAGGCCCGGATCGCCGCCTGCGCCTGCGCGATCGGATACGGGACACGGCGAAAGGCTGCCCGGCCCGTCTCCTCGTCGATCAGGAGCCACGCCGCGCGCGGATCCCCGTCGCGCGGCTGGCCGACCGAGCCGGGATTGAGGACGAAGCGGCCCCGCGCAAGGTCGACCTCCGTCGCCGCCGGGGCGAGGCCGCCGGACATCTGTCCGCCGTCCCAGCGGAGCGCGAGCGCGACGTGGCTGTGCCCGACGAGCAGGAGCGGCGCGGTCGTCTGGAGGATGCACTCCTTCGCGATCTCCTCGCTCAGCACGTAGTCCCACACGGGATCCCGCGGGCTCCCGTGGAAGAGTTGGACGCCGACGCGGTCGGCGGTCGGCTTCAGGGCGCCGAGCCATTCCGCCTGGCTGTCGCCGAGCACGGTCCGCGTCCAGCGCGCCGCCGCGCCGGCGTCGCCGGAGAACGCGGCCACGTCGATCGTGCCGAGCACCGCGAGGTCGTGGTTGCCGCAGAGTGACAGCTGGGCCGTCTCACGGACCGCGTCGACGCACTCGTTCGGCTGCGCACCGTACCCCACGATGTCGCCGAGGCACCACACCTCGTCTGGCGCCTCGGCTTGGATGTCGGCGAGCACCGCCTCGAGTGCGTGAAGATTGGAGTGGATGTCCGAGATGACGGCGACGCGCATGGTCAGAGCAGGGACGCTAGCCGTCGCGGCGGTGGCGTGGTGCGGGGTCGCGTGGCTGCTCGCGCGTACGAGCGTCCCTTCGCTTCACCTCTCGGGGCTCGACGAGCGACGCTATTTCTCCGCGCACGCGATCGGTGAGGCACGGAGGTACTCGCGCGGCGAGGAGTTGCTCTGGGCGCTCGGCACGATCTCCTCGCTCGCGGCGCTCATCGTGCTCGCGCGCCGCCTGCCGCCGGCCGTGCGTGAGATGGGGCTCGGCCGGATCGGCAGCGCGGTCGTTGCCGGCATGGTGCTGCTCGTCACGTTGTGGTTCGTCTCGCTGCCGTTCAGCTTCGCCGGCCTGTGGTGGCAGCACCACTGGGGGCTCGGCCCCTTC